>Ga0137403_10003219_pt1 | contig 19665 bp, 24 predicted proteins | sample CZOMad2_1_16fung_FD_122057 | JGI IMG/M metagenome (GOLD analysis project Ga0137403, IMG submission 122057) | Vadose zone soil fungal communities from Angelo Coast Range Reserve, California, USA - CZOMad2_1_16fungal (Hybrid Assembly) | ecosystem: Environmental > Terrestrial > Soil > Vadose zone...
GACCTCCTCTGGAGGTCGCAGTGTAGGGGACATTTCTAATGGGGGCTGAAGGGGACACTATCAAAGAGGCGCAACACAGAGAGTGTCGAGCCGAAAGGCGGCTCGGCGTTCGTGGCGCTGCTTTCTATCGCCGGGCTAATCGCGGGACTACTTAGTGCAGGTCTCGTGTATCCCGCTGGCCGACTATCCGTCACGCACACGCGATGGGCTTGGTACATTCTCGGTGGCCCTTTCGGGACAACTTTGGCAATTTCTCTCGTGGCATACGGAGTCTTAAATGGGCTGAGAGGATTTGGGAAAGCGATCTTGCTGGCGGTCTTGTCGACCATGGCATATTTTGTTTCGTTCTGGGTTGCGGCGGCTATCGAACTTACGCTTCGTCGTGGAGGACTTGACCGTGCGTCCGAAATATCCTCCCTTGCCCTGTTTGCCGGAGGCTTTGTGGGCTGTCTGCTCGTATTCAGCAGCGTTTTTCTGTTGGTCTATCCGGAACGACGATCACGAAGCCTTGCGTTCAAGGTTCTCTGCTCGTCTATTCTATGCGGCATCCTAGCTGTGGTCGGCTGGACGCTCGGACCATCCGTGGGCACGTATATTTGGTACGCTCTCCACGCCCTGGGCCAAACGCCTCCTACTGAAACATTTCAGAATGCGCTGTATGGTGATTCAAGCCGTCAATTTTCGCTATTCGTGGTATGGCAGACTGGTACGGCCTTCTTGCTAGGACTGATTCTGCATCACGATCAAGCAAACAAAGGACGGATCTCAGAGCGAATTGAAGGGAAGCAAAAGTTAGCTTAGCGGCCGCGACCAGCCTTCCCGTGGGGCTTTGCAGTGTGCAATTCCTTGCCAAAGACTTTCGCGGCCCAGTCCGGTATCGTCTGCGCGACTTTGCTGAGTTCGCCGCCGATAAACTCCGCCACTACGCGGTAGCCACGGCGATGCGCTGTGTTGTTGTCATAAACGATTAGATCATCGGTGTGTTTGCGGACTTCGGGAAGATTCTTTGGTGACTCCCGGTAGGAATCAACCACGCTTGAAAGGGGCACCGCTTTCCCAGCTCGACTCATGCGGACTAAGACTCGTCCCACGTTCAAATTCGCATCTTCTGCAGAGATGAAAAGGACCTTCGTCGAGTATCCTGCCGCCTTGGCTTCGTCCAGCAGTTGCGTGTCCACACGAATGTCTTCGACGGCAAAAGAACGTCGGTCATTTAGAAAAGGCTGTTGTTGGTGTCTTACTGGGGCAACCAGGCTGGGGAAAGCCTCTTTCAAGTAGGCTTCATAGAAGGTCGTCTTACCGGCGCCCAACGGTCCTGCGATGATAAACAATGTTGGCTTCTGCTGGCTCAGGCTGTCATTCCTTCGGGTGTGGTTTTGTGCGGACCCTTTTGTGGCGCATGCTTTCAAAGCTGTCATAATGCGTAATAACCGCCCCGCCCTGGCTGCTGTTGGTTGCGGAGGCTGAGATTTACTGCCGGAAGAGACGAGCGAAAGTAGTAGACTAACGGCACTGTTGCTCGCGCTCGCGAGGGATCATGTTTCAACGAAGGGCTCGCAGTACCGTGTAACGCCTCGCAGTTCTTTGCCCCGTCGAGATTATTTTTTCTCAAAGTAAGTCCTGCCTGAGTGGAAGCGTTCACAAGACATTTCCGGACGCTATTGTGACGAGCTCCCTTTTCGCGGCGGATTCATGTGGACGCGAACGCTGTATACCAGGACTTTGCTCGACCGCCCGCAAGCGAGATGCATTAAGTCGGTCAAGGCACAGGATTGTTATGTTCTTGCCGATTTACCGAAGTAGAATAAGTTTAGATAGATCTGCGAGGAGTTCTGAGGCCTTGTGGAAACTGAGTGTGCACCGAGTTTGGGTAGCCATCGTGGTGAGCTGTACTCTATTCTTGTTTACGGCCCAACTCTGGCCTCGCCTGATGTTGCCGCCGTCAATGGTTGACGTGCGCGAGTTGTCGGGAAGAGCGCCATTGGTTTTTCGCGGGCACGTTTTCGCGGTTGTTCCGCTTATGTTCAACACGGAACCTGGTGCCGGGAATTTTTACACGGCGAAGATTCAGGTTGACCGTTGGTATCGAGGAAAGGGACCTACGGAAGAAACGCTGCGATTTGCATATGGCAGTTTCGCGAGCAATGGGCACGATTGCATCGATTTCCGCGCTGAACCGTATTGGGTTGTATTTGCCCACGAAGTCGGTGGGCGACTGGAGTTGATCGATGACTGTGAGGGAGCTTTGACGATATCCCCGCTCCTTGGCCGCGACCTCGGAACTGAAGATTGGCTCGCCCAAATGGAAGCGGATTTCCTGGCAGGGCTCAACGACCACGACTCCGCAGCACGTTTGAGCAGCATCCAGAGGCTCGGCGGATTGAAGCTGCCATCATCGCGAGTTGCCCTTCGTGGCGTGATAGAGAACGGCAATGCTGGTGAGTCGAAGTGGGCTGTGTACGCGGCGCTCCGCACCGGAGACGTCTCCGTGTTACCCAGAGTCAGGCAATTACTTGCCGCGGGTGATCGCGAACTACCTGAATCGGCAATGGCATTGCAGCTGCAATCGGTTACTGATCCCCGTGCTGTGCCTGATTTGATCGCGATTCTCCAGAGTGCTCCTGGTGATCTCACCCGAGACTGCGTGCTGACTGCATTGGGGGAGAAATTGAAAGATCCGAGAGCGGTCCCCGGTCTCGCCGCTCACCTGTCTGACCCTGCTCCATCTGCTAGCTATCTCGCCCTGGACGGGCTCAAGAACATCACGCATGAAGAGGCTTGTACGCTGCCCCCCGAATGGAAAGAACAGGATGTCGAACCGCAGATATCACGCTGCAGAATTTGGTGGGAGCAAGTTGGCAAGTTTCGAGATTGGTCGCAAAATTAGGGCAGTTGGCTTCTAATCGCAACCTACTACCCGTCAGACCCTGCGGGAGACGTCAGTCATCCTGAGATTCAAGTGACTTTGCTTGTCCCTTGAGAAAATCTCGATTCGATTTGTAGTCCACACCGCGACGCCAGTACCGAAAGATCCAGGCTGCGATTCGAGCCGACGAATCCGCATCTTCGGTCCACACTGCACCATGCCAGTCGGAGTGCTGTGGCGAGTATTGGCCAATCACTTTCCTCTCGACCGCGCAACCGCTGCGGGCTTCGCTTTCAAAGACGGCATAAAGTTCCGGAGTAACCGCCTCGATGATGTTTCGCACGTATTCGAACGATGCCGAAAAGTCGGCGTGGGGCTTTCCCACTTTTTCAAGAAGAGAGGTAAGTATTTCTCGGCGTCATCGAATGCAACGTCAGGTGCGAAGAAGCGGACACTTTGACCCGCGTAGGTGTCGATGAGCTGCCGAACGCGTCGCCCCGGGAAGGCGCGAATAAGGATGTTCGCATCGAGAACGATCATCTCAGCGGGATGCGCCCTTCCCGCGGCGACTCAGCTCCTTGAAATCGGCCACTAGTTCTTCCTCGGTCAGTGTGGCCAGATAGACGCTATGGCATATAGTAATAGACAATAGCTTCTAAGACATATCAATAAGTCTGACTATGATATGCTATAGCAGCTGTACAAGGAGTCTCAGATGCTTAAGCAGATTGGAAAGAGCCTTCAGCAGACGCGAACCGCCCGGGGTTTGACGCAGGCGGAACTGGGGGCTCTGGTCGGCCTGCCGCAATCGCATATTTCGAAAATCGAGCGCGGGGAAACTGACTTTCAATGGACGACGCTAGAACAGATTGCCAACGCTGTTGGGCTCTCCCCTATTCTTGTCCCCACCGGGCTGGTTCCCCTGGTGGAAAGCCTCATGAGCGGACGCGAGGGAAAAAGCGAAGATGAGCCGGTGCCGCTCGTCGGAAGCCTGACGGAAACGGAAGGATAGAAGGAAAGTTGAGATGCCTACGCTCAGAATCAAACTTGGGAACCGCCTCGTTGGCACGATCACGAATGTCGTGACTGACAAGAATATCTTTGTGTTTGATCCGGGATATGTCGAAGACGAGCGCCGCCCGGTACTCAGCCTGAGCTATTACGATATCGAGCGAAAGCTCATCACGAGGCCGAGAGAGGTTCAGCGGCGCCTGCCTCCTTTTTTCTCGAATCTCCTGCCCGAGCGCGACGGCGTGTTGCGCGACTATCTCGCGCAGCGCGGCGGAATCAGTCCGGAGAGAGAATTTCCGTTGTTGTGGCTCGTCGGGGCTGATTTGCCGGGCGCCGTCATCGCCGAAGACAGCGAAGGGCAACCGCTGCCGCCGGAAGATAAATCGAAAACGCGCGAAGCGAACAAGGAAGAAGTGCTGCGATTCTCTCTCTCCGGCGTTCAACTAAAATTCTCCGCGATGGGCCGGGGCGGAAGACAGCTTCGCATTCCAGCCCAGGGGCGGGACGGCCAGTGGATCGTAAAACTGCCGTCGCCAAGATTCTCCAAGGTGCCGGAAAACGAATTTGCGATGATGACGCTGGCCAAGGAAGTGGGAATCGAGGTGCCGGAATTCGGGCTCATACCGGTCGGCTCAATCGCGAACCTTCCGCCTGAATTCGCGGAAGACAAAACGAACGCGTACTTCATCCGGCGCTTCGATCGCGGACCGGACGGAGAGCGGATTCACGCGGAGGATTTCAATCAGATTTACGGACAGTATCCGGAAAAGAAATACGAGGAGCACGGATACACCGGAATGGCCAAAGACATCTGGGCGCTTCTCGGCGAGAAAGGGCTGGCGGAATTCATTCGGCGTATTGTTTTCAATGCCGCGATCGGGAACGCCGATATGCATCTAAAAAACTGGTCTCTGCTTTACCGCGACGGCCGAACGCCGACGCTTGCGCCCGGTTACGATTACGTTTCCACAATGCGGTATTTGCCGGACCGAGGCTTGGGCCTGCCGCTCGCCCGAACGAAGGATGTATCCCGCCTGGACGATGAACTCTTGGAAAAAGCATCTGTGCAAGCGGGTGTTCCTCGAGGCTTGGTGAAAGACGTAGCGCACGAAACTGCGCGTGCGTTCACTCATACGTGGTCGCAGCACAACCCAGGATTGCCAATCGACGATCTCGGGCGCCGCAAGATCGACGAGCAACTCCGGCTCGTGCCACTTTTCAAGGAGCATGTCGTCAGCGGAAAACCAAAGCGAAAGAAAAGCTAGACTGTGAGTACTGAGCCTAATCGGCTTGCGTATAGTCAACAACAATTGAGGGCGACGACGAAAGAGCGGCCCAGGCAAAATCTTAGGGGATCTCGGCAGCGGCGATCATGACGTTCTGTGCGCAATAGATGACATTCAGGATTGTCGATGATTCCAAAATGAGGGTGATGCCCGCCTTTGTCCCAAGAAGGGGTTCGGCGCGGGTGTTTTTGTCTGCTAGGCGAACAGTGGAAGCGTGCGGCGACGCCCGCGGACTACGAAGACATCTGCCTCCCAAGCAGGGGTCTAAGTCCGGTTACTTTCACGAGGAAGTTTCATTCAGGAATACGGATGTTTTCGATGGTGTGGAGGAGTTAAGTCCCTTGGTTCGTTACTGGTAAATGTGCGACACTGAAAGCCGACTCGGGGGATCCGCTGTCAGGAGAGTGCCGCGTGGGCTCGACGATTTCCTCGCTCATCGGCGCAGCTGAAAGCGGCGATAGCGCGGCCGCGGATACACTTTTCAGCACTCTGTACTCTGAGCTGCATCGGCTGGCGAAACGGGAACTGGCTCGGGGCGGCCGCCCAGTAAGCCTGAGTGCTTCCACTCTTCTTCACGAAGCCTATCTTGACATAGCTGCACGCGAAGGTCAGTCTTTTCCCGACCGGCCACGGTTCATGGGGTATGCCGCACGTGTGATGCGCGGGCTGATCATCGATCACGCCCGGAGTCGAAACGCGATCAAGCGCGGTGGTGAATTCGAAATTACTTCGCTCAACACGGACGCGGCCGAGAATTCTGTCGACGCCAAAGAACTCTCGTCGATCAGCGACGCACTGGATCAACTTGCGAGAGTCGAGCCTAAGCTGGCTGAACTGGTCGATATGAAGTTTTTCTGCGGGTTCTCTTTCGCCGAAATCGCCGCCCTGGAGAACCTGTCAGAACGGACCGTACAGAGAAGGTGGGAGAAGGCACGCATCTACCTCCATCACAACATTCGTGCGGATTTGCAACTGTGAGGAATTGATGTCCAAGCTCAGCCCAGATCAATGGCAGGCTCTTAGCCCACACCTCGACGAACTCCTGGAGATGACAGACGAACAATGCTCGACCTGGCTATCTTCCCTGCAGACCGAGAATCCAACGCTGGCAGCTCAACTGGAAATACTGCTTCGTGAGCACCGGGTTCTGTCTGACGAAGGTTTTCTCGAAGTAAGTGCTTTGAAATTGCCGGGAGGGCATGGCCTCGCAGGTCAAACTCTTGGTGTCTACACGCTGATTTCGCAGATCGGCCATGGTGGAATGGGCACCGTTTGGCTGGCGGAACGAAACGATGGGCGGTTTGAACGACGTGTCGCGATAAAGATGTTGAGCATCGCTCTGATGGGGAAGGGCGGCGAGGAGCGATTCAAACGCGAAGGTCGCATTCTGGGCCGCCTGACACATCCGCACATCGCGGAGCTGATTGACGCTGGAGTGTCACCAGCGGGCCAGCCTTTTCTGGTACTCGAGTACGTTGAGGGTGATCACATCGACCGATACTGCGACCAAAACGGACTCGATGTGAGAGCACGCGTCCGCCTGTTTCTCGATGCTCTGCACGGCGTAACGCAAGCTCACGCCAATCACATCGTCCATCGCGACCTGAAGCCTTCGAACATACTGGTGCGAACGGATGGTCAAGCGAAGCTTCTCGACTTCGGAATCGCCAAACTGCTTGAGTGCGACGGGAAGAACGGGGAGGCGCCGCTGACGCTGGAAGGCGGCGGAGCGATGACGCCCGAGTATGCCGCTCCCGAGCAGCTGAAAGGCGAACCGGTGACCGCTGCCACGGATGTCTATGCTTCAGGAGTGCTGCTCTACGCGCTTTTGACGGGGCTACATCCGAACGGCGCGGGCTCGCGAACGCCCGCGGCTCTGATCAAAGCGATACTGGAAACAGAGCCGTCTTTTCCTTCGCAGGTCGTAGTTCCGACGCCGATAAATGAAGAGATCGCAGTCACGAATGCCGGTAAACGCGGCACAACGCCCGACAAACTTGCGCGCTCGTTGCGCGGCGACCTGGATACCATTGTCGCGAAGGCGCTGAAGAAGAATCCGCACGAGCGGTACACCTCAATAGAGGCTTTCGCCGAAGACCTGCAGCGTTACTTGCGACACGAGCCAATCACCGCTCGACCAGACACAATCGCCTACCGCACAGGCAAGTTCATTCGTCGTCATACGAACAGTGTGACGGCGGCGCTGCTGGTAACACTGTCACTGGCCGGCGCCGCGGTATTTGCGTGGTTCTTTCTTCACCGTCTGGAACCGCTGCCGCAGTTCAACCAGCGAAAGCTCACGGCGAACGCTTCGGATTCGCCGGTGTTGGACGCAGCGATTTCTCCGGATGGCAAGTATTTGGCGTACGCTGACCCGCAAGGGCTTCATCTACAGGCTGTCGCGACGGGCGAGGTCCAAACTGTAGCCTTGCCTCCAGGCATCCGGCCGGGGACAGCTACCTGGGCGTTAGGAAGTTGGTTCACGGACTCCGCCCGTTTCACAGCTTCTGTCAGCATCCCCGGCACCGCGTCTGCCGTGTGGTCAATCCCGATCACCGGAGGCGAGGCACAGAAGCTTGCTGCAGTTGAGGATATTCTCGGCGGAGGAACCGTCTCACCCGATGGTTCAAAGATCGCCTATCAAAGGCTGCGGAATATCAGCGGAGCGCGCGAACTTTGGGTGATGGGTTCGCAAGGAGAGTCTCCTCACAAGATATTGACGGCAGAAAGCCAGGCCACAATTAACGGCATCGCGTGGTCGCCGACGGGCAATCGGCTTGCATACCGTTATAGACGTGACAAAGGTGATCGTAGAGAATTTCGGATTCAAAGTTGTGACCTCAGTGGCGCAGGAATAACGACGATACTCCTAGACAATCACAACTACTTGGGTGCATTCGCTTGGACTTTGTCAGGTCGATTCATTTACTCGCGGAACTCGGAAAACGGTTCTGCTGAGTCCGATAATTTGTGGGAATTGAAAGTCGATGCCATGAACGGGACTCCGCAGGGCAAAGCACGCCAGCTGACAGATTGGTCGGGATTTTCTGTCTATAACTTCAGTGCTACGGCCGATGGTAAGCGGCTGGTTTTTCTAAGGGGCAATGACCACGCCTCGGTTTTTGTCGGAGACCTGGCCGAGAAAGAAAGCCCTCTCGTGAACGCCCGTCGGCTGACGCTCGACGACAACTACAATATCCCTTTCGCGTGGACGGCAGACTCTCGCGAGGTCATTTTTTCATCGCAGCGAACGGCAAACCGGCTGATGTACCGGCAATCTCTGCAGCTGGACAGTGCCCCTCAGCTCATTACGCCGGGGGCCGGCACGAATTTCTTGGTGGCGCAGTCGAGTCCGGATGGAGCCTGGATACTTCTGGAAGGCGCGCCGAGCGGCTCGCGGAAAATGGGCCTCTATCGAGTTGATCTGAGAGGCGGCGTTCCGCAGAGATTATTTGACACGGAGGGGTTCGTACTATTTTGGTGCACAAACAAGGCAGCCAGCTTTTGCGTGTACGGAAAACCATCTGCGGGAAACAACGAGCTGGTGGTTGCCGCCTTTGACCCACTCGGAGGTCCCGGGAAGGAACTGCTACGGATTCCGCTTGACGCGGGCAGTAATGCCGACATTGGTTTCGACTACTCGTGGCAACTTTCGCCCAATGGTATGTGGATCGGACTTCTGAAAAATCACGGGAATCAAATTCGGTTAGTGCCAGTGGCCGGAGGTCAAACGAGAACAATTGCGACGAAGGGCTATTCCGACCTCCTAGGTCTGAACTGGGCGATTGATTCCCAAAGTATGTTTGTGTCAACCCTGCAGCCAGGCGGCGCTACCTTGTTGCGTGTTGCCCTCAACGGCAATGCCCGGCCTATCTGGCAGCAGCCTCGGTCGCCATATGCATGGGGCATTCCGTCGCCAGACGGACGACATCTCGCCATGATAGGTGCGAGTTCAGACGCGAACGTGTGGATGATCGGCGACTTCTGAACGGTTTGCCGGCCTAGCCCGGACCGTTCCCTTAACCCTGCCGGTTGAGTGCTGGCCGAACTCGGGATTCACGCGCAAGTCCTTCACCTCTCGCCAACTTCTCCGCGCCCTTGTCGTCTTTTGCCCTCCGTTTCCGATATCTCAAGTAGGGACCAATAGTTCCAGTTTTACGCCGGCGCCACGATTCATGCGCCCGAGCGTAGCGGTGAATTACGGGGTGAGGGCCTTCGAGGAAGCCGTGCACTTGCACAATCTAAGTTAAAGAAATAAGGAGAAAGCAGTGACCAACAATTGCAACAAGAAGTTCCTGGGTGGCGCAGCCGCTCGCATCATTCGCGGGTCCTTGGCAGCGCTCACAGTTCTCGCCGTCTCAAGCATGGTCTATGCGCAAGAAAAAGCTGAAGACAAAAGGGAAGGAATCAGCTTTCGATCGATTCCGAGCCCGGTGACGTCGGAAACGATTACGCCTCCGACTGGAACATCTGCATTCCTACTGGGCCATGGAGTCGGCACGCAAGGGTATGTTTGCCTGCCTACAGCCACGGGCACTTCCTGGACCGTAAACAATGCTCGTCCCGAAGCCACGCTGTTCACGAACATTTTCGGGGAAGCCGTGCAGATCATCACTCACTTTCTCAGCCCGGTTGTAAATCCTAACGACATCGGCCCAAAGCCCCCACGATTTGGCGACGTTACGTGGCAGAGCTCCTTCGACAGCAGCCGGGTCTGGGCACAAAAGAAGAATTTCATCTCGGCGGGTACGGAAGCGAGTTGCCCGAATGCCGGGTCAATTGACTGCCTGTTGCTGCAGGTGATCGGCTCCGACCACGGACCAGCTGGCGGCAGATCGCTGACCAAGACAACGTTCATTCAACGCCTGAACACCAGCGGCGGGTCCGCGCCAACCGTCAGCTGCGTGGTGGGCCAGCAGGCGCTGGTTCCGTATTCCGCCGACTACTATTTCTTCCGTAACGATCAGTAAGCCGTCTTTTTTGTCGCCGCGCCTATCGCGTCACGCGTGTGGGAGGCCGAGCAATGTCGAGGCTCTCTCCCGCGCCGGCGGAAAGCCATGACTATGGGTCCCGTAAAAACAAGTAAGTATGTTTTTGAACATAAAAAGAAAAGGAGCATGAAGTGCGAAATTATAGCTGTCAGAAATCATTTGGGGCATTGTTGGTGTTTGCCGCAATGGCTCTTTGCGGAGCCGCTGCTGCGCAAGACACGCAGGTCCTTGTAAACACCGGTAATGCGGATGGATTGGTTGGAGCGTTGTCGCGGCGTCCCAGCGCCGACAAGGTGGAAACGGAAACGGCCGATGACTTCGTCGTGAAACAGACGACGGTCATCACTGGAGCCAAGATCACCGGATTGATCACGCCTGCAACACCGCTAAGCAACATTGCCACCGTCGAAGTCGAGCTATACCACATTTTTCCCGAAGATTCGATCATTCAGTCGTCGATCAGTGTTCCGAGTCGGATGAATTCTCCGAGCGACGTTGAGATCGATTCGGCTACACGAGACGCGAGCCAGGGAACTCTGAGCTTTGCGGCAAAGCTGCTGGATGCCAACTTCACGGCCAAGAACTCCGTCGTGAACGGTATCAATAAAAAGCCGCTCAACACAACGCACGGCGAAGGTGCGAAAACAGGCGAGGAAGTTGAGATCGCCATTACTTTTACCAAGCCAATCGTTTTGCCGGCTGGTCACTATTTCTTCCGGCCCGAAGTCCTGGTAACCGGCGGTGATTTTCTGTACCTGTCAGCGCCCAGACCTATCGTTGCACCGGGCGCGGCCATTCCAGGGGATTTGCAGGCATGGATTCGCAACTCTCGTCTGACGCCGGATTGGTTGCGCATCGGAAGCGACATCATCGTGAGCCCCACGTCGCCGACGTTCAATATGACGTTCTCGCTGAGCGGCGTCGCCCTGCAAAACGTGGGAACACAAGGGCAACCGAACTGCCACGGGGAGACCATATCGGACTTAGCGGGGCAATTTGGGAGCGTGGACTCAGCGGCTTTCGCACTGGGATTCTCAAGCGTGCAATCGCTGCAGGACGCTTTCCGAGCGTTTTGCGAGCCCTGAGAGACTCCGTGGGCCAAACTCTCGAGTCCTTTAGCTCAAGAGTTGAGGAACGGGCGATCGCAACGATCGCCCCTCGCCTCAGACAACAATTTCCAATTCACCACAGCGTACTCGATTTTGGAGGTCTAGAAACGCTGCGAATCGGGTTTTTCTACAACGCGGGGCAAGCAAAGCACGCAGGTGACCGGTGGAATTCAAGACAGTCGTTGTCTGTAGCAAATGTAAGCAGCCTATTGTCTCGGGAGAGGGCTTCGGTTTCGTTTGTTTCAAAATTCCTGGCATGGAGGGGTACAACTTCTTCCACCGAAGATCCAGTGGCGGTGACTGCTGGGAAGCTTACATGCAGGAACGCAAGTGACGTCGTTCATATAAGGAAGGACGAGGTAAACCAATGGGCGTAGTCGCAAAGAATGCGATTTCAAAATTGATGCCAGTTCCGGCGCAGCAAGTGTCGGGGGTTTTTCTGGATGATTCGACGACACCAATACGAATTATGCATTTGAAGGAAGCGCTGCAGTTGGCCAATTCGTAGCGGTGATTGTTTTAGCGCCTGGGCCCCCTGCTGAGGATGGACGTGCTCCGTCACAGATCGCAGGAAGCGCTGCTCTTGACGAGAACCCCGCAACTTCCGAACTTGGCAAATTCTTGAGCAAAACGATGACGCGACCCAAGGCCAGGAGTGCGGAAAGCGACGTAGTGTTCGGTGATGTGAATGTGAGCTTTTCGTCCATGGAAGCGAGCCTCAAGGGTGAGCCGGTGAAGCTTCCGGCCATGGAATTCAAGGCTTTGAAATACTTGGCTCAAAATACGAGACGCGTCATTTCGCGCGACGAATTGCTGAACGAAGTCTGGGTTATGAAAACTATCCCAGCACTCGTACTGTCGACAATCACATCTTGAGACTACGTCAGAAACTTGCAAGAGATCCAGCTCGGCCGATTCATTTTCGAACCGTGCATGGTTCTGGCTACAAGTTCTTACCCTAGGCGCAACATCCGATCGGTGGATCCGGCATGAATTTGCCGCGAACGAAAGGTGAACAAGCATGAAGGACACACTTCCCGGGCCCGCGACGGTGGAGAGGAGCGAGGGAGAAGCCATAACGCGCGCGCAGCGCGGCGACCACGCGGCTTTCGAATCTCTATACAAGGCGCATAGCAGACGCGTGTACAGCGTGTGCTTGCGGATGATCAGGAATCCGGCTGAAGCCGAAGATTTGACACAGCAAGCATTCTTGCAGGTCTTTCGAAAGATCGGCACGTTCCGCGGTGAGTCAGGTTTTTCGACTTGGCTGCATCGAGTGACTGTGAACGTTGTTTTGATGCATTTACGCCGAAAAAAGCCGACAGAAATTCTATTCGAAGACTTGAATCGGCCCGGCTCGGATGACGAAGGTGCACGCGAACACGGTTGTAGCGACGCTTCGATGTTCGACGCGATCGAGCGGATAAATCTGATGCGCGCGATCCGCAAGTTGCCGTCCGGTTACAAACAGCAGTTCTTGCTGTACGACGTTTTTGGGTACGAGCACAGCGAGATCGCCGGACGCTTGGGATGCTCGATAGGTTGTTCAAAATCGCAGCTTCACAAGGCCCGTAAACGGCTGCGGCGACTATTGCAAGGAGAACCGGGACGAGCGAAAGCCGAGGTCTGCCCCGCGTAGGGAACTCGGGCGAGCAGCAAAATAGATTGAAACGCCAGCGATACGGCACTCCGGACGTTCTTTACTTCGGATCACGGATTCTCAGATTTTTGACTCGGTGCCCACTCGGGCCCGCGCACAGATTTTCTGGCTCTTAGGAGGGGTTGGTACGGTGAAACACAGAATTGGTCTTTATTTTGTCTCGTGTTTTCTATTCGGATTTCTGCCGCTGGCGGCTAATTCTACCGCGCAATCGATTGCCTACCGGCAGACTAATCTGGCCTCCAACGTGCCGAACATAGCCAAGAATGTTACTCCAGGATTGTTGAATCCCTGGGGGATTGCGTTTCTTTCAGGCCAGCCATTTTTCACAGCCAATAATAAGGATGGACGCGTCAGCGCTTTTGACGCGACCGGACTGAGCGTCTCGCCCGGCGCCTTCCTAGTTCCGAATTCCGCTCGGACTGGATTCGACAGTCCGACCGGAATTGTTGCCGATCAAAATTCATTGTTTGGAGGCCCGTCGGTCATAAAACCATTCATTTTAGTAACCGACGAGGGAACCATTTTCACCTGGGGTCCAGACGCTCGAGGCGATCTACCACAAGAGGCAACGCTGGTGGTCAATGACGGTTCGAGGAGCGCACTTTACAAAAGTGTGGCGATCCTGAACTCTTCGTTGACTGCACCGGCGCTGGCAGTCACGGATTTCCACGGTGGATTCATTGAGACTTTTCTTCCCGGATTTGCTCCAGTGGCGCTTCCCGGTACGTTTACAGATCCGGATCTCCCCGCGGGACACGCGCCTTTCGGGATTCAAGTGATTGGCAGACAGGTCTTCGTTGCTTATGCGGTGCAGGACACTGCTAAGCACGACCCAGTCGTTGGGGCCGGAAACGGCATCGTAAGTATTTTCGACATGGATGGCAATTTCGTGCGGCGATTCGCCACTGGTGGAACTTTGAACGCACCTTGGGGAATCACCCAGGCCAGTTCAAACTTCGGCTCTTTCAGCAATGACATTCTGGTCGGCAACGTTGGTGATGGAATGATCAACGCGTTTGATCCCGCGACCGGACGCTTCGTGGGAAAGTTGCTGGACGGCGATGGCCTTCCCCTCGCTGAAGTTGGCCTGCACGCGTTGGCTTTTCGAGCCGACGGATTTGGAGACCCGAACACACTGTATTTCACCTCGGAATTCAGCAACGAACAGAACGGGCTATTCGGCTCAATCACCACAGGCTTGGTGAGCACAACCAGAGTGGCGGCTCCAGACCCTCCCGTCAACACAAGCGCGACGATGACAGCCAACGTTGTAGCTGGACCGGGTAACGCGGGTGCTCCGGCCGGCACCGTCACATTTTTGGATGGCTCTTCTCGGTTGGGGGCGGCCCCTTTGCTCAATGGTGTGGCCAGTTTGGATGTGATTTTCGCTAACGTCGGAGTCCATGCCATCACCGCACAGTACAGCGAGATGGCGTTTTCTTGCCAAGCAGCGAAAGGATACCCGTGCAAGTCACCGGGCTTGCGACCACGTTGACTCTCATGGCGCCCGCCGATGCACCCCCCGGCTCACCCGTCACATTGACAGCGACCATTAATTCGGCCGGAGGGATGCCTACGGGACAAGTTGTGTTTCACGATGGAAGCACGGACTTAGGAACTTCCCCGTTAAATGGTGCTGGTGTTGCCATCCTGAGGACCAACACTCTGGCGGTCGGTGCCCATTCTCTTACGGCTTCGTATGCCGGCGACGGGAAATTTGGCGCCAGCACGTCGGCGGGAGTAAGCATCGACATCGCCAACGCCGATTTCTCCTTCGGTGTAGCTCCAACGAACGCTACGGTCATTGCCGGTCAGTCCACTCAATTCATGCTCACGGTTACTCCGGCTGGCGGCTTCGCGAACAACGTCACGTTCTCTTGCTCGGCAATTACCGGGATCACCTGCGCCTTTAGTCCAGCGGCGGTAACTCCCGCCAATGGAGCCGCGAGTACTACGTTAACGATCACCACGTCTGCCAGCGTGTCGCGTTACGGGCTTCTGATGCCGGACAGAATTGCCCCTTGGGTGCCGCTCGTCGCTTTATCCTTGTTCAGCCTCGCAATCTGGCGTGTCGGGAGAATCCGAATCGGTCGCACTTCGTTGCTAACCGCCACAGCAGTGCTGGCGATTGTCGCCCCGGGGCTCGCAATCGGCGGCTGCGGCGGATACGGCAGCAGTACGCAGGCAAACCGCGGTACTGCTTCAATAAGGGTCACGGCCCAGTCTGGAACTATTTCTCACACGACAACCGTCATGGTCACGGTGCAGTAACAAGGAGAATGCCGATGATTGAGTCATTCTTGTATATCACTTGGATAGGCGGCCAAGCCCTGTACTGGCTTTTTCTAAAGCAACAAACCGAGATTCTCGGCGAGGCGTGCTGGCGGATGTGTTTGCTGAAGAACTAGAAGCCGTATGAAGGAGAAGGCCGATGGGGATTGCATTCTGCGACGATGTGAAGCGATTGAACCGATCGCCCAAACTTCATTTTGTCGGCAGCCCGGACGCAACAGAGGGGCTGGTCGATCTGATGCAACGTTATCCGGACCGCTTTCTGTTTGGCGCTGATGCAGCCGCGCCGGCGGATCAGTCCAAGTATCTGAAAGTCTTCTATCAATACGAGCCTTTGTGGAAATCACTCGATGCAGAAACGTCTCGCAAAGTCCGACTGCTGAATTACGAACGCATTTTCGACGAAGCACGCCGCAAGGTACGGCTTTGGGAGAGCACTCACGTGCCGAGTGCCAGTTCAAATTGAATATCCAAACTAAACCGGATTGCACGTTGCAGAAGCTCGGAAAATCTACGATCGATCTCGGGAGGAAGTTGATGAAATCCCTAAGTCTCTTTGTACTTTCGCTAGTGGCATTGACTCTCAACGTCGGAGCTGCCGGCGAAGACAAAAATTCCGCAGCACAGAACGGGAGTTTCATCACTCTCAAACCGGGCGACGGACGTGAATTCCGGGCCTTCGTTGCTGGACCTGCAGACGCTAAAGCGGCCGTCTTAATCGTTCATGATTATTTCGTAGGTAGTTCAAGCCGAGGAGGTTCTCGTCACGGCGACAACGGTCCGGGAACCGATCGTACAGGGAGAGTGGCTGCGCCCTGGTCAGCACATTACCGCTGTTGGAGCCGACGACAATACAAAGTGCGAACTGGACGCGCTCTGCTTGAAACGTGCCAATAGGCTGATCGTAGATAGCCGCGAGTTCGCACGGGATCATGGCGAAATTCATCGTTGGCTCAAACAAGGCGCGCTAAGCGTCGCGGACATCCATGGCGAATTGGGTAAAGTGCTAGCGGGTACTGTGCCCGGGCGACGCGCAGCTGAAGGGATCACAATAGCGAAGTTCGTCGGGATCGGGGTGCAGGATCTGGCAGCCGCTGAGGTATCCATCGATAAGCTGAAGCAAGCAGGGCAAGATTTGATGTCCTCGATATCGCGTTTGGCGTAGATGACGGGCAGAAATTACCGCTTTGCATTTAGACAGCGAGCAGGCACGGTTCCCCACGAAAATCGTGCCGAGGTTGGCGAATGAATACGTCCGTACTTGTTATTCGGAAATGGAAGGTCGTTCTTGGTGGTATCAATAAGATGACGCGCTGGTGGGCGCCTGCAGTTGCTTTTCTTGTGATTTTGACCGCATTCGAACTTGCAGGTTGCAATGACGGGAAGGACTCGCGCGCTTCGGAACAGGGGATACCAGCCTTCGCTTTGGCTGATTTGGCGACGACAGTTTCTGACTTTCAAATTAGAGAATGGCCCAGAAACCTGCGGACCGATTTGAAGGGGTCCTCTATTAAAGTCGTCCTCCCGGAAAACGCGCCGGACCGGCCGTGGAATGACGCTCTCATGAAGAAATTTCGCGAACTCACCGGTATTGAAGTGCAGACGATCCGACCTGGCAATGACACCAGCGCCGTCTTGTCGACTTATCTGCGCGAGTTCGAAACCGGCTCCCCGCGCGCGGACGTATACGCAATCGACATCGTGTGGCCTGGGATTCTGTCGGCCTACGCTGAGGACCTGCGTCCAGCATTCGGTGATATGAGTGATATGGTGCCCGGTCTTGTTGAGAACAACACTGTGCGCGGTAAATTGATCGCCGTTCCATACTTCGTTGAGATCAGTCTGCTTTACTATCGCCGCGACCTGTTGCAAAAATATCATTTTGTCCAACCACCGGGTACCTGGAACGAGTTGGAGCAGCAGGCTAAAGTGATCGCCAAAGGGGAACGCGCAAGCGGCAGAGGCATGTTTTGGGGATTTCTGTGGCAAGGAGCTGCATCTGAAGCTCTGACTTGCAACGCTCTCGAATGGCAGATTTCCCAAAGTGGAGGTTCGCTGCTAAAACCCGATGGGCGGGTCAGCCTTGAGCGCGCACAGATGGTGCAAGCCTTGGAACGTGCCCGGCGATGGATCGGGACGATTTCGCCGCCAGACGTTACTGGCCAGCTTGAAGATGATTCTCTCCGGATCTGGAAGAACGGTGACGCCGCATTCATGCGCAATTGGCCCTATGCCTATGTTGAAAGCATGCGATCTGATTCAATCGTTAGAAATAAGGTAGGCGTTACCCTGCTGCCCAAGGGAGACCATCCCGGCGCACGCCACGCTGACGTTCTCGGTGGTTTCCAGCTTATGGTGAGCATAAAATCAGCCAACAAAGACGCCGCCATTGAGCTCGTTAAGTTTCTAACCAGTCCCGAAATTCAGCGCGTGAATGCTGTGACGCGAGGATATGCTCCGACTCGGCCGGCGCTTTACGACTCGCCGGTATTAAAGGCAAATCCGTTTTTTGCGACTTTGCGAAACGTGCTTTTGAACGGAGCAGTGACACGACCATCCACGACCGCCGGCCCACAATACAACCGTGTATCCACTGCTTACTTCACGGCGGTGCGCCAAACTTTAATTGGACAAAAGAGCGCAGCCGCCGCGATCACTGAACTCGAAAACGAACTTTGCCGCCTTAGCGCAAAATAGGGAGTAGCGTTTGTTCCTCTACGCGCGGTGGCAGAATAGCGTACGGCCTTGGGCTCGATGAGCGGAAACGGCTCAAGAGGGTCTGGAGCACAACCGACACTCCCTATCCGAAAAGGGGTATTTGCGCTGCCCACGGTCTTGAGCCAGGAAGAAGTTGCGCAACTCATCGATGCAGGTCTTACTCCCTACCATCGCACACTGCTCATGACGCTCTACTCTACCGGAGTGCGGTGTGCCGAGTTAACGCACCTGAAAGTTACGGACATTGACAGCCGGCGCATGGTCATTCACGTCCAGGGTGGCAAGGGTCGCAACTCAGCGGGAGAGTAATAAAAGCCGCCGCATAGGTAAAATGCCAGCCACGATTACCAACCCATTTGGACCATCCGCTTAAGGATAATCGCGCTGTAGTTATTCATGCGATCGGGTCGTCGCTTCAGGGGAGCCGGCAGAATTGCAGCAAGCCGTGCCGCCTGTTGCCGGCCGATATTCCGGGCTGCGGTTTCGTCGTAGTAACGACACGCCGACTCTGCACCATAAATACCAGGGCCCCATTCGACCACGTTGAGGTATATCTCCAGAATGCGCTGTTTGCCGAGGACGAATTCGGCCACCGGTACCAGTGTGACCTCTGCGCCCTTGCGGAGGATAGAGCGGCCCGTTCCGAAGAATAGGTTTTTTACGAGTTGCTGCGTAATGGTGGAAGCTCCGCGAGTGCGATCGCCTTCCAAATCGTCTTCGGCAGCGATTTGGATCTCGTGCCAATCGAATCCATGGTGCTGGTAGAAGTGCGCGTCCTCTGCGGCGATTACAGCGTGCTGGAGATCGGGCGAGATTTGGTTGAGCGGAATGAATTTGTAGCGTTCGCGATACGGCGTGTGGTGAATCCAGGCCTGCAAGCGGCGCTGGATGTGCACCGCGGTTGTCGGTGGGTCGATCCACCGGGCCGCCACAAGGATCAGCGCGGCAAGCGACCAAAGAAGCACCACGCCGATGACGAGCCATCGAATAAAGGATCGGAGGAAGCCCGTCCGAAGGGGGGTCTTGGTGTGTGTGTTCGGCATTTCAGTCACATTTCAGAATAATAGCCCGGGGTGGGTTGCCGCTGATGGATGATCTTGCGCACGCGAACACAGAGTGCTGCGTTCTACTCAGGCCACTCGGGACAAAGCCACTTGGTCCTGAATCACATTGAACCCCGCTACAAAGATAAAGTGGGATCAGTCCCGAGACCGCTTAGAGGAAGTGTGCTGCAGAATGCTGTCGGCGCTCTGATCTCCTCGAACGCCGTTTGTGGACCGTGTGACAGTTTTCCGTGTACGCTACACGAAAGAATCAAGAACAGTTGCACCGAGTTTCAAGGGGAGAAATCCATGACTATTTTGCGATCTCTGCGGCGATACAAAAGATTGTCTGCAGAAGGAAATTGAAGGCAAGGAATACGATATCTGCTCCGAATGCTGGAACCCGTTCGCACAAAAGCTGAGGGGGAAAGACAGAGCCGACTCTTCGGAGAGAGAAGCAATCTGAGAGAAAGTCTAACCAAGAACAAGATTTGTCTGTCTCACAGGGGATAACAGCCGGTGCGAGCCACGATTGAGACCAGTCGACTCATTCTGCGTCCGCTCGAGTCAGACGACGCTGATGCGGCGTTCACATGGTTCGGCAACCCGATCGTCATTCGCGTCAATCCCGGGACCGCTCAATCGGCCTTGAGGACCAACAGCGTCTCGTACTGAGAGGCTTGATG
>Ga0137403_10003220_pt1 | contig 19663 bp, 24 predicted proteins | sample CZOMad2_1_16fung_FD_122057 | JGI IMG/M metagenome (GOLD analysis project Ga0137403, IMG submission 122057) | Vadose zone soil fungal communities from Angelo Coast Range Reserve, California, USA - CZOMad2_1_16fungal (Hybrid Assembly) | ecosystem: Environmental > Terrestrial > Soil > Vadose zone...
ACCTCCCGCTTGCAAAAAAGCGAAAAGTGTAACCCATGTGTCCGGTACGAAATGTCACCTATGTCTCGGGCCGCTCAAAACACTTAGCTGGCGATCGATGTGTCATTCCGACATCGTGTCACCTGCTCATTCCGACAATTGTCCCTTCTTCGTTCTCGCATCTCGCCGCTTACGCGCGGCCTCCTGGCGCTGCTTTATGGTTTGCTGCGTGTATAACCGCGTCATGCTCGTCGTGAGGTGGCCGCTGAGTGCACGGAGTTGACTATCTGTCAGGTCGGCATCACCACCTTCGGTGTTGCCGCCCGGCCGTAGACCCATGAATTTGATGGAGGGATCAATTCCGGCAGCTTTCCGAATCTTCGATACGGTGCGAACGAAATGTCGTTTTTCCCATGGCAGCCGAACTTTTTTAAAACGGTCCGGCGTATCCCGAGTGACGATTAATGCCCCGTGCCGGTCGCTGGCGTCCAACCGAGCGGTCAATTCCGGCCAAAGATCGTTGCCGGCTGCGTCGAGTAACGGCATGTCGATCGGAACCTTCGTTTTGTGGTGAAAGATGCGAACAAAATCGGGCGCATCCGAGGGACGATAGTGCGACCACGTCAAACGACCTAAAATGTCCTTCTGACGCTGTAGCCAAAAAAAATGCGATCATGGCCGCCGTACCGACCGAGCGGTGGCCAGCGGCGTCCGCAGCTGAAACAAACCTCACCAAGTCATCGTGCTGGAACAGTCTCGTTGGCGTGGCCTTATGGAACAGCCCCATTTTTCCGAATGGGTTATCTAACGGTACGCGGCGCGGCTCGGCGCGCCTGGCAACCGTCCACGCCCGGCGACACACTTGCATCGCGAGGACCGCAGTCCGAACGCGCTGACCTCCCCTGGGATTGATCTTCAGCTTTTCGAAGAGTGCATCAGCGACCCCTGGAGTGAAGGCAACGATCGGCATGAAACCGAGAGCCCGCCTGTCGGCGAGTTGGTATTGCGAAACAAGCCGCAACACGCGGTCGTAACTGGAGCGTGTTTCTGAGGGGAGCTTGGTGTACTTCGGCGACGCTTTGTAAACCGAAACTAGCCAATCAAATGACCCCACACGCAGGTTGGAAGGACTCTCCTCCTGCCCTTTGCTCAGCCATGCTTTGTGGCGGAGAACACCCATCAAATTGCCGGTGCGATAGTTGTGGTTACTATGGAGGCGCTCACGCCTCGAATTGTCGCTGTCAGCAGTGCGGCCAAAACGGTTGAGACTCTCTGTCGATTGGCCGTCCGTGGCACCGGTCTTGAAATCCCCATTCGTCCGTGTGACAATGGTCCGGTTTGGCAGCGTTTTTCCCGGTTACGTTGGTTTTTGAGAGCCTCGCCTCATGCCTTTTGCGACCTCGTACGGTCCTATACTCCCTCGTCCGGTGGCAATGGCGGTGGCACAAATTCGGTCTTCAGTGTTATGGTTCATTCTCCAATTGGTACAACGCGACAGGTGCTGATAGTAGGACCTTGGGTCATCAAGCTTGGGCGCTGACCCGTGCCCGCCGGTGCAACTATACGAAGCCAACCTTTTTAGAACCGTCAACGACCGCCGGCGGGCGATGCTCTGCCCAGGGCAATGGTGCTCTGGCGGTGGCCAAGTGTGGTTATGACATCGGCGCGGCCACTATCAGCAGCTGACCATGAGGATTTGCTCGACACTGATGGTTCCCCCGATTGGGACTACACGCCAGGCGAAAGCCAGCCATTTGAATTCAAAGCAATCCGATTATGGACGGCTCAACGGGCGGCTGGTCGTCCTCGATTATTCGACCCCGGCACATGACACCCCCGAAGGCTTGCTGAATTGACCCGGGCCTCCGCGGCTAATGGACCATCGTGCCCTTCCCCCCAGATCGTCCGAATGAGCTGCCGACAATTGCCAAAGACACTCCGCGTAACTCCAGCGATGGCTGCGAACGTCACCAAACGGCTTTGGGAAATGTCCGATATTGTGGAAATCTTGAAGAATGGGAGGCTACTCGCCCTTAGAGAAATGCTGCGGCAACCGCATGGGTTGATGAAATGGAAAACGGCGGACCAACTTTCAAGCTACAATTTGCGCGGAGCGATATCCCGTCCTTGGCGGCGCTTTACGATGCTAAAGAGGATGAGCTGGCCCAAGAGGCCGGTAATCAAATAGCCAAGGCCAACTTCAGCCGAACGCATTTAGAAACGATTTTTAATTGGAAAACTAAGGGGCGAGGAAAAAGTAGGCTAAGTAAGAATAGCGACAACGAAATTGCGGACGCACTGAAACTCGCCGTTGAAGCCAAAACACCTAGGGCGGCAATTGCCGTGCTGGCGGGACTAAGCGGTGTGGATGTGCCGGTAGCATCTGCGATCCTCGCGATGGCAAAGGCAGATAGTTATACCATCATTGATTGGCGCGCATTGCACGCACTCGACATATACGCTTCGAATGTGACGATAAAGTTGTATATTCTATATTTGAACGAATGCAGAAATATCGCGGACGAAACCAAGATAACCCTTCGGCAATTAGATCGAGCAATGTGGCAGTGGTCCAAGGATAAAGGAATCCCACACCGCGAACTCAATTCAAATTGAGATTCAAATGTTCGGTAACCACAGCAGTATGGCTATTGGGTTTTTTGTGGTGGGCTTCCTTGCCTTTGGATCAATAATTGCCGAAGGCGTCCCTATATTGAATCTCGCGTTCTTGGTAGCAGCCGGGACAATGAAGGATATCAGAATATCCCGACTGCCTTAATCAAAGGGGCCCACTACCAGCCGGGGGCAGGCCTCGATTTTCTTGCGTTTTGGGATTCCGGATTTAGGCGGTTCGTGATTCCTTTGACGGCGAGATTCGCCGTTGGAGGAGAGCCGTGAGTCAGCCGCGCGACGATCGCTAGGACGACCTTTTTCGAGCGCCTCTGGAGGCGATCATCAACCTTCGCCATCCGCTGGTGCGGCTTGCGGCGGAGATTGATTGGGATTTTCTGGCGAAACGCTTCAGTTCGGTCTGTCGCATAGGGCCGGGGCAGCCGCCGTTGCCAACGCGGCTGGTGGCCGGGCTGTTCATCCTCAAGCACATGCACAATCTGTCTGACGAGGCGCTGTGCGACAGGTGGGTAGAGAACCCGTATTTCCAGTATTTCTGCGGAGAAGTGGTGTTCCGGCACGAGCTGCCGTTCAACCGCTCGTCGCTGACCCGCTGGCGCCAGCGGCTGGGTGAGGAGCAGATGGCCGCGCTGTTGCAAGAGAGCCTCTCGGTGGCGCACCGGAGCGGGGCGATCGAGACCAAGGAACTCGAACGGGTCGTGGTGGACACCACCGTGCAGGAGAAAGCGATCGCGCATCCGACCGACGCTCGGCTCAGCCACCGCGCGATCGAGAAACTGGTCGATCTGGCCAAACGCCAGGGTGTCGAACTGCGCCAGAGCTATCTGCGCCTGGCCAAGCGGGGGCAGTTCGTGCTGCACGCCAAGGCGCTGCACGGCAACCCGTATGACGGCCACACGCTCGGTCCCGTCATCGCCGACCTCGAAAAGCTCACAGGTGTCGCGGTGCGCCGCATCCACGGCGACAAGGGGTATCGCGGCCACAATTATCCCGATCGGTTCAAGGTCTGGATCAGCGGCCAGGTCCGCCGGGTCACCCAAGTCATCCGCCGCGAAATGCGACGTCGCGCCGCCGTCGCAGCCGCCTAATCATTCGTTGAGAGCCCGATAGACGGACGCACGCCCAATTCCAAGCGTCTTAGCGATGGCCGACGGACCGATACCCTTCTGCTTGAGCGCCCTCACCTGTGAAACGTCAACGCTTGGTCTACGGCCCTTATAGATGCCGGCAGCCTTTGCCTTCGCGATGCCCTCGCCGGACCTAGATTCACGACGACGACGCCGATCGCCAGCACCTTTTGAGACTTACGAGACTGCTCCAGCTTGCGGGATGGCAGCGGGATAAGACCCTACTGCGGGCTTTCACAAACCCGACTACCGGCGAGCTAATCGAGGTCGAACCGGGGGAGCGGACACGAGCGGCCACTTCCTACACCATCTCTCAGCCCATCATGCGGGGGTAACTTCCCGTCGGTGATCCGAAGCTTGCCCCAGTAGCCCTCTCGGAGGGACCGGGATCCCGAATCTCGCGCAGGTGTTTTTCAGAGCGACGTCGGAAAATGTCGAATTGGGGAGCCAAAGCGGTCAAAGGGGTCACGGATGTGCCGTAGGGACGGACTGACGTCGTCCACTAACTTTTGAGGTAACCGTACAGAAGCGATCATAATCGATTATCGCGCGCCATCCCCCGAGTGGGTGGCTAGGATTGCCAGCGTTTTTGAGGGAAGAAGGTGTTTGGAGCAAGTCGATATGGCTCACACCTAGGGCCTTTGCCAGCTCGTACACCGTCACTACCGTGGGGTTGCGGCGTCCATTCTCCAGGCCGCTAAGATACTGCTGGCTAAACCCAGAAATGTTGCAGAACTCTTCTTGCGTCAGGCTCTTTTCGAGCCGGATTCGCTTTACATTTTGTCCCACCAGTCTGCGCATATCCATGCACAGAAAGGAAAAGGATTACACAATTTAAGTTTACCAACTATAGTATGTACGATCGGTTCTTTGGCCCCATTCACGCCTGAATTTCTCCTGTTGGAGCTGATTTTGTTCAATTGGTTGGCCGGCGTGGATATTGGAATTCGGCCTCGGCAAGTATTTGACGGAGCCGACGTTAACCTCTTCCCGTTCACCAAAGCCGGTATCGAATGGCTACGACAAAATATTCAGCAATTCACTGATCCAGTATGGTCTCCGGAGGAGCGTGTCTGAAGCTCTCCTCCATCGATTCAACAAGCAATTTTCCAAACGTTATTAGCGCCCTGCAAAACGCCGACTGAGGATCAAATTTTACGGGCGGTTGAAAGATCTTAACGATACACCACTGGATCCAGACAACCAAGTATCTCGCCCCCGGTCGAACACACCTCGAACGGTTAAGGTCTCGGCGATAGTTCAGATCGTTCTATTTGCCGAGCCCATGTGGCGCGCGATCAAATTGGAATCACTGGTCTCCGTCGCGGGGACATCACTAATTGTCGCGATGGGCAATTTCCTCGTTCTTCAAGCAACCGTCTATCGAAAGATGTGGGCCCGCGATGGTCTAGCCCTATTGGCCCTTCTAAGTTTTATCTGGGCCGTCATCAGCGGCTATTTGTTCGCGGTCGAGCAACCAGAGCATCGTCTAGCCGCTGCGACGTCAATTCCCAACTTAATAGCGGCTGCATTGCTCTACACGCCAATGGCGGATCGATGGTTCAACGAGGGCGCGAGCAACAAAGTGACCAAAGCCAGATGAAGCCGCAATCGCATTTCTCGGACGGTGGTCCATTGGCCGCTTCCCTCGATCCAGAATCGACGCGAGCGGCCCTTGATGAGCTTTTTACCCTCGCCGGCAAATATAATTCGAGCGATGCCTACCTGGAATTGATGCGGTTTGTCGGCCGGTTCCGGTTCTATTCTCCGTTCAATGCAATGTTGATCTACACGCAAATGCCGGGTGCGCGCTTCGTCTGCACCGCTCGTCGGTGGCGAAAGGACTATGGTCGGGAGATCAAAATCGAGGCCCGGCCGATTGTGATCCTGCAACCGATGGGACCCGTAATGTTTGTCTTCGATGTGAGCGACACCGCGCCACTATCGAACGCCGGTCCCCTGCCCCGCCAGGTGGAGGACCCGTTCCAGGTACGCAACGGCAAGGTTGGCGGACAATTAGCTCTTACAATCGACAATGCGAAGCGCGACGGCGTGCGGGTCTCCGAGCGTGCCGACGGTTCACAGCGGGCCGGATCCATCCAATGGGCCGCAGCCGGGCAGTATCTGGAATTTACGATGGCCAAGAAGCCGTTGCCCAAACTCACGCAGGTGCCTCTGTGGTTCGAGCTTCTGTTGAACAGCGTCCTTTCGGCCGAAGCCCGATATGGGACTCTCGTTCACGAACTGGCTCATTTGTATTGTGGCCACTTGGGGACGCCGAATGCTCAATGGTGGCCGGATAGGCAAAATCTATCTCTTATCGTTCGCGAGCTTGAGGCTGAATCCGTTAGCTATCTGGTTTGCACGAGGCTTGGCATCGACACAGCGTCCGACGAATACTTGGCTGGCTATGTCAGGAAATGCCCCGCTATGCCCTCCATCAGCCTTGACCGAGTCATGAAGTCAGTATGGTTGCTCGAACAGATGGGACGAGCAAGCTTGGGTCTGCGAAAGGCCGCGAATTAGCCCTACGAAAGAAGGCACCGGGGGCGCCAATCCCTCCACGCCGAGCTGGCGGATCCGCAACTCCGCTGATCATCACCGCCCAAACCGAATGGTTGCTACCCTTCCGCTGCCTTGGCTATCGCTGTTCCGGTCATTCGATGCCCGTTGGCCAGGGAGCGCGCTCTTTCTTGCCGCCGGATACCATAGGGCTTGTTCAGAAAGAACTCTCGGTTGCCCAAGGCTGCTTCCGCATACTGATCGATCGCCACAATGATTGCTTGGACGTGCTGGTAGCACCAACCTTCCGGCGGCGCCCGGAGTCGAACCTCGGCCAGGGCCTTAATCCGGGGGGGATGCTCTTCTTTGTCGCCGTACCACTTGGGAGATTCGGTCACCACGAGCGCCCACCCAAGACCCTACCTTCGACGGGCGCCTGCTCTTTCTTCAGCCGGTCCCGCTCGGCACATAACCGATCGATGCTGATGAGCATTTTTCCAAGAGAGCGTCGGCAGAGGTCGTCGAGATTCCCGCTCGCTGAAGCTGCCGAATTTCCGCGCGCTGTCGCTGAACCTGCGTGCGCATCCGTTCAATCTCAGTCCGGATATGATCAAGCTGCATGACGGTCTCGCTTAGCCAAAGCCTGTTCAAGCTGCCGGAGAACGGTGGCGATCGAGCGGCCCTCTCGTTTGAGGAGTCTCAGTCGGTTCCAAAGACGTATGATTTCTCGCTCTTTCGCGGCGTCCATGACGTTCACTCGGCTTCAAACCCAATGTGAACGAAAAGAGAACAAAACTCAAGCCGCTAGGTTTTGGGCCTGCGGTCAAAAACATCCACTAAAGACCTTCGGAGTGACGAAAAAACCCAAGCTGGGGTGTCGGAACGATTGCTCCGAGATCGTCTTGAATTCACGTTCTGTTGCGTATTTGGAGAATTTCATGGCCCCCCGCGCCAACTGGAAAGGCTTTTTGCGCCTTTCGCTCGTTACCTGCCCAGTCGCTCTGTATCCGGCCACCTCCGATTCCGAGAAGATCAGTTTCAACCAGATCAACCGAAACACTGGCCACCGCATCAAATACGCGAAGGAGGACGCAGACACGGGGGAAGAAGTCTCCAACGAAGACATCACCAAAGGCTACAAGGTGGACACTGACACCTATGTTGAAGTGTCCAAGGACGAGCTTGAGAACATCGCACTGGAATCCACACGCACGATCGACATCGACGAGTTCGTGCCAAAGAGCAGCATCGACCCGCGCTACCTCATACGCCCTTATTACCTCGTCCCTGACGGCAAGGTCGGACACGACGCCTTGCGGTCATTCGAGAGACGATCCGCAGCATGGATAAAGTCGCTATCGGGCGTGTCGTCCTGACCAGCCGCGAGCACATCATCGGCCTGGAGCCGTTGGAAAAGGGCCTGATGGGCACGCTTTTGAGATACCCTTACGAAGTCAGGGACGAAAAGGAATACTTCGACGACATCCAGGACGTGAAGGTCACGAAAGACATGCTCGACTTGGCGAAGCATATCGTCAACCAGCGGGCAGCCGATTTCGATCCGGAGAAGTTCGAGGACCACTACGAAGCGGCTCTGACGGAGCTGATCAACGCGAAGCGCAACGGCACGACCATTGCCGCCAAGCCGCGCCCGCGCGGCGAGAACGTGGTGGACCTCATGGACGCGCTGAAGAAAAGCCTCGCCAGCGAGACAGCCGCTCCGAAGGGCAAGAAGGCCCGAAAGGCCTCCGTTGGCCAAAAGGAGATGCTCCTGCCGATCGAGGGCAAACGCGGTGCGGAGAAGAAGAAGGTGGCCAAACCCGAGAGGTCAACTAAGCGCAAGGCTGGATAGCCGGCAATTTCGGATTCTCCACGGCGACGCCCAATCGTCATCGAGCGGCATTCTCGGGGACATGGTAGACCGTCGAGACGCTCCCCTCAACCCGGTTTCGCCCGCACGTCGCTGCTTATGAAATCGGCCGGACGCGCGCCTGCCCTCCGACCTCGGCGCCGGGATGTCCGCCGAGATCGAAGAAGAACGGCGACTTCCATATGTGGCCATGATGCGCGAAAATGATCTACACCTGATTGCGATGGCGACGACGGCCCGGGTCAAATACCGTGACCCGGATAACCCGGTTGGACCAGAGATGACCCGGATTTGACCCGATTTTGACCCGGTCGGGTCATTCGTCTCGCTATGCGATTGATGTTGCTTGGGTGAGGTGTTTTGGCCCGGGCCAAATGGTTGCCCGGACCGAGCGCATGATAGCATCAGGTTGGGCCACCCTTCGCCCGGCTTTCCGCACTCTCGGGATACCCGCTAGTCTTCTGGAAGCGCGCTTGCAGCAACCGCCGGACCCTCGACCCTGATCGCCGCGTGAAGCAGCGTTAGCCAAGTGCAATTATCTTCCAGGGTTTTTCATTCTTCCAATATGCGCCCCGACGCGGTCCTTTTCCAGCCGGAAAGTCTGCCACAAAACTGACCCACTACCCAGACTGCAACCGATCGTCGGGCCTGCGTCATGCGCCGGCCGATAGGCGGCAGAGCATGGGCTAATCGGGTGCTGAATCCGCGAGGGTCAAAGAATGATTTTTTCTGAGAACGAAGTATCGTCTCTCGGAGCGGACGATGGGAGGTACCATTTGAATCATGACGAAACCCTTTGGGTTGGCCGTGGCGTGGAGCTAGTCGCTAAGGATGTTTTCGAAATAGCTGCCTTGGGCCAAGGCGTGAGGGCGCGGCCCGATCAAGGACATGTCGCCTTTCAACACATTCAACAATTGAGGCAGTTCGTCGATACTCGCCGATCGCAGCAGCTTGCCGATGGCGGTTACCCGCGGATCGTCACGTGTCGCTTCTGCGACGGCGGGCCCGTTCTCCTGGACCCGCATTGTCCGGAATTTAAACACAACAAATTGTCTGCCATTGAATCCTTTTCGGTTCTGCCGAAGAATAACCGGCCCTGGACCGTCAAGTTTGATCGCAATCGCAGTGAGGGCCATGATGGGCAAGAAAAATATCAACGCCATAGCAGCCACAACGACATCCATGATGCGCTTGACAAGGCGCTGGGGCCGGCTAAGGGGCGCCCGCTGGATTTCGCTGCTCAATGCTCGCTGGTCTTCCGACGATTCAAAATTAGACAGCAATCGGATGTGCATGTCCGGCGGCAATCGCGCGGTCACGGGAAGGGCCCTGATTTGATCTCGGACGGGCTGCAGCCCAGTCTGATTGCGTGAAGCGCGCCTCAACGGTCGGGACATTCCGGGATTCCCCGTCACTAAGGAGCCGTCGGGCACGTCCTGAACCACTACGCTCCCCGCCGAGACGACCGATCCGGAGCCTATGCGGACGCCCGGCTTTACAATAACGCCGTGCGCAAGCCAGACCCGGTCACCGACCACGATGGGCAGCCGCTTCTCCCCATCGTCGTCCCGCAGGACCACCATTGAGGCGACCTTGCATTGGACGCCGAGTGTTACGCCCACGGCGGCGTCCAGCGTCACCCCATAGTTGAAATAGCACCCCTCGCCGATAGAGAGCGTGCCGCTGGGCCGGGCGGCGAGGAGGGTCGGGATCATTCCACCGGCGAATGTCACCCGTGGACCGACCCGCAAGACGCCTCCGCGCTCTACCCGCAGGCTGCCGCGCACTTGGATACGCGAAGACCGCTCCTCGCGCCGAAACAGCAGGAACGCCCGCAACCATGCGAACAGCAGCTTGAACGAACCCAGGGGATCTCGCAGCCTCTCCCCGAGCCGACTCCGATCGCACACGGGGGCTTCGGCCGAACGCATGAGCGACGCGCTGCTCCCAGCCCTACTCCGAGGGCCCCACACCACCACGCTGGGCGGAACGATCTGGCCAGGCTTCACGCGCGCGCCCGGGAGGAGGATTGCGCGGTCGCCGACGATCGACCCCGCCCCGATCTCGACTGGCTGGGACGGCGGACGTTGGTTTAGATCGCCGGGGGTGTGGAAGCTGCTGTCGAGCACCTTGCACATCCGGCCAAGGCGCGCCCCATCCCCGATCAACACCTGGACGGTAGCTTCGATTGAGGTACCGCCGCCGATCTCTACTCGCTCGCCGATGATGATCTCGCCCTCAGGTTCGGCGTGCAACTCGACCGGAAGATCGGCTGCGCGGATACGGGCACGATCTCCGATCGCCACCTTCCCGCCACCATGTATCCAGACACGTCCATACAGCTTTGCATCTCGCCCGAGACGGACTCTGACGCGCCCGGCGAGCCCAATGATGTCCGCTATTGAGACCAAAATGGATGGACGGGATGCCGACCGAATTTTGCTTCGAACCAAATCGGGCATGGCGGGGTGCCCCGCCATCTGAGCGTTCGATTTGGGGTTTGGCATGTATGTCTCCAAAAGTGACAACGAGGGACCTTCAACCAACGTCCGATATACCGGTTCCATTCGGTCAGGGCCGGCGGCTATGATTATTTCGGCATCGGCTTGTCTGTCAGACACCCGACAGAGGATTCGCAGGAAACGCGTAACCCCAACGAAACTTGCTGTTACGGGTTTCGAAGCCGAGTTTCTTCATCGCGGACCAAGGCTATCCCGGCTTGCCCTATGACAAGGGCGGGCGCACGTTCGAGTGCTTTGATTGCGACCGCGATCCCATGAAAACGGACTGCGTGATAGGCTGGCTCAAGGGCGAGCTGCAGCCGCCGAAGTAGAGGCCGCATTAGTTGGTGGCCTCTTTCATTCGGGCAAACTCTAGCGAGCGGCCTAAAGAAACGGCCCCAGCACTGGGCAGAGCTGAGGCCGCTGTCTGAATGTGCCGACAGGGGCGGTCGGCACGCGCTATTAACTTTTCGAATTGCCGAATCGTTCCATCGGCAAGGCAAACGGGCAACCTTTCGACGCCGAGCGATGGGAATGGCGCTGCGGGTTTTATCCAGGGGCTGATCCGGGCGAATGCAGCAGCGGAGAGGCGAAGACCTTCGACGACGCGCGCGCCGCCTTTGAAGCCGCGTGGCGAATATTCCTATCAAACCGCACTGAGGCCGATTTTCAGGCATTGCGATATCAGCGCGATCGGACAGCGGCGAAATACGCGGCGTGGGCACGCGGCGAGCGGATGCCGGTTGATGGTCAATAATACGGAACTTTGAAGATCGCCATCATCATCAACCAGCCTGATCCGAACAGGGCGAAACCACTGAAAGCGCCCACGATCGCCTTCAAGGTGTTGTTGACGAGGTACCCGTAGCCCCCGACGATTTTGGTCGAGGTCGGCGAGGTCCAACCGGTCCACTCCGGGGTGGGATATTCAATCGGGGTGACTACCCTCTCGGGTCTTTCGTTCAGCGCTTGACGATCCAGGGCCGTGTCCTGAATACGCTAGGATAATATCTGCCACGGAATGTAATCGGTTTGAGTGGGCGCCAGCCTTATCTTCGCGTCGATGACACGTTTGACGATAAAGCCCGGCTCATCTGGATCAAAAAAAACGTTCGTTTGTGCCATCTGCAACTCCCTCGAAAAGCTGCAAAACGTACACGCACGCGCGGAGTTCCCTCGGACCGGAACTATGCGCGCCGTACCGTTTTGAATCCTTGTTCTGCGGCGTGCGCGGCAATCAAGTGTTCCAGTGTTACGTTTTGGGCAGACAGTCGATGCGATGTGCTGATTTCTTTCCATTGGCCTCCATAAAAAGGCTCGAGCCGCGCGGCCCTGCGTTTATCCAAGCTTCACGGGGCCGCGCTACCTGTCCCCAACGCACCTTACGGCCCGCTCTGCGCGCCATAGTACGCCAGCCCGACCATCAACCAATATCCAGCGGCTTCCCTCACTGCGCGGTAGGCGCGATCATGGGCCAATGCCCACACTAACCCGCCGCCGTTACCGCGAACGCGATGACTGCTGGCACGTCTATTACGGCGACGTGCATGTCGGCACGATCGCCCAACGTACCGGCAACCCGAACGACACCGAGCCGTGGGAATGGCGCTGCGGGTTTTATCCCGGGTCTGATCCGGGCGAGTGCACCGGCGGAGTGGCCGAGACCTTCGATCAAGCCCGCTCCTATTTTGAAGCCGAATGGAAAGCATTCTTGGCCAACCGCACCGAGGCGGACTTTTAGGAATGGCGAGATCAACGCGATCGGACAGCGGCGAAATACACGGCGTGGGAACGCGGCGAGCGGCTACCGTCGCAGAGTTCATTGATGCGCTGCCCGTGCGGTGTTCGGTTCGATAGCCAAGATCCCGCCGGAAGCTACGTCCACCGCAGACATATCTATGCCGCCCACGCTGCCGATGAGATTCGACGCTGAATGAAATGCTCCGTATGCGAGGACTCCGGATGGGTGTGCGAAGCTCACCCGGACAAGCCGTGGGACCACGCTGAGACGTGCGGGGGCGCCGGTGCTCCATGCCCATGGTGTAACGTTCCCGATAAGAATGAACAGCCTCGGCTTCCGAAAGGTTTCAGAACCGCATTCGACAAAAAGGGCTGGCGGCATTGAAACCCGACAAATAGACGTGCGAAGGTTCCCGCCCATGAAATTCGTCCAAGCCGGCCCCTTCACTTATCCAGACAGCGCCGCCCGCAAGCTGGTCGTGATCGTCAACGGGATCGTATCACCTCGAATCGGCAGAACCATGCGTACCGCGATCCGAACGCTCCGAACTGTTTTCCCCGCATTGCTGATTTTACTGAATATTGCATCAACAGTGGTTGCTGATGAGTTCGCGGACGCATTAAGGGCTTATATGAAGGCCGACTACGCGACCGCGCTTCGGCTGGTTCGTCCGCCCGCTAATCAGGGTAACGAACGCGCCCAAGTTCTTCTTGGGGATATGTACAGGGATGGCAAGGGAGTGCCGCAAAGCGATGCCGAGGCGTTTAAATGGTACCTCAAGGCAGCAGACAAGAATGATCCTTACGCTCAGTACATGGCTGGAAATAGGTTTTTTCAAATGGGCAACAACGCAGAGGCCTTGAAGTGGTATTGGAATTCAGCCGAACAGGGCTACGGTCCAGCACAATACGAATTAGGAAATTTCTACGAGAAGGGTTTGGCCGTACCGCAAAATTATATCCTCGCGTACATGCGGTATACCTTGGCGGCATTGGAGGAGCCAGAAACTTATCGAGCACCCGTGAAAGAACGCTTAGACGTCATCACGCCACACTTGGCACCTTCGCAGATCGCAGAAGCCCAAAAGCTCGCGCGCGAATGGAGGGCAAAATAGTCGGAGCGATCCGGGGCCTTACTTTTTGTGCACGAAGATTCCCATTTTCGTGTTTAAATCCTGCCAGCGTCGCATCTTTCCTTTGATTTCAGCGTCGGCGCAATTCAGACGCGGGAGAGCTTGAATGTCACGGGCGGTTTGCTTTGGGATGCTACTATTTGTTAGCCCATTTTTGAGCACGTCTTGGGCTCAAAATAAAACTGAGCCACTCCACCCGCGGACGTTACCGTTTCAGTGGGAGTATTCCTGCCGTGGGGCGGGCAGAGATTGCTCATTCATTTGTACGGGAGCAGGAGGAAGAGCGACCCATGTCCTGCGGTTGAGGATCAACTTGGAAACAATAACTGTCGAAGGCAGCCAAACCGCTCCGGCTGTGTTTTACGATTTCTCTACGGTAGAAATTCCACAGGCGAGCGGATTCTCCATAACCGCTGGGCTAAGCACTTTATCGTGCCAAGTTAGTGGCATGACGTTGGATTATTCTGGTCCACCGAAATAGACGCCATATCCTCGCAGGCGCCTGCTTGAGGGCTTCCTCGACCGCCACCTCGGGCCTGAACGTCGCTCACGCTGCGGCTCGCCTGATTTCTGCCCCTGAGCACTAAACCGTCACGTCGAGCGGGTGTTTGATCCATCACGCAAAGATCATCATTGGGGAAAGCGCAAGCTGGCAAGGGATCGATGACCGCTTTGTTGTGGTTCCAGAATTAACCCGCAGCGCCGACATCAAGCTTAATGAGCGAGTCTTGTTGCGGTACCTGTTCGAAATTCTATCGTCTCGCAGTCGTACGTTTTGGCTCGACGTTCACTTCCCCCGCCAGGCCTGCGTAACTGTACGATCAGGGGTACGCCGGCCGATCCCTAGGCGGCGGCCCAGCCCAATCTTGGTTTGGACGAAAAGCCCTATGACGCGGCGACGCAGCTTGATCCTCTCGATCGTGACGGCCGGATGCTGGATAATCTTGCTTGCGATAGTTTTGAGTTCGGGTTTTGCCGCTAGCAACTTCGCCAAACAAATCCGGACCAAGGATCGGCAAAGCACTCAGGGTCGATGATGTCGCCCCCACGCCGCCCCAAAACTTAGTATGACCGCGCGAAGCTCAGGAGCAGTATATGCGTAACTTGGTTTCAGTTGCAGCGTTTTCGATGGTGGTTTTTTTGATGAAGATGAACGCTTGTGAGGCCGCGGATCGTGAAACTGAAGGACTAGCGAGCACCGCTGTAATGCGCTCGTCGTCATATTGTGGCGTCGAACCCATTAGGCAGGAAAAGAATGGGAGTGGAGATTGTAACCGCAATGGTGTCTTGAGAAGTTTTATGGTTCAGAAGCTAAACGGCATCCCTGTAAGGAAATGGTCAGTAACAGGATCGGTGAGCAATCTAGAAATCGCGACCGGCTGCTATTGCGTTATTGATGAATGAGGTCCGCCGCGCTCCCTGTAAAGCTTGCGTTCGGTGATGCCAAGCATCGGGCATACGCCCGGAATCGGGATCGTTCATTTTGACGATGACGAGCGCCTCAGGAGTTCCGAGTGCCTCGCTCTCAGGTCGATAGCGACGTCTCTTTCGCGCCGTGCTAGGTAGTGAAGACCTGTCGATGCGACGAGTTCGGTTACGAAGCAGATGTTGGTTTGGATTGGCAAAAAAGGCCGAAAATCCTGACCTTGCAAAGGGAGGAAAACGACAATGACAACGATCAAGCTCCGCAATGCCGATAATCTTTCGGTGCTCGACGACAACAGCATCGGGGACACGATCATCGTGGGCAACGGTATCAATGACACGGTGAGGGCGGATTTGAGCCAATCCGACACAATCACCCTCGGTAACGGCGCCGGCGACACCGTGAACCTCCTCGTCAACAACCCATTCGCCTTAGGCAGCGAAAACGATACAATAACCCTCGGTAATGGCGCCGGAGATCGAGTGAACCTCATCGGCGCCAGCGGCGACACAATCACCCTCGGCAACGGGGCCGGCGACACGGTGCACGCCATACCCAGCGAAAACGATTGGGCCATCCGGTCCAGCACAATCATCCTCGGTAATGGCGCCGGAGACACCGTGAGTATCGCAGGCGGCGGTCATGACACGATCACCCTCGGCAACGGCGCCGGCGACACGGTGTCCTTAGGCATTGGTATACCCAACGACGACAACACGATCACCGTCGGCAACGGCGATGGAGACTCCGTTAAGGTCGATGGTTCCCTCGCCTCGGGCAACACGATTATCGTTGGCAACGGCGCTCATGATAGCGTGTCTTTCGGAGGCTCGAACGAGACCATAAAGGTCGGCAGTGGCAACAGCGATACGGTGGTGAACCGAGGCGGCAGTGGCAACACGATCACGCTCGGCAACGGCGCCGGCGACGTGGTGGACGACTTGAACGGCCGCAGTGACACGATCAAGGTCGGCAATGGCAACGATACGATCTATGTCGGAGCTAATGACACGGTGACGGTCGGCATCGGTCATGACAGCTTTGTGTTTGGGCAGACGACGGCGGGTAACATCGGTGCCGTTACTGTCACTGGCTTCAATCCGACCAAGGACAGTTTCACCTTCTCAACCCAGTTGACGACGTCTGTCAGCTATCACGACAATGCTCAGGGAAATGCGGTGATAACCGTGGACAACAATCCTGCGGACACAATCACGCTGGTGGGTGTGCACGCGGTAGATCTGCATCCGAGCGACTTTCATTTTGCCGATCCAACCGCGGTAACGCCCGATGCTCACGTCACGGCGATGGCTGCCGCGCATTCCATCCTCTTGTGAAGAGTCGATGTTGGAAAGTTCTAATCAGCGAAAGCACGACCGGAAAGTTATTTCCCGATCGCCTCCGGCACAGCTATTTCGGCGGCGCTTCGGAAAATCACAAAGGCGGTGGCGCCCCGCGTAATGGGGCGCTTTTCCTCTTCCCGGACCCACCAGAAAACTTCAGTTGACCACGCGCAGCATTGCTGGCGTCAATCTCGCGGCTGCGGCGCAGCGCCTTCTCCAGGGCCTCCGGGCTGTCAATGCCACCGATGGTGCCGCGAACCGCCATCAGCGCCGCGCCTGCGGCCCCGCGCCTTGGGGGCGCGCAGCAGCAGCGGCCCGATACCTTTCGGGGCTTCGTCTATACGATGCCAATTAGCGGACATGTTAGGGCTCCATGACGTCCGGCCCGGAAAGACCCGACGCGGCAACGGGTGATCAAAGATCGCCGGACGCCATGGATTGCGATTTGCAGGCATCCGCGTCGCTCGCTTTCCGGGCGAACAATGCGGGCATCATCGGGATGGGATTTCTGTCGCAACGCACTACGGAACGCCCGTTCCCGGCATCGGAAGCGTCGGTTGTAGGACTGACCGATGAGCGTTCCCGGCTAATATTTTCAACGATACAACTCGCCCGTTGAAAAAGCTCGTCGAACGTCAGAATTTCTGGCGCTCGAATGTTCCGACGATACAGTTCAAAACAAGCGACCTTGTCGTCATTGCCAAGCACCTGGGTCAGATCTCCGATAACCAGAAAACTGCGTGGCTCAACGGCATACACCGAAACTCCGGTGTCATTGCCGAATTGATCCTTTAGGTGATCTCTGAAGCGATCTCGGGTGAAATCAAACACGATCTTTTGCGCCTGGGTGACCGCATTAGATAGCTCGTCAGATACGCCCCAACAGCCTGATCGATAGGCCGTCTCCTGTAAGAGCTGAGTGTCGTTTCTCTTGATCTCAACGAGGACATATTGGCTGACCTCTGCTCTTGTGCGCAAAAGCCCATCCGCGCGCTTTCCCGGACGGTCAAAGGCGCTTCCGGTGGTTTGAGTTTCGAGCTTGCCGCTGACCTTATTGAGAAAGATGTAGTTAAGACCGTGCCCGAAAATCCAAGAGTTCTGTTCAAAGAAAGCCTGCCAGTCTCGTTCGGAGAGATCGCCGGCCAGATTGCGCTCAAACTCCGAAAGAGCACTGCGCTTGGCGGCGACAGCGTAAATGTCATGGTGCAGTTCGGGGTTCGATGCGAGTTCTCTAATTAGAGAGGCGCCCCTAGATGTCGCCAGCAATGCTCCTAGAGTGCTTACGTCAACGTTGTCATTTAGAGATATCCGCGTTTTCTTTGCGTCTCGCATATCGAGGTTCGATATAAGCGCAACGAATTCCCTCATCTGCGCGGCCTGGAAGCCGTTTACTTGTATGGACTCGGTCTTCCGCCATCCGAACCGCTGGTGGTATGTTAGCTTGGTGATCTTTAAGGTGTCGAAATCAGCGCGACCCTGAACAAAAAAAGCGGAGACAGCGATTTTGCACAGAGACGTTACGTCCATCTCTCCCAGAACATGCTCACTGTCGCCTACCAGTGTCGCATATGCACCTCGGTTGTTTCGAGCGGGGACCGTATAGAGGTGGTCTGTCTTGTAATTCTGCAGATACTCTAAATCATCCGTCATCGTGGACACGCCCCCGCAAAGTGTTCAGCGCGGCCCAGCCTTGAAGCCCGCTTCCTTCTGCATCTTCAATCTTGCATCGGTCAAACGCGGGCCGCTAAAGAGATCATCACGGCTGATCTCGATGCGTTTTACGGTCGCACCGAAACGGTTCTCATCCTTCCACTCGCCAGCTTCGCACTTCCGTTGCATATGAGCAGCAATGATGTCGGCGTTGCCCTCAAGCAGCGTTCGCCTGTCGGTGTCCGTCAAAGACGGCCAATTCTTTTCAAAATAATCATCGAGATCGACGCGTGGGATCGCGGCGAGCACGCGCTGCTTGCCATAGTCACCCTTCATCAGGAATGCCATATCAACTTCGGGTTTATCGGCGATCTCGAAATTGGTAAGTTGCATTGACCTATTCTCCAAAAAGGCAATCGCGCCTATGTGGAGACGCAACACGACGTTGCAAGTGCCGATGACGCTTGTAGTTCGGAATTATCCCGCGAAAATGCGGCTCGCGAACTTGGAGATTTAGAATGCGTACGATCGACGACATTCGCGCGGATCGGCTGGCTGAGCTGCCCGATCTTGAAGTGAAGCTGACGAATGCAAAGGGCGTGCAGTCTTCTGGCACGATGTCCTGGCGCAGGAGCGGAGTGAGCGGGCCGCCGATCGATGTTGAGCGGTCGCTGGTTGGACACTATGAACGGCTCATCGGAGAGCAGCAGCGATTGCTCGCGCACTTGGATGAGATGCGTTAGGGCGGCCAATGTCCGCTCCTATCCGCATGGCGGACTCTAGTCGAACATCACGGCATGTCTGCTACGTGCCAACAACGGTCATTCTTTTTCTTTTGGTGGGATTTTTGCGCGGAACATAAACCCAGCTTTTAACCTAAGTCGGCTTTTTCAAACGGTGGGCATCGGGGGTGCGTGTGCTGGCTTGCGGGCCAGCCGTTACCGTAGGCATGCCACAATGGCCTTCGACCCGGAAGAGTTCGTCACCCTGACAGATCATGACACGATGAAACTGCGCTCGGCGGTATCCCGAGCGATGACGTTGCCACCCAAAGAGCGCAAGCGGGCGACAATCGTTCGCGAAGCCGATCCTGCGATCCTGAATTTCGAGCAGATCAAGAACCTTGCGGCGCAGTGGGACGAACGGCTCGCGCCGATCGACTAAAAGTGCGCTGGCGGGGCCAAGGGGTATGCCCGGATCGGGTCAATTTCGGAAAGTCGGCCCGCTCGTTTTACCCCGATGAGCCGACATCGTCGGCCAGATCAGCAAAGTCGGTTTCGTGCTCGAAGGGACATCCATCAGGTCAGCCCAGAAAGATGGCGTGAAGCTGACCACTGCTAACGAAACAGTAGTTCACAGCAAAAATGGGCGGCACGCACTGCGCGCACTCCTAAGAGAACTCATTGAGGGCATGTTGCTTTCGATAAGACGCCGTCGGCCCCCACACACACACGCACCGTCGCACCGGCAGATCGCGCTTCTGCCAGCGCTCGTACTCGCTTTGCCAGGATCGACTGCGCATTGATTCAGTTTCTGATTCGAATTCGAGTCTCTGAAAAGACAATTTTCCAACAAACCGCTCATATGGTCGCCCCAAATCTGCCGGGTGGTTCAATCAAACCGTATCGAATCACCAGCGCGGCCGACTCGCTCTCAGGGGGCACTAAAAATGATTGGCGGCACCTGTCCGATTGCGCGTTCGAGCGCCTGGGGAAGACTCGGGGTGGGAATAGCTAGCCAGCTGATGGCGCTATTGCTGTT
>Ga0137403_10003221_pt1 | contig 19655 bp, 22 predicted proteins | sample CZOMad2_1_16fung_FD_122057 | JGI IMG/M metagenome (GOLD analysis project Ga0137403, IMG submission 122057) | Vadose zone soil fungal communities from Angelo Coast Range Reserve, California, USA - CZOMad2_1_16fungal (Hybrid Assembly) | ecosystem: Environmental > Terrestrial > Soil > Vadose zone...
ACGGCGACGCCGAGGTCGTAGCGGTCGAGGTAGACGATCTCGTCGCCCTCGAGCCGAGCGTTCAGCTCGGGCACCTCCTGGAGCGCCTGGGCCACGGCCTTGAGCGTCACGGGGACGACCCGCTTCAGATCGACGGCGCCGAAGTCGCACTCCTCGACCCATGTGACGGCCGGCACCTCGGCGTGGGCCCGGGCCAGGTGCTCGGCGATCAGCTTTCGAACTCCGCGTAGCGGCTCACGGCGTCCCTCCGGGGCGTGTCCTAGTGCCAGACCCAGAGACGTGGCCGCAGAGCGCACGTCTTCTTCGGTCACGCGGCCTTGGGGCCCGCTGCCCGCCAGCGTTTCGAGGTCGACGTCGAGTTCCTGCGCCAGGCGGCGGACGAGCGGCGTCGCCCGGACGCGTCCCGGTGCCAGACCCGAGGACACGGCTTGAGCGACCGGCTGCTCTTCGGCCGGGGCCTGCTCGTCAACTGCGGGCCCGGCGCCACTGAGGCGTCGCTCGCGATGCCGATCAGAGGCCACGGGGGCTTCGCCGGCGTGGCCGTTTGCTTCGCCGATCACGATCAGCACCGTTCCGACCGCGACCGTCTCGCCCTCGGCGACGAGGATCCGTGCGACCTTGCCGGCGGCGGGCGAGGGAATCTCGACCGTCGTCTTGTCCGTCTGGATCTCGACGAGCGGATCGTCCTCGCCGATCTCCTGGCCCTCGGTGACCAGCCAGCGGGCGATTTCCCCTTCGGTCAACCCCTCGCCGAGGTCCGGCAGCTTGAACTCATAGGCCACGGGGCAGGAATCTACCGAGGCCTTCCGACCCAGGCATCCGGCGGCACGATCAGGACGCGGAGGCCTCCCTCGACGCGCCAGAGCGAGACGACCTGCTCGTCCCCGGCGAGCTCGGCCGCAGTCTCCCGCGGGACGTAGCCAGCCTGCAGCGTTCGGTCCTCGTTCCAGATCGCGACCGCGTTCGGATCGTGCTCGTTCTCGAGCTCGCGCACGAGTGCGAGCCGGCGGCCCGGATCGAACGAGGCGTCATCGACATTGCCGGGCCGAAAAGTCACGCCCGCGATAGGAACGACCCGAAGACGCGGGTCCTCCCAGCGAACCGGCTCGCCGGTCGCCGCGTCCCGCAGGTAATAGCCGGCCCCGCCGCGCTCCAGCCAGAGCCTCAGGCGCTCGCCGATCAGAACTCGAGCGTCTTGCGGACCGCCGCGACGACCCGCTCGACGGACGGCATGTACGCGTCCTCGATCTGCCAGTACGGATAGGGGACGTCGTATCCAGTCACCCGGATCACCGGCGCGCGCAGGTCGAGCATCGCCTTCTCGGCGAGAATCGCCGCCAGCTCGGCGCCGTAGCCGGCCGTGCGCGGCGCTTCCTGCACGATCACGACGCGTCCGGTCTTCCCCGCGGTGGCGAGCAGCGCGTCCTCGTCCAGCGGCTTCAGCGTGCGGATGTCGAGCACCTCGATCGAAGCCTCGCCCTCGAGCGCGTCCGCGGCCGCTTCGGCGACCGGCACCATCGAGCCGTAGGCGACGATCGTCGCGTCGTCGCCGGACCGCGCCACACGAGCCTCGCCGAGTGGGACGACATGCTCGCCCGCCGGCACCTCTCCGCGCATCGTCCGGTAGTGGAGCTTCGGCTCGAGCACGATCACCGGATCGGGATCGCGAATCGCCGCCGCGAGCAGGCCCTTTGCGTCCGCCGGCGTCGACGGGATCGCCACCTTCACCCCGGGCGTATGCGCGTAGTACGCCTCGGGCGAATCGTCGTGCAGCTCCGGCGCGCGAACGCCCCCGCCGTAAGGCATCCGCACGACCAGCGGGAACTCCATCCCGCCGCGCGTACGCCAGCGGTAGCGGCCGACGTGCGTGATCAGCTGGTCCAGGCAGGGATACGAGAAGGCGTCGTACTGCATCTCGCACACCGGCCGCCAGCCCGCCATGCAGAGGCCGACCGCGGTGCCGAGGATCCCGGCCTCGGCGAGCGGCGTATCCACGCACCGGTCGGCGCCGAACTTGTCGCGTAGCCCTGCTGTCGCCCGGAAGACCCCACCCGCGCGGCCGACGTCCTCGCCCATCACCAGCACCGAGTCGTCCCGCCCGAGCTCTGTGTGGAAGGCGTCGTTGATCGCCTCGACAAGTGTCAGTTCAGCCATCGAGCAGCTCCCGCAACTCAGCAAGCTCGGCCGCGAACGACGCCGGCGGTGCGGCGTAGGCATGTTCGAACAGCAGCCCGACATCGGCCGGCGGCTCGGCCTCCGCCGCCGCGATCCCTGACCGCAGCGCCTCGACAGCCTCCGCGCGAGTCGACTCCGCAAGCTCGTCGCTCAGTACCCCGGCCCGCCGCAGGTAAGCCTCGTAGCGCCCGAGGCATTCCTGCCCCTTCTCCTCCTCGACCCGCTCGAGATCGATGTAGGCGCGCGGATCGTCGGCGGTCGCGTGCGGCGCCGCTCGATACGACACAGCCTCGATGAAGGTCGGCCCCTCGCCGGCACGCGCCCGGGCGACGGCGTCGCGCGTCGCCTCGAACACGGCCAAGACATCGCCGCCGTCGACCCGAACGCCCGGAATCCCGTAGCCGACCGCCTTGTCCGCGAGCGTCTCCGCCGCCGTCTGGGCCGAGAGCGGCGTCGAGATCGCCCACTGGTTGTTGTTGCAGAAGAGGATCAGCGGCGCGCGCATGACCCCCGCGAAGTTGGCGCCCTCGTGGAACGAGCCCTCGGAAGTCGCCCCGTCGCCGAAGTAGGCGATCGCGCACGCCGACTCGCCGCGCAGCTTCTTCCCCCACGCGAGCCCGGCGGCGTGCGGCACGTGGGTTCCGATCGGAACGCAGATCGACGCGACGTTGTAGTCGAGCGGGTTCCACCAGCCGGCCGGATGACCGCGCCACCAGGAGAGCACCGTCGAGACCGGCATCCCGCGCAGCAGCCCGATCGCCGACTCCCGGTAGCTGGGAAAGATCCAATCGTCGAGCTCGAGCGCATAGACCGAGCCGGCCTGCATCGCTTCGTGATTCCAGAAGATCGCGTAGGTGCCGATCCGGCCCTGGCTGTGGAAGACGACCGAGCGCTCGTCGTACGTGCGCAGCAGGACCATCGAGCGGTAGAGCTCGAGCAGATCGCGCTCCTCGAGCCCCTCGACCTCTCCGTCCGGAATCGCCTCGCCGTCTCCGATCACGCGCCGGAGGTCGTGTGATCCTGGGACGCGTAGCGTGTCGGTCATCGGCTCCGAAATCTACCGCTCTGCGGTCTCGTGCCCAGCCCTGGCGAGCAGGAGAACGAGGGCGAGCAGCGCAACGGCGGCGGCGGCACCCACGGCCTCGAGCAGGAGTCCACCGCCTGCGTTCAGCCCCAGCGCGGCCAACGCGAAGGAGACGAGCGCGACCGCGCCAACGGCACGCAGAGCGAGCCCGGCCGCCCGCCTCGCGAGGAGCTCCGGCTCGTCCGGGACCGACGCCTGCTCGAGCGACCAGTAGGCGAGCTCGGCCGCGACGAAGATTCCCGCGGCGGCGAGAATCGTCCCTCCGGGAGCCCCGGAGCCTCTCGTCCACGCCGACAGCGACCACGAGGCGGCGATGCCGACGAACGAGCCGACGAGAGCGGGTGGGCTCGGCATCGCAAGGCCGAGGGCGAGTAGCGCGACCGAGCCGGCACCGAGCGCGAGCACCAGCAGTGCGATCCGGTCGGCCTCGAGCGTTCCGTAGACCGCGACCCCCGCGGCAATCGCGAGGGCCGCGAGCGCCAGCGCTAGGCGCGAGCGTGCGCGTGCGCGTGCCGGCGGGATGCGCTCACCCCCTCGAGGATCGCGGTCAGCGGCGTGCCTTCCTGCCATTCGACGACCGGCGCCCCGGCCCGCTCGTACTCGGCGCGACGGCCTTCGCGCAAGAGCTTCCAGAGGCGAAACGCGAGCTCGCCGGACCTGCCCGGCGCGGGCTCGGCGAACGGCAGCGGCGATACCTCGATCACGACGAGGTCGAACCCGCGGGCGCGCAGGTCGAGCAGCGCGCTGACGGCCCGGTCGTCCAGCAGCGGGGTCAGGGCGAGGACGAGCGCCTTCGCCGGCAGCGTCCCGCGCGGCAGGACGTCGATCTCCTTCCAGGCGTAGCTGAGTGTGATCTCGGTATTCAGCAGCGCCTCGACGATCCGGTAGCGCTGCTGCAGCTCCGTTCCGGGACGAAGCCAGTTGAGAACGCCGCCGAAGTTGACGAGGCCGACCCGATCCTTGCCGACGAGATAGCGCTCGCTCAGGGACGCGGCCGCTCGGATCGCCTGGTCGAGCGTTCCCGTGCCGCCGCGTCGCGCATCCGCGAAGCTGTCGAGGAAGATGATCACGTCGGCGTTCCGCTCGGCGTGGAACTCGTTGACCCAGAGGTCGCCGCGGCGCGCGCTGGCGCGCCAGTTGATTCGCCTGATCCGGTCGCCGGGGGCGAACGGCCGCAGATCCGCGAACTCGAGACCCTCGCCCTTCTGCCGCGAGACGCGGTTGCCGGTGAAGAGCTGCGTCTCGCGCGGGGCCACCAGCTCGCGCAGCTGCTCGGGTCTCGGGTAGACGCGAAGCGTTTCGGCGCGGTCGAGCGTCTGCTCCCAGGCAAGCAGTCCCGCCGCGTCCCGCGCTCGTAGATGGACGTCGCCGAGCCGGTAGGCGCCCCAGCGGGCGCAGCGGAAGCGGAGCTCGAGCACCCGTTCCTCGCCGACCTCGAGCCGAAGCGCGACCGGATTCCTGCCGCTGACCAGCTCGAGCCCGCGCGGGATCTCGACCAGGAGCTCGAGCCGCGCGACCGAGTCGCGAGCATCGAGCTCCACCTCCAGCGTGATCTCGTCGTCCTCCAGGACGCGCTCCCGGTCGAGCTCGACGTGAACGCGGACGTCGGGCTGCCTCGCGTACGCGAGGCCAACCGCGAGCAGGACGGCGAACGGCACTGCGATCAGCGCCAGCTCCGGGCGCGCGAAGATCAGCGACGCAAGCAGGCCGAGCGCGGTCAGGACCACGTAGGCGCCGAGCTTCGGCGTCGCGTACCGCGTCACGTCACTCAGGCAGCCGCGCGGCGTCGCTTGCGATGCCGCTGAAGAGCCCGCGCGATTCACTCGCGCGGGCGCTAAACCCGGCTCCAGTTGTCGCGGTCATGCCTGATCTCACTTGGGCACACGGAGCGGCGTCGCTTGCGATGCCGCTGAAGAGCCCGCCCGATTCACTCGGACGGGCGCTGATTTCGGCTTCGGCTGTCGCTGCGCCAGCTGATCTCATTCCGGTAGTCGGAGCGCCTCTTCGGCCGACGGCGTCGGCACCTGCTCGAGCACCTCGCGGACGACGTCGTCGCCGCTGATCCGCTGCACCCACAGCTCCGGCTTCAGCATCAACCGGTGCCCTAGACCCGGCACGGCGACGGCCTTGACGTCGTCCGGGGTCGCAAAATCGCGGCCGTGCAGCGCGGCGCGGCAACGTGCGAGCTTCAGCAGCGCGAGCGAGCCGCGCGGGCTCGCGCCGACCTGCAGCCGCGGGCTCGTCCGCGTCGCCCCGACGAGCTCGACGATGTAGTGGCCGAGGCTGTCGGCGACGTGGACGTCCTCGACCGCGCCCTGCATCGCCAGCAGCGTCTCCCGGTCGATGACCGGGCTCAGCTCGACCTCGTCCTCGCCGCGCTCGAGCCGTCGCTCGAGAATCGTCCACTCGTCGTCTGCCGACGGATAGCCGATCTGCAGGCGCAGGAGGAAACGGTCGAGCTGCGCCTCGGGGAGCGGATACGTCCCTTCGTACTCGACCGGGTTCTGGGTCGCGAGCACGAGGAATGGCCGCTCGAGCACGTGCGTCGTCCCTTCGATCGTCACCTGCTGCTCCTGCATTCCCTCAAGCAGCGCCGCCTGCGTCTTCGGCGGCGCCCGGTTGATCTCGTCGGCGAGGAGCAGGTTGGTGAAGATCGGTCCGGGCCGGAACTCGAAGTCCGACGTGCGCTGATCGAAGATCGACGAGCCGGTGACGTCGCCCGGCATCAGGTCGGGCGTGAACTGGACCCGTGTGAAGCGCATCGAGGTGACCTGCGCGAACGAGCGGGCGATCAGCGTCTTGGCCAGGCCCGGGAAGTCCTCGAAGAGAACGTGTCCGTCGGCAAGGATGCCGAGCAGGACGAGCTCGAGGGCCTCACGCTTCCCGACGATCGCTCGTTCGAGCTCGACCAGGATCTCCTCGGACTTCGCGGCGAGCTGCTCGATCGTCACAGCTGCTCCAAGCGCGCGACATGCCCCGCGAGCTCCGCCGCCGGCAAGCCAGGCCCGGCCCGCCGGCCCACCTTGCGGTCCGGACGGACGACCTCCCACAGCTCTTCGCCGAGTAAAGGTTTTGCGCGCTCGGGATCGCTGTCGAGATCGACGCCGCGTAGTCCGTAGAGGCGCTCTGCCGCAATTTGCCGGAGCAGAGGCCGAAGCCGGTAGTGGAGGTCGAACTCGTTGGCCGCTCCCAGCACGACCAGCCGGTCGATCCGGTCGAGCTCCGCGATCGGTTGGGGTTCCTCGGGCTTCTCGGGGTCGCGTTCGAAGGGCGATCGCATCCACGCCTCCGGCTCGAACGTTCGAAAGGAGCCGACGAGGCTGCCGACCACGATCGCCGCGAGCACGAGCTCGTAGATCCCCACGGACAGCGACCGCCTGCTCGGAACCAGGACGACGAGCACAAGCAGGATCGCCGACGCGACGAAGACGGCCGCGCCGATTCGGACGAGCCTTCCCCTCATGCAGCCGCCTCCGCCTCGGTCGCCGCGAGATCGGCCTGCAGGCTCTCGATCGCCTCGATTGCCTCGGTCTTCATCTCAGCGTTGATCTCGTGCGGGCTAAAACGGGCGCGCTCGAACAACGCGGTCAGCCGGGCGGCGGCCAGCCGGCCTCCGCTCAGCTCTCCCAGGACCCTGCTCAGGTACTCGTGGGGCGCCTCGAAACGGCGCCTGGGGAAGCCGTGCGCTGCGAGCGCTCGCTCCATGCGTGCGTACGCCGCGATCACCGCGCGGCGCGGATCGGTCTCGACGCGCAGATCGTCCAGCGTCTCGTCCAGGACGTCAGAGAGCGCCCCCGCGGCGTTGAAGTCCCGCGGAAGCCGCCGCCTGCGCCGGCGCTCGGCGACGAGGAACGCAGCGACCGCGATCCCGCTCGCCCCGAGGATGGCGAGCAGCGGCGCCAGGCGGAGCTGAGCATGGTGCGCCGCGGGGCTTGAGCCAGGCTTCTTGTGAGCGTTGCCTTTCTTGCCGCTACCAAGCGCCGGGGTTTCGGCCGGTGGACGAGGGTGGGCGCGAAAGTGGTAACGCTCCGCAGCCACGGTGACGAGCGCCGCCCCGGCCAGGAGGACGAAGACCATCCTCCACGTCCGCTGGCGCCGCGTCTGCTGACGCGGGTAGCGGCGGAGCTCGAGGCCACTCCAGAACATCGCGCCGACGACAGCGACCGAGGCGAGAATGTAGAGAGCGATGAAGATCGTCAGGATCGTGTCGACCGCGTAGGGGTTCGGCCGCGCGGAGCTCGACCCTCCGAGCCGGTAGCCGCTGGCCGCCACCGCGACGAGGGCGACCAGGACGACGGACGCCGCAGCGAGCAGCAGCGCACGCGTGTGGCGCGTCCGCAGGTCGGTCACGCCGTGAGCGTACCGGCGTCCGGCGCGAGAACCGAGACGGCGTCCCGCTCGGCCTCGAAGACGGCAGTCTCGACGTCACCGAGGTCCTCGCCGTCGGCCTGGAGCGGCAGCGGGCGGTCGCAGCGCACGTCGATCCGGTCGAGATCGTGGCCGTAGAGGACGTCCTCGGCCCGGTCGGCGCCGCCGCGAAATGCGTAGCCGGCGAACCGCGGGATCGCATGAAGGGCGAGCCGCTGCGGCGCCACGAGATCGAGCCCGAGCTCGAAGCGCGCCTCGGACGCGACCCGCACCGGCCTCCGACCCGCATAGGAGTAGGGGTAGCCGTTGGCGACCAGCGCGAACGCCGCCCGGCCGAAGTCCTCGATCTCGAGCACCGGGTCGCGGCGACCGTGCCAGCCGGTGAGCAGCTTGGCCGTCTCCCAGGCAAAAGCGAAGTCGCCGGGCCTGCGGCCGTCGCTGCGACGGCCGTGCTGGTCGACCCGGCGAACGAGCTCCGCATCGAAGCCGATCCCGGCGGCGAAAGCGAACCGTCTCCCGTTCACCCGCCCGAGCGAGATCCTGCGCAGAGGCGCGGAAACGAGCGCCCGCGCGGCGGCGGCGGGATCGAGCGGCAAGCCGAGCGCCCGAGCCATTACGTTCGTCCGCCCGCCGGGAAGAATTCCGACCACCGCGTCCTCGCCGAGCCCGTTCAGCACCTCGTTGAGGAGCCCGTCGCCGCCGAAGACGTAGATGCGGTCTGCGCCGTCGATGCCGCGAGCGAGCTCGGTCGCGTGCCGGGGGCGCTCGGTCAGCGCCACCGTCAGCTCGATGTTCGGGCGCAGCTCGCGCTCGACGGCCGCCAGCCCTTCCTCGGTGACGCCGCTTGCGAACGGGTTGATGATTAAAGTCGCGCGCATCGCCGCGAGCATGCCACGGCGCCGCCGGCAAAGCGGTTGCGGCACGATGCGCCGCTGTGAGACGCCTGATCGTGGTCGCGTCCGTGCTCGTCGTCGCCGTCGCCGCCGGGGCGATCGTCGCAGCCGTCCGCAGCACCGGCGGCGGCGACAAGACCGTCCAGACCGTCGCCGGCAACAAGATCACGCAGAAGGACCTCGAGCTGACGGTCGAGCACTTCCACGAGGAAGCCGACCGCGAGGGAAAGCCTTTCCCGGCGAAGGACACCGCCGGGTACAAGCGGGTCGAGAAGATCGCGCTGGGCTTGCTCGTCGACCAGGCGTCAATCCGTGCGGCTGCTGCGAAGCTCGGCGTCAGGGTGACCGAGGCCCAAATCGACGCGGAGGCCAGCGCCCCTTCGGGCGAGAGCGAGGAGGGCGGCGACATCCGCGTCGAAGCCGAAGCGGCCTTCGGCCGCGCCAGCGCGCGGACACAGCTGATCACCGAGGCGGTCGCTCGGAAGCTGACGAAGGGAATCACGGTCCACGCCGCAGAGGTGCACGCCTACTACCGCAGCCATCGAGCCCTCTACGGGGCAACTCCTTTCGCCCGAGTCGCCCCCGCGATCCGCAGCCAACTCCTGAGCGCGCGCAAGAACGCGGTGCTGGCGCGCTGGCTGGCCAGGGTGAGGGCCGCCGAGCCGAAGCCCCAGCTCGACTGAGGGACCGGCCAGGCCGGTCCCTCAGTCCTCGTGATCTAGATCACGAACGCTGGCTCAGCAGCTCGAGCCGCCGCGATTGCTGCCAAGAACGTAGTCGAACGATCGCGTCGCATCGACGTCCGCGTAGAGGTCCTCGGCGGCGTTGCGGCCACCGGAGACCGCCGTGACGTTGTAGAGCAGGGCGCCGTTGACCGGATTCCCGAAGCCCGACAACGGCACGTCCGCGACGAGCGTGTTCCCGCAGACGTGGCCGTTGATCTGTTGCTGCGCCGGGTAGTTGAGCACCTTGCAGTTCTTCGGAGTCGTGTTCGTGCAGGTCGTCGTGCCGGCGAAGAACGACGGCGTCAGGCCGCCGGTCGACTCGGCGCCGACGTAGAAGACCCGGTAGGCCTCTTCGCCGGAATCGCCCACGGACAGCGCCTGGAAGCGCGTCAGCCAGAGCGAGCTCGTCTTGCCCGCCGGCGGCTGGAGCGACGTCAGGCTCGCGAGGGACATCCGCACCCGCAGCGTGCCGGCGTTCGGCTGACCGACCTGGAGGCCCGTGAAGTCGAACTGCGGCTGGTTCGCTCCCGCCCCGGTCGGCGAGTAATGCGGCCACTGGGCGTCGCCCGTCGGATCGGTGGCCGGATCCTTGACCGTAAGGCCCTTGGCGTCGCCCCCGAGAATCGTCTTGCCGCCCACCTGCCGGACTTCGAACAAGCCCGCGCCGTCGTGCTGGTTCGTTGTGTCGTTGTAGACGAGCCGGATCGAGCCGGTCTTGTCGATGTTGAACCCGAAGTAGTCGGCCATCTGGCGGTCACCGCCAGAGACTGTGCAGCCGATCCCCTGGTTGCAGATCTGGCCGTAGTGCATCGGCTTCTCCGTGAAGCGCTGCTGGGCGATGGTCGCGTAGGCGGTGGTTGCCTTGCTGATCACGCCGACATAGCCCCACCACTTGACCGCAGTCGCCCCCACCGGATCGTCGGCCCAGTTCGGGAAGCTGTCGGGCTGGCCGGCCGCGTCGGTTCCGTACCAGGAGAGCGCCACCGTGCCTGCGGCGCCGCCCTGAGCCCAGATGAACTCGTTCGTGACCGAAGGCGACGAGTTCACCTGCACCGGCGACGTCCAGGTCACGCCCTGATCGGTCGAGGACGAGTAGTAGACGTTGTTGTCGTTCGTGTCGATCCAGGCTGCGTAGACGTTGCCGCCCTTATCGACCGCGAGCGCCGGGAAGAGGTGGCCGGGACCGCCGCCGCCCGGCGAGACCGGCACCGTGACGTTGTGGAACTTGATCCCCGTCCGCTGGCCGGGGGCAACGTGTCCGATCGTGACACGGACGTGGTTACCCTCGTTGCAGGCGTAGTACAGATTGCGCTTGACCGGGTCGAACCGAAGCTGCGCGCAGGTGGCGTCGTGTGCCAGCGGGAGGGGTGCGTTCGCGGACGCGTTCTGCCAGACGAGCCCGCCGACGGGATCGGTTGGCCCGGTCGAGCCGGGACTCGAGTAGATGTACGTTCCGACCTGGGTCGCGTGGTAGGCGAGGAAGACCGTGTTGTCGCCGGCCGACGTAGTCGTGCCGTTGTCGATCGCGTACCACTGCCGGTCGACGGCCGTGTTCTCGACCGCGGCCGGGTTCTTGCGCCAGTTGTTGCCGTTGTCGTTCGAGACCGACGTGCCGAGGTTCACGAGCGCCTCGAGGTCGACGAAGTACACGTTCCCCTGGTCGTCCGTGACGACATCCGTGTCGCCGCCGCCGGGGCCCGGGTCGGGCCGTAGCCCGTTCGGGCTGTCGACGTGGAACTCGAGCCCGCCGTCGGTCGAGCGGTGGATGAAGGAGTTCTGCGTCGTCGTCCCCCAGGGGCCCGACTCCCAGAGGTTGCCGCTCTTGTCGAAGAAGTCGAGCGGCTCGCCCTCCGTGCGCTGGGCGTCGACGACCGTCGCCGGGCTGAAGCGAAGCTTGCCGGTTGTCCGGGTGATCGTCGGCGGGCCGACCTCGCTGCCGAGGTCGGAGCCGGGGATGTCGACAGGCGGCCCGTTCGTGACCGAGTAGGCGCCCGTGTAGTCGTACGGCGTCGTGACGACACCGCCCGGGAACGGACACACTTGCAGGTGGTAGGTCCCGGTCGGGAGGCTCTCGGGCGCGTAGTGCACCGACTCGGGGCTCGTGAGCGTGTCGCCGTCGACGAGCAGGCGACCGGTTGGGCTGTAGAGCTCGAGCTTGATGTCGTTCGCGGACACGTACTCGGCCGCAACCCCATCGATCGTGGTGTCTCCTTGGACAACGGGCACGTCCTGCATCGGCCCGCAGCTCGTGGGGCTGATCGTCCCCGAGAAGGTTCCGCTTGCGACCGCGCTCGCGGAGCCGGCAAACATCGTGATCATGAAACCGGCCACCGCTAGGGCGGCGATGATTCGACCTGCGCGAAAGCTCACTGGGTCCTCCCCGGCGTCAGTCCCGCGCGCCCGGCGCGCACGGAAATCGGCCGGGAACATACCCCGATTTACCTTAAATCCAACCTTCTACATTTTCGAACCACAAATCGCCTTCTGGCTCGAAAGCTGACTGACAAATCAGTCAGGAATGTTTGGTGTAGAAAAAACTACACAAAGCTCACGAGGGCGTCGCGTAGCCTCGCATCCCATCGATCAGTAGCGAGTAGAAGCGGTCGGCCAGCTCGTCCGTGTCGCGCCCGGGCTGGAGCCAGGTGTAGGCCCAGTTGACAGCCGAGAGAACGAGTAGCGCAGCGGTCGCGTCGTCGAGATCGGTGCGCAGCTCGCCGAGATCTCGTCCCTCGCGGAAGAGCGCCCGGATCCGCTCTTCATACCGTCGCCGTTCGGCGACGATCTCCTCGCGGCGCTCGCCCTCGAGGTAGCGCCACTCCTGGACGAAGACCGTCGCGACGTCCAGCTGGTCGGCGACGACCTGCAGGTGCGAACGGAGAGCCAGCCGGATCTTCTCCGTCGCCGGCGTCTCTTCCGGGATCGCGTCGAGCCCGGCGTGGAAGGCGCGAGCGCCTTCGGCCATCGTCTCGTAGAGCAGGTCCTGCTTCGAGTTGATGTGCGCGTAGAGGGAGCCTTTCTGGACCCCCATCGCCTCGGCGAGATCGCCGATCGAGGTGCCGTGGTAGCCCTTCGCGGCGAAGAGCCGTGCCGCCTGGCGCGTCAGCTCGGAGCGGCGCGTGCTCATCTCGCCTGGCCGCCGGGGGAAAGGGTTCGAAACACCTCGGCGGCGGCGCGGTGGAAGCCGTCGGGGAGCCCGGCAGCGGCGAAGGTCGAGGCGATCTCCTCCATCTCCCCGACCCAGCGCCAACCCTTGGCCTGGGCGGACCGGGCGGCCCGCTGCGACCGCTCGGGCAGGTCGGGTAGCGAGATCCGCCACTCCTCGTGCAGCGGCGGCTCGACACCCTCGGCGCGTGCGAGCTCTCCGATCGCGAGCAGAAGTGCGGCCGTTCCCTTTGTCCAGGCCGCGTAGGTCATCTTCAGTGCGGACGCCGTCCCAATGTCGCCCGACAAGACTCGGGCGTCGACGACGGACCCTGCGAACAGACCTGCGATCGACTCGGCCTCCGGGCCGGAGAGGTAGAGCCTGGTGGTCCCGGCGACGCGCGGCGGCGCGCCGACAATCCCGCCGTCGATGCAATCCCCGCCGCCGGCAGCGATGACGGCCTCGACCTCCCGCGCGGTACCTGGAGCGATCGCGTTCGCGTCGACGAAGACCCCTCCGAAACCCGCGACCGCACCGGCAACCTCGAGCGCCGCAGACGGCGGGCAAACGGAGAGGATCACATCGCTTCGGCGAACGAGCTCCTCGACCGAGCCGGCATCCTCGAGCCCCGCCTCCTCGGCGCGCTTCCGGGTCTCGGTGCTGCGCCCCTCCGAGGCCCAGACAACGCGATGACCGCGGCCGCGCAGGACACTCCCGACCGCGGATCCCATCTCGCCGGGATGCAGGAGGCCAACCGTGGCTGCAGCCATTACACTGGCACCCTAACGATCGTTTGGTTGGGAGGTCATGAGATGACGCCGCGTGAGCAGGAATTCCTCGACTACGTGCAGTCCGGCGGACAGGTCGAGACCGACGACTGGCTGCCGGACGACTACCGGGCCAAGCTGATCAAGTTCATCGAGATGCACGGCAACTCGGAGCTGATGGGCGTCCTGCCCGAGCGCGAGTGGATCCTTCGCGCTCCGACGCTGCAGCGCAAGCTGGCGCTGACCGCGAAGGTGCAGGACGAGGTCGGTCACTCGCAGCTGATCTACCGCGTCGTCGAGGACCTCGGCAAGCCGCGCGAGCAATGTCTCGACGACCTGATCTCCGGCAAGTCCAAGTTCCACAACGTCTTCCACTACCCGACCAAGACCTGGGGCGACGTCGGCGTGATCGCGTGGCTGGTCGACGCCGCCGCGATCATCAGCCAGAAGGCGCTGCTCAAATGCTCCTACGCCCCCTATGCGCGGATCATGAAGAAGATCTGCTGGGAGGAGTCGTTCCACATCCTCCATGGGCGCGACGTGATCCTGACGATGATGCTCGGCACCGACGAACAGCGTGAGCTCGTTCAGGAGGCGCTCGACCGCTGGTGGGGCCCGCTGATGCAGTTCCACGGCAACCCGATTCCGCGCGAGGACGATCCGATGTACGTCTGGCGGATCAAGTCGCAGGGCAACGAGGAGGCGCGGCAGCAGTTCCTCGACGGCTACGTGCCGCAGATCTGGGAGCTGGGGCTGACGGTTCCCGATCCGAAGCTGCGCAAGCGGGACGACGGGGTCTGGGAGTACACCGAGCCGGACTGGGACGAGCTCAAGCACGTCGTCACCGGTCACGGGCCGAAGACCGCCGAGCGCCTGGAGCTGCGGCGGGCGACTCGCGAGGAGAACGCCTGGGTGCGACGCGCGGTGCTGGCCGAGGCGGCGTGATTTACGAGGTCTTCCGGCAGGAGCGCAAGGGCCAGGCTTTCGCGCACGCGGGCTCGGTCGAGGCTCCGAACGAGGAGTTCGCCGAGGCGTACGCACGCGAGCAGTACGGGCGACGCGGCGAGTCGACCGCACTCTGGGTCGTCCCGCGCGAGGCGGTGCACGAGATCGACGACTTTGCGGACGAGCTACAGAAGAACTACCACCGCGTCGACGGCTATCCGCTCAAGGAAAAGCTGGGGAAGGCACGTGAACTAGCCGCGAAAAGTCCTAACGGACTTTCCGCGGGCGCTGGTTAGGACTTCGCTTCGCTCGTAGGCCATGACAGATCAGGTTCAGAAATTCCTAGAAATCGCTGACGACGAGCTGATCCTCGGCTGGCGGAACTCGGAGTGGACCGGGATCGCGCCGCTGCTCGAGGAGGACGTCGCCTTCTCGTCGATCGCCCAGAACGAGATCGGGCACGCGCGCGCCTGGTACGAGCTCGCCGCGCGCGAGCTCGGCACGACCGCGGACGAGCTTGCCTTCGACCGGCGGCCCGAGGAGTACCGGTGCTCGCGGCTCGTCGAGCTGCGGCTCGTGCCGGACTGGGCCGCGACGATCGCGCGACACCATCTCTACGAGACGGCTGACGAAGCGCGAATCGCGGCGCTCAAGCAGTCGGACGACCCGGAGATCGCGGGGCTGGCAGCGAAGATCGACCGCGAGGAGGCCTACCACCGCATGCACGCGCAGATGTGGTTCGAGCGCCTTCAGGACGAGCCGCGCTTCCAGGCGGCGCTGGAGGAGCTGCGGCCGTTGCTCGACGTCCGCGACGAGCACACGCCCGAGCTGGCGGAGCTGTGGGAGGAGATGACGATGGTGCGCCGGTCGGTCGCGGGAGCAACGTGGTAACGGAAGAACAGGTCTGGAACGCGCTCGCCGAGATCCCCGATCCGGAGATCCCGGTGATCTCGCTCGTCGACCTCGGCGTGATCAGGTCGGTGGACGTGTCCCGGGACCAGGTCCGGGTGGAATTCACGCCGACGTTCCTCGGCTGCCCGGCGCTCGAGGTGATGCGCGACGCAATGGCGGCGCGGATCAGCGCGCTCGGCGCCGACGCTCAGATCGAAGTGATCTCGGACGACTCCTGGTCGACCGACCGGATCACGCCAGAGGGACGGGAGAAGCTCCGGGCCGGCGGCTTCGCACCGCCGGCGCCCAGGGAGGTCGGCGGGCCGAAACTCGTCCAGCTGCAGTCGAACGCCTTCCGCTGCCCCTACTGCGGCTCTCAGGACACGACGCTCGAGAACATCTTCGGGCCGACGCCCTGCCGCTCAGTGCGCTACTGCCGCAGCTGCCGGCAGCCATTCGAGCAGTTCAAGACGATCTGACGGCCAGTCGGCGACCTCGCGCACGACCGAGAGCACCTCGTCGACCGGGCAGCCCTTCGAGAGGTAGGCGGCCGCGCCGGCCGCACGGGCTCGGCACACGGTCTCGAGGTCTTGGTGGCCGCTCAGGACGACGACACGCGTGCGTTCGAGTGTGTCGGTGATCTCGCGCGTCGCGAGGATGCCGTCGACGCGCGGCATGCTCACGTCCATGAGTACGACGTGAGGCCGGAGTGCCGAGGCCAGCGCGACCGCTTCGGCTCCGTCGGAAGCCCTCCCGACAACCTTCATGTCGGGACAATGGGCGAGCGTCTCTTCGAGGCCGAGGGCAAAGAGGTCGTGATCGTCGGCGATCAGAACTTCGAGCGGCCGGGGGTCGTGGACAAGGACTGACATGGGATGGTCCTTTCGTTCGGCTGTGCGCTAAGAGGTGGCGCAGGCGCCGAAAAATTGCGCTTCCCGAAGCGGAATCACTCGTTCGGGCGAGGGCTATTCGCTGACGGCGACGTTGAAGCTCGGATATCGCTCGGTGAGCAACAAGGCATACCCGGCTGTTTGCTGCTCGTAGCGCACCGCGAAGGCGGCGAAGTTCCGCAGCCCTTCTGGGACACGCCCCATGAGCACCGCGAGGACCCAGCTGAAGATCCCGAGCGCTCGATTCAGGTAGCCAAGGATCCCCGACACGATGAAGGCCGGGATCGCGAGGATCAGCCGGAAGGCGACCATCCAGCGGTTCTGCGGTTGTGGCGGATCGATCTCGAGGTCGATTGGGTAGCCCGGCTTGCCGCCGAAACCCGGGAAGGGATCCGAAATCAGCAGCACGTACGCGTAGACATGCGTCTGGTAGCGCAGGAACGTGGCGAGGAAATTGTGCAGGCCGTCCGGCGACTTTCCGTAAATCAGCGTGGCGACCCAGTTGGCGATCGCTGCCAAGACGGCGACGATCCCCCAGAGCGCGAGCCAGATCAGATGCGGGATCGCGAGGATCAGCCGGAAGAAGGAGGTCAGGCGATTTCGCTGCAGGTCGTCCGTGACGACGAGCCGGATCGGGTGATGACCCCGCGCGGTCGCGGGCACTGCCTGCTCCATGCGGCGATCCTAGAACAGAGTCAGCGTCCGTGAAAGTCCGGCGGCCGCTTTTCCAGGAACGCAGCGACGCCCTCGCGGAAGTCCTCCGTCTGCGTGGCGGCCGTCTGGAGCTGAGCCTCCCACTCGAGCTGGTCGTCCAGCGTTGCGGTCGCGGCCCGGTCGAGCAGCCGCTTCGTCATCCCGATCGCGCGGGTCGGTAGGGCGGCGAGCTCGCTCGCGACCTCGGCGGCGCGGGCCGCGAGGGCGTCGGCCTCGACGACCTCGGAAACGACGCCCCATCGCTGCGCCTCGGCCGCGGTGAGACGCCGGCCGGAGCAGAGCCATTCGAACGCACGCGCCTGGCCGACGAGGCGGGTGACGAAGAACGTGCCGCCCGAGTCAGGGACGAGGCCGATGTTCACGAAGGCGGGCACGAAGGTGGCCTGATCGGAGGCGATTCGCAGGTCACATGCGCAGGCAAGCGAGAGGCCCGCCCCGGCCGCGGCGCCGTTGACCGCGGCGATCACCGGCTTCTCGAGCGCCCGGATCGCCTTGATGGTCGGGTGGTAGTTGCCGCGCAGCCGAGAACCGATGTCGCCAGCGTCTTCTCGGAACTCGGTGAGGTCCTGGCCGACGCAGAACCCGCGGCCCGCGCCGGTGATCACGACGGCGCGAACGTCGTCGCCGCGCGCGGCCTTGAGCGCTCCCGCCAGCGCCTTGTGGGTGGCGGCATTGAGGGCATTCAGGACGTCGGGTCGGTTCAACGTGATCGTCAGAACCGCGCCCTCGCGTGTTGTTTCCACTTCGGCCACGCGCGCGAGCCTAAATCACGCCGCAGGCCGACACTGCATTGCTAGCTTGGCCGAATGCCGGAGCTGACCTTCATCTCGTCTTCCGATGACGCTCGAGAGGACGAACCGCTCGACGCCTATTCCAAGGCCGTGACAACGGTTGCGGAGCGGCTGACGCCGTCGGTCGCGAACCTCCGGGTCTCGCGGCGCGTGCGGGGCGGCCGTCGCCTGGACGGCGGCGGCAGCGCCGTCGTGATCACGCCCGACGGCTTCACCCTCACCTCGGCGCACGTGATCGAGCGGACCGACGGCGGCCGCGCGTCGTTCGTCGACGGTCGCGAGCTCGAGTTCGAAGTCGTCGGCTCGGATCCGATGTCGGACCTGGCGCTGCTTCGGGTCGACGCCCGCGACCTGAGGCCGGCCGAGCTCGGCGACGCCGAGCGGCTGCGGGTCGGCCAGCTCGTCGTCGCGATCGGCAACCCGCACGGCTTTGCCGGTTCCGTGACGGCCGGCGTCGTCTCGGCTCTCGGCCGCTCGCTGCCGACTCGCGGTGGGCGCGTCGTAGACAACGTGATCCAGACCGACGCTGCGCTCAACCCGGGCAACTCCGGCGGCGCGCTCGCCGACGGACACGGACGGGTGATCGGCGTCAACACCGCCGTCGCCGGCGTCGGACTCGGGCTCGCGGTGCCGATCAACCAGGTGACGCGGACGATCGTCGGCGCGCTGATGACCGAGGGACGCTTCCGCCGCGCCTACCTCGGCATCGCCGGGGGGACCAGGCCGCTACCGCCGCGGGTTGCTTCGCGGCTGCGCCGGGCCAGCGGCGTCGAGGTAGTCGAGGTCGTCGACGGCAGCCCCGCTGCTCAGGCAGGTCTCCGGCCCGAGGACCTGATCGTCGAGCTGAACGGGGTTCCCGTCGAGACGGTCGACGACATCCAGCGCCTGATGGTCGGTGAGCTGATCGGCTCCCAGGTTCACGCACGTGTGCTCCGCGAGGGCTCCGAGCGGGAGCTCGATCTCGTGCCGGTCGAGCTCGTCGGCTAGTCCAGTCGGGTCAGCGAACGGCGGACGCAGGCGCTACCTTGCCGCGTAACAGTTTTTGCAAGCGGGAACTGGAACCGGGATCGGATGAAAACGCGCGTGTTGACAATCGGCTCTGCGGCCGTGGTGCTCGTCCTCGCGGCGGGTGCCGGCGGTCTCTACGCCTACGACTCGTCGCGGTCGGACACGATCGCGAAGGGGATCACGGCTGGGGGCGTCGACGTCGGCGGGCTTAGCGCCGCACGCGCACGTGACGTGCTCAAGCGCAGTCTCGGCCCCAAGATCGGCCAGGGCGTCGTCCTGAAGTGGGGCGCGCAGCACTGGACCTTGCCCGCGGCCAGCATCGACGCGAGGCTCGGAGTCGACCGGATGGTTCGCGAGGCTCTGAAGCGCAGCCGCGAGGGGAGCTTCCTCGGCCGGGCGATGCGTGACCTGCGCGGCGAGAAGCTGCAAGCCACCGTCCCGTTGCGGGTCGCGAATTCACGCGAGAAGCTCTACGGCTTCATCGACGTGATCGCCAAGGAGATCGACAGACCTGCGGTCAGCGCGACGATCAGCCCGACCGGTTACTCCCTCAATGTGACGGCGTCGCACGAGGGGGTCGCCGTGCAGAAGCGTTTTCTCGCGGCGCGGATCCTGCGCCAACTGCGAGACCCGACGTCCACGCACGTCGCGTTGATCCCGACACGGACGCTGCGCCCGCACGTCAGCAGCGCACGGCTGGCCTACAAGTACCAGACGTTCATCACGATCGACCGGGCCCATTTCACCCTGCGGCTCTGGAAGAACCTCCGCCTCGCCCACTCGTACAGGATCGCGGTCGGCCGCCAAGGTCTCGAGACTCCGGCCGGCATCTACGAGATCAACGACCGGCAGGTGAACCCATCCTGGCATGTCCCGAACAGCGCCTGGGCCGGCGACTTGGCGGGCCGCGTGATCCCGCCGGGCCCCGACGATCCGATCAAGGCCCGCTGGCTCGGCTTCTACAACGGCGCCGGGATCCACGGCACCGACGAGATCTCGTCACTCGGCACCGCGGCCTCACACGGCTGCATCCGTATGTCGATCCCGGACGTCGAGCAGCTCTACCCGCAGGTGCCCCTGCACGCGCCGATCTACGTCGGTTAGCCAGGGACTGTCCCCGAAGGGGACTGTCCCTACAGCCGCGACGAAGTTCGCAACCGTTGTAGGGACAGACCCCTGCGGGGTCAGTCCCTTCGTTCCTCACCGCCCCTTGAACTCGGGCTCGCGCTTCTCGGTGAAGGCGGTGAGGCCTTCGCTCGCGT
>Ga0137403_10003222_pt1 | contig 19651 bp, 20 predicted proteins | sample CZOMad2_1_16fung_FD_122057 | JGI IMG/M metagenome (GOLD analysis project Ga0137403, IMG submission 122057) | Vadose zone soil fungal communities from Angelo Coast Range Reserve, California, USA - CZOMad2_1_16fungal (Hybrid Assembly) | ecosystem: Environmental > Terrestrial > Soil > Vadose zone...
GCTCTGCAGACTGCGTTTGAGCAAATAAAGGCGGAGGAAACAGAGCTTCGGCGGATGACCGACGCCATCGCCAGTTATATTTACGTGTTGCGCCCGGATGGGACATCCCTTTATGCAAATCAGACAGTGCTTGACTATACCGGTCTCACTTTGGAGGACTTGCAGAGAGAAGACCATCGCGCACGCGTACTCCACCCCGAGGATGTGGAAAGGCTGCGCGAGGAGCGCCATGAAGCGCTCGCGCGCGGCAAGCCTTTTGAACTTGAGCAACGAGGACTTGGAAAGGACGGTAAATATCGCTGGTTTCTTGTCCGCTACAATCCTCTTCGCGACGACCAGGGGCACATTATTCGCTGGTACGCAACTGGAACGGATATCGAGGATCGCAAGCAGGCCGAGGAGAGGATGCGTGACGAAAACCTTGCGCTGAGGGAGCAAATCGATCAGGCATTCATGTTTGAGGACATTGTGGGCTCGTCACCGGCCCTGCAAACCGTGCTCTCGAGCATTGTGAAAGTGGCCCCCACCGACTCCACGGTGCTCATCACCGGCGAAACCGGCACCGGAAAAGAACTGATCGCTCGCGCCATACACAAGCATTCACAACGTTCGGGCCAGGCGTTTATTAGCGTAAACTGCGCCTCAATTCCTTCCGCCTTGATCGCGTCGGAGCTGTTTGGCCACGAGAAAGGCGCCTTCACCGGCGCGGTGCAGCGCCGCCAGGGCCGGTTTGAGCTTGCACATTCCGGTACGATTTTTCTGGACGAGGTGGGCGATCTTCCCGCAGAGGCCCAGATTACATTGCTCCGAGTACTTCAAGAGCGGCAGTTCGAACGAGTGGGAGGTAACCGAACTCTTACCACCGACGTTCGCGTCATATCGGCAACCAACCGTGATTTAACGGCAGCCATTGCCGCGGGAACGTTTCGATCCGACTTGTTTTACCGGCTGAACGTTTTCCCGATTGAGGTACCTCCTCTGCGCAAGCGGAAGGAGGATATTCCGATGTTGGTTGAGTACTTCGTTAAGCGATACGCGGAGAAAGCCGGCAAGCAGATTCGCAAAATCGACGTGAATACCCTTGAACTGTGCCAATCATATCCCTGGCCGGGAAATATCCGTGAGCTGCAAAACATCGTTGAGAGATCGGTGATCCTGACCAGCGGCGATACCTTTTGGATCGAAAAGGCTTGGCTGGCCAGCCCGGAGCTAGCCCGGCGAGAATTGCCCGGTCCTTTGCCAGACACTCTCCAGAATCAGGAGAGAGAAATTATTGAAACCGCATTGACTGAATGCAGGGGGAAAGTCGCTGGCCCAGAAGGTGCGGCAGCGAAACTCGGAATTCCCCGATCCACGCTGGATTCCAAAATCAAACAGCTGAAGATCAAGAAACGCAAGTTCATCTCTGAGCGGTAGTAAGTCCCGTCCTTTTCGACTCCCGAAAATTCGGCACTTCCCGAAGTCTCGTCATCCGACGGTTACCTCTAACCGCCTGTTTTCAATATATTGCATGTGGCCTCCATCTTGCGTTTCCACTTGCGTCAGTGGCCGGGAATGGCGGCAATGCACAGCATCACGACGATAACCGATGACCTTGAGAATCGAGAGATCAACGCGGCAGAGATTCACGGTGTTCACCCTAAGTGGGCGTATGGAGGCAGCGCAGGTCCCGGAACTGAAGGAGCTTTTTGATCGCGACTACCGAAACATCATTCTGGATTTGCGAGACGTGAGACCGGCGGATCGCGACGCAGTGAGGTTTCTAAGGAGTTGCGAGGCGAATGGCATGAAGCTTGAGAACTGTCCGGGGTACGTCCGCGAGTGGATGGACAGAGAAAAAGATTGAGAGAACGACGAACCGGCACTGTGCTGTAGGGCTCAGTTCGGGCTAACGCCAGGTAGTAAACGGGAATTTCTATGTCAAAAGCAATTAACTCCGCATCTCTTTTTGCGTGGCCCACGACGGAGCTCAACGCAAATGCGATTCGCTTCCTCGATGAAAAGTGGCTTCTGTGCCGGCTTCCGACATTCCGGACTGTCGTAAGCTGTCGCGTTTTTCCCGGTGATCGTGCTTGTTCCGAAATCAGCTGTTGAGGATGAGGCCCAGAAAAAGCCGTCGCCGAATAAATCTGTCACTGAACTCGGGATTGCTCTCAAGAAAGCTAATGCTGAAGATTCGAAGGACGGCAAATGGAGAAGTAGGGTTTATTGTGAGTGGTCGAATGGACTCAGAAGGCATAGCCGAGTTGGAACGACTGTTTCAGTCGGAAGCGGATCGTCACATGATCTTGGACTTAAAAGACCTAACCCTTGCGAATCAGGATGGCATCAACTTTCTCGAGCGCTGCGAAGCGGGCGGAATCACGCTCAAGAATTGCCCAGCATACATCCGTGAATGGATCATGAGCCAGAAGTCGACACTTGCGAAGCCGGTGCGTGTGCGCCGAAATAATAGCGACAAACCGAAAGATTAGCGGACGAAAGGAAGGAATAAGAAATGGCTATGGACACAAGCTGGGCAGCGGAAGTCCCGTGGCAGGACATCGGGATCGCTGATGCGGCGGATCCCTGGCGCGCGCGATCTGAGAGCCGCTCGGAGGCGAGCTGGCTTTCCGCCTCGATCCTCCATGACCTCCGGAATCCTGTGGGGACAATCTACGCAGGCGCCGAAATGTTAATGACGCTCGACACTGCGCCAAACCAGGTGAAACGCCTCGCCGCTAATATGCACCGCGCAGCCGGCCGCATGCGGGAATTATTGATAGACCTCGCCAGCGCGACCTATGGAAACAGATCAACACCTGAGATCTGCGACATCCGCGAAATCATTGCTGCAGCATCGGAGGCCGCAGCGGCAGCTATGGATAATCAGAGAGTTCAGATCTTGCTCGATGTGCCAGGGCAGATAAAGTTGCCGGTGGCGCGCTCTCGTATGAAGCAGATGTTCTTTAACCTGATTACGAACGCTCTTGAAGCGATGCCGGGCGGCGGAGAGGTTCGCATTGGGGCCACGAGAAACCGCGACTACGTGCTGGTTGCGATAGAAGACACGGGGCCCGGAATTCCGCACGAGATTCGCGATAAGGTATTTGAACCGTTCGTAACCGCCGGCAAAGGGAATGGGTTGGGACTTGGGCTAGCGTTCTCCCGGCAGGCTGTTCTCGACCACGGCGGTGACATGTGGATTGAGCCCGCGGCTGGCGCGCGTTTTGTTATTCGCTTCCCACTCAACGGAGGTGAAGGTTTTTGAATTCAGCTCCTGTGAACTGAGGTCTCAACCGCTTGGTTGAAGAGCTCAGCCGTCGAAGCGTTTGGGTTCACCTTCGGTTGATCCCTGACTGAGACTGTTAACTCGACCTCAAGTGGGATTTACAGAAAAGGATGGGCTGCGCTGGCGGTCAAGGCAGATGGGAAAGTTCTGGGCTTCGCGAATCGAGAATGTCGATGGATGAAACGCAAACGAGTGTCGTTGACGAACTCACAGACAGTGACGGTCCGACGTTCGCCAAGTTGATGACCATGCCGGAGCGTGAGCTAGGGGCGTTTATCAGCGCGGTGACAGAACTGTTCGGTCCTGAACAGGCTAGGCTTGCGGCAGAGGACTGGCTGGATGAGTTGGTATCAATGGAGACCCTGCCTGGATTGACAAGTCGCGATTGGCGATTAATTACAATTGCAGCGTCCGCGGCGCGTGAGCCGCAGAAGGAATCACATGGAAAACGAATCTCAGTATGATCGAATCACCCGCCGCGGAATGCTTCATTTTGGCTCCACGGTTTTGACCGCTGCGGGCACTCTGGCTGTTGCCTCGGCCCAACAGATCCACTCCCCGGATCATCACCTGTCGAACGAGTCTGATCCTGGGGCAAAGAACTCTCAACTCGAGGCGCAAAACCCCGACTCGGTATGGTCCCCTGAGACAGACAATGGGGGCGTACCCCCATTTAAGTATTCATTCGCTCTGTCACGCAAACGCGTGGAAAGCGGAGGTTGGACCCGGCAAGTTACCGTGCGCGAGTTGCCCATTTCGAAGGATATCGCCGGCGTGGAGATGCGGCTCACGGCCGGTGGCGTCCGCGAGTTGCATTGGCACGTTGAGGCGGAATGGGCCATCATGCTGTACGGCAATGCCCGAATCACGGCAGTGGACCAAAGCGGCAAAAGCTTTGTCAGTGACGTGCGCGAGGGCGACCTTTGGCTCTTTCCCAAAGGAGTGCCGCATTCTATCCAGGGTCTAGGCCCCGACGGGTGCAGGTTTCTGCTGGTCTTCGACGACGGCAGTTTCAACGAATTTGAGACGTTCCTGATTACAGACTGGATGGTACACACCCCCCCAGAAGTACTCGCGAAGAACTTCAACGTGCCGGCGTCCGCCTTCAGCCACGTTCCGAAGAGAGAGCTATTCATCTTTCAGACTGATCTGCCGGGCGATCTGAAAGCCGAACAGGCTGAGGCGGCATCAGGTACGGGCACGTTGGGGCACCGCTTCGACTTCAGTACCAGCCAGATGAAACCGACCAAAGTCACGTCAGGCGGAGAAGTCAAAATCATCGACGCGACGAATTTTCCAATAACCCCGATTGCGGCCGCACTGGTCACGGTGAAGCCGGGGGGGCTTCGCGAGTTGCATTGGCATCCGAACGCCGATGAATGGCAGTACTACATCAAAGGCAAAGGACGAATGACCGTTTTTGAAGCTGGGTCTCGCGCGAGAACGATGGATTTTCAAACGGGGGACGTTGGCTATGTCCTGCAATCCATGCCGCACTATGTCGAGAACACTGGGGATTCGGACCTCGTCTTTCTGGAAATGTTCAAGACACCTCACTACGAAGACATTTCTCTTGCGGAATGGATGGCCCATACGCCTCAGCTGCTTGTAGATCAGCACTTGCGCGTCGGAAAGGGCATTCTCACTTCCATTCCGAAACAAGAGATTGTGCTCACGCCGTTATAGGAATAGGGAGCCTTTCGATACGACTGGACCTGTGGTAGCGGCTCAGTAACTAGCTCTTTTACGCGATGCTGAGCCGCAAATCACAGATAGGACTCTGCGTAGTGTCTGCAAAGGGCCTTCCACTGAATGAGGAACATATGAGGAAAGCGAAAGGACATTTGCGATTTGCAAGGAGCAGGGTTGAGAGTGCTTGCCTTCTTTTTGTTCTGTGGGCTTCGAGCGCTGACGCACAAGTCGATCAAGCGCAACATTCGTGCCCTGACCAGCCTCCGGCGCTATCGGGATTGACGTACAACGAAGATGACGCGCAGTTTGCAAACCCCGAGTGCCGAGCTGGTTTCCTGGATTCGTTGAAGTACATCCCGCTTCGTCGTGAAAACGAGGATTATTACCTCGCTTTTGGCCTTTGGATTCGGGAGCGCAGCGAGTACTTCAGTAATTTTGGATTGGGAAGCGGCCCGCCTGGAAATGCATATCCCATGCAGCGGTATTACGGACACCTGGATTTGCATTTGGGTGAGAGATTCCGGTTTTTCGGCGAACTAGGAAGCAGTATTGAGACCGGCAGAAACGGCGGCCCTCGTCCGCTTCTCGACAAAGAGAAGCTGTACGTGCATCAGGGCTTCTTCGACATCGGCCTTTGGCGGTCCGGAAAAAACAGAGTGACTCTGCGAGCCGGCCGTCAAGAAATGGAGTTGGGCTCTCATTACCTGGTTTCGGCTCGAGACGGCCGCAATATTCGCCGGAGCTTCAATGGTTTCCGTCTTACGTCGTTGCTAGGGGACTGGACCATCGACACGTTCGCCCTGAGGCGCACTTTAGACAATCCGGGCTACTTCGATGATCCACCCGACCCCACGTCCAGTTTCTGGGGTGTTTATGCCGTCAGGTCCCTCGGCATTCTCCCTGGGGGGAACGTCGACCTCTATTACATGGGGCTCGACGACAAAAACGTCCTGTTTGATGGCAAGGGCAGGGGTCGTGAGCAGAGAGAAACGGTGGGAACACGAATATGGGGATCGAAAGGCCACTGGGACTATAACAACGAGTTCACGTTTCAATGGGGAAGCTTTCTATCCGATGATATTCGTGCATGGGCCGCTACGACGGAAGTTGGGTATCGCGTCGAATCGGTCCTCTTCCGTCCCCGGTTCGGCATACGCGAGAATGCTTTCAGCGGTAATCAGAATCCAGCCAGCCGGACCGTCGGAACCTTTAACTCTCTTTACCAAACAGGTCCGTACTTCAGCTACGCGGAGTTGTTTGGAAACCGAAACCTCGTGGTCTTGCAACCCAGTGTGGTCCTCAGTCTCACCAAGAACCTGACTTTGACACCAAACATTGCTACATACTGGCGTGAAAGCACCAGCGACGCCCTGTACAGTGTCAGCGGAGGGTTGGTCCTCACCGGCCAAAAGAGTAATGCGCGATATGTCGGAACTCATGCCGCCGCACAACTGCAGTGGAAAATGACCCGGCATGTGACTGCATTCGTCGAGTACCTGCACTTTTTTGATGGTGAGTTTGTGAGGCAGTCAACGCCGGGACGCAGTATTAACTATCTGACTGAGTGGCTCGATTTTCGATTTTAGCGTGGAGCACAAACATGAGAGATTCGATCCCGTATCTTACGCCGCAGGAGCATCTGGGGAAAGTCGAGCCTTCTTTGCTAGATCGCGAACGTTCGATCGCCCCTCCAGGATACAGCCGATGGCTTGTTCCACCCGCGGCGCTGGCGATCCATTTATGTATTGGACAGGTGTATTCGTTCAGTGTCTTCAAGATTCCGTTGACCCAACTGCTGGGAGTGAACAAGTCCTTGCCCAGCGATTGGAAACAGACGCAAGTCGCGTGGATATTTTCTTTAGCCATCGTCATGCTGGGACTTTCAGCGGCGGTTTTTGGCAGGTGGTTAGAAAAGGCCGGCCCCAGGAAAGCGATGTTCGCCGCGGCCGTGTGCTTTGCGCTGGGCTTTTATGTCTCGTACCTTGGCGTGGTTACACATCAACTGTGGCTCATTTACGTGGGATTTGGTGTCATCGGTGGAACGGGCCTGGGACTTGGATACATCTCGCCGGTTTCGACACTCATCAAATGGTTTCCTGATCGTCCAGGGTTGGCGACCGGAATGGCCATCATGGGATTTGGTGGGGGCGCCCTGATCGGGTCGCCATTGGGGATCCAATTGATGACTCATTTCCGTTCGACACAGGACACGGGTGTTGGTAAGACGTTCTTGGTCATGGGCACGCTATATTTTCTTCTCATGATGTTTGGAGTATTTACGATCCGAGTGCCCCGGAAAGATTGGAAGCCCGACAATTGGACTCCCAGTGTCAAGCCGCAAGCCTTCGTAACGACACATAAGGTGGATGTTGATACGGCGTTTCGTACAAAACAGTTCTGGCTCTTATGGATTGTGCTGTGCACTAACGTCACAGCCGGAATAGGGATCCTGGAACAAGCTTCGCCTATGATCCAGGAATTGTTTAAGGGGACTATTGTGCCGGTGGCGGCGGGCGGTTTTGTCGGCCTGCTCAGCCTGTTCAATATGGCCGGCCGGTTCTTGTGGTCCACCGCGTCCGACTATATAGGACGGAAGCAGACCTACTACGTGTTCTTCGTTTTGGGAGCGGTACTTTACCTTGTTCTGCCGCGCACCGGTGGAGACCATCTCAACAGCGTGATCCTGTTTGTTTGCATAGCGGCGATTTTAATAAGCGTGTACGGCGGCGGCTTCGCGACAATTCCAGCTTATTTGCGCGACCTTTTCGGGACGTACCACGTAAGCGCGATTCACGGGCGGTTGTTGACCGCATGGTCGGTCGCGGGCGTCCTCGGTCCGGTGCTGGTGAATTATATGAGGGATTATCAACTGCAACATGGAGTGGACAGCGCCGGCGCCTATCAAACAGTGCTGGTCGTAATGTCCGGGTTGCTGATGGTCGGGTTCACGGCGAACCTGTTGGTTCGGCCGGTGGAACAGAAGTACTGGCTCCGATCCGCATCGGAATATACCGGTCCCGATCTCGAGCCTCAGAGGAGCCATTAACGTGGGCGAAAGTAAAAAAAAGTCATCGATGGTTCTCATCTTCCTGGCATGGCTGGTGGTTGGAGTGCCATTCGCCTGGGGCGTGTATCACACGCTACTCAACTCCATGGAGCTATTTCGGCCGGCGCAGACGCACGGAGGTCCCAAATGATAATGGATTTTGCACTTCAATGGCCCGTGCTCCGTCAAATCCTACACGGCGGAGACGGTACCGGGCACGAAGCTATGAGTGGACGTACGCTATCTCTTCGCCCCAAGAATGAAGGCGCGAAGATAGCACGATCTGTCTGCCCTTATTGCGCGGTGGGTTGCGGGCAGTTGATATTCCACAAAGACGGAAAGCTGGTTTCGATCGAGGGTGACCCGGAATCGCCGATCTCGCGTGGGCGGCTCTGTCCTAAAGGCGCCGACAGCTTTGAACTGTTGACGCACTCCAAAAGGCTGACAAAAGTGAAATACCGCCGCCCACATTCCAAGGAATGGGAAGAGCTGGATCTGGATAAGGCCATGGAAATGATCGCCGACCGCGTCTGGGAAAGTCGCGAGCCGACGTTCGTGGAATCGAAAGACGGACAGAGTCTGATGCAAACGACGAGCATTGCCCATCTTGGCGGCGCGACTCTCGATAACGAAGAAAACTACCTGATCAAGAAGCTGTTTACCGCCGGGCTGGGAATGGTCTGCGTCAGCAATCAGGCCCGTATATGACATAGCTCCACTGTGCCCGGTCTGGGCACAACTTATGGACGCGGCGGAGCTTCAGCACCACCGAACGACCTGCTGAACTCCGACGCGATCCTCATCATGGGATCGAATATGGCGGAGAATCATCCGGTCGGATTCCAATGGGTGATGGAGGCCAAGGAACGTGGCGCGAAGGTCATTCACGTAGACCCGCGCTTCAGCCGAACCTCAGCCGTGGCGAATATCTGGGTACCGTTCCGGGCGGGCTCGGACATTCTCTTCTTAGGGGGATTAATTCATTACGTGCTGGAGAATGAGTTGTTCTTCCGCGACTATGTTGTGCCCTACACGAATGCGAGCGTGATTATTCCAGATGACTTCAAGGACACAGAGGATCTGGAAGGAGTCTTCTCGGGATGGGATGCGAACAAGAAGACCTACGATGAGACGACCTGGCTATATGAAGGTGTCGAACCGGTGAAAGCCGCCTCCACCGGGCAGGGCGCATCGGAAGGTTCTCACGGCGGCCACGCCGAGCATGGTCTGCACGCAATGCCTGATCTGTGCAAGTATCAGCGGGATCTCACGCTGCAACATCCCCGCTGCGTGTTTCAACTGCTGCGCAAACATTTTGCGCGCTATACGCCCGAAATGGTTGAACAGTATTGCGGAGTTAGGAAGAGTGTTTTCCTGAATGCGGCCAAGACATTCTGTACAGCATCGGGTCCGGACAAAACAGGCGCCATTTGTTATGCGCTTGGTTGGACGCAGCATTCCAACGGCGTGCAGATGATTCGGTGCGCGGCGATTCTTCAATTGCTGCTCGGGAATATGGGGCGCCCAGGCGGGGGGATTTTGGCATTGCGGGGGCATGCGTCCATTCAGGGCTCGACAGATGTTCCAACCCTGTACGACATCCTTCCCGGTTACTTGAGCATGCCGAAATTTGGCGAAGAATCGAAGACCCTGGACGCGTACATCGAAAAGTACGGCTCGCGGACGGGTTGGTGGTACAACACCGATAAATACATTGTGAGCTTGCTGAAGGCTTACTACGGGGAATCCGCGCAACCCGAAAATGACTTTGGATTTCATTGGCTGCCACGCGTCACGGGAGATCATTCGCATCAGGCCTACTGGCTCGACATGTTGGACGGCAAGATGGACGGATTGTTCGTCATGGGCCAAAACCCCGCCGTGGCGGGTCCGAACTCGGGCATGGAGCGTCGGGGACTAGCAAAGTTGAAATGGCTGGTTGTGCGCGAAATGGTGGAAACAGAAACAGCTTCGTTCTGGTATGAATCGCCCGAGGTAAAGCGGGGCGAATTGCGGACTGAGGAGATTCCGACGGAAGTGTTTCTCCTGCCGGCGGCGGGCCACGCGGAAAAAGACGGAACGTTTACAAACACGCAGAGGTTGCTCCAATGGCGAGAGAAAGCGGTTGAACCGCCCGGGGATTGCCGCAGCGAAAACTGGTTTGCGTATCATCTCGGCGTGCTGCTCAAGGAAAAAGCGCGGCGCGATCCGCAACCGCGGCATGCGGCACTCTTAGCGCTCAAATGGGACTATTCGATCGAAGGTGAGCATCGCGAGCCGGTCGCCGAAGAAGTTTTGCGGGAAATCAACGGTTATAAGGTGGCGGACGGCGAACTGGTTCCAGGATTCACTGCACTCAAAGCAGACGGCTCCACGGCTTGCGGCTGTTGGATTTATTCGGGAGTCTTTCCAAAGAAAGGCGAGAATCGGGCGAATCAGCGTGCTGCCAAAGGTTTCTATGGCCATGGATGGGGATTCGCCTGGCCGTCCGACAGGAGAATTTTATACAATCGCGCTTCTGCCCGTCCCGACGGCCGGCCATGGAGCGAGCGAAAAAAACTAGTGTGGTGGGATTTCGAAAGCAAGAAATGGACCGGCCTGGACGTTCCCGACTTCACGCTGACAAAGGCGCCAGATTATGAGCCGCCAGCGGGCGCAGTCGGCGACGATGGCCTGGCGGGCGACAAACCATTCCTCTTGCATTGTGATGGCTTCGGATGGATCTGGGTCCCGGTTGGCCTTACCGACGGGCCGCTGCCCACTCACTACGAGCCTCTTGAGTCTCCCATCCGGAATCCGATTTACCCGAAACAACAAACGAATCCCATGGCGCTAGCGAAAGCGCGGCCGGGGAACGAGTACGCTGCCTCGCCGGACGCTCATTTTCCTTTCGTGATGATGACTTATAGGCTCACGGAGCATCACACAGCAGGCGGCATGTCACGAACTCTCTCGCACTTGGCGGAGCTGCAGCCCGAGATGTTTTGCGAGATCTCGCCGGACTTGGCGAAGAAACTCTCCGTCACACCAGGCGAATGGGTGACGATTGTGACCGCGCGCGGAGCTATTGAAGCGCATGCCCTGGTTACGTCCAGAATAAAGATGCTCACGATTGACGGGAAGCCGGTTCACCAAGTCGGCGTGGCCTTTCACTGGGGTTACTCTGGCTTGGTCAAAGGCGACATCGCCAACGATTTGATTGCAATATCGGAAGAACCGAACGTTCGAATCATGGAGACGAAAGGACTTCTCTGCAACCTGATTCGCGGGAAACGAGCGGAGAATCTTGACGCAATCGGCCAACTGCGTGAAGGGCAGGGACAGCGCTAATGGCAGTTGCAGCCTTTCTGACAGACGCAACCTTGTGCATCGGGTGTAAGGCTTGCGAAGTAGCGTGTAAGGAATGGAATGAAGTCCCTGAAGACGGGCTGGTGTTGAGCGGGTTCTCATACGACAACACCAAAGCTCTGGGTGCTTCCACCTGGCGGCATGTCATGTTTTTAGAACAGCCCGAAGTCGCCGGTCCGCAGATGGCTGATACAAAAGACCCTTTCCGTTGGGTTTTTCTTTCCGATGTCTGTAAACATTGTGCCAATGCTGGATGCCTGGAATCTTGTCCGACCGGCGCGATCGTACGCACGGAAGTGGCTTCGGTGTTTGTCCAGCCGGATGTGTGCAACGGCTGTGGATACTGTGTCGTCTCGTGTCCTTTTGGAGTGATTGACAAGCGTCCGGAAGACGGCCGCGCTTTTAAGTGCACCTTCTGCTATGACCGGCAGAAGGCAGGGCTGATTCCTGCTTGTGCCAAAGCTTGCCCAACGCAGTCCATCCGATTCGGGGATCTTGAAGAGCTGCATCAGCGCGGCAAGAGTCGCGTGCAAGAGCTCCGCGACCGCGGTTATGACGACGCGCGAATATACGATCCGCAAGAAACCAGCGTCGGCGGAATCCACGCCTTCTTTGTGATTTTAGGAGAACCCGAAGCCTACAATCTACCCCCGGCGCCTGTTGTGCCGACCGTTCATTTGAAGAGCGCGTGGTCTTCAGCGCTCATTTCAGCCGCCGTTATTGTTGTGCTCATTTGCGTCGCATTTGCCTTTCAAACCGGCGGTACTTTGTGAAGCGATTCGAACCATTCGCGCGTGCGAAAACAATGAAGCCAGCCACCCAACTCAAAGCGACCGAAGAAAGGCTCGAAGAAATCCGGAGATCAGCGAGCGACGTGGCGCAACGTACCGCCCCCCTCCAGCCCATGGGAGGTCCACAAAACCCGAAGCAGGAGAGCTACTACGGACTCCCAGCACTAAAAGCTCCAGTGTGGACGTGGGAAGTGCCGCTCTACTTCTTCCTTGGCGGTATCGCCGGGATGTCGGCGTGCACGGGCTTCATCGCGCAATTGTTTCACGGCGGATCTGCGCTGATCCGTTTCTGTCTATGGACCGGACTTGTGGGAGCTGCACTTTGTCCCCTTCTCCTCATTGCCGACCTCGGCCGGCCAATGCGTTTCCTGAATATGTTGCGCGTGTTCAAGCTCCGGTCTGCCATGTCGATGGGTGCTTGGATTCTGGTAGCTTTTTCGAATTGCGTTTTACTTGCAGTGGTGTGCTTCGAGCTGCAGCTGCGGGGTTTTGCGAATCCACTGTTGGTCGGGTTGCTTTGGCTTGCTGAAGCGGCAGCGGCGGTAACTGGGTTGCTCCTCGCTGGTTATACCGGGGTGTTAATCGGGGCTACGGCGGTTCCAGTATGGTCGGAAAATCGAACGCTGCTTCCCGCACACTTCTTGACGTCGGGCTTTGGTGGTGCCGCAGGAATCCTCGAACTGGCTGGTTTCTTAATTCCCGCCACGCAAATTCTGGGATTCGCGGCCTCGGGAATTGAGACGTTGATCGAGGTCATGTTGCAGGTGCGCAAGCGGCCCGTGGATACACCGCTCCATCACGGCGGATCAGGTCGAGCACTACTCCTTGCCGGACTTCTGGAAGGCCCTGCCGCTTTGCTGCTCCGAGCCTTTTTGGGCTCGGGTTCGAAAGGCCGATGCGCAGCGGCTGGAGTCTTCCTGATCGGTTCGCTACTGAGCCGCTATGCGTGGATTTGGGCAGGCCGGGCTTCGGCTCGTGACCCTGGTGCTCAACTTCAGAAGAAAGCGTAGAGAACAGACGCACCAGCCGGTGTTCAACGGAGCCGCATTGGAAACGTAGCGCAGCCCTGGTGGGTCAGACAAGTGGGTCGCCTAAAAAAAACCGAGAGAGGTCGAGTATTTTTGCTTGGCATAGTGACATCATGATGTAAATGAAAGATATGTGCTGGCACGCTATTTTGCAAGTGGAATCAACAAGTTCGGCGACGATTGCTGACGGCAAGTTCGGGCCGGGGAGCGCCGACAGCCGCTCATCGCCCAGAGCGCATCGATGAGTTGGACATACCGCTTTTTGACCGTCCAGCAGCTTTCCATGCGACTAGGAGTTGTCGAGGTCTTGTTCCTAAACACGCTTTCGTTCTTGCTCTCGCCCCCTGGCTGTGAGACAAGGCTTGGTGATTTTCCGGCGTTCTCCAGTTCACTCGGCATGTTCTTGCTGAGAAATGTGGGGGCTGCTCGGGGCGGCGCTATGGTCGCTTGGAGAATCCTGGACCAACCGCGCCCGGATTCGTATGTAAATCTTTGACGTTTGAGGTGCTGAGTATGCAAATATCGAGTGCTTTTCCTTTGGAGTTGTCGAGTCGATTTGTAATAGCTCGCTGGGCTCCCATTCCGCTCCGCCTGATCGTTGGATTCGGCTTCATGCAACACGGCTTCGCGAAGCTGTCCAAGGGCCCGGACGCCTTCGCTACCATTCTTCAAGCGATGGGTGTGCCTGGCCCCCATTTCATGGCATGGTTAACCATACTAGTCGAACTGCTCGGCGGATTCGCCGTAATTCTGGGTGCATTCGTTACGCTCGTCAGCTTACCAATGATTGTCGTTCTGCTAGTGGCCATGTTTACCGTCCATCTACCCTACGGGTTCAGTTCTATTAAGCTCCTCGCCGTGACCGCGGCGGGCGCCAGGTTCGGACCGCCGGGTTATGAGCTCGACCTTCTGTATATCGCTTGCCTCGCGGCCCTTATCTTAGGCGGTTCCGGACCAATGGCGGTAGATGGTCTCATCGGAAAGCGGAAAGACACGAATTTAGCGTAGCGCATCATTTCAAACGGTGTGCGATGACCAGAATCGTGAGGTTGCAGGCCATACGCTGGCAGTGGAGAAAGAATTATGGGCGAGTTGCACGGAAAAATAGCTGCCATTACAGGTGCTTCTAAAGGCATCGGCACCGGTATTGCGAAGGCACTAGCGGCTGAGGGCGCTTCGGTAGTCGTGAACCGGATTCGTCGGAACCCGGAAGGACCAGTCGCCTGGCCAAACGGTTTTTGCCCTGCGGCGGTCTCACGCCGTACCCGGAATTCAGGCCGGCATGGTCTTCCGCGGAATGAGGGCACCGTAAACCTTCAAGGCAAGGTTGTTCTCATTACCGGCGCAAAGGGTGGACTCGGAACATTCGTCACGAATTCGTTTCTCCAATCTGGAGCGCGAGTGTTCGGCGTGTCGCGGTCCATCGCTGATTCGGATTTTTCGCATCCGAAGTTTTCAGCGATTTCTGCAGCGCTCTCCGATGCAGATCGGGCACGACAGCTCGTTGACGCCGTCGTTGACAAAGCTGGCCGCATTGATGGACTCCTTCACCTGGTGGGGGGATTTGCAGGCGGGCGCTCAGTCGCTGACACAGATGACGCAACGCTCGATCGAATGCTGGATCTCAACCTCCGGTCTGCGTTTCATGTAATTCGGGCCGTTCTTCCGATCATGCGCGCGCAGAGATCGGGGCGGATGGTAGCGATCGGGAGTAAGGTCGCACTGGAACCGGCAGCGCTGGCGGGCGTCTATGCCGCGTCGAAGGCCGCGCTCGTATCGCTGGTTCGGACTGTCGCGCGCGAAAATTCAGACCTGAACGTGTCCGCGAACGTATTGCTCCCCGGCACCATGGATACGCCCGCCAATCGTATTGCCGATCCGGGTGCCGATTACTCTAAATGGGTTCACCCTTGCCAGGTAGCGAAGCTCCTGGTTCATCTGGTCTCCGATGATGCGTCTCAAATCAGTGGAGCCGTGATACCGATCTACGGCGGCGAGGCTTAGGAAGGAGGCGACCGTGATGGTAGTCGCAGAATGGTTTATCAATCTGCTCGGCGTGTATACAGGGATTGGTCTGTTATTCGCGATCGCATTTCTTACGGTTGGAATCAGCCAAGTCGATCCCGATTCCAAGGGCTCGGGCGTCGGATTCAGGCTGATCATTCTGCCCGGCGTGGCGGCCTTGTGGCCCGTGCTGTTCACGCGATGGGTTGGAAAAGGACGTGTGCCATGACTCGACCCCTTCGCCGCAATCATCTGTGGATCTGGATCTGTCTATCCATACTGCTTTCAGTTCTCTTCACGGCGGGCCTTGCTGTTCGGCAGCCTACAACACCGAGGAATCCGGCGGTGAATTGGGAGAATCTCAGATGAGCGTTCAATACCAAGCGGTCGGATGGAACCGGCAGAAGCGCATCTACGACGCCGTCCTGGTTGGAGGCGTCTTGGCGTATCTGACCCTATTCGTCGGATTGGGAGCCTTTCTTTACCCGAGTGCGACTGCCATAACCCTCCAGATTCGTGCTTTCGGAACTCTTGCTCTTGTCCTGCTACACGTGACTCTGTGCATCGGTCCACTCTGTAGATTAGATCGTCGCTTTCTTCCTTTGTTGTACAACCGGCGGCATCTGGGGGTGACGATGTTTCTCGTCGCGTTAGTGCATAGCGTGCTCTCCATCAATCAGTTCCACGCGCGCGGTGACGTTACCCCGCTCGTGAGCCTGTTCGTCAGCAATACACGCTACGGCAGCCTTGCGCAGTTCCCCTTTCAGGCACTGGGTTTCACCGCTCTCTCAATCCTTTTCTTGATGGCCGCAACAAGCCACGATTTTTGGCTTCACAACCTGTCCCCTTGCGTCTGGAAACGAATCCACATGATGGTTTACGTGGCATATGCGCTTTTGGTGGCTCATGTGGTGTTGGGGGCGTTGCAAGCAGATCGCAATGTTGCTCTGGCCATACTGCTTGGCATGGGCCTCGTGCTGGTAGCCGCACTTCATCTTCTGTCAGGAGCGAAAGAGTGGCGTATCGATCACAATCTTCGTCGAGCGGAAATGAACGGCTTCGTCGAGGTCTGCACCGTGGACGACATTCCGGAAAAACACGGGAAGGTGGTTTCCCTCGCGGACGAGCGCGTCGCCGTCTTTCGTTACGACGGGAAGATCTCAGCAATTTCCAACGTCTGCCGTCACCAGAATGGCCCGCTTGGGGAAGGTCGTATCATCGACGGTTGTGTGACCTGCCCTTGGCACGGGTACCAATACTTACCAGATTCGGGAACGTCGCCGCCGCCATTCACCGATAAAGTGCCGACGTATCGAACAACGCTGATCGGCAATAGGGTACTGGTTCATCCGTGCGCGCATCCGCCGGGCACGCGGCTAGAGCCCTCCTTTATTGGTCAGGTGGAAATCGGAGCGCCACAATGAAAAACCTAGTGAACGATGAATTCTATGTGGGCTACATGCCTGATGCGCCGCGAGCCCTGGGCAGGATAGTGACGCGTATCGCAGCCGGTATACTGCTTGCCGGAACTGCCGCCGGGGCCTTACTTATCTTCAACCAACCTTCTTTTGCCCCGAGCAGGTTTGAGTCGGGAGAATACCGCGACTATGAAGGTGTCATGGAGGAATGGCCATATCCGAGCCTTGTGACTGACAGCGCGAATTTTCTTCTCGTGGCTCCCGGGAAATACGGCGTTACCGAGGCAGTCAGGGGACTTCAAGGGAAGATCATTCGGTTGAAGGGATCGCTCATCGAGCGAGCGCCCGATCGGATGCTGGTAGTACCTCCTGGTTCGGTTGTCACAGATGCAGCGCGGCCGCTGTATCGTACGCGCAGCATAACCGACTTAGGGCCTATCACACTGCGCGGGGAGATTGTGGACACGAAGTGCTATTTGGGCGCCATGAATCCCGGTGAAGGCAAGGTTCATCGCGATTGCGCGGTTCGTTGCATAAGCGGCGGCACCCCACCGGCGTTTCTCGCCCGGGACGCTTCAGGAGAGGTCAAGATCCTCCTGCTTGTGGGCGCCGACGGCAGGGCTCTCAATAGGGAGGTCTTGCATTATGTGTCCGAGCCTTTGGAGCTTTCTGGTCACTTGCTACGAGCCGGTTCTACGCTCACCCTGAAAGCAGCCCCAGCGCAGTTTCGGCGTATCTCGGAATAAGACCGGCCAGCGACTGCGAATCGGTGAATGAGTCTGATCTTGTTGGCCCTTCTATGAGTGTCATCAGCATCGTAAGCACGGCGGACAAAAGGAAGGAGTAAAGAAATGGCCGTAGACACAATCCGGGCACCTGAAGGGCCCGCACTCAACTATAACGCATGCTTTGAAATCGGCGACACGAAGGTGGCTAAAATGGTGCCCGACAACATCGAACTCCGCGGTTGCGTCTTGCCCAGGATTATCGGCAACAGCGCCGCTTTCCGGCGAGTACTTTGTCTGGTGCGGGTTGTGGCCCCGACCGACGCCACAGTGTTGATCCAGGGGGAAACAGGAACCGGCAAGGAGCTGATTGCAGAGGCCATTCACAAATGCAGTGATCGATCGAGCGGTCCATTTGTGAAGGTGAATTGTGCCGCTATACCTTCCGGCTTGCTGGAAAGCGAGCTGTTCGGGCACGAGCGTGGCGCCTACACCGGAGCGTGCACTCGCAGCATTGGACGATTTGAGCGGGCCAATCGGGGCACGTTATTGTTGGACGAGATCGGTGACCTTCCGTTGGAGTTGCAGCCCAAACTGCTGCGAGTCCTGCAGGAAAGGCAGTTCGAGCGCTTAGGCGGTTCGGCAACGATTCACACCGACGTGCGGGTGATCTGCGCGACAAATCGGCATCTTATCGAAATGACCGAAGAACGACAATTCCGTGCCGACCTCTTCTATCGTCTGAGCGTTTTCCCCATCGAACTGCCACCGCTGCGTGAGCGTCCCGAAGATATCCGTTTGTTAGTCCATCATTTTGCGCTGGATTACGCTGGTCGCATGCAGAAGCCGATCACGACCGTTTCCGAGGAATTCATCGTCGCTCTTGCGGGTCGTTCCTGGCCGGGCAACGTCCGGGAATTACAGAACTTCATTGAGCGTTCAGTGGTTTTATCGACCGGCGCCGTGCTGAATGGTTCGCTGCCCGAACTCACCGATACAACACAGGCGGGCTCGAAGTCGGCGGAGTTATCCGCGCCTGTCACGCTGAAAGAGGCGGAGCGTTCGCACATCTTGCAGACTCTCCAGCAGACGAAGGGTGTGGTCGGTGGTCAGAATGGCGCTGCTGTGCGGCTGGGCCTGCCGCGCACGACCTTAATCTCCAAGATGAAGCGGCTGGGAATTGATCCTTTTCAAGAGGCGCATGCGCTCGCGCGAGCAACGGCCTCTGCGGCATGAGCGAGACCCGCGCTGTGGCGGCGGAGTCGAGACTCGCTGGACCTGCAAGTGCCGTGCAACTGAGTCGTACGAGAGTCGACTCGTTGCAATCTTGGCTTTTGGGTGAGTTACGAGTGAAAAGCGGAGACTAAAGGAGCGGGACTGCTATGTCGGAACGGCAGACTCCAGAGACGGTGGAACGATCTTCGGATCCGAGCCGTGTCAACAAGGACCGGGCACAAGGATGGGGTTCGGACGACACCAAAGTAGACGCGATCAGGACGGTCACTCTCTATCCTCGATCGGAGAACCCGCAAAGAGCGATTTCTCCCTTTGGATGGCTTTCTGCCTCGATCCTCCATGACCTGCGGAATCCACTGGGGACGATCTGCGCGGGCGCAGAGCTGTTAATAAATCTAGATTCTACTTCAACTCAAGTGAAGCGGCTCGCGGGCAATATGGCTCGCGCTGCTGGACGGATGCAGCAATTGCTAGCAGAACTAGCCAGCCTTGCCCGGGACAACGTATCAACGCCTGAAATCTGCGATATCCGGCAGGTCATAGCTGGGGCCGCAGAAGCGGCATTAGCTACGCCAGGTCTGAATCAATTACTCGTTGCGCTCGCGCGCCTTGTCGGTCGGTCGCTGCGGACTCCAGATCATGGAAGATCGCAACTCACGCTGCATCCCTATCCGTCATACGAGCGACGAATTGCAGGTGTAACGCGCAGCCTTACGAGGCAGCAGCCGCAGCCTTCTACGCCTGAACAAGTTCCGCAAGATAGGCTTCATTGAATACAACGGTGGACTGGATGGAATGCACGTGCACAGCTCGCTGCTGAACATCGTCCTGCACGACTGACGAGTCCGCGGGGCTAAGAAATCGCCGCGCGAGGTGGTTCCAGATCGCAGAACGGCCGTGTGTGCCCAGCGGGCTGGAGGCTTTTCGGTTTGTTGAGTTGTGTGGTCAATAGACTCCGGATAGTCCCATTCCGAGGCGGCCATCCAGCATCTCTTCAAGGAATTGTAGCACCCGGCGGGCGGTGGGATCACGGGCAGCCGGGCGCGGGCCAGCAGACTGGGCAGCGGTTCAAGCCCGGTCGGGGCGCAAGTG
>Ga0137403_10003223_pt1 | contig 19647 bp, 16 predicted proteins | sample CZOMad2_1_16fung_FD_122057 | JGI IMG/M metagenome (GOLD analysis project Ga0137403, IMG submission 122057) | Vadose zone soil fungal communities from Angelo Coast Range Reserve, California, USA - CZOMad2_1_16fungal (Hybrid Assembly) | ecosystem: Environmental > Terrestrial > Soil > Vadose zone...
CTTTCGCGCGACCGGCAACCAACGACCGTCATAATGAAACCCACCGTAGCCAAACCTGCGGTCCCCATCCCAATATTCCTGACCAAAACGACCTGCCACCTCCGCACATGCTGCTTTGTCATGCTCAACGACACGTTGGACATAATCTCGCTTCGTTTGCTTGTGGACGCCTGAGATAAAGTCCTTGTAGGGCATGTCATTCCAAGTAGTACGATGATAGCAAATCAAGATGTCAATCGCGCCAGCCGGCGCCGTGCCACCGCCGCCGCAGGGCGCTCCGGACACGCGGACGTTCGCCAAAGACCTCGAAAAGTACGCCGGCAAGCCGTGGGGCGAGTTGCCCGGCGAACTGCGGACTAAGATCGTTCAGGAGATGAAGTCGCAGTACGGCGACGACTACGCCCGGGTCATCAAGCTCTACTTCGAGCACGCGAATTAGGTACACCTTTATTAGCATGGCAGGTCACGCGTCTTAAAGGCCTTGAACTCAGCGACGGTCATGTCGTCGCCTTCGTAGTAGTTGCCATGAGCATGGAAGAATGCGGCGTACGTTGGCATCACGTTGCCGCTTACTTTGCACTGCGGTGCGTCGTAGGCTCGCCATCGCATGAACGGAAACCATCTGCGCCACCAGCATGGCCTCGACGGAATCCCTGGGCCTGATGCTTTTCACCATTGAAATCATGAAGGAGAGGTTGACCTCGTCAGGCTTCTGCCCGTTCACGCTGGATTTTACCAATTGCGTCAGGATGCCATGCATCGCCTCGCGATCGGTGACCCCCAGTGCGTCCGCCATGAGCTGTTCGCCAAGCTCCGGATCGGGATGGTCGATCGAGAATCCGTGCGACAAGAGCTTTATCCGCGGAGTTGCGGCAGCCTTGGTTCGATCGGTTGCGGCTATCACCGTTGTCTTGTTGAGATTTGGTGCTGTGTTCATGTCGATATTTCCTTGGCACACGCGTCAAAAGCGCGCGCGGTTCGCCGACCCGCAGGCGATAACTCGCCGCGGTGAGCCGGTGCAACTTCAACTGTCAAAAGGATTTTTTGCGTTTAATCGCGCCGAAGGGCCCATTGTCGGGCAGGGCATGGGTGTCTTACGGATTGCGCGATGATGAGTAGTGCCGCTGATTTGCCCGACATGTCAAATGTTGTCGCGCTATCGCTCACGGCATCATGCCAGCAACTATCTGCTACTTTGCATGGGGTTGTTTTCCATATTTTAGTTGGAAGCGCGAACCGCCTCGACCTTGCGGCTCCGGTACGGGTCGCGAATGGCGATCTGGGGCAGCAGGGAAGGTTCCGGCCTGGACACATAGGCAACAGAACGCCGCGCGCATTCCGCAAAGTCATCATACAGCCACGATGCGGCCCCAGGTGGTGGCCTGTCAGTCGTACGGCCGATCAGCCCTCCGCGTTTCCTCAGCTATCACGCGGCTCAACGGTTGCGATTCAACGATGATGGGGAGTCGTCGCGATGATGAGTATCCGATTATTTGTTACCCACTCGATCCTTGCGCTCAGCGTGCTCGGAGCAACCGCCGCTCGGGCACAAACCGTCACTCCCAATCCGCCGGCCGCTGCCGCGCCGACGGCTTCCGGCTTGCCCGACGCTTGCAAGCTGATGCCGCAATCAGGCCTGGAGGCCTTGTTCCCGGGCAGGCCGGTCTCCAACAAGGGCCAGACCTTAAGTCCAATCTACAAAGGTCCTCAGTATGTCGAGGGCTGCCAATATGTCGTCAAGCTTCCGAGCCTGACCTCGAAGCTCGAGGTCAGCAAATTCGCTATGCTGACCATCATCAGATGGGGCGCATCATGAACCGGATCTATATCCGCAAGGGCGTCATGACGGTCGCGGTCCGCGTCGGCGGCGGCGAGCGCGACCAGGCTCTGCATGATGACGCGAAGAGGCGCGCCCTCGAGATCGCCAAGCTGATCGCGGCCAAGTTGCCGTGACAACAAACCTGCCGCGTTCCGGCAACAGCCGGTTGCAGATGCGCGTGCGGCCGATTTCGTTCCTGTGTGCAATCAGTGTTGTGGCGCTTGTCCTGGTCGCATCCAGCCATCGCGGAAACGCCGAAGAGTTGCCGCAATCGACGCAGCAGGGTCCGTCGACAGCCCCGATGGATATGGCAGACGCGACCAGGCGGATCGCGGAGTTGGCCCAAGGCTCTGAGTACAAACCGGCCATCGAATTGGCAGGCCAATTGGCCGAAGCCGTGAAGGCTCGCCTCGGCACCCACCACGCAGACTACGCCCGCATCCTCTACAATCTGGCCGACCTCCTGACCTCTGCTGGGCGACACGCCGAGGCGGTCGGGCGCTATGGCGAAGCCATCGCGATCTTCGAGGAACTGGCCGCCGCCGATCCATCAAATTTCGAATGGCCGCGCTACCTGATCGGGGCGCATGAGCGGATCATCAAGGCGGGCGACGATCCCGTGACCCATACCGAGAAGGCCCTCACCATCGTCAAGCGACTGCGATCGCAGGGCCGGCTCGAGTCATGGGAGAAGGACTGGCCTGCCGAGCTGGAACTTAAGCTGCGCGGGATTGCGCTCGAGAAGCTGGTCGGCGCAGGCAAGTTCCCTGATGCCCTGACCATGAGCGAGCGGCGGGCAAAGCAAGTCCAACTCAGCGCGACCGCCAAAGGCACATCCAGCAGCGACATTGCAGCCGCATTTGGTAACGTCGCCTGGCTGGCGCTGCTTGCCCGACGCCCGGCGACGGCGCTCGCTGCGTCGGAACGTGCATTGGCTCTCGCTCCGGACCATGTTTGGCTTGCCACAAACTATGCGCACGCCCTCTTGTTCCTCGGTCGCCACGCCGCCGCCAAGGCCGTCTATCTCAGGCACAAGGGCGAAGATGTTCCAGACCACGGCAAATGGGAAGCGGTCATCGGTGCCGACTTCGCCGAGTTGCGCGAACATGGCATCATGGACAAGCAAATGGTCGAAATCGAGCGCGCGCTCGGCATCGTCGATAACCCCATCGTTCTGGTGCAACGGGTGAAGGTGCTTCGTGCCCAGGGGCGCTATGCGGACGCGCTCAGCCTGATCGAGCGTCGAACGCAAGCAGTGCGGATGCAAGATGGTGAGCAGAGCCTCCCATACGCAAAGGCGTTGGATAGCATGGTCGCGTATGCGTACAGCTGGGGACCTGTTTCTCGTCAGGCCGAATGGGTGGCGGCCCAGCGCCAGGCGATCGACCTCTTCAAGCGATACCTGCCGAGAGATGATCCCCGGGCTGCCGAGGCCAAGCGAAGACTTGCCAACTTCTACCAGGGGGATCGCGACCATGACGCCGAAAGCGAGGCGCTTCTGCGCGAAGTGCTGGACAGCTGCGACCGTATGTCCAGGAGCGATCCATCCGCGCTTGACTGCCTTCGTCAGACCTCGGCTCAGCTGAACCGCCGCTACACCGAAGCCGGGCGAGATGAAGACGCCGCGCGGCTGGAGCGGTGGGCACTCGCAGCGGCGGAGAGGAAATGGGGGGTAGATCATCCCTATGTCGTGCCATTTCTTGAATGGCTTCCCGTCGAGCATGGCCTGGCATTCTCTCAGATCCGCGAGAGAGACGAGCGGATCGCCGGCATTCTTGGCAAGGCCGTGCAGGCCGATCCTCCTGATGTCGACTATGCGTCCCATGCGTCGATTCTTCGGGGGCAGTTCAAGGCTCTGGTCGATCGATACGAAAAAGCGGGCCAAAAGCTCGAGGCCGAGGGGGCGTTGAAGTTTTTGGTGCAAAAGTTCGGTGACCATCAAGCGGCGATGCGACTGATCGACTTGCAGGTCGACAAGGGGCAGGGTGACGAGGCCAAGGCCTCCATCAAGGCGCTCGCCGACAAGCGGGAAAGCGAGCTCCCTGTAACTCCCTATGCGGCAAAGGATCTGGTCGACCTCTACATGAAGGCGGCAAGGCTCTACGGCGGCGACCAGCAAGCGGCGGCGTCATATCGGCAGCGCGCATTCACGGTGTATGAGCATCTGGTCATCGATTCCGAGCCGGATTGGGTGCAAGCGGCGCGCTATCTCTCCGCGCTTGCCGATCTCTACGTCGACCAGCATCGATTCGATCAGGCTGCGGCGGCGCTCAAACGGGCGATCCAGTTTCGTCAGAGTGCATGGTCGACCTATTCGCCGCAGCTGAGCGATCTGCGCGATAGTCTGGCACGCGTCTACAAGAGCCAGGGAAAGGACGCAGCGCTCGCGTCGTCCAATGACGGCGCGGCGGACAAGGGAGAGGCACGCAAGTGCGGAGCGGGAGAAATCGACGTCATTTCTCTCCTGGACCATTGGCAGTCGCGCAAGTCGGAGATGCTGGCGCGCTGCTCGATCAAGGACTGGCAGGCGTTGAACGGCTTTGCAGATCCCAGATATCCAGGATGGTCCAGAGATGCCGGTCGCGCCGAAGAGTTAAGCGGGATCGCCTACGCCTACTATGACCGTCAGGATTGGGCAAACGCGCTTGCATTGTATGCGCGCGCTGGGGACTTGTTGCGTCATACGGCTGGGCGCAACCATGTGGACCCGATGTTGGCGCGGTCGGACAACTGGAAACGCACCGAGGAATCGGCCGAATTCTATGTCAGGTCGGCCTATGGCCTGGCACAGCAGGAGAGCTCGCGCGCGAAAGAGTTGGCAAGCAGCAGCTTTGCGATGGCTCAGCAGACGGTTGGGTCTGCGGCCGCGTCGGCCTTGGCGCAGATGAACTTTCGCCTGGCCAAGAACGAGCCGCAACTTGTCGCGTTGCTGCGTGAGCGGCAGAGCCTGGTTGACGATTGGCGCAAACTCGACAGGGCATTGGCGGATGCCGTTCTCACCTCGGCCGGTCGACGGGACCTGAACGCCGAGGAGGGGGAATGGGCGCGGATGGGTGCCGCGGACGCCCGGCTCGGTGACATCGACAGAACTTTGGCCGAACGGTTCCCGGACTACGCGGCGCTCGCGCAATCGCCTCCGCTCAGCATCGCCGGGACGCAAGAATTGTTGCGGCACGATGAAGCGCTGGTGCTTTTCCTCGAAGCTCCGGATTTTCGCCATTTCGCCGTCGACGAAGCGTTCGTCTGGGTCGTCACCAAGACCGACGTTCGATGGGTGCGGATCGAGCACCGCCCGACGCTCCGAGGGATGCCTCTCGACGCCAAGGTTGCATTATTGCGCTGCGGCCTTGATTCCAGCAATTGGGTGGTGGAGTCGCCGGCTTACGAGCGCTGCAAGACTCTGAGGAAGGTGCCCCGTGAAGACGAGCCGTCATGCGCGTCGGCGGACGAAGATTCCGCCGCCAGATGTTTTGACACCTCATATGCGTATGAAGTGTACCGAACTCTGTTCGGTCAGGTCGAAGACCTTATCAAGGACAAGCATCTCTTGATCGTGCCGTCGAAGGCGCTGACACAGTTGCCGTTCTACGTGCTGGTGACGGAGAAGCCTGAGGCTGGTGGCTCTGGCAAGACGACCTATGCCGACACCAAATGGCTGGTCGACCGCCAGTCGGCGGCGATTCTCCCCTCGGTCGGCAGTCTCGCGGTGCTGCGCAGGATGCGGCCGACGCAGGCGCACCGCGCGTGGATTGGCTTTGGCGATCCGCTGCTCGATGGTCGGCCGGACAATCCGCTTCAGGCAAAGCGCGCGAGTGAGGCCCGTGCGCGACAGAGCTGCGCGCCAATCGCCAAACCGAGCGTGCTCGAATGGGCAGCGCTGCAGGACTTGCCGCTGCTCGAATCGTTGTTTCGTGGGCAGTTCGCGGACGTCCGGGTCCTGCGTCGGCAAACGCCGCTGCCGGAGACGACCGATGAACTCTGCGCTGTCGCCCAGCGCCTCGGCGCACCCGCCAGCGACATCTTGTTGGGCCGGCGCATGACCGAAGCCGCGATCAAGACGCTCAGTGCGGAGGGGCGGCTGCGCGACTACCGCATCCTGCATTTTGCAACCCACGGTCTGGTGGCGGGCGATCTCGCGAACGTTGTTGAACCGGCTTTGATGTTCAGCCCGCCCGAGACCGCGACCGAGCTCGACGATGGCCTGCTCACCGCATCGGAAATCTCTCAGCTGGATCTCGATGCCGACTGGGTCGTGATGTCCGCTTGCAATACGGCCGCGGGTGCGTCCAAGAGCGCGCAAGCCCTGTCGGGGCTGGCGCGCGCCTTTTTCTATGCGGGCGCGCGGGCGCTCCTGGTGTCGCACTGGGCTGTCAATTCGCAGGCGGCCGTGGCCATCACCACGAGTGCATTCGACGCGCAGAGCGCCGATCCAGCCATCGGCCGCGCCGAGGCCCTGCGCCGCTCGATTCGGACCCTGATCGCCCGTGGCGGCGCCAACGCACATCCGGCGGTCTGGGCGCCATTCATATTGGTGGGCGACGGCAAATAGCCAGTTATCGATTGTTGTGAGGATAAAGAAAAATAATATCAATATGTTAGTGTATAGATCTAGTGTCGCGCCGATGATGGATTGGACCGAGAGCGTAATTTATTCAGATGGTTAGAGAGCGGTGTGTGCACGACGTGTGCACCGGGAGATCAAGAAAAATCTCATCACAGCCAATGTGAGCAGGCCTTCTGAAGCGAGTAGGGCCGCCCGGATCGGGAAACGTGCACGACATGAATTTCAGAGGGCAGGGGAGTTCATCGGGGATCAACAGGCGTAGCTCGGTCTTGATCTGCGGTCACCTCGGTCACACGTCGACCAAAATGGTCGAGAGACGCTACGGTCAACCTTGCCGCATCGTTCATCGTCGATGCGGTGCGCGACTACGCGCGAGTTTCGGCATTCCGGGTAAGGGCAAGATCAGAAAGTTGCGTCCACGGGCGCCGACGGACGCCGATTGGGGGAGCGCCATCAAGGTGGCCCGCTCCCGGTGCAAACCAGGCGAATGGTGTATCGGATGACCCTCCGGGGATGTGCCAATTGGAGCAGGCTCTCCGCGCGGCGCCTTCACGTAGAACGGATGATGATCCTCAGTACCGCAGCGCTCCGTCGCCCCGCATGACGGCTCCAGCTTCATGCAAATCTTGATACAATCCGACGGTTCACCTGGTTCGAGCATTTCCCGCTGGCACACGCCGTTTGATCTGGCTATGCATGCTGTTCCATCGCTTTTCCCGTGTTCCGTCGCGGATTTTGCGCCGGCTACGGCTTGCACACCACGGACGTCCTTTGAATGCAGACCTCGCGCCGTCAAATAGGCTGATAGCCGAGACGTTGAGTATTTCCAAGTTTCGTTTCGCCGGTAGGTCAACTCTGATGTCCCAATTAGAATGGGAGGTCTTTGCCCATTTGTTGTTTCGACGCCGAGGCAATATGCAGCGAACAGATCCTGGTCCGCGGCGGCTCTGAATAGATCAGCCAGCCGGCGGCGTTGGCTCCTCACGCCGGTCATTCCAGATCTTTGGCACGCTGCTTGCCTTGAGAAAGACCGTGGGCGCCATGCAACGGCCGTGAGGTGGTACAGGGGTTAGGACGTCAACGGAGGGAAGACCATGAAACAATCCAAGCATACGCGCCGTTCCTTCAATCTTGTCGCTTTCGCCGGGGTCGTAGCGCTGGCGGGAGCGGGCGGCATCGTCGCCGCGCTGGCTCAACAAAAGGCGGTCAAGCTCGGCATTACCTTGCCGCTGACGGGCGCCGACGCGGACGATGCTGGCAAGATCCAGCACGGATTCCAGATCGCCATCGACGAGGCCAATGCCAAGGGTGGCGTCGGCGGCTACAAGATCGAGGTCGTGACCTATGACAGCGGGACGGCGACCGCCGGCCAATATGATCCGGCGCAAGCCGCGACGAACACCAAGAAGCTGATCTCAGATCCGATGATCGTCGCCAATCTCGGCCCGGAAATGAGCGGCGAGGGCAAGGCCATGACTCCGATCCTGAGCGAGGCCGACCTCGCCACGATCACGCCGTCGTCCACCAACCCCGACATCACCAACCCGGCGATGGCGGCGCAGTTCAAGCCTAAGGGCCGGGCGATCTACTTCCGCACCGTGACTACGGACGCCTTCCAAGGCCCGAACATGGCGAATTTCTATGCGCAGACCCTCAAGGTGAAGTCGGTCTATGTTCTCGACGATTCGGGGGCCTATGGCGTCGGCATCGCCGATGCCTTCCAGAAGCGGGCGGAGGCAAACGGCATCAAGATCCTTGGCCGCGACCAGCTCAACCCGAAGGAAGCCGACTACACGACCATCCTGACCAAGATCAAAGGCCTAAATCCCGATGCGCTCTATTATGGCGGAGTCGCTCAAGCCGGCGTCAAGCTCGCCAAGCAGGCCTATGATGTCATTCCGAAGATGCCCAAGGGCGGTGGCGACGGCATCCAGGGTGGCAGCTTCTTCACGGGCGTCGGCTTCCCGGCGGTCGAGGGCTGGTATTCCACGAATGCGGGGCCTCATCTGACGGAGGATCCGGCAGCTGTGGCGTTCGTCAAGACCTTCACCGAAAAATACAAGACACAGCCGACCGACTATTCGATCACGGCCTATGACGCGACACTGGTGGTGCTCGATGCGATCAAGCGCGTGGCCGAGAGCGGCAAGCCGATGACCCGCTCGAATGTGCGCGACGCCATGCAGACCACCAACCTCAAGACCTTGCAGGGCGAGATTTCCTTCGACGAGAACGGCGACATCAAGGATCACACGGTCAGCGTCTTCCAGTACAAGAGGGACGCCAAATACCCGGCCGACGACTATACGCATCAGAACGCCTATATCGGAACGGCGCCGCAGTCGTGAATGCTGTCGAACGACATTGAAACGGGAGTCCTGGCGTGAGCTCTTGGGATATCCTGCTTCAGCAGATCATCAACGGGGTGAGCCTGGGCGCGATGTATTCGCTGCTCGCGCTCGGGTTCACCATGGTCTACGGCATCATCGAGCTGATCAACTTTGCCCATTTCAACGTCTTCATGGTGGGCTCGTTCATCGCCTTGTGGATGATGCAGGCCCTGGGCTTTGTGGGGCAGGCCGAGGTCCTCTACGGCCTGCCCCTCGTCGGCGTTCTGCTGCTCGTGCTCGTCGGTACGATGCTGTGCACGGGCGCGATCGGCGCCCTCATCGAGCGTTACGGGTTGAGGGCGCTGCGCGGCGCCTCTGGCACGGCCCCAATGATCACCACCATCGGCATCTCCTATATTCTGTTCAATCTCGTCCTGCTCAGCGTGGGTGCCGAGAGCAAGAACTACGCGAACCCCTTGCCGCCCTTGCGATGGGAGATCGGCGAAGCAGTGCTGCGCTTGCGCGAGGTGCTGCTCTGGTCCGTCTCGATCCTGCTCATGTTCGCGCTCCATTATTTCGTGCGCCGCACCAAGATGGGCAAGGCGATGCAGGCGACCGCCCAGGACCAGGAAGCGGCCCGCATGATGGGGGTCGATGTCGATCGGGTCGTGCTCATCACCTTCTTCCTCGGCTCGGCGCTTGCCGGCGCCGCCGGGTTCATCTTCGGGCTCTACTATAATTATACGAGCTTCATCATCGGCTATACCGCAGGCCTTCGAGCCTTCACCGCGGCGGTGCTCGGCGGCATCGGCAACCTTCCGGGCGCTATGCTGGGCGGCTTGCTGATCGGGCTCATCGAGTCACTCGGAGGCCAGTATCTCCAAGTGCGCTGGACCGACGTGATCATCTTCTCGATACTGGTGATGGTGCTGGTCTTCCGACCGACGGGCCTGCTCGGCCGTGCGGCGCCGACGAAATCCTGAGAAACGAAAATGGACGCAATTCCACCCGAACCATCGCGACTCGTGGCTCCGGGGCACGGCGTCTCGAACGGCATCATGCCGACCATCAGGGGACGGCTGCAGGGCACAGCCGGGCGGCGCGCATTCATCGTCGTGCTGCTCGTGCTTGGCATCCTCTTTCCCCTGATCGACGGCAACGAGGGTGATATTGACGCGGCAGCGAACGCACTCGCCTTCGCGATCCTGGCGCTCGGCCTCAATGTCGTTGTGGGTTTCGCGGGGCTTCTCGACCTCGGCTACGCCGCCTTTTTTGCCATCGGGGCCTATGCCTACGGCATTTCCTCCTCTTATCAGGTGCAGCCCGAATGGTGGGGCTTCTGGGAACCGTTCCAATGGCTCGGTCTCGTGCAGCATGTGCATCCGGCGAGCGGACCCGACACGGTGCATTTCACGGTGTCGTTCTGGCTGATGCTGCCGGTCTCGGCGATCATCACCGCTTTCTTCGGGGTGCTGTTCGGCGCGCCGACCTTGCGCCTGAAGGGCGACTACCTCGCCATCGTGACCTTGGGCTTCGGTGAGATCGTGCCTATCGTGGCGCGCAACACGCCTTATCTGACGAATGGCGCCATGGGGCTCAACGGCGTGGCGTCGCCCTCGTTCTTCGGCTACGCCTTCGGCGTCAAGTCGACCCCCTTCTTCTATCTCGGCCTCGCTCTCGCTGCCTTGCTCATCTTCGTGAGCCTGCGCCTGAAGGATTCGCGCATCGGGCGAGCCTGGCTCGCGATCCGCGAGGACGAGATCGCGGCCGAGGCGATGGGCGTCAATCGCGTCAAGCTGAAGCTTCTGGCCTTCGCCATCGGGGCAGGCTTCGCGGGCGCCACCGGCACCTTCTATGTCGCGAAGCTGCAGACCGCCTCGCCCGAGATGTTCACCTTCCCGGTCTCGGTCATGCTGCTCGTCATGATCGTGCTCGGCGGCACGGGCAGCGTCGCTGGCGTCGTGCTCGGCGCCTTGATCCTGCAACTCCTGCAATCCTGGTTCCTGCAGGACCTGACACAATGGATCCAGGCCTTTGGCAATTTCACCGGCATCGGGTTCTTCCAGAAACTCGATCTCGTGCAGTCGATCGAACTGATCTTCGGCATAATCCTCGTCTTGATGATGCGCTTCCGGAGGGAAGGCCTCATCCCCGAGCGGGCCGCGGTAACCGCGCTGACGCATGCCCAGCAGACCGCGGTACCGACGCGCGGCGGCGTCAAGAGCGCGCTCGCGCCGCTGCACCGCAATACGATCGACCCGACGAAGCCGCTCCTCGAGATTCGGGGCCTTAGGAAATCCTTCGGCGGCATTCAAGCGGTGAGAGGGATCGATCTCGACGTCATGCCGGGCTCGATCGTCGGCATTATCGGGCCGAACGGCTCCGGCAAGACCACCTTCTTCAACCTGATCACCGGCCTCTCGCAGCCCGATGGCGGCAAGGTACGGCTCGCCGGGGAGGATGTAACCGGCCTCTCGCCGCACGTGATCGTCGAGCGCGGCATCGCCCGCACCTTCCAGAATCTGCGGCTCTTCGCCAACATGTCGCTGATGGAGAACGTGCTGGTCGGGACGCATTCGCGCACCTCGACGGGCGCTATTGGCGCGGTATTGCGGACGCCGGGGGTACGGCGCGAGGAGGAAGCGGCGCGCGGGCGCGTCATCGAGGTCTTGAGTATCTTCGACAATCGCCTGATGCCGCGCATCCAGCATCTCGCGAGGACGCTTTCCTACGCCAATCGGCGCCGGCTCGAGATCGCGCGCGCGCTCGTCTCCGAGCCCTTGCTGCTGCTGCTCGACGAGCCGACCGCGGGCATGAACCCGACCGAGACGCTCGAGCTGACCGACCAGATCCGACATCTGCGCGACCGCGGCGTCACGGTCCTCATGATCGAGCACAAGCTCGCCGTGGTGAACGATATCGCCGACAAGGTCGTCGTGCTCGATCACGGCGAGAAGATCGCCGAGGGTACGCCCAAGGAAGTTCACTCAAACAAGGAAGTGCTGCGTGCCTATCTCGGACGTTCAACAGACGCGGTCGCAACGGCGGCCGCCGCTTCTTGAGTTCAACGACGTCAATACATATTACGGCGAGCTTCACGTCCTCAAGGGCGTGAACTATCGGGTAGGCGACGGCGAGATCGTATGCCTGCTCGGAGGCAATGCCTCCGGCAAGTCCACAACGATGAAGACCATCCTCGGCATCGTGAAGCCCAAGACCGGCCTCGTCACCTATGGCGGCTCGACGATCAACGACCTGCCAACCGCCGAGCGCGTCAAGCGCGGCATCGCGCCGGTGCCCGAGTCGCGTCGCCTGTTCCCGCGCATGACGGTCCTCGAGAATCTGGAGATGGGCGCCTTCACGCGGTCGGATACGATCGACATCGAAGCCGACATGGAGCGGGTCTTTTCGCTCTTCCCGCGCATCAAGGAACGGCTCAAGCAAACGGCCGGAACCTTGTCGGGCGGCGAGCAGCAGATGGTGGCCATGGGGCGCGCCCTGATGGCGCGGCCGAAGCTCCTGTGCATGGACGAGCCCTCGATGGGCCTCTCGCCGGCCTTCGTCGAGCAGGTGTTCGACATTATCGAGGCGATCAACAAGCAGGGCACCTCGATCTTCATGGTGGAGCAGAACGCCAATATGGCGCTCTCGATTGCCGATTACGGCTATGTCCTCCAGACCGGCGAGGTGGTGCTGCAGGGCTCGGCCCAGAGCCTACGCGACAACGCGATGGTGCAGCAGGCCTATCTCGGGGAAATGAAGACGCAATAGATCGAGCGACGCGATTCGCGCGTGGCCACAGGCGGCTCCGGAGTAGCTGCAGGCAGAGCCGGTTCCTGTCTGTATCGAAAACCTAAGCTCGGACGTAGTGGTGGTGAAGTCCGCCAAGGATGGCGTGTGATTTAGTGCTTCCTATCCGTTGAACCGGACGAGAGACCGGCGCATCCTTGTCCAACGACCGATGCGTTCGACCCTTGAGGACTTTAGCGCGATGAGCGATGAACTGTGTTTCCTGCCCGCGACCGAACTCCGCGCGCGAGTTGTCCGCAAAGACGTTTCGCCGGTTGAGATTATGCGTGCCGTCCTTGCGCGCGCCGAGCGGATGCAGCCCTCATTGAACTGCTTCATCACGCTTTGCGGCGATGAGGCCATGGCCGAGGCAAGGAAGGCGGAGCGTGAGGTCATGGTCGGGGAGCCGCTGGGCCTTCTTCACGGCATTCCGTTCACCGTGAAAGATCTGGTCAACACCAGGGGGGTGCGAACGACCTTCGGAGCGGTCCCCTACAATCAAAACGTTCCTGACCATGATGCCGTCGCCGTGGCGCGAATGCGGGCACAGGGCGCCATCCTGCTGGGCAAGACCACGACGCCGGAGTTCGGCACCAAGTGCTTGACGGATTCGCCGTTGTTCGGCCGCACGCGCAATGCCTGGAGTGACGCGCGCTCGAGCGGCGGTTCGAGCGGGGGAGCGGCAGTTGCGGTTGCAAGCGGCATAGCGCCTCTTGCGATCGCGACGGATGGCGGCGGCTCGACGCGGATTCCGGCGGCCTGCAACGGCGTTGTTGGGCTGAAGCAAAGTAACGGCGTTATTCCCCACAGCCAGGCGCAGGACGCATTCGGCAACCAGACCTATGTGACCCCGATGACACGCACCGTCGCGGACACTGCCCTGATGATGCAGGCAATGTCGGGAGAAGACGCTTCTGATCCGTGGTCGATGGGATTTCCGCAGTGGGATTTTGTCGAGGGATCGGCTCCAAACGGCGATCTGCGCGGGCGCAAGATTGCATTCTGCCTCGCGCCGCTCGGCCGGCCGGTTGCGGCCGATGTCGTCGCTGCATTCAAGGACGCTCTTGCCAGGCTGGAAGCCCTTGGGGCCGAGGTCGAGGAAATGTCCGCCGACGGATTTGAGGTGGAGCCAATCTGGCGTGCCATCAATCACACCGCCTGGCGCGCACGGTTTGAGAAGCTTGCGGCCGAACATGGCGACGTGCTGAGCGAGACCTTCATGAAGCAACTGGCCCTGGCCACGAAGGTAAGCGGTGTTGACTATCAGCGGGCGATGTTTGACCGTACGTCTCTGTTCCGGCGGATTCAGACATTGTTGCAGACGGTCGATATTCTCGCGATGCCAACCATCACCCGCACCGCGCTTCCGATCGATCAGGACCTGTTCGGCACGATAGAAATCGACGGCCGGGTGTTGAGCGATGTTCGGCCAAGCTGGTTTCCCTGGACGATGCCGTTCAACATGACCGGCCATCCGGCGGTCAGTCTGCCCTGTGGCTTCGGCGCGGACGGCCTGCCGATCGGCATTCAACTCGTCGGCAAATTCCGCGGAGACATCGAATTGCTGCGCGTCAGCGCGCTGTTTGAGGCCTCGCAAGATCTTCTCGGCCGGTGGCCGAGCCCGGCCGGCTAAGCGAAAATGCGGCTGCCACCACACTTGATCGCTAACAAGGGACTGGCCGCCAACAAGGGAATCGGGACTTGAGCGTCTTCATTTTCCGCCGCTTTCTGACGCTGATAGCGACGCTGGTCGGCGCGTCGCTGATTATCTTCCTTGTTCTGGATGCCTTGCCGGGCAACGCCGCGCAGATGCTGATGGGCGCGGATGCCTCGCCTGATGCCGTCCGAGCGCTGACGGTCAAGCTCGGGCTGGATCAACCGCTGCACTATCGGTACGTCCATTGGATCAAGGGGATGCTGACGGGTAATCTAGGGAACAGCTATGCCTATGGCACGCCTGTCGCCGGATTGATTGCGGAGCGGCTCACGCTGACAATTCCATTGGCAATCATGTCCATGTCCATGACGGTCGTGCTGGCCCTGGCTGCCGGAATCTATACGGCGGCAAATCACAACAGGCTCGGCGATGTGGGTGTGATGTCGCTGACGCAGTTCGGCATAGCGCTTCCCAACTTCTGGTTCGCCATCCTGCTGATCCTGCTGTTCTCGGTGAAGCTGCAATGGCTTTCGGCCGGCGGATTTGCCGGCTGGGACGAAAGCATCATTGCCGGGATCAAGTCGCTGCTGTTGCCTGCGATCTCGCTATCGGTGGTGCAGGCGGCGATCCTCGCACGGGTCACGCGCTCCGCGGTGCTTGAGGTGCTACGTGAGGATTTCGTGCGCACCGCACGCGCCAAGGGTTTGAGCAAGCGCGACGTATTGTGGCGGCATGTGCTGCGCAATGCGATGATCCCGGTGATGACGGTAATGGGGCTTCAGTTCGCCAACCTGCTGGCGGGGACGATCGTGATCGAGAACGTGTTCTATCTGCCGGGTCTCGGCCGGCTGATCTTCCAGTCGATCGCCAATCGCGACCTGATCGTGGTGCGCAACTGCGTGATGCTGCTCGCGGCTATGGTCGTGATCGTCAATTTCGTGGTCGATGTGCTCTATGCCTTCATCGATCCGCGCATCAAGGTGCATAACCTATGAGCGCCCCGCTGAGCGTTTCGGGCGACGTGCGGGTCGCGCCGGAGCGTCCGCGGCCTGCGACCGGCTTCTGGCGCCGCGCGCTGCGCCATCGCAGCTTTGTCACGGGCGGCGCGCTCGGCCTGCTGGTGCTTTGTGCCGCCTTGCTGTCGCTGGTATGGACGCCGTGGTCAGCTTATGAGATCAACGTGGCGTCCAAGCTGCGGCCACCGTCGGCTGCGCACTGGCTCGGCACCGACGTGTTTGGCCGCGATATCGTCTCGTTGCTCCTGGTAGGCGCCCGCTCCACCATCATGGTCGGCATCATCGCGGTCGGGATCGGCCTGACTTTTGGCGTGTGCCTCGGGCTGATCGCCGCCGCGCGCAAGGGCTGGACCGAAGAGCTCATCATGCGGATGAGCGACTTCACGTTCGCGTTTCCCGCGGTGCTCTCGGCGATCATGCTGGCGGCCGTCGCAGGCCCGGGCATGGTGACTTCGATCACCGCCATCGGCATCTTCCAGATTCCGACCCTCGTCCGGGTGACCCGTGGATCGGCCAATGCGATCTGGGCGCGGGAGTTCGTGCTGGCAGCGCGCGCCTCGGGCAAGGGTGGCTTCCGCATCACCATCGAGCACGTGCTGCCGAACATCCTTTCGGTCCTGATCGTGCAGGCGACGATCCAGTTCGCGCTCGCGATCCTGGCCGAGGCGGCGCTGTCCTACCTAGGGCTCGGCACGCAGCCGCCGCAGCCGTCCTGGGGGCGCATGCTGAACGATGCGCAGACGTTGCTGTTCCAGTCGCCGATGCTCGCGGTCTATCCGGGCGCTGCGATCGCCGTCGCCGTGCTTGGCCTCAATCTGCTCGGCGACGGGTTGCGCGATCTGCTCGATCCCCGGCTGGCGCGGGAGCGTTGAACATGGGCGGTTCCGCGAACACGCCTTTGATCGAAGTCAGGGATCTCGGCGTCCGGCTCAACACCAGCCGCGGGCCGGCGCAGGCCGTTCGCGGGGTCAGTTTCGCGCTGAAGCGCGGCGAGACCCTGGGTCTCGTCGGCGAATCCGGCTGCGGCAAGTCCGTCACCGCTCTCGCGCTGATGGGCCTGCTGCCCGAGAGCGCCGTCATCAGCGGCAGCATCCGGCTCGACGGCAGCGAGCTGGTAGGCCTGTCGGATGCGAATTACTGCAAGCTGCGCGGCAATCGCATCAGCATGATCTTCCAGGAGCCGATGACCGCGCTCAATCCGATGCACACGATCGGGCGCCAGGTGGCCGAGCCGCTGCGGCGCCACACCAATTGTTCGGCCGCGCAGGCGCGCAAGGAAGCCATCGCCTTGCTCGATCGTGTCGGCCTTCCCGATGCGGCGAAACGCGTCGATGCCTATCCGCACCAGTTCTCCGGCGGCCAGCGCCAGCGCGCCACCATTGCCATGGCACTGGCCTGCCAGCCTGACGTGCTGATCGCCGATGAGCCGACCACTGCGCTCGACGTCACCATCCAGGGACAGATCCTCGACCTGATGGCGGACCTTGTCGCCGAGCGCGGCATGTCGATGCTCCTGATTTCGCACGATCTCGGCGTCATTGCCGAGAACGTCCAGCGCATGGCGGTGATGTATGGCGGCACCGTCGTCGAAAATGGCGCAACGGATGCCGTGTTCACGCGCATGGGACATCCCTATACGCAGGGCCTGTTTCGCGCTCGCCCGCGTCTTGGTGTGCGGAAGGGCACCCGGCTGAAGACCATCGCCGGCACCGTGCCCGAGCTTGCCGATCTGCCCTCCGGTTGTACTTTCGCCGACCGCTGCGCGATCGTCGAAGATCGTTGCCGCGTGGTGCTGCCGGCTGCGGTGGACGTCGGCGCTGGCCATGGCGTGCGCTGTCTCAGGACGGATATTTCGATGGCTGAGGCGGCCGGAGTTTTGGGCGCATGACCATGCTGGACCAGGCGTCACCGTCCGCCGAACTGCCGCTGCTCGATGTGAAGGATTTGGCGCAGCGCTACACGCTGCCACGGGAAAGCGTGTTCAAGCCGGCCGGGCAGGTGCATGCGCTCAACGGCGTCACCGCGCAGGTGATGGCAGGCTGCAGCCTCGGCGTGGTTGGCGAATCCGGATCGGGCAAGTCGACCTTCGCGCGGCTCGTGATGGCGCTGGAGCGGCCGTCGTCAGGTTCGGTGTCGCTCATGGGCCGCGACCTGAACCGGATGCCGGCCGACGAACTTCGCCGCGCCCGGCGGGATTTCCAGATGGTGTTTCAGGATCCCTATGGATCGCTCGATCCCCGTCAGTCGATTGCGCGTATCGTCGCCGAGCCGGTTACAGCGCTCGGGCGAATGGATCGCACCACGCTGCGTCAGCGCGTCGCGACGGTGTTGCGGCAGGTCGGGCTGCGCGACGCCGACATGGACAAGTTTCCGCACGAATTCTCCGGCGGTCAGCGGCAGCGTATCGCGATCGCGCGCGCGCTGATCACCCAGCCGAAGCTGATCGTCGCCGACGAGCCGGTCAGCGCGCTCGACGTGTCCGTGCAGGCTCAGGTACTTAATCTCCTTCAGGACCTGCAGGATCAGTTCGGGTTGAGCTACATCCTGATCAGCCACGATCTTGCGGTCGTCGATTATCTCTGCGACGAGATCGCGGTGATGTATCTCGGGCGAATTGTCGAGCAGGGGAGCCCTGAGGATCTGTTCGCGCACTGCGCCCATCCTTATACGCGCGCGCTGCTCGAGGCCGTTCCGCGCGCCCGGGCCGGCGGTGTGCGCCGGCGTCGCGGTGCGCAGGCGATCGCCTCGCAGTCCGTGGGTGCAACGGGGTGTCCCTACGCTTCACGCTGTGCGTTGGCCGATCAGCACTGTCGCGAGATCGCGCCTGCGCTACGCAAAGTGGGCCCGGCGCAGCTCGCCGCGTGCCATCGCGCCGAGGCGGTGATGGCATTGCCTCCGATATCGTCGGAGGAGAGTTAGCCTTTTGTGCGGGACTGGCTTAGCCTGGTCACGCGATATGTCAGGGAGCAAGCGAATGTTTAGGAAACTAGCCGTTTTTACACTTATCGCCGCGTTCGCCGCCGCGCCGCTGCCGAGCCTGGCGCAGGGCAAGAAGGACGGCGTCGTCATGGGCATGACGCTGGAGCCGCCGGGGCTCGATCCTACCACCGCGGCCGCTGCGGCGATTGCCGAGGTAACGCTCTATAACCTCTATGAGACGTTGACCAAGATCAACGAGGACGGTTCGGTATCGCCCTTGCTCGCCGAGAGTTGGCAGGCGTCGGCCGACCTGAAGACCTATACATTCAAGCTCCGCAAGGGCGTCAAATTCCACAATGGCGAGCCCTTCGACTCCGCCGCGGTGAAATTCTCGTTCGATCGCGCTGCGATGCCGACCAGCAGCAACAAGGACAAGAGCCTGTACCAGGCCTTTGAATCGGTCACCGCACCCGATGCGGATACTATCGTCGTCGCCGTGAAATATTCCGAACCGAACTTGCCATTCCTGCTGGGTCAGGCGTCCGGCTCGATCGTCGAGCCGAAGAGCGCGCCGACTAATGCGACGCAGCCGGTCGGCACCGGACCCTATGCGATCGGTGCCTGGGCCAAGGGATCGTCGATCACCCTGAACAAATGGCCCGACTATCGCAACGCCGCCGCGATCAAGCTTTCCAAGGTGATCATCCGCTTCATCGGCGATCCCGCCGCGCAGGTCGCGGCGCTGCTGTCGGGCGACGTCGACGCGTTTCCGCGAGCCGCAGTGGCGCGCAGCCTGGCGCAGTTCAAGGCCGATCCGCGCTTCAATGTGCTGATCGGCGGCTCCAAGGCCAAGACCATCGTCGGCATCAACGAACGGAAGAAGCCGCTCGACGATGTGCGGGTTCGCCGCGCCATTCTCGCCGCCATCGATCGCAAGGCGATGATCGACGGCGCCGTCGATGGTTTTGGCACGCCGATCGGTAGCTTCTATACGCCGGGATCGCTGGGCTACGTCGACACCACCGGCATCAATCCCTACGACCCCGAAAAGGCCAAGAAGCTGCTCGCAGAAGCGGGCGTCACAACGCCGCTGGAGCTGAGCCTCAGGCTGCCGCCGCCACCTTATGCGCGGCAGGGCGGGGAAATCCTCGCGGCCCAGCTCGCCAAGGTCGGCATCATTGCCAAGATCGAGAACGTGGAATGGGCGCAGTGGCTGTCACAGGTCTTTGCCGGTAACGGCCCGCACAATTTCGATCTCACCATCGTCTCGCATGTCGAGCCGTTCGATCTCGTGAAGCCGACCGAGCCCGACTACTATCTCGGTTATAATTCCGAGGCGTTCAACGCACTCTACAAGCAGATCATGGCAACGCCCACGGAGGCCGATCGCGCCAAGCTGCTCGGTGACGCGCAGCGTATGCTGGCAACCGATGCGGTCGCCGGCTTTCTGTTCCAGCCGCAATGGATCACCATTGCGAGCAAGAAGCTGAAGGGTGTGTGGAAGGAAGTCCCGCAATTCGAGAACGACTTCTCCGCCTGGTCCTGGGAATAGC
>Ga0137403_10003224_pt1 | contig 19646 bp, 17 predicted proteins | sample CZOMad2_1_16fung_FD_122057 | JGI IMG/M metagenome (GOLD analysis project Ga0137403, IMG submission 122057) | Vadose zone soil fungal communities from Angelo Coast Range Reserve, California, USA - CZOMad2_1_16fungal (Hybrid Assembly) | ecosystem: Environmental > Terrestrial > Soil > Vadose zone...
CGGCTGGTCCGGAGTCCGTGGCGCCGACGCGGAGCCTCGCCCCCTCTTCCCTCGTCGCGAGCTCGTGGTCGCCCTGGCCGGTGTGCTCCTGGCCGCCCTTGTCTCTCCGCGCCCGGCGATGCTCACCCTCTGGCCCCGAGCGGCCGACTGGCCCTCGCTCGGGTCCATCGAGCGTGGTCTGCGGCTCGGCGACCTCTGGGCGGCGCTGCGCGAGGCACCCCCGGGGCGCGTCCTCTTCGTGAGGTCGGCGGTGCCGCTCGTCTATGGAGGGCCGGGGGGCACCGAGTGGTATCGCCCTCACACCCACGTCACGGCGCTCGCGCCGGTGTTCTCGCAACGCGCGATCGTGCACGGGACGTTCACCCATCCCTCGCCCATCGCCTCGCTGATCTATCGTGGGGACGCCGGACCGGGACCGGTCACACGCCTGGCCGAGCAGCTCGACGGCCGCTCGCTCTTCGGCCGCCCGCTGGAATCGCTCGCCCCCGAGACCCTCAACGACTACGCCGAGCGGCTCGGAATCAGCGTCGTCGTGGCGCTCGACGAGGACGCGTCCCGGCTACGCGCCCTCGACGAGAACCGCGCCTTCGCGAGGCGCCCGGCGCCGGCGCCGTTCCTGATCTACGTCCGCCGCGAGGCGGTGGTGCTGCCGCGCGCGGTCGCTCCCGACCGCTGGACCATCACGCTCGCGGCCGATCGCGACGCCTGGGTCTCGACGCGCACCGCGTACTACCCGCTCTGGCGCGCGCAGGTCCAGGGCGCGCCGATCGAGACGCGACGCGGAACCCTCGGCGACCTCGAGGTGAGACTGGGCGAGGGCGCGGGCCCTCGAGTGGTCGATCTCGTCTACGCCGCCGGCGCTCCCGAGATTGCGGGAATCGTCGTGAGCGTGGTCGGTGCGGTCGTCTGGCTCGCGGCCGGCCGGCGCCGCGGGAAGGCCGTGGTCCCGAACTGAAGTCGGCGGTCGCCGGCGTTGACCCGGCTACCCGGCGAGCGCCGCCGCGCCCGCGTCGGAGCACTCCTGGTCTTGCTCCCCCGTGCCGCCGCCGCAGCCGATGGCGCCGATCACACGGCCGCCCCGCTGGATCGGCGAGCCGCCGAGCGTCGGCAGGATTTGCCCTTGCGACCGGCCTCGTCGACCACGCTGACGGTCATCGGCGAGCGCAGAGCGCGCGCCTTGGCCTGAGCCGCCTTGACCGGCTCGCCTCGGCCGGCGGGGCCCCAGCCCCGCGACGGCCTGCGGCTCGCACTGCCTCTCAGACCAGCGGGTCGTAGTTGAAATATTGTCCCGAGGTGACGAGCGGCACCAGATGGTGCTGGAGGGTCCCCGGGAATATCTCGGTGAAGCTCTCCGGCGTCCAGCCTTCGGAGTTGTGCACCCGCATGATCGGGCGCTCGTGGCTGAACAGCATGATCTCCTTGCCGCGCACCCCGAAGACCTGGCCCGTGACGTCCCGCGCCGCGTCGCTCGCCAGGAACACGGCGACCGGCGCGATGTGGGCGGGCGAGAGCTTTTTGATCTTCTCCACCCGCGCCTTCTGCGCCTCGGTCTCGGTCGGGATCGTGCCGATCATGCGCGTCCAGGCGAACGGCGAGATGCAGTTCGCCGTCACGTTGTAGCGGCCCATGTCGAGCGCCGTCGCCTTGGTGAGGCCGAAGATGCCGAGCTTCGCGGCCGCGTAGTTCGCCTGACCGGCATTGCCGATGAGACCCGAGGTCGACGTCATGTTGATGACCCGTCCCCACTTCTGCTCGCGCATGAGGGGTGCCGCCGCGCGGGTCACGGCGAAGCTGCCCTTGAGGTGGGTGTTGATGACGGCGTCCCACTCCTCTTCGGTCATGTTGAAGATCATCCGATCCCGGAGGATCCCGGCGTTGTTGACGACGATGTCGACGCGCCCGAAGGTGTCGACGGCCGTCTTGATGATCGCCTGGCCCCCGGCCATCGACGCCACCGAGTCGTGGTTCGCGGTGGCCTTGCCGCCGGCTTTCGTGATCTCGTTCACCACCTCGTCGGCCGGCGCGCTCTCGGCGCCGCTCCCGGCCGCCGAGCCGCCGTAGTCGTTGACCACCACTTGCGCGCCGTGCCGGGCCATCAGCAGCGCGATCTCCCGGCCGATGCCGCGCCCGGCCCCCGTGACCACCGCCACCTTACCCTTGAGCATCATGAGCGTTCCCTCCGCTTCCAGAGTCGGAAGCGCCGAAGACGATAGCACAGTCACGCGCGCGTCGAGGGACCTGTCGGGGCTCGGGCGCAGGGGTCAGCGGCGCCGGGCGTCGAGGGCCGCGACGAACGCGCCCGAGAAGACGAACACGATCGCCGAGTAGTAGACGAACATCGCGAAGGCGATGAGGATGCCCAGGGGGCCGTAGATCTCGTTGTAGAGGCTGACCTTCTGGATGTACAGGCGGAAGAGCTGCTTCGCGACCTCCCAGAGCAGGCTCGCCACGACGGCGCCCGCCAGCGCCGGCCCTGCCCGCACTTGCCGACGCGGGACGTATCGATAGGCGAGATAGAACATCACCGTGGACAGCGCAAGGCTCAACGGGAGGGCGGCGAGCGCGAACCAGCGCGGCGGGACCGGCAGCGCGTTGACGGCGAGGGCGCGGAACCAGTGGTAGAGCCACGTCATCGTGCTGACGGTGAAGAGGAGCACGCTCAGCAGCCACGCCATCGCGGTGTCGCGCGCGAGATTGCGCAGGAAACCCCCGTCGCCGCGCACGCCCAGCAGGCGGTGCAGGATGAGGCGGGACGCGCTGAGGAGCGGCGTCGAGAAGAGCACCAGCACGCCGGTGCCCAGCAGGCCCGACACCGCGCGGGTCTCGACGATCCGGAGCAGGGCCCGGCCGATCTGCGCCTGATAGACGGGAAACTGCTGGGTCAGCTGGCCGACGACGTGACGCGCCGCCTCCTCTCCCGACAGCACGAAGCCCACCATCGCGATGCCGAGCAGAAGAATCGGGATCAGGCACACCAGAAAGAAGAACGCGAGGCCGGCGCTCATGAAGAAGCCGTCGGCGGCGATGAAACGCGAGAGCGCCCCGCGGGGGACCGCGGTCACAACTGTCGGTAGAAGTGGGCGCGATCGCCCCCCTTCACCTCGAACCGGCGCACCTTGTTGTCCCGCATCACCTCGAAGGTCAGCGCCTCACCCGGCTCGTGACGCCAGAGGCTCATGTAGAGCTCGCGTCGGCTCGCCACCTCTTCTGCGTTGAGCGAGACGATCAGGTCTCCCGCCTGCAGCCCGCCTCGATCGCCCGGGCCTTCGGGCACCACGTCCGCGACGACCACGCCTTCCTCGATCACGTGGGCGAAGACGCCCAGCCAGGCGCGGCGGGGCCGGCTGACGACCCGCCCGTACCTGACCATCTCGTCGCGATGCGTCCCGTAGAAGTCGACCGGAATCGCCAGCGAGCTCCGGGTGATCTCGTTGAGGTTCAGGGATACGGTCCCGGCGAGGCGGCCCGCCATCGTGAAGAGCCCCCCGCCGCCGTAGCCCGGGTTCGGTGCGTTGGTAACGATGCCCCGGTCGAGGAGGTACTCCCAGTACGCCTCGAACTCACCGAGGTAGGTGACGAGGCCGCCGGTCGCCCGCCGCTCCTGCTCGTCCATCGCGCCCAGCAGCACGACCTCGTCGCACCGCTCGACGACCTCGCCCGTGCCGACCTCGGCCGCGACGAGCCCCGGCCGATTCACCTTGATCAGCGCAAGGCCGACCTCGAAATCCTGCGCGACGATCTCGGCCTTCGCGCGCCGCCCTTTCTGGAAGGCGACGGAGATCGACTGCCCGCCCATGACGACGTAGTTGACGGTCAGGATGAGGCCGGAGGCGTCGACCACGACGCCGCTCCCCAGCCGCTGGGTGCCGAGGTTCCGCGAGGAGGGATGACCCTTCGTCACGGTCGTGTGGATGTACACGACGCTCTGCAGGAGGTGTCGCACGAGCTCGACGGAGCTGTCCATGGTCGGGGGCTATTGGGCCTTCAGATGATAGCCAAAGAACTCGGCGACCCGGCCGCGTGCATCGGCGAAGGCCCCCGCGTCGAAGGCAACCGTGGCCCCGCAGCACTCGTTCGGCTTGTTGTGGTTGGCGACCTCCGCCAGGAAGACGTGTCGCTGGCCCACCACGTCGAAGTAGTGATAGGCCTGCGGATAGAGGACGATGCTCGCGTCCGCGCCCCGCCGCCGCATGGCCTCGACCATCTCGACGCACGGGCCGGGGATGGTCCAGTCGTCGGCGTCGCCGAGCAGCACCAGGAGCGGGCGTATCACCAGCTCCTCGACGAGCGAGTAGCAGCCGCCGGGGTAGACGGCGACGGACGCCCGAAAGCCGGGCTCGGGGACGACGACGCCCCGGCGCCGGGCGCGCTCGAGACTCGGCCCGTTGATCACCGCGAGGGCGAACACGCCGCCGTTCGACCAGCCGATCACGCCGATGCGCGCGGGGTCGACGTAGGGCTTGCCCTGGAGAAAGCGGAGCGCGCCGACGGCGTCGTCGAACCGTTCCGTGTTGGGGATGTCGGGAAGCGACGGCTCGCACGTCTTGCCGACTCCGCGCGGCGTCCAGCTGTCGACGAGCAGCGCCACGTACCCTTGATCGCGGAACCAGCGCGCCCACTCGTGATTCGACTCGGACACGCCGTGGCAGCCGTGCAGCAGAACGACGGCCGGAAACGGGCCGAGACCGGACGGACGCTGCTCCCACGCCGGCACCGCGAGCGACTTGCCGGGAGTCGCGTTCGGGAAGGACAGACTCGGGGAAGCGCAGCCCGCGATGACCGTCGAGGCGAGAAGCGCCGACAGCGCGCGTCGCAACATGTGCTGAGCATACACCGACCCCACCGTGTCCCCATCGGAGGTTGAGCAAGCGCGGGCCGGCGCGTATCCTGGCCTCATGACCGTCATCCTCGTCGAGGAGGCTCTGGCCTAGCGCGTGCTCACCATCGAGCACGCCCCCCTTCTCTTCGGCCGAGATTCGAGTCCGGGGCTCGTCGCCTTCGATCTCGCCGAGGGCGGGCGCGCGATCCGCCTCTATCGACGCTCGGGCGGCGCGACCGTCACCGAGATCGCGCCTTTCTCGCCGTTCATCCTTCTCGCCGACCGCGATCTCGTAAAGGACGCGGGAGGGCTCCTCACGGTCGAGCCGCTGGAGGGCGCCGGCGACTTGCGCTGGCGGGCGCTCTTCGGGTCCTGGGCCGACGCCCTCGGCGCGCGCGATCGCTGCCGGGATCGGTCCGGCCAGCCCTCGAACGTGCCGGGGGCGCCCTACCTCTTTCTCGGTGACGCGGTCCACCAGTACCTGCTGCGGGCCGGGCGCACCTCGTTCGCGGGGCTGGTCTTCGCCGACCTCCGCCGCCTGGCGCTCGACATCGAGGTGATGACGACCGAAGGCCACGAATTCCCGAGCGCGGCGCGGCCGGGCGACCGGATCATCGCCGTCGCGCTCGCCGACTCGACCGGCTTCCGTCACGTCGTGCGCGGCGACCGACTCGACGAGCGGGCGCTCCTGGAAGAGTGCTCCCGCGTCATCCGCGAGCGCGATCCGGACGTGATCGAGGGGCACAACATCTTCCGCTTCGACCTGGAGTATCTCGAAGCTCGGGCCCGCCTCCACCGGGTGACGCTCGGCTGGGGCCGCGGCGGCGAGAGTCTCCGGAGCCGCGTGGCCCGGCTGCAGATCGCCGAGCGCACGATCGGGTATCGCCGCTACGAGGTCGCCGGCCGCCACATCATCGACACGTGGATCCTCGCCCAGCTCCACGACGCCGGCACGCGCGACCTGCCCGGGTTCGGCCTGAAGGACCTCGCCCGCCACTTCGGCGTCGCCGCCGAAGGCCGCACGTACGTCGATGCCTCGCAGATCACACGGGAGTTCCGCGACGCGCCGGAGCGGCTCATGGCCTACGCCGGGGACGACGCCATCGAGACCCTCGCCATCTCGTCCATCCTGGCGCCGCCCTATTTCGCGCAGGCCCAGACGGTCCCCTTCGACTACCAGTCGTGCACGCTGCGGGGCGCCGCGGCCAAGATCGACGCGCTCGTGCTCCGCGAGTACCTCGCCCGAGGCCACGCGGTGCCCCTGCCCGGACGGGTCGCCCCGGTCGGCGGCGGCTACACCGCGATCTGCCAGGAAGGCGTCGCGCGCCCCGTCCTCCACGTGGACGTCACCTCGCTCTATCCCTCGCTCATGCTCGCGCGGTCCATCGCGCCCGCCTCCGACACGCTCGGCGTCTTTTCGGCGCTCCTCCAGCACCTGCGCGACTTCCGCGTGCGCGCCAAGCGACTGGCCCGCGACGCGCGGGAGCCGGCCGAGCGCGCGCACCTGGGCGCGCTCCAGCAGTCCTTCAAGATCCTGATCAACGCGTTCTACGGCTATCTGGCGTTCAGCGGCGGGCACTGGAACGACTTCGAGGCCGCCGACCGCGTGACCGCCGAGGGACGCGCCGTCGTCACCGCGATCCTCGCCGCGCTGGCGGCCCTCGGGGCCACCCCGGTCGAGGCGGACACCGACGGCGTCTATTTCGTCCCGCCGCCCGGTCATACGCCGGCGGACGACGATGCGCTGCTCGAGCGAATCGCCGCCGGCCTGCCCGACGGAATCCAGCTCGAGCTCGACGGCCGGTACGCGGCGATGTTCAGCTACAAGATGAAAACGTACGCGCTGCTCGACGAGCTCGGCCGCCTGAGCCTCAAGGGCTCGGCGTTCCGCTCGCGCGGCCTCGAGCCATTCCAGCGACAGATCATCGGCGAGATCGTCCGCTGCCTCGTGCTCGGGCGCCGAACCGAGGCTCGCGCGGTCATCGACCGGTGGCTGGGCGATTTCGCCGCGCACCGGGTCGAGCTGCGCGCCTTCGCCCGGACCGAGACGCTCCAGGAATCGATCGAGGCCTATCGCGAGAAGGTGCGGGCCGGCGCCCGCTCCACGTCGGCGGCGTACGAGCTCGCCTCCGCCTCGGGGCGCGCGGTCCAGCCCGGGGACCAGGTCTCCTACTACGTCGTGGGGCGCGGGCCGAACGTCGCGGTCAACGAGTACGCGAAGCTCGCGAGCCTGTGGGACGCGGCGCGTCCGGACGAGAACGTCGAGTACTACCAGGCGAAGGTGCGTGAGATCTGGGACCGCTTTCGCGCGTTCGCCGAGCTCGACGGCCTCCGGCCTCCCGCGCTGGATCCGGAGCCGAGTGCCCAGCTCACGCTCTTCCCGTAACGCGACCCTCGTGCGCTGGAGAGCGACGCGCTACCAGACCAGGCTGAGCTGACGCGGGGATGCCTGGTCCGGGCGATCGGCCCGGCGCCGCGCGCTGAGCCCGACTTCGGCCGCGAGGCGCCGCACCCGGTGCTCCACGTCGCGCACGTAGTCGGGTCGAGCGTAGGGCGATCCGCGATAGAGACGCTCGTACTCCGGGACGAGCCGCGGGAAATCGATCGCGAGGAACTCGAAGAAGGTCTCGCGGGTTCCTGGTCTCAGGAAGAGTACGTTCGATTCGGCACCCACCGCGCCCGCGTCGCTCGCCGCGACGAGCAGCAATCGCAGGCTGGTCTCGTCGTCCGTCAGACCGGGCAGGATCGGCATGACGAAGAGCCGGGTCGCGACGCCGGCGTCGGCGAGCGCCCGCATGGCGGCGAAGCGCAGGTCGGGGCGCGGCGCCCGGGGTTCGAGCCGTCGCGCCAGCGCCGGATCGACGGTCGTGATCGACAGGTTCACGGTCACCTCCGAGGCTGCGCCGATCTCCCGGAGGAGGGCGGCGTCGCGGGCGACGAGCGTCGATTTGGTCGTGATCGACAGCAAGAGCCCGGGGACTTCGCGCGCGGCTTCGAGCACGCGTCGGGTGACCTCGAATTTCGCCTCGGCGGGCTGGTAGGGATCGGTGGCCGTGCCGATCGCCACCAGTTGGCCGCTCCGCCTGGCTCGTCGCAGCTCCACGATGAGGCGGGAGCGATCCGTCTCCTTCACATAGATCTTCCGCTCGAACGCGGCCGGATCGTTCAGACCCAGGAACTCGTGGGTGTAGCGAGCGAAGCAGTACCGGCAGGCCATCTCGCAGCCTCGGAACGGGTTCACGGTCCAGCCGAACGGCATCGGCCGTCCCTTGAACTTGTTCACGAGATCCTTGGATCGAAGCTCGTGATATTCAATGCCCCGACGCTCATCGAGCGTGATCCCGAGCCTCGCCGCCATTCCCGGTGAAGGAACTCCCGGCTTGATCGTCATGTGATGAGTTTTTTTCGGCATAGAAAAACCCGGGGACCGGGCTGGATCCCCGGGTTGTCGCCTACCCGCTATCTAGCGGCGCCAACCACCGCCGCCGCCGCCCCCACCCGGCCGAGGGCCGCGGTCGCCACGCGGCCCGCCGGCACCGCTCCGCTGCGGCTGCGGCCGCGCCTCGTCTACGACGAGATTTCGATCCCTGAAGAGCCGACCGTTCAGCATCTCGACTGCCTTGCTCGCCTCTTCCTTTGTCGCCATCTCGACGAACCCGAATCCGCGCGGCCGTCCCGTGAACTGGTCCGTGATGATCCGGACGGTCTCCACGGTCCCGGCCTGCTGGAAGAGCTCGCGAAGGTCCTCCTCGGTGGCCTGGAAGGAGAGGTTTCCTACGAACAACTTTGCGGCCATCGCACGACCTCCTAGCCCTAGCGAAAGCGGCGGAATTAGGACGTTACTGCCGGACTGCCCCCGTGCTGGCGCACAGATATATGACAACGGGTGACGCATGTCAAGGCGCTCACTGAAACGAAAAAATCACAGGTAGACGCCGCGGGTCGCGCCGCCGTCCACCGTGATGCAGACACCCGTGATGAAGGAGGCGCGCGCCGATACCAGAAAGCACACGAGATCGGCGATGTCCTCCGGGGTGGCGATGCGCTTGAGCGGGTAGTGGCTCGCGGCCTCGGCGCGCTGCGCCTCGACGGTCTTCCCCGCCGTAGCGGCCTGCTGGGCGATGAGACTCTCCCAGCGCGCGGTGGCGGTCGCGGCCGGCGACACGGCGGTGACGAGGATGTTCGAGGGCGCGCCGAGATCGGCGAGTCCCTTCGAGAAGTTTATGAGCCCGGAGTTCGCGATACCGCCCGTCAGGTAGCCCGGGGTCGGATTGCGTGCGGCGGCGCCGACGACGTTGACGATCCGTCCCCCACCCTGCGCCTGCATGATCGGGAAGACGGCCCGGGCCATTCGGACGTAGCCGAGGATCTTGAGGCTCCAGTCGCCCGCCCACTGCTCGTCGGGGATCGTGAGAAAGTCGCCGCCCCGGATGGCGCCGGCGTTGTTCACGAGGATGTCGATCCGGCCGAAGCGATCCCGCATCGTCGCGGCGACGCGGTTCACCTCGTCGAGCCGGCTCAGGTCGCCGGGGACGATGAGGACCTCTGCGTTCGTCTGCGTCTTGATCTCTCGCGCGGTCTGCTCGAGCCGCGTCTTGTCGCGCGCGCAGATCGCGACCCGCGCGCCCTCGGCGCCGAGGCCGAACGCGATAGCCCGCCCGATACCCTGGCTCCCACCCGTGACCAGCGCCGTCTTGCCGGACAGTTCGAGATTCACGAGGTCTCCCTTCTGACGTTGACGTCCATGGCGGCGGAACGCCCGGAAGCGCCGCCGGAGCCGAGTCTGGGAAAGGCCGGTACCGCTCGCCAGTCGAAGCGGACGAGCTGGTCGAGCGAGCGCGCCACCGCGCGCGCGAAGGGCTCGAGGTCGAGTTCCTCGAGCTTGCGTCCGCGGAGCCGGCGGAGCCCCTCTTCGAGCAGCGCTCGCGCGCCGGCGAAGTTGCCGTTGGCCAGGTGCTGGTAACCCACCGCCACCTGGATCAGTCCCTGCAGCGCCTCGCGATCGTCCCCCTGCGCGTCGCGCCAGGAGGGCTCGAGCAGCTCGTGGACTTCGAAGTAGAGATGCGCGTCGAAGAGCGCCGCCGCCGCGCCGAGGACGTCGGCGAGCGAGCGGATCCGAGCGGCCGGTCGTGCGGCGAGGGCGGCCGAGGCGCTCATCGCCCTGGCCTGCAACAGGTGCGCGTACACGAGCTCATCGGGCGCGAGCCAGCCCGGCGGCTGCGCGCCGGGCTCGCCGAGCGCCGCGAGCTCGCGGCGCGCGTGGGCGTCCTCCAGCGCGGCGAGGATGATCTCGGCAAGGCGGTTCCGGGCCCGGAGCGGGGCCGTCGGGATCATACGATACCCGAGGCCGCGGGCTCCGCCGGGGTCGGCCTCGGCGCACGCTCGACCCGCGTGCCGGCGATCAGGTCGTGGAGGGCGCGCTTGTCGCGGCGGAGCCCCGCCATCGCGAAGCCGAGCATGAAGGTCCCGGCCGAGGCGAAGTACGCGATGAAGCGGAGGAGCGCCGTGCCGAACGGCGGCGGCCCGGCGTTGCCGGCCACGACCCTGACGCCCACGATCATCTTGCCGATCGTCTGACCGGCCAGCGCGTGCAGCAGGGTCGTGTAGGCGCCGGCGAAGACGAGGGTGAAGATCGACACCATCGGGGTGAACGTCGCCCCGCTCTCGACGTCCGGGCCCCACATCTTGGCGCCGATGAACCCGAACGAGAACTGCACGAGGAAGAACACCAGGAAGTCGACGATCGCGGCGACCGCGCGAATCCAGAAGCCGGCGGGGCGAGGCTCGATCATGGCGGGTATAATATCGCCATGATTTCGGTGAGGGACGGCCAAAATCAGATCCTCCACCAAATCACCCAACCCACACCTCCGGAGCTCATCGCCGTCACGCGAGCGCGCGAGCGCGTGCTGGCCGACGATCTGCGCGCGCCCTTCGACGTGCCGCCGACCGACAACTCGGCCGTCGACGGCTACGCCGTCGCGAGCGGCGACGTGCCGGCGGCCCGGACGCGCGAGCTCGACGTGGTGGCCGAGCTCCCGGCCGGCGCGGTGTTCGACGGCGTCGTGGTCTCGGGCCAGGCCGTCCGGATCATGACCGGCGCGCCGATGCCGAGCGGCGCGGACACGGTGTACCCGCAAGAGGTGGTCGAGCGCCGCGGCGGCCGCGTGAGCGTCGGCCCCACCACGAAGGGGGCGAACGTCAGGATGCGCGGCGAGGACATCCAGGCGGGGGCGATCGTGATCGAGCGCGGGACGGTGCTGCGTCCCCAGGAGCTGGGGCTCATCACCTCGCTCGGCCAGTGGCAGGTCCTCGTGCACCGTCGGCCGCGCGTCGCGCTCCTCTCCACCGGCGACGAGGTCGTCGAGCCCGGCACCCCGCGGAAGGCCGGCCAGATCTACGACGCCAATCGCTTCACGCTACGCGGCTCGATCGAGCAGTGCGGCGGCGAGGTGATCGATCTCGGCATCGTGCCCGACGTCCGCGACGAGCTGCGGGCGCGCCTGCTCGAGGCCGCCGAGGTCGGGGACCTCGTGGTCACCTCGGGCGGCGTCTCGGTCGGCGTGCTCGACCTCGTGAAAGAGGTGCTCGACGACATCGGCGCGATCGACTTCTGGCAGGTCGCGATGCAGCCGGGGCGACCGCTCGCCTTCGGGCGGATCGGGACGGCGCACTTCTTCGGGTTGCCGGGCAATCCCGTCGCCTCGATGCTCGCGTTCATGCTCTTCGTCCGGCCGGCGATCTTCAAGCTGGCCGGGCGCCGCCGCCTCTTCCCCGATACCGCCGAGGCGACGGCGATCGAGCCCATGAGCAAGAAGAAGGGGCGCCGCGAGTTCAAGCGGGGCGTCGTCCAGTGGAAGAACGGCCGCTGGGAGGCGCGGATCACCGGGCCGCAGGGTTCCGGTATCCTCTCGTCCATGGCCACGGGTAATTGCCTGATCGTGCTCGAAGAGGACCGGGGCGACGTGACGGCCGGAGAGACCGTGCTGGTCGAGCCCTTCTGATGACCCGGATCACCGTCGACCTCATCGAGACCGTCACGCCGCTGGTCGAGGAGCGCGTGCGCGAGGCGGCGCGGCGGCTGCCTGATCTCAGGTACGCCGACCTCCGGCTCGAGGTCACCGAGGCCAAGGGCGCGGGGGCCGAGAACGGCACGCCCAAGTTCTCCGCCGACGACTACGGCTTCTCGCTGGGCGTTCGCGTCCTCGCCGGCGACCGGATGATCGCGCCCGGCTACCTCGGCCAGACGCTCGGCACCGCCGACCTCGCCGACCTCGATCGGATCGTGCGCGAGGCGCTCGAGCGCGCGTATCGGCGGGCGATGGTGAACGGCGAGATGAAGGCCGACGCGCGGGAGAAGTTCGGCCCCCTCGGCGAGGCGCTCGCCGACACGCGCCTCTGTCCGATCGAGGTGAGGCAGGACACCGTCGGGGCCGTCTATCGCATCGACCCGCGCGCGATGGACCTCGCCGAGATGGTGCGGTACGCGACCGACGTCTCGCGCCAGGTCGCCGCCGTCCACGCCGGCGTCAAGTACAACTACATCTCGGCGCTGACCGAGGTCTCGCGCGAGCTGTTCGTGTCGAGCGAGGGCACGCGCATCGACCAGTCGTTCGCGCTCACCCAGGGGACGTGCACGGTCGTCGCCGTCGACGGCGAGGTGAGTCAGGACCTCTACGACGCGCTCGGCCACCAGCGCGGCTGGGAGATCCTGCTCGAGGGCGTGGACGAGTCGGCCCTCCGCTTCCCGAGCTTCCTCGACTTCGCTCTCGGCCTGGCGCGCGAGGGCGTGGCGCTGGCGCAGGCGCCCGTCTTGCCGACCTCGGACCGCGAGGTGGTCGTGGTCACCGACCCGCACTACAACACCCTCGTGTCGCACGAGATCATCGGTCACCCGGTCGAGCTCGACCGCGCGCTCAAGATGGAGACGGCCTACGCGGGGCGCTCCTGGCTCCTCGGCGGCCTCACCGAGCACCAGGTCGGCCGGCGCGTGGCCTCGCCGCTCGTGACCGCGTACTCCGACCCGTCGCTGCCGGGCTTCGGCCACTACAAGTACGACCACGAGGGCACGCCGGCGCGCCGCGTGGTCCACATCGATCAGGGCATCTTCCGCGGCTTCATGAACAGCCGGCAGACCGCGGCGATCTTCGGCGGCGAGCCCAACGGCCACTGGAAGGCCACCGACGCCTCGCTGGTTCCCCTGATCCGGATGTCGAACACCGTCTTCGACGCGGGCACGCGCGCGGCGCAGGACATCGTGAAGGAGGTCGACCGCGGCTACTACCTGGCCGCCCACCGCACGCCGTCGATCGCCGAGAGCCGGGAGAACTTCCGCATCTCCGCGCGCGGGGTCTACGAGATCCGGAACGGCGAGCTCGGACGACTCTACCGCGACGGCGGGATCGCCGCGGACTCGCGCGACTATCTCCTGAACGTGGACGCGGTCGGCTCGGACTTCCGTCTCTACCCGATCCCGAATTGCGGCAAGGGACAGCCGATGCAGACCAAGCGCCTCGGCAACGGCGGCCCGACGATGCGGACCCGCGCGCGAGTCATCGGAGGATAGGCGTGCGAGGCGCGCTGATCGTCGTCGTGACCGCGGGCGTTCTCCTCGCCGGCGCGGCCCCGGCGGCGCCGCCCGAGTATCCGGTCAGCTTCATCAAGGTCGACGAGCTCAAGGCCCTCCTGGGCCGCGGCACCAAGGCCGACATCATCGATGTCCGGAACTGGGACGCTTACCTCGACAGCCACATCAGGGGCGCCCGCTCCATGCCGCTGCGTGCCGTGCCCGACCGAGCTCCCGAGATCTCGAAGACGGGGCTCGTGGTCTTCTACTGAACGTGTCCCCACGCGCTGTCCCGGGGGGCCAGCGACATTCTCTACAGGCTCGGATGGCGCAACCAGCGCGTCCTCGAGGAAGGGTTGCCCGGCTGGATGGATAAGGGCTACCCCGTGGACGGCCGGAATCCCACGGCGCCGCCGGGACACTGAACGGCGATGAGGACGGTCGGCGAGCTGGCGAAGGCCACCGAGGAGGCGCTGGCGCTGGTCGCGGGCCAGGCGGACGTCCGCGAGGCCGAGGTGTTCGTGTCCGCGAATTCCGCCCTGCTCACGCGGCTCAACTACACCTCCCACATTCCGTGCAACGGCGTCGAGGAGCCCAAGTCCACCGAGTCCTACGGCATGGGGATCCAGGCGGTCTTCGACACGCCGGACGGCCGCCGGATCGGCTTCGGCAGCGAGCCGAGCGACCTCACGCCGGCCGGCGCCGAGCGCGCGCTGGCCAAGGCGCGCAAGGCGGCCGTCGCCGATCCCGAGTTCGTCTCGCTCCCGGCCCCGACCGGCGCCCCGCGCACCCTCGCCGACTACCACGATCCCCGACTCATGGCGCTCGACGACGCAAGCCTCGTGGACGCGGGCTGGAAGATCACCAGCGGCGCTCTCCGGACGTTCACTGCCTCGGGTCGGCTGGCCGCACTGGCGCAGGACGACGACGCGCTCCGGCGGCTCGGCCTCATCCTCGGCGGGGACGTCACCATCTTGCGAGAGCGGATGGCGATCGCCTCGACCACGATGCCCCGCGCCCAGACCGACGAGACGTCCTTGATCACCGCGTTCGCGACCGCCATGGTGGAGTCGCGGGGCGCCAAGGGCTCGGGCGCCTCCACGGGCACGCGGCTCGACCACTTCACCGACGAGGCCGGCGTGGAGGCCGCGCAGAACGCGATCAACGCGATCGGCGGCGAGCGCGTGCCGTCGGGCACCTACACCGTCGTCTTCGGCCGTCAGCCGGTGGCCGACCTGCTGAACAACATCGTGATCCCGGCCTGCACCGCGAGCGCGTTCTACTCGTCCAGCACGCCGTTTCTCGGCAAGCTCGGCCGGGCGGTGGCCTCCCCGCTCCTGAGCCTTTCCGACGACGGCGCACGGCCCGGCTTGATGGGCTCGAAGGGCATCACGTGCGAGGGCCTGCCCACGGGACGCACCGATCTCATCAAGAACGGCGTGCTCGTCGGCTGTCTCTCGAACTGGTACGAGACCCAGCGCCTCCTGCGCGACCCGGCCCTCGAAGAGAAGCTCGGCGCCCGCGGCCCCGCCGCCGAGGCGGCGCTGGCGCCGCGCAACGGCTTTCGTTTCGGCGCCGGCGGCGGGCGCCAGTTCGACAGCCCGCCCGGCGTGGCCGCCTCGAACGTGGTGCTCGAGGGCGCCGAGCCGGTGGCCCTCGACGCGCTCGTGCGCCGCGTCGGCAGTGGGCTCTACATCGGCCGCATCTGGTACACCTACCCGATCAACGGCCTGCGCGCCGGTGATTTCACGTGTACCGTCGTCGCCGATTCCTATATCATTCGCGACGGGCGGATCGCCGCGCCGCTCAAGGCCAACGCGATCCGGATCAACGACAACATCGCCACGTTTCTGAACAACGTCGCCGGGATCACCCCGGACGTGAAGGGCACGATCGTCTGGGCCGCGGACGAGGTCGTGTACACGCCCGAGGTCGCCGTGACCGGCGTCCACGTCGACGAAATCGCGGGGTTCATGGAGGAGCTCGACTGATGGCAGAAGCACGTCTCGAGGCGATCGCGCGCGAGTGTCGTGTGCAGATCCTCCGCATGCTCGCCCACGCGGGCTCCGGGCATCCCGGCGGCTCGCTCTCGGTGATCGACATTCTGGTCACGCTCTTCTTCGGACGCCTCCGGCACGATCCCAAGCGCCCGGATTGGCCCGACCGCGACCGCGTCGTGCTCTCGAAGGGCCACGCCGTCCCCGCCCTCTACAGCGTCCTGGCCAAGGCCGGCTATTTCCCGGAGAAGTGGCTCATCACGCTGCGCAAGCTCGGCTCACCGCTCCAGGGCCATCCCGATCGGACGGCGCTGCCGGGGATCGAGGCGGCCACCGGCTCGCTCGGCCAGGGACTGTCGATCTCGCTGGGGCTGGCGCTCGGGCTCAAGCTCGCCGGCTCCACCGCCCGGGTCTACTGCGTCCTCGGCGACGGTGAGATCCAGGAGGGCCAGGTGTGGGAGGCCGCGATGTCGGCGCCGAAGCTCGGTCAGCCCGACCACGCACTCGACAACCTCGTGGTCATCCTCGACTACAACAAGATCCAGCTCGACAATTTCGTGAAGAAGGTGCTCGACCTCGAGCCGGTCGTCGCCAAGTGGCAGTCCTTTGGCTGGCCCGTGGTCGAGATCGACGGCCATGACGTCGCCCAGATCGCCAAGGCCCTCGATCAGGCCGAGGCCACCCGCGGGACGCCGACCTTCGTCGTGGCCCACACCGTCAAGGGCAAGGGCGTGTCCTTCATGGAAAACGACCCGGAGTGGCACGGCAAGGCGCCCAAGCCGGCCGAGGCGATCGCCGCGATCCGCGAGGTCCTCGGCGTGTCGGCGCCCGCCTGGGAGGACTACGTGAGAACCGATTCGGTGACGCGCGCGATCGTGGACGAGCTCAACGCGCTGGAGAAAAAGTGATGCCGGCCAAGGCCAGCCGCGCGGCGTTCGGCGAAGCGCTCCTGGAGCTCGGCGCCAAGGACGAGCGGATCGTCACGCTCGACGCCGACCTCTCGAAGTCGACCATGACCGCGAGCTTCGCGAAGAAGTTTCCCGGCCGCGCGTTCAACCTGGGCATCGCCGAGTCGAACATGCTCGGCGTCGGCGCCGGCCTGGCGCTCACCGGACGGATCCCGTTCGCCTGCTCGTTCGCGTGCTTCGTGGTGGGTCGCTTCGAGACGATCCGGATCTCGGTCGCCTACACCAACGCCAACGTGAAGATCGTCGGAACCCATGCCGGCATCGCGATCGGCGAGGACGGCTACAGCCAGATGGGGATCGAGGACGTCGCCTGCATCCGCGCGCTCCCCAACATCGGGATCGTTCAACCGGCGGACGAGCTCGAGACCAAGCAGGTCATCGCGTTCGCGGTCGAGCACCAGGGGCCGCTCTATCTCAGGCTGACGCGTCAGAATCTCGAGCCCGTGTGCCCGCCCGACTATCGCTTCCAGTACGGCCGCTGGCTCGAGCTCCGGCGGGGTCACGACGTGACGCTGATCGGCTCGGGCGGCCCCCTGTTCAATTGCCTCGAGGCGGCCAAGCGCCTGGAGGCCGACGGGATCTCGGCCGAGGTGATCAACGCCGCGTGCATCAAGCCGCTCGACGAAGAGCTGCTGCTTCGCTCGGCCGGCAAGACCGGCCACGTCGTGACCGTGGAGGACCACGCGATCGCCGGCGGGTTGGGCGGTGCCGTAGCCGAGCTCCTTGGCGACGTGCTGCCGACCCCGCTCAAGCGCCTCGGCGTCCACGGCTTCGGCGAGTCGGGCGACGCGAAGGGCCTCTACGCCAAGCACGGCCTCGACCCGGCCGGCATCGCCGGCAGCGTCAGGAAGTTCCTGAACCGCTAGCGGCCCCCGGCGGGTGGCGCGGCGCCGCCTGCGTCTCCTGTCGGCGCAAGCACCTCCCGAACCTTGGTCGCCAGGGCGATCGGGGTGAAAGGCTTCACGATGAATTCCTCATCGGGCTCGAGGACTCCCCGGGAGTCGATGACGTCTCGGCAGTAGCCAGACATGTACAGCACCCTGAGTCCCGGACGCAATTGACGCGCACGCTTGGAAACAACTCGGCCGTTCATCCCCGGCATCGTCACATCGGTCAGCAGCAGGTGGATCGGGCCCGTATCCTCTCCACAGATCCGCAAGGCCTCCACGCCGCTCCCCGCAACCAAGAGATTGTAGCCCAGGGGCGCGAGAACATCCCGGGCCAGCCCCCGGACCAGCGGCTCGTCGTCGACGAGCAGAATGGTTTCCGAACCCGTGACCTTCGGCATCGGCGGCTTTGGCGGCTCGGCGGTCGCCGCCACGTCGGCCAGCCGTGGAAGGTAGATGCGGAACGTCGTACCTTCGCCGCGCTGACTCCTGACTCTGAGGTTGCCCTGGTGCTGCTGGACGATGCCGTACACGGCCGCCAGGCTCAAGCCCGTTCCCTGCCCGACATCCTTCGTGGTGAAAAACGGCTCGAAGAGGTGCTGCTGGACCTCCGCCGTCATGCCGCAGCCGGTGTCGCTCACGGTCAGGAGCGCGTAGGGCCCGGCCGGCAGATCAGGCGCCAGCGCGTTCTGCTCCAGGGTCACGGCGGCCGTCTCGATCGTCAGCCGCCCCCCTTCAGGCATCGCGTCGCGGGCGTTGACGGCCAGGTTCATCAGCACTTCCTCGAGCTGAGTAGAGTCGGCCCTCACCGACAAGGGCAAGGGCGAAATCACGGCGCACAGCTCGACGTTGCCGCCGAGCAAGCTGCCGAGCACCTTGACATAGTCCGCGATGAGGGCATTCAGGTCGATGACCCTGGGCGAGTTGATCTCCCGGTGACTGAAGGCCAGGAGCTGGCGGGTCAGCGCGCCGGCCCGCTCGCCGGCCGTCAGGATGGCGCGGAGCGCAGAGTGCGAGGCGTCTGAGGGGGCCAGTCTGTCGAGGGCCTGCTGCGCGTAGCCGTTGATGACGGTGAGCAGGTTGTTGAAGTCGTGGGCCACGCCGCCCGCGAGCCGGCCGACAGCATCCATCTTCTGCATGTGCCGCAGGGCCTCGGCCGCCCGAAGGCGTTCGCTCGTATCGCGGAACGCCAGAACGGCCCCGATGACGTTGCCCGCTTTGTCCTTGATCGGGCACGCCGAGCCGGCGATTTGACGCTCGCTCCCGTCGCGGCAGACGAGACTGGTGTCCGCGACGAGTTCCATACCCTTGCCGTCTCGGAGGATCATCGCCACCTGGCTCGGGAGCGGCGCGCGGGTGCGGCCGTCTCGGAGCGGGAACACCGTGTCGACGTCCTTGCCCATAGCCTCATCGGCGCCCCACCCCGTCAGGTCTTCCGCGACGCGGTTCATGAGCGTGATCTTCCGTGAGCTGTCCGTGGCCAGAACGGCCTCGCCGATGCTGCCGAGCATCGTGGTCAGCCACTCCTCGCTCTCCCTCAAGCGGCGGTCGAGCTCATGCTTGTGCAGGGCTGTCTGGATCACCGCGTTGACGGTGGTCTCGGCGAACGGCTTGACGATGTACCCGAGCGGGTCCGCCGCCTTGGCGCGCTGCAAGGTCGAGTCATCGGCGTGCGCGGTCAGGAAGATGACCGGCAGCCGGAAGTTTGTCCGGATCTGCCGGGCCGCCTCGACGCCGTCCATGTCTCCCTTGAGGCGGATGTCCATGAGGACCAGGTCCGGGCGCGCTGTGGGAATCTTTCTCAAGGCTTCAGCGCCGGTGGACGCGACCGAGACGACCTCGTGACCGAGGCTCGCGAGGCAGTCCTCGATGTCCTCACGGACGAGGATCTCGTCTTCGACGACCAGGATTCTAGACTTGGGCATGAGGAGCATCCTCTCTGACCGCGGATGCCAGGTCCGGCGGTGCGTTTTGCCGAGCGAATCGAATCTCGACCGAGGTCCCACTGGTGGTGTGACACTGGACGACGCCGCCGAGCTGCTCGGCCAGGGCTCGGATCAGGCGCCAGCCCAATGAGCTCGTGCGGCCGAGATCCACGTCTGCGGGTACACCGACTCCATCGTCCCGGACGACGAGGCAGAGCTCGTCCTCTCCCTCGGCGTTAAAGCCGATGTAGACGGTACCAGAGTGACCGACCGGGAAAGCGTGCTTCAGGCAGTTCGACATCAGCTCGTTGAGGATCAGGCCGCACGGCACGGCATAGTCCAAGCTCAGCGGCAGGTCGGCGATGTCGAGCCTGACGCGGACGCTCCGAGCCGGGAGCGCGTAAGAAGTGAGGATGTTGTTCGTCAGGTCGCGGACGTATTCGCCGAAGCTCACCCGGGCCAGGTCGCGCGCCCGGTAGAGCTT
>Ga0137403_10003225_pt1 | contig 19644 bp, 16 predicted proteins | sample CZOMad2_1_16fung_FD_122057 | JGI IMG/M metagenome (GOLD analysis project Ga0137403, IMG submission 122057) | Vadose zone soil fungal communities from Angelo Coast Range Reserve, California, USA - CZOMad2_1_16fungal (Hybrid Assembly) | ecosystem: Environmental > Terrestrial > Soil > Vadose zone...
CGACGTTGTCGATGAGGTCGAGCAGGGTCTGCTCGGACCAGTGCAGGTCTTCGCAGACCAGGACCACGGGCCGCACCCGCCCCAGCATGTCGAGCAGGGACCGGACCGCCCAGGCGATGTCCTCGATGCCGACCCGTCCGGCGTCCCCTGACGGCGGTTCACCCATGACCGTCGCGAGAGCGCGGGCCGCGAGGCTGTCGTCGCCCAGTTCCCCGGCGAGCGCGGGCCATCCTCCCGGATAGGAGGCGAGCATCTCGGCCAGCGGCTTGTAGGTGATGCCCCTGCCGTAGGCGGAACAGCGCCCGGACAGTACCGTGACCCCATCGCCGGGAAGGGTGGCGAGGAATTCCCTGACCAGCCGCGACTTGCCAATTCCTGGCGTCCCAAGCACCGTGGCCAGGCAGACCATCCGCCGCCTGGTCGCCCGCTACGAGGGCGTGGAATACGCGCTCGAGCGCGCCCACGCCTACGCGCAGACGGCCAAGGACGACCTCAAGCCCTTCGCCGACTCCGACGACAAGGAGACCCTGGTCCTCATCGCGGACTTCGTGGTGGACCGGGACCGCTAGTCGCTCGCCCGCCATGCCGGGCCGTCTCATCACGCTGACCACGGATTTCGGGGTCCGCGACCCGTTCGTCGGCGTCATGAAGGGCGTGATCCTCGGGATCTACCCCGATGCCCGCCTGGTGGACCTCACCCACGAGATCGATCCCCAGGACGTGCTGGGGGCCCAGCTGGCTCTCGAGGGCGCGGTGGGCTTCTTTCCGCCGGGCACCATCCACCTCGCCGTCGTGGACCCCGGGGTGGGGAGCGCGCGGCGACCGCTGGCGCTGGAGTCGCGAGGGCAGCGATTCGTCGGCCCCGACAACGGGCTCTTCACCTTCGCCCTCGCCGATCCCGGCTGGACCGCGGTGACGCTGGAGGTGTCCCGGTACCGGCTTCCCGAAGTCTCCCGGACGTTTCACGGGCGCGACGTCTTCGCGCCGGCGGCCGCGCACCTGGCGCGCGGAGTGGAGCTGGCCGAGCTGGGCCCGCCGACGCGCGATCTCGTGCGCCGGCCGCTCCCCGTGGCGCGCCGCGAGGGCGCGAGCCTGCTGGGCGAGGTGCTCGCGGCGGACCGCTACGGCAATCTGATCACCTCGATCACCCTCGCGCAGCTCGCGGGAGCGCCGCGCGTGGTGGTGGAAGTGGCGGGGCGATCGCTGGGCGCGCCGCGTGCTGCCTATTCCGAGGGCCAGCGGGATCGAGCGGCCCCGATCCTGGGATCGCAGGGTCGACTCGAGATCTTCGTGAGGGACGGCGACGCGCGCGCCCTGCTGGGGGCGGGGCCGGGAACGCCGGTGCGGGTGACGCTGGGCTAGCTAAGCTAGTCGGAAGGCTTGGAGCGCTTGGAGGAGGTGGGCTTGCTCTTCCCGCTTTCCCTCTTGCCGCCGTCGCTCTTGCCGCTGCCGCTCCCGCCGCTCGACCCCCCACCGTTGGACGCGCCGTCGCTCTTGGCCGTCCCGCCGCTCTTGGTCGCGCCGTCGCTCGAGGTGCCGGAAGATGAGGGGGAGCTTCCACTCTCCGTGCTAGACTGGGCGCCGGTCGAGGACGAGGATTCGGCTTTCATCGCCTTTTTCCTCGATTCCGACGGGTAGTCGGTGACGTACCACCCGCCACCTTTGAGGATGAAGGTGGAGGGGCTCAAGAGCCGTTGTACGGGACCGCCGCACACGTCGCACGTCTCGAGCGGCTTCTCCGAGATGCGCTGACGCACCTCGAAGACTCGAGGACATTTCGGGCATTCATACTCGTAAGTGGGCACGTTCAAACAAGTACATGGCTAACGCGGTGCTGTCAAGGAACGCAGTCGGAGCGCTGATCGCCGCGCTCGTCGCCCTTGGCCTGGCCGGGGGCGGCTGCGCCACCGGCAAAGAAGAGCAGGTTCGCAAGATCCAGGCGCGCAACGCCTACGATCAGGGCGGGAGCAACTTCCGGGAAGGCCGCGTCTCCCTCGGCCTCGCCTCGCTACAGGAGGCGGTGCAGCTCGACCCCGACAACGCCGTCTACCACAACGCGCTCGGCGTGGCCCAGCTCCAGCTCCGCCGATGGCCCGAGGCGCAGGCGTCCTTCGAGAAGGCCATCCAGCTCGACGGAGCCTATGCCGAGGCCTATCACAATCTAGGCCTGGCCCTGGCTCGACAGGGACGCCTGGACCAGGCGGTCGCCAGCTACCGGAAAGCGCTGACCTTTCCTACCTACCCGAGCCCAGAGCTGGCCTATCACAATATGGGGGATGCCTACCTCAGGCTGGGGAAGCTCCGTGAGGCCGAGGAGTCCCTCCGGCAGGCCCTCCAGCTCGAGCCCAAGAACCAGTTTTCTCATTATTTGCTTGGAGTTGTCCTCGCCGAAGCCGGCCGTAAGGACGAGGCCACCTCGGTGTTCCGCCAGGCCCGGGACCTCGATCCCAGCTCTTCCGTAGGCTTACTGACGGTGGAGGCCCTGAAGACCCTCGAAACGCGCTAGCTCGGGCATAATTCCTTGACCCAAGATACCCCATTGCGGTAAAAAAGGTCGTTGTCGTGAAGTCTCTGCACCCCCCTATCTGTCTAGGGGATCCTCGGAGTTGTAGCACCGTGGTATCGCGTAGCCTGCACCAGGGCAGTCGAGGCAGTGGGTTCTCGGAAGCACGAGAAGCCAACCACCAATGAGGAGAAGGTCCATGAGAAAGCTGGTCGTAATCACCTTGGCCTTGGTCGCCCTCGTCGGCACCATGGCCCCAGGGGCGTTCGCGCAGCCCGCCGCGGCGCCGGCGCCTCCGCCCCTGACGTTCAACATCAACGGGTTCCTCGACACGATCTCGTCGGCGAGCCACAACCTGCGTGATCTGAACTTCACGCGACCGGGCGACAAGGAGTGGTACGCCCGGAACCGCGGCCGTATCAACATTGAAGGCCGCGCCGGCACTGCCGTGTTCGTGTGGGGTATCGAGATCGACTCCACGTGGGGCCAGGTCAGCGGCCAGGACAATAACCTGGCCGGTCAGACGGCCCTCAACAACCAGCAGCGCGCCGGCACCACGTCGGCCTTCGACCTCAACACCGACGTGCAGGGCAGCGTCGAGACCAAGTGGCTCTTCGCTGAGTTCGACATGCCGCTCATGCCGTTCGCGACGCGCGTTCGCCTGGGTGCCCAGCCGTACTCGGTCACCTACAAGATCTGCGCCCTGGCGTGCTCCGACTTCGCGGGTATCAACCTCGATACCAAGTGGTCGCCGAACGTCACGTCGCACTTGACCTTCGCCCAGATCGAGGAAAATCTTCAGGGGCCGAGCACGGGCGGTAGCGGGGCCACCGGCTTCAACCGCGGTGACGACTTCGCCCTGATCGCCAGCGTCGAGGTCACCCCGATCAAGGGCCTCGACATCCGTCCCCTCTATGCGTATGCGTGGTTCCAGGGCAACACGTCGTCGGCCGCTCGCGCGACGGTCGGCGGGATTCCCGGCCAGGGTGGTACCCCCACCTTCACCTCCAGACTCGCAGGCTGTTCTGCCGGTTCTCCGGCGCTCGTGGCTGCGAATGCGGGTCCGGGGGTCCAGATTGCTACCGTCCCCTGCCCCGCGGCGCCGACCAACGAGGAGCATCGGCATACCGTCGGTGTCGATGCGCGGTGGCGCTCCGGCCCCTTCTCGCTGGAGCCCACGGTCTTCTATCAGTTCGGTACGCGTGACACGGACAACCCCTTCGGGAACTCCGCCACGAAGCTGACCAAGGAAGCCGACCTCTCGGCTTGGCTCTTCGACGTGAGGGCCGGGTTCCGGACCGGCCCGCTGCTCCTGGAAGTCCGGGCCATGTACACCACGGGCAACCGGCCCAAGGATCAGCTGAGCAAGGAAGTGAACTACTACCAGCCGATCACCGGTGACACGGGTTGGTGGTCGGACGGGTGGGGTAATATCACCGCCCTCGGTATCGACTACTTCAACGGCGCCTTCCGTACCCTCGGGACCAATATCGGTCTCGATCGCTACGGTCGTCAGCAGCTCGGCCTGAAGGCGACCTATAGCTTCACCCCGCAGCTCGACGTGTACGGGCTGGCCATGGCCGTGGCGACGGCTCGTTCGATTGATACGGACGGGACGTTCTCGTCGGCGGTCATCAACTGCCGGCCGAGCGATTGTAAGGGTGATGCCCAGTATATCGGTACCGAGCTCAATCTCGGTACCACCTGGCGCTTCGCGCCGGGCCTGACGTTCGATCTCGTGGGCGCCTACCTCTTCGCGGGCGACGCCCTGGACACGACCGAGATCATCGGCGGCGTGGCCACCAAGCGGGATTCCAAGGATGTCTACACGGTGGCGGCCCGTCTGCGCCTGAGCTTCTAGGCGCCACCTGAAGCCGTAGCGAGCGGGGCATGGAGGACAGACTCCATGCCCCGTTTTTCTTTTCCCCGGACGTCATCTCATAGAGTTGCCTGCCCCGGGTCGGGGCGCTATAGTGCGGCCATGGTTGGCCGTCTCCTGATCGGGGTTCTCGTCTGCCTCCTGGCTGGCGGAGCCTCCCTGGGGTTCGCCCAGCAGCGGCCGGCGCCTTCGGACCCCCCCGGACAAGCTCCGGGTCCCACCGTCCCCATGACCGTGCTCGCCGATCAGCTGGTGGACCTCTTCCCGAAGATCGAAGGGGACGTCCTTGAAGTCCAGGACGGGACGCTCACCCTCGGCGTGGGGCGCAAGGATGGGGCTCGCCCCGGGCTCGACCTGGCGCTGTTCCGCGAGGGCCGGGAGATCAAGCACCCCAAGACCGGCCAGGTGCTGGGGCGGTCCGAGATGGCCCTGGGGCGCGTCACCCTCACCGAGGTGGACGAGCAATTCTCGCGCGGTACCGCCACCGCCACCGTCCCCGTCGCGGCGGGGGACCGCTTCCGGCTCTCGTCCGGCAAGATCCGGCTCGTCCTCCTGCCCCTGGCGGGGGGCGCCCGCGACGCCCTCATCGAGGCCACCACCCAGGAGCTGGTCGAGCGGCTCAACGCCTCCGGCCGCTTCGTGGTGAGCATGGGCGACCCGATCAACCTTTATCTGGCCCAGGAGGGAATCAAGGCTGAGGAGTTCCTCAACGGGAAGGGCGTGAAGGAAGCGGCGGCGCGATTCAAGTTCGAGAACCTCCTGGTATTTCAGTTCAAGCGCGTGCAGAACCGGCCCTTCATGGAGGTGCGCTTCTTCTCCCTCCCGGGCCGGGACGCCCTCGTGAGCACCGCCTTCTTCGTACCGCCGTCCATCCGCGCCGTCTCGGACCGGGATCGCTTCTCCGCCGCCACTCGCGACGTGAACCGGCCCCAGGCCAAGCCGCGGTCGCTCCTCTCCCGTCTGCTCGGCGGCGAGCTGGAGGCGGGATCGTACTCCACCGGCGAGCACTCCATCCCGCTGAGGGAAGTGGCCCGCTTCGGCTTCCCCGTACTCGCCATGGACATCTCGGTGCAGCCCAAGGACAAGATCCCTCGGGTGGCGGTGAGCGACGGTGAGAAGATCTATCTGTACCGGATCGTCAATCAGAAGTTCGAGCCGGAATGGTCCTTCTCGGTGGGGACGCTGGGACGGGTGATGTCGGTTCAGCTCGTCGATCTCGACGGCGACGGTATCTTCGAGGTGGTGGCGAACCGCTACCACAACAAGGCCGGGCTCAACTCCTTCGTGATCACCGCCAAGGACGGCAAGCCGAGATTCCTGGCCGACAACCTCGAGATGTTCCTCTTCGCCGTCGACGCGAAGAACGAAGGCCATAAGCAGACGCTCTGGGCCCAGCGCTACAACTCGGACACCTTCTTCACGCCGGGTCAGGCGGAGCAGGTGGTGATCAAGAAGGGCGGCATCGTGTCGGAGAAGTCGGTGCGGGTGCCCAGCTCGTTCCGGCCCATGGGCGCGGCCTTCTCCAATATCCATGGCAAGGACACCCGCGCGCTCGCCCACATCGACGAGTTCAACCGGCTCCAGATCTCCCTGGACGGTGAGGATGTCTGGCGGTCGTCCACCATGGTGGGCGGCGGCTACATCAAGATGGAGCTGGTCATCGAGCGCGCGCGGCAGGGCAGCCAGAGCAAGTTCTACAAGATCGAGCCCACCCCGCTCGCGGTGGATCTGGACGGCGACGGGATCGAGGAGCTGGTGGTCCCCCAGAACCAGATCCGCGAGGGCCTGCTGGCGGTGGTGTTCAAGGGGCCCGCCGGTTATCGCCTCCAATCCATCGACACCGGCTTCGAGGGCGGCATCACCGCGCTGGGCGCGTTCCGTACCGAGGACAGCAATCAGCCCACTTTGGTGGCGGCGGTGGTTCGCTTCAACAGCTTCTTCAGCAGCGCGGGCGAGACGCAGATCATCATGACCATCCCGCAGGAGTAGGGCCTGCTCCACCCGTACCGAGGTGTCCTGCCCAAGCTGCATCCGACCGCCTTCGTCGAGACCTCCGCCCAGGTGATCGGCGACGTGGAGCTCGCCGAGGAGACCAGCGTCTGGTTCACCTCGGTGCTGCGGGGCGACGTGAACTTCATCCGGGTGGGCCGCGGGACCAATATCCAGGACGGCACCATCGTCCACGTCAATCGGGGGGGCACCCCCACCATCCTCGAGGAGTTCGTCACCGTGGGCCATGCCGCGCGCCTGCACGGCTGCCACATCAAGTCCCACTGCCTCATCGGTATCGGCGCCATCGTCCTCGACGGCGCGGTGCTGCAAGAGGAGTGCCTGGTGGCGGCGGGGGCGGTGGTCTCGCCCGGCACCCTGGTGCCGCGGGGCAGCGTGCTGATGGGCGCTCCCGCGCGTGTGAAGCGCCAGGCGACCCCCGCCGACGTCGACCTCATCCACCGTTCGGCCGAGGGCTATATCGCGCTCCGGGGGGAGTACCTGGCGGCCCAGGGGCCAAGCAGGATCTGATGGCGACCCGGGTCAGCACGGCGCCCCCGCGCGGCATGCGGGACATCCTGCCGTCGGAGGTCGAGCTCCGCGACGCCGCCACTCAGCAGATCCTGTCCGTGTATCGCGGGTTCGGATTTCGCCGGATCGAGACGCCCGCGCTGGAGAGCCTCAAGCTCCTCACCGGCAGCGAGGGCGGCGAGAACGAGAAGCTGATCTTCAAAGTGCTCAAGCGCGGAGAGGATCTGGAGGCGGCCCGGCGTGGGGGAAGCGAGCTCGCCGAGCACGGCCTGCGCTTTGACCTCACCGTGCCTCTGGCCCGCTACTACGCGGAGAACCACGCCCGCCTGCCCGATCCGCTCAAGGCGGTGCAGATCGGGCCGGTATGGCGCGCGGAGCGGCCCCAGAAGGGGCGATTCCGCCAGTTCACCCAGTGCGACATCGACGTCCTCGGTGTGGCCTCCGGCCTGGCGGAGGTGGAGCTGATCCTGGCCACCAGCGAGGCGCTCGACCGGCTGGGACTGACCGATCTGACCGTGCGCATCAACGACCGGCGTATCCTCGGCCTCATCGCCCAGCACTGCGGCTTCGCCGAAGAACAGCAGGGGGGCTTCTTCATCACCTTCGACAAGCTGGACAAGCTCGGCCCAGAAGGAGTGCTCGCCGAGCTGCGCGAGGCCGGATATCGCAAGGCGGCCATCGAGCGGTTCGAGCGCCTTCTGCCCACGCTCCAGAAGCGCGAGCTCTCGCTGGAGGCGCTGCCCGCCGCGCTGGGCATGGGCGCGGCCCGGCTGCCGGAGGCGTTCGAATCGCTGGCGTGGATCATCCGCACTGCCGGCGGCGAGATGCCCCCGGGGGCCCGTGTGCAGTTCGATCCCACGCTGGTGCGCGGCATGGGGTACTACACCGGCACGATCTTCGAGATGGCGTCCCCCGCCTTTCCGTCGTCGATCGCGGGGGGCGGCCGCTACGACCGCATGATCGGCCGTCTCCTCGGCCGCGACGTTCCCGCCTGTGGCTTCTCCATCGGGTTCGAGCGGCTGATCACGATTCTGACCGAGCGCGGGGCCGCGGCCGCGGCGCCGGAGGCGGTGGCGTCGGCCCGGCGGATCGCGCTGCTGGTGGACGCGGGCGGCGACCTCGCCGCCGCCCTGGCGGCCGCGCGCGGACTGCGGGCCAAGGGCGATCTGGTCTCGCTCGAGATCCGGCGCAAGAACGTCGGCAGGCAGCTGGAGGATTTCGTGACGCACGGTTTCTGGGGCTATGCCACCGGCGAGGCGGCGGGCCAGGTGACGGTGAAGGCGTTGACCGGAAAGGGCGGCCGCGACTGATGCACGCCTATCGAACCCATACCTGCGGGCAGCTCCGCGCCGCCGATGTCGGGAAGGCCGCGCGGCTGTCCGGCTGGGTGCATCGCAAGCGCGACCACGGCCAGCTGCTCTTCATCGACCTCCGCGACCATCACGGCATCACCCAGTGCGTGATCAATGCCGGCAGCGCCAGCTTCGAGGCCGCCGCCGCCCTGCGCCCGGAGAGCGTGGTGACGGTGACCGGCACCGTGGTGGCGCGCGGCGCGGACGCGGTCAACCCCAAGCTTCCCACCGGGGAGGTGGAGCTGGCCGTGGACCAGCTCCGCGTGGAGTCCCCCGCCGAGACCCTGCCCCTCCAGGTGGCCAGCGACGCCGAGTTCCCCGAGGACACGCGCCTGCGCCACCGCTTCCTCGACCTGCGGCGCGAGAAGCTGCATCGCAATATCCTGCTCCGCGCCCAGGTCATCGCGAGCATTCGGCGGCGCATGATCGCGGCCGGCTTCACGGAGTTCCAGACACCTATCCTCACCTCGAGCTCGCCCGAGGGGGCGCGCGACTATCTGGTCCCCAGCCGCATCCATCCCGGGAAGTTCTACGCGCTGCCCCAGGCCCCTCAGCAGTTCAAGCAGCTCCTGATGGTGGCCGGCTTCGACCGCTACTTCCAGATCGCGCCCTGCTTCCGCGACGAGGACGGGCGGGCGGACCGCTCGCCGGGGGAGTTCTACCAGCTCGACTTCGAGATGTCCTTCGTGACCCAGGAAGACGTGTGGGCGACGATCGAGCCCGTGCTCCACGGCGTCTTCGAGGAGTTCGGGGCGGGGCGGACGGTGACCGCCCCGCCCTTCCCGCGCATCCCCTACGCGGAGGCGATGGCGAAGTACGGCACCGACAAGCCGGATCTGCGAATTCCCATCGTGAACGCCGACGTCACCGCGATCTTCGCGGGGTCGGACTTCAAGGTGTTCGCGGAGGCGGCCGGCCGGGGCGCGGTGGTGCGCGCGATCCCGGGCCCCGGCGCGGCGGCCCGGCCGCGGAGCTTCTTCGACAAGCTGGACGCCTGGGCCCGCGAGCAGGGCGCGCCCGGGCTCGGCTACGTCTCGCTCGCGGAGGCGGGAGCCCGGGGCCCCATTGCGAAGTTCCTCGACGCGCCGCGTCTGGCCGCGCTGCAGAAGGCGACGGAAACCGGGCCCGGCGACGTGGTCTTCTTCGTCTGCGACAAGCCGGCGGTGGCGGACCCCCTCGCGGGCAAGGTCCGCACGCGTCTCGGTGAGGAGCTCGGCCTCATCGAGAAGAACGCCTTCCGCTTCTGCTGGATCACCGACTTTCCCATGTACGAGTGGGACGAGGAGGCGAAGAAGATCGACTTCAGCCACAACCCGTTCTCGATGCCGCAGGGCGGGCTGGAGGCGCTGGAGACCCAGGACCCCCTCACCATCAACGCCTACCAGTACGACATCGTCTGCAACGGCATCGAGCTGTCCAGCGGGGCCATCCGCAACCACCGTCCGGACATCATGTTCAAGGCCTTCGAAATCGCGGGATACCGCCCCGAAGAGGTGGAGGCGCGCTTTGGCGGCATGCTCAATGCCTTCCGCTACGGGGCGCCGCCCCACGGCGGGTCGGCCCCCGGTATCGACCGGATCGTGATGCTGCTGGCCGACGAGCGGAACATCCGCGAGGTCATCGCCTTCCCCATGAACCAGCAGGCCCAGGATCTCCTCATGCAAGCGCCCAGCGAGGTGGATCCCAAACGGCTTCGCGAGCTGCACATCAAGCTCGACCTGCCGCCCGAGCGGGCCTGACCTGGCCGCCATGCTATCCTGAGGCGCGGAGGAACGAGCACCTGACCCAGGCCACTACCGTCACCCGCCGTGTCCAGCTGCCCGCGTCGTCCGACCTCCTCACGCTGCTCGGCAAGAACGACGAGCATCTTCGCGCCCTCGAGTCGCAGTTCGACCTCCGCGTCTCCGCCCGCGGGCACGAGGTGACCCTTCGCGGCGAGGAGCGGCAGGTGGCGCAGGCGGAGCGGCTTCTCCACGAGCTGGTGGCGCTGCAGGGAGCGCGGCCGGGCCTGAGCGCGGGCGAGGTACGGGCGGCGCTGCGCCTGGCCGGAAGCGAGCCGGGCACCGACGTCCGCGCAGTGCTCGGCGACGCCATCAGCGTCCCGTCGCGCCGGCGACTCATCTCGCCGAAGACGGCCAACCAGAAGCGCTACCTCGACGCCATCCGCGCCTACGACCTCGTCATCTCCATCGGTCCCGCCGGCACCGGCAAGTCCTATCTCGCGGTGGCCATGGCGGTATCGGCGCTCATGAAGCGCGAGGTGGCGCGCATCATCCTGACCCGGCCGGCGGTGGAGGCGGGCGAGCGCCTGGGGTTTCTTCCCGGCGACCTGATCGAGAAAATCCATCCCTATCTGCGCCCGCTCTACGACGCCCTCTACGACATGCTCGACTCGGACAAGGTAGCCACCCTCACCGAGAAGGGGCAAATCGAGATCGCGCCGCTGGCCTACATGCGCGGCCGGACCCTCAACGACGCCTTCATCATCCTCGACGAGGCCCAGAACACGACCTCCGAGCAGATGAAGATGTTCCTCACGCGGCTCGGCTTCAACTCCAAGATGGTGATCACCGGCGACATCACCCAGGTGGACCTGCCGTCCAGCCGCGTGTCCGGCCTGGTGGAGGCGCAGTCGGTGCTGCGCGGGGTGGAAGGCATCCAGTTCGTGTATTTCAGCGACCGCGACGTGGTCCGCCACGATCTGGTTTCGGCCATCGTGCGGGCCTACGACCGCGCGCACCCGCGGCCGCGCGGTGTCCCGGATGCGGAGCCCCCCAACGGTTGATCACGGGGTGAGGGAGCGCGGAGGCCCTCGCATTCCGCGCGGCCTGCGGGAGTGCGGAGTCCCTCGGAATGTCCCCAGTGGGGAGGGGGGCGGGGGCCCTGGCCTGATCCGGGAATCCGCCGTCGCCGGGAGGGCGGGGGCCATTTCGAGGCCCTCGCAACGTTAAGACCAATCATGCGCGTCGCGCTCCAGAGCCGTCAGTCCAGGGTCCGCGTATCGCTGCCGCGGTTGCGCGCCGTGGCTCGCGTGGCACTGGGCGCGGTGGGGCGCGCCCGGGCGGAAGTGCACGTGACGGTGGTGGACGATCGCACCATTCGCCGCCTCAATGCCCGCTACCTGGGCTCCCGAAAGCGCACCGACGTGCTGGCTTTCGACCTCGGCGGCCCTGGCCCCGCGCCATTCCTGGGCGAGGTGATCGTCTCCGCGGACACGGCGGCGCGGCAGGCGGCCGCGGTGGGGGTGTCGGTTGCGCTCGAGCTCGACCTGCTCGTGATACATGGCATTCTCCACCTGGCCGGCTGGGATGACGCGCGCCCCGCGCAGGCGCGCCGCATGCACGAGCGGGCCCGGGCCATCCTGAGCCGCGCCCGTCGCCGGCCGGTGCCCGCCCGGCTCTGGGCCGGGTTGCTGCCCTCCGCATGACGGCCCCGGCGCATCGGGCGGGATTCGTGGCGCTGGTCGGGCGCCCCAATGTCGGCAAGTCCACCTTGCTCAACCGGCTGGTGGGCGAGAAGATGGCCATCGTTTCTCGGCGCCCTCAGACCACGCGTACTCGCATCACGGGGATCCGCCACCTGGCGCACGCGCAGGTGATCTTCGTGGACACGCCCGGCTTGCACGCGGGGCATGGGCGGCTCGGCGAGCTGATGCAGCGGGCGGCGGAGCGCGCGCTGGAGGACGTGGACCTGGTCTGTTTCGTGGCCGAGGCCACCGAGCGGCCGGAACGCATCGACGGAACCGCCCTGGCCCGGCTCGCGGCGGTGCGGGCCCCCGTGATCTGCTGCCTCAACAAGGTGGACCTGGTCGCTCCCAAGTCTCGTCTCTTGCCCCTCATCGCCGGGTATCGTGAGCGGCACCCGTTCCAGGACATCGTGCCGCTCTCGGCGCAGACCGGCGCCGGGTGTGATGCGCTCATGAACCTGGCGCTGGCGGCCCTTCCCGAACGGCCGCCCTATTTCCCCCGCGAGTCGCTCACCGACCAGCCGGAAACGTTCTTCGTGGCGGAGACGATTCGCGAGAAGATCTTCCGGCTCACCAACCAGGAGATCCCCTACGCCTGCGCGGTCCGCGTGGAGGAGCTCACCGAGCGCCCGCGGCCGGAGTGCCTGTACATCAAGGCCACCATCTTCGTGGAGCAAGACTCGCAAAAGGGTATCCTCATCGGGAAGCAGGGGGCGATGCTCAAGCGCATCGGCAGCACGACGCGGGAGGATCTCGAGCGATTCTTCGGGATCAAGACCTATCTCGACCTCCGCGTCGCCGTACGCAAGAACTGGCGGAAAGACGAGGGGGCGCTGCGGGAATTCGGCTTCCTCCTCACGTCCTGAGCATGGCGCTTTCCCGAACGCGGGCGGTGGTGGTGAGCCGCCGCCCGATGGGCGAGCAGGACCGGCTGGTGGAGTTCTACACGCGGGACCACGGCAAGGTGCGGGGCGTGGCGAAGTCGGCGCGGCGACCCCGCTCCCGCTTCGTCGCCGCGCTGGAGCCCTTCACCCTGGGCGAGCTCGTCTTCTTCGATACCGGGCGCAGCGGGTTGGTCCGGGTGGACCACTTCGACATCGTCCACTCCTTCGTGCGGGTGCGGGAGAACCTCGACCGCCTCGGGCGGGGCGCCTGGATGTGCGAGTCGCTCACCCGGCTCTCCGCCGACCGCGACCCGCATCCCGCGCTGTTCGGGCTCCTCGTCCGCAGCCTGCGCGCCCTGGAGACCGTCGTCTCGCCGGAGCGCGTGGCCATCTGCTTCGCCCTGCGGGCGGTCGATCTCCTCGGGCACCGGCCGCGTCTGGACCGGTGCGTGGAATGCGGCCGGGCCTTCCCGTTCGCGGGCGCGTCGCTGGATCCCGAGGCGGGTGGCCTCGTCTGCGGGGCCTGCGCGGCGGGCCGCCCCGCGGTGCCGCTGTCCCCTACCGCGGTGGGGATGCTGGCGCGGATGCGCGGGATGCGATGGGAGGAGGCCCTCGCGCTCGGGGTGGGCGCCGCGCTCGAGGACGAGCTGGGCACGGCGCTGGACAGCGTCGTCACGCGGCTCATCGGCGGGCTCCCGCGCTCGCTCCGCTTCATCGGGCAGACGCGGCGCGGGCTCGCCGGCGTGGCCGAGCCGCCGCCGGCCCGGCGGCGCACATGATATCCTAAGCGCCATGCCCGTCACCATGGACACGCTGGTGTCCCTCTCGAAGCGCCGCGGTTTCGTCTTCCAATCCAGCGAGATCTACGGGGGCACCGGCTCCGTCTGGGACTACGGCCCGCTCGGCGTCGAGCTCAAGCAGAACATCAAGCGGCTCTGGTGGCGCGACTTCGTGCAGTCGCGCGCGGACATGGTGGGCCTCGACGCCTCCATCCTCATGCACCCGATGGTGTGGACGGCGAGCGGGCACGTCGACAAGTTCACTGATCCCATGGTGGACTGCCACGAGTGCCGCCATCGCTTCCGTGCCGATCACGTGGATGCGCGGCCGTGGACCCACTACTGCCCGGCCACCAAGGGGAACAAGTTCGTGATCCCGGCGGGCGAGGCGTGCGGGCACTGCGGCGCCCGGCGCACGCTGTGCCCGGAGTGCGGCAAGGGCGAGCTCACCGCGCCCCGCCAGTTCAACCTCATGTTCAAGACCTTCATGGGCCCGGTGGAGGACGAAGCCGCCCTTACCTATCTTCGTCCCGAGACCGCCCAGGCGATGTTCGTCAACTTCGACAACGTGCTCCAGTCCATGCGGCTCAAGCTGCCCTTCGGTATCGCGCAGGCGGGGCGGTCGTTCCGGAACGAGATCACGCCGGGCAACTTCATCTTCCGGACGCGCGAGTTCGAGCAGATGGAGATCGAGTACTTCGTGAACCCGCACGACACCGTCGAAGGGCGGCCTGCCGACGAGTGGTGGCACGACCGCTGGATCGCGGACTGCATGGCGTGGTTCCGGCGCTACGGCCTGCGCGAAGAAAACCTCCGCCTGCGCGAGCACGAGAAGGCCGAGCTGGCCCACTATGCGAAGCGCACGGTGGACATCGACTACCTGTTCCCCATCGGCTGGAGCGAGCTGATGGGTATCGCCAACCGCAGCGACTACGACCTCAAGCAACACTCCAAGTTCAGCGGCAAGTCGCTCACCTACTTCGACGAGGAGCGCAAGGAGCACATCGTGCCCTTCGTGGTGGAGCCGGCGGCCGGCGTGGACCGCGCCCTCCTCGCCTTCCTCGCCGACGCCTACCAGGAAGAGGAAGTGCGCGGGGAGAAGCGAGTGGTGCTCCGCTTCCACCCCGAGCTGGCGCCGGTGAAGGTGGCGGTGCTGCCCCTGCTCAAGAAGCGCGAGGAGATCGTGCGCACCGCGCACGGCATCCGCGCTGCCCTGTCCCGTCACTTCCGGGTCGTCTACGACGACACCGCCGCCATCGGAAGGCTTTACCGCCGGCAGGACGAGGTGGGCACGCCTTACTGCGTCACCGTCGACGTGCAGACGGTAGGAGATCGCGACAAGGGTGAGTCCGGGGACGGTCGCGTGACCATCCGCGATCGCGACAGCATGCAGCAGGTCCGCGTACCCGAGGGGGAGCTCCTGCCCGTCTTCCGCGGATTGCTCGAGGACGGGGACTGGGGCGCGGTGGTCGCACGCTTCGGCGGCGTGACGGCGGACGCGGGGCGCTCGCGGGAGGGCGACCCCTAGGGGCTTTGCCCGCCCTCGCGCGGCGCCGCAGTGGCGGGCGACGCGCCCGCGGGCCGCACCCCGGAGGCGAAGCGCGCCGGTCCGCAGACCTGCGCCGGCTCGGTGCCGACCACGAAGGCCATCAGCGCGGGCCGGGTGCAATCGCCCGCCTGGTCCAGGTCCACCGGCACCAGCACCACCTTCTCCGGGATGGGGAAGTCCTCCGCCGGCATCCCCGCCAGCGCCGACTGCATGAAGGTCGTCCAGATGGGCACCGCCACGCGCGAGCCGGTCTCGTCCTTCCCGAGGCTGCGCGGGCGGTCATAGCCCACCCAGACCCCGGTGGCAAGCTGGGGCGTGAACCCGATGAACCAGGCATTCGAATAGTCGTTGGTGGTTCCCGTCTTGGCGGCGGCCGGGCGCCCCAGCGCCTTGGCCGCCACGCCCGTCCCGCGCTCGATGGTGCCCTTGAGCATCTGCGTGGCCACGAAGGCCAGCTCGGGGGTGAGCACCTGCTTGGGCTCGGGGACGTTCTCCTCGAGCAGCTTGCCCTGGGCGTCGAGCACGTAGCGGACGGCGGTGGGATGCAGCCAGCGCCCCTGGTTGGCGAGGGTGCCGTAGGCGGAGGTGAGCTCGAGCAGGGAGAGCTCGGAGGTGCCCAGCGCCAGGCTGAGGTTCTCGCCGAGGGGGCTCTCCACTCCCATGCGCCGCGCCACGTCGATGGTGCGGCGGAGGCCGATGCGCTCCTGGACCTTCACCGCCGCCACGTTGACCGATTCCTCGAGGGCCTGCTGATACGTGACCGGCCCGCGGAACTTCCGATCGTAATTTTCGGGCTTCCAGGGCTTGCCGTTCGGGCCGCCCGGGAATTCCACCGGGGAGTCCTCCACCACGGTGGCGGGAGTCAGGCCCGCTTCGAGCGCCGCGATGTAGACGAAGGGCTTGAAGGAAGAGCCCGGCTGGCGGCGCGCCTGGGTGGCGCGGTTAAACTCGCTCTTGAAGAAGTCGTAGCCACCGACCATGGCTTTGATGTGGCCGGTCTGGGGATCGAGGGCGAGCAGTGCGCCTTCCGGCCGCTCCGTCACCGGGGCGGTGCCGGACTTCTCGGAGGCCTTGAGCCGCCGGGTCTCCAGCGCCTTGAGCCCCTCCCGCAGCGATTGCTCGGCCTTGAGCTGCATGGTCGGGGAGAGCGTGGTGTAGACCTGCAGCCCGCCCTTGAACACCACGTCGGCGCCGTACGCGGACTCCAGGAGCTGCTGGACATACTCGAGGTAGTGCTGCCCGGTGGTGCGGCGACGCTCGGGGGGGACCAGGTCCAGCTTGGCCGCGGCGAGCTTCTTCGACTCCGCGTCCTTCAGCACGTTCACGTCCACCATGCGGGCGAGGACGGTGGCCCGACGGCGTTTTGCCGCTTCGGGATGCTCGAAGGGGGAGTAGGTGGAGGGTGCCTTCGGAAGCCCCGCCAGCAGCGCGCTCTCCGCGATGGACAGGTCCTTGACCGACTTGCCGAAGAAGGTGCGTGAGGCCGCTTCCACGCCAAAGGCGCCGTGCCCGAAATAGATCTGGTTCAGGTACATCTCGAGGAGCCGGTCCTTCGGATAGCGGCGCTCCAGCTCCACGGCGAGGACGGCCTCCTTCAGCTTCCGATCGAGGCTCTTGTCGGGGGTCAGGAATAGCACCTTCGCGAGCTGCTGGGTGATGGTGCTGCCGCCCTCGACGATGCGCCCATGGCGGAAGTTCTGGTACACCGCGCGCGCGATGCCCATCGGATCCACACCGAAGTGCGAATAGAAGCGCGCATCCTCGGTGGCGAGGATGGCTTCCTTGAGGGCCTGGGGTATCTGGGCGAGAGGGACGAAGATGCGCCGCTCGACGTGGAACTCGGTGATCAGCTCGTCGCTGTCGTCGAAGATCTTGCTGCCCTGGACCGGCTCGAAGTTCTCCAGCGCGGTGACCGGCGGGAGCGAGCGGGGCAGGATGGTGAACACCCACAGGGCGGCCAGGCCGACCCCGAGACCGCCGAGCACGAAGAGGATCAACAGGGCCAGCACGAATGTCCGGAGCCACCGGCGCCGAGACGGTTGTTTCGCACGTCGTATCGTCGCCATGGATTGCTATTATACAGGCGTGAAAGCTCCGTCACCGCTCCGGCCGCTTCCGGCGCCGACCTTCCGCTCGGAGCTCCTCGGTGACCTGGAGTGGCGAGGACTCCTCGCCAACGTGTCGGATCCCGCCGACGCGGACCGGCATTTCCTCGAACCGGGCCGCCTCGCCTATATCGGCTTCGATCCCACCGCGGACAGCCTGCACGTCGGCAGCCTCCTGGGGCTCGTGGTGCTGCGCCGGATCCAGCGCGCGGGGCACCGGCCGGTCCTCCTCATCGGCGGGGGGACCGGGCTCATCGGCGATCCCAGCGGCAAGAGCGGTGAGCGCGCGCTGGACCCCGAGGAGCGAGTGGCGGCGGCGGCGGCGCGGCTCAAGGTGCAGGTCCAGCGCTTCCTGGACTTCGATCCGGGACCAGGCGGGGCGCTGCTCGTCAACAACTACGACTGGCTCGGGAAGATGGAGGTCATCAGCTTCCTGCGAGATGTCGGCAAGCATTTCCCGCTCGGCGCCATGCTGGCCAAGGAGTCGGTGCGGACGCGCATGGGTCGGCCCGACGCGGGTATCTCCTTCACTGAGTTCAGCTATCAGGTCTTGCAAGCCTACGACTTCCTCCGGCTCTTCCACGACCGCGGCTGCCGGGTGCAGCTGGGCGGGAGCGACCAATGGGGGAACATCACCGCTGGTATCGAGCTCATCCGGCGCGTGGCCGGCGAGCAGGCCTTCGGCATCACGCACCCGCTCGTCACCAAGGACGACGGGGCCAAGTTCGGCAAGACGGAGTCGGGCACCATCTGGCTCGATGCCGAGAAGACCTCGCCGTACGAGATGTACCAGTTCTGGTTGAACACGCCGGACGCGGACGTGGTGAAGTTCCTCGGCTACTTCACCTTTCTCGGCCGCGACGAGGTGGCCGACCTCGCCGACGTCGTCGCGAAGACGCCCGAGGAGCGCGAGGCGCAGCGCGTGCTCGCGCGCCACGTCACCGCGCTCGTCCACGGAGACGTCGCCATGCAGGAGGCGGAGGCCATCGGCGCCGCGATGTTCGGCGGCGAGGTGGCCTCGCTCGGGTCGGCCCAGCTCGAGCAGGTGTGCCGCTCCATCCCCACCACGGACCTCACCCCGGCCGAGGTCGCCGCCATGACGGTAGTGGACCTCTTGGTACGCGTGGGGGCCGCGGAGTCCAAGGGCGAGGCGCGGAAGCTCCTCGCCGGGGGGGGCATCACCCTCAATGGCAAGCGCCTGGTGGGCGGGACGGAGGTCCTGTCTGCGGTCCCCGCCCTCCATGGGCGCTCCTGGATTGTCCGGAAGGGTCGGCGGAGCTACTTCGCGGGCCGACTCGGCCGGCCTCAGTAGTCTAATTGCCTGATAAGTCGGAGATTATGTCCCCGGAGAGGAACTTCTTGACAGGCGAGGGAGGCATCCGTATCATCACACCTTGCTCATGCTGTAGGAGTGGTGTTGTGGCATGAGCGCGTTGAGAGAAGGCAGCCGGTTGTATCAGTCCAGCTGACCTGTTTCAACTCCGATGGGGTCCCGACCCCGCCGTTCTTTGAAAATCGCATATGCTACTGGCTCACCGACGAAGTGTGAGCACCATTCTAACTACTGAGTACCTTGCGCCTAACCGAAGCAACATCTTGGTTGGGCTTTAGGGACCAGGGTTCAAGTTTGTCGATTTATCTTGGCGAGTTTGATCCTGGCTCAGAGCGAACGCTGGCGGCGTACTTAACACATGCAAGTCGAACGGGGATCGCCGGGTTAGCAATAATTCGGCGGTCCTAGTGGCGCACGGGTGAGTAACACGTGGGTAACCTGCCCTAGAGTTCGGGATACCCCCTCGAAAGGGGGGCTAATACCGGATACGGTCCTCGGGTCGAAAGGCCTGGGGAAGAAAGGTAGCGCAAGCTGCCGCTCTTGGAGGGGCTCGCGGCCTATCAGCTAGTTGGCGGGGTAACGGCCCACCAAGGCTATGACGGGTAGCTGGTCTGAGAGGACGACCAGCCACACGGGGACTGAGACACGGCCCCGACTCCTACGGGAGGCAGCAGTGGGGAATTTTCCGCAATGGGCGAAAGCCTGACGGAGTGACGCCGCGTGTGGGACGAAGGCCTTCGGGTCGTAAACCACTGTCAGTGGGAAAGATGGGTGTCGGCGTGAATAGCGCCGATACTTGACGGTACCTGCAGAGGAAGCCCCGGCCAACTCTGTGCCAGCAGCCGCGGTAAGACAGAGGGGGCAAGCGTTGCTCGGAATTACTGGGCGTAAAGGGCGCGTAGGCGGGATGGCAAGTCGGTCGTGAAATCCTTCGGCTCAACCGAAGAACGTCGATCGATACTGCCGTTCTTGAGGATTGCAGAGGAGACTGGAATTCCCGGTGTAGCGGTGAAATGTGTAGAGATCGGGAGGAACACCGGTGGCGAAGGCGGGTCTCTGGGCAATTCCTGACGCTGAGGCGCGAAAGCGTGGGGAGCAAACGGGATTAGATACCCCGGTAGTCCACGCTGTAAACGATGACGACTAGGTGTGGGGGGGGTTAGTCCCTTCCGTGCCGCAGCTAACGCATTAAGTCGTCCGCCTGGGGAGTACGGCCGCAAGGTTGAAACTCAAAGGAATTGACGGGGGCCCGCACAAGCGGTGGAGCATGTGGT
>Ga0137403_10003226_pt1 | contig 19643 bp, 10 predicted proteins | sample CZOMad2_1_16fung_FD_122057 | JGI IMG/M metagenome (GOLD analysis project Ga0137403, IMG submission 122057) | Vadose zone soil fungal communities from Angelo Coast Range Reserve, California, USA - CZOMad2_1_16fungal (Hybrid Assembly) | ecosystem: Environmental > Terrestrial > Soil > Vadose zone...
GCTCGCGCTGGTTCGCCGACGGGCAAACGCGCGCGACCATGGACACCACCGAAATCGTGCCCGTCGATCTCAACAGCCTGCTGTTCGGTTTGGAGAATGCCATACGCTCCGGCTGCGAGCGCCGCGGCGACGAGGCCTGCGCGCTCGAGTTTGAACACCGAGCCGCCGCGCGGCACCGTTCCATCGACCGCTATCTCTGGGATGCCCGCAAGGGTGCATACCTCGACTACCGCTGGACGAAAAAGACGCGTATGCCGCGGGTGTCGGCGGCGACGCTCTACCCGCTGTTCGTATCCCTGGCCTCCAAACCTCAGGCGGCCGCGGTCGCAACGATCACCGCCGGAGAATTGCTCAAGGCCGGCGGCATCGTCACCACCTCTCTCGAGACCGGTCAACAATGGGATTCCCCGAATGGTTGGGCGCCCCTGCAGTGGATCGCCGTCTCGGGATTGCGCGACTACGGTCAGACGCCGCTCGCCGCGGCGATCGCGTGCCGATGGATGGCCAACGTCAATGACGTCTACCGGCAAAGCGGCAAGCTGGTCGAGAAGTACAATGTCGTCTCGACCGGACGCAGCGGCGGCGGCGGCGAATACCCGCTGCAAGATGGCTTCGGCTGGACCAATGGCGTGATGCGGGAGCTCATCGAGCTATATCCCGCCGAGGCAGACCGGACCACGCCCACCGGTTGTCCGAGCGTGAGCGGTCACCTGCAGTTGGAGCGGCCCGACAAGGCGCAATCCTGAAGCTGCGACATGCTGCGCAACACATGCGTCAACAGCAGGCCGCCGACCACCAACAGCACGACGATCACCAACCCCACCAGGGCACCCCGACGCGTGTTGGAGGATTCTCTGCCCCCATCCCGGCCGAGGAGCTTCGGGACATGAGGCGGGTCCGGCTCCTCCGGTTCCATGGGCGACCATTTGTCCGGATTTCTCATGGGGCAATTCTGACCAACTCGCGCCGACTTGCAAACCACTGCAACGCCTTGTGTCTCTAAAATACAACAAGGAGCGCTGCATGGATGGGGCAGCGGGGTTCTTCATCGGGAATGGCGCCCCCGGTCAACAAGTTGACGCCCGAAGTGAGGTGCCTGCGCAACCCTTCCCGTAGGCTCGATACAGATATATTGTGGCGGTCAGTCCACAGGGGGTGGCAAAGAATCACCCCCCGTCAATCAAGAAATTGCGTAAGGAAATTGGACAAGGGGGGAGCGATGACAATTCGACGTGTGCCTTTGCGACAAGGTGTTGCGATGGTATTGGCGATATCCGGCGCCATCGGGACCGGTTCCGGTTGGGCGCAACAACAAGCGGCAAACCCGCCGGTTTTGACCGAAATCATCGTCACCGCGCAGAAGCGCGAGCAGAACCTCCAAGACGTGCCTATCTCCGTCATCGCCATCTCCGCACAACAGCTCAAGGACGGCGGCGTTACCGACATCAAGAATCTACAGGCGCTCACCCCCGGCCTGACCGTCACGTCCACGACGTCCGAGAACGTGACGACCGCGCGCATCCGCGGCATCGGCACGGTCGGCGACAATCCGGGACTTGAGTCCTCGGTCGGGGTCGTGATCGACGGCGTCTATCGTCCGCGAAACGGCGTCGGTTTCGGCGACCTCGGAGAAATCGAGCAAATCGAAATCCTCGAAGGCCCGCAGGGCGAATTGTTCGGCAAGAACAATGACGCCGGCGTCATCAGCATCGTCACCAAGCGGCCATCGACGACCTTTGGCGTGATTGCCGAGGCCACCGGCGGAAATTACAACGACCGTGAATTCAATGCCTCAGTCACGGGCCCGATCGGAGATATCTCCGCGGCCCGGTTCTATGCGGGATATCAGCGGCGCGATGGTTTCCTCACGCTGGATCCCAGCCTCGGACCGAACACCAGTAACAACACCGATAATCGCAACATGTACACGATGCGCGGCCAATTTCTGGTCACGCCCAGCGACGCCGTGAATTTCCTGGTCATCGCCGACTACTCGAAGCGCAACGAATCCTGCTGCGGAGCGGTGCCGGTGGACGCCGGACCGTTCGCCGGCATCGTCAACGCGCTGGCGGGCAACCCGCTGCTCGGCGGTCGGCCCGGCGTCGTCGGAATTTCAGATCCGGCCTCGCCGTTCAGCCGGCACGCATGGGCCAATCAGCCGGTCACACAGCAGATCCGCGACACCGGCATCTCCGGTGAACTGAACTGGGATCTCGGATTCGCAAAGTTCACCTCGATCACCGCGTGGCGCGACAACACCATCGTGGCCGGCAACGACCTCGACTACACCGGCATCGACATCATCCAGGCCCCCGGCAACCAAGGCAATAAGACCGACTTCAAGCAAGCGAGCGAAGAACTACGTCTCGCCGGCAAGAGCGGTCCGCTGGATTGGCTGGTGGGCGGATTCTTCGCGAGCGAAATACTGACCTATAACAACGCCATTTATGCGGGCAACGACTTCGATCTGTACGTCGGCGGACTGGGATCCGTCGCTTTCGGGAACCTGGACTTTCTCGCGATCCCGAAGTTGACTCTCAAACCCCCGGGCGGCACGTTTATTCCCGGCGTATCCGGCCAACAAGATTTCTTCCACCAGACGTCCAAGAGCTATGCGTTCTTCACCAACGAAACCTACAACATCGCTCAGGGTTTCGATCTGACCGCGGGCTTGCGCTACACCACCGAGAAGAAAGTCGTGGATTCAAGTTATGTCGATCCGGACGGCGGCGCGGGCTGCGGATCTCTCCTGGCGTCCGGAACCGGCAATCCTTTCTTTTTGGGATACGGTTGTTCGACAATATTTAATCCATTCTTTGCCGGCAAATCCACCAGCCAATCCTTGACCGAAGGCAATGTCTCGGGCACGGTCAAGCTGTCCTACCGCTTCAACGACGATGTCATGGCCTACGTGTCATGGGCGAACGGCTACAAGGCCGGCGGATTCAACCTGGCTCGCGTGACGGCGGACACGGGACCCGAGGGGCTATTGACGCCGAATTTGAATACCGAATTTCCCCGGGAAACGGTCCAATCCTACGAACTGGGCATCAAGACCACGCTGGCCGATAGGACGCTGCGCCTGAATGCGTCAGTGTTCGATCAGAAATACACCAATTTCCAGCTGAATACATTCACCGGCATTCAATTCGTCGTCAGCTCGATTCGCAAGGTTGAATCCAAAGGCGCCGAATTCGATACCTCGTGGGCGACCCCGCTGTCCGGGTTGAATCTCTCCGGCGGCGTGACCTATGCATTCACGAACATCACCAATTTCGGCGGCTCGCTGCCGCTGTTTGCGCCCAATCTGGCCACCTCGCTCGACCGCCTGAACGACCGGCTGTCGTTTGCACCGCTCTGGTCCGGAGTGGCGGCGGCAACGTACACGGTGCCCCTCTCTTCATCGCTGCAATTTCGCGCCAGCGTCGACGAAAAGTACAGCTCTTCATACAATACCGGCTCGGATCTCGATCCGCGCAAACTCCAGGCAGCCTATGGCTTGCTGAATGCGCGGCTCGGCCTCGGCTCACCGGACGCCAAATGGACGGTCGAAATCTGGAGCACGAATCTGGCGAACAAGAACTACTACCAGGTCGCTTTCGACGCGCCGTTTCAATACAACCAGATCGACGCGTTCCTGGCCGATCCGCGAACCTTCGGGATCACCGTTCGAACGAAATTCTAAAATTGCATGGCGAATTCGGCGAAACCCGCATCGAGTGCTTCGTTTGCCCTGTTCGTTCTGTTCGCCATCAATTTGCTGAATTTTTTCGACCGCCAGTTGCCGGGCGCCTTGGGTGAGCCGATCCGCAAGGAATTTCACCTGAGCGACACCGCGCTGGGCTTGCTGGGAACGGTGGCCACGCTGATATACGCCCTGGTCGGCCTGCCGTTGGGCCGATTGGCGGACAAGTGGTCGCGCACGCGCCTCATCGCCATCGGCACCGCCGTGTGGAGCTTGCTGACCGGCGCGTCAGGCCTCGCGCGGAATTACGCACAGCTGTTCATTTCACGCCTCGGTGTGGGAGTGGGTGAAGCGAGCTGTGCGCCCTCCGGCCAATCGTTGATCGGGGATTTGTATCCGCCGCAGCAGCGCGCCCGCGCCATGGGCGTATTCATGCTCGGTCTGCCCGCCGGTCTTTCTCTCGCCTACTTCAGCGCCGGCGCCATCGGCGCCGCCTTCGGCTGGCGCGCGGCGTTCCTCTTCGCCTGCATCCCCGGACTCCTGTTCGCCTGGCTCGCGCTGCGGATTCCCGAACCCGTGCGCGGCGCCTTGGATGCCGCACGATCGGCCGCCGCCACCGATACCGCGGTGAAATCGCCTTACGCGGCGGTCCTGAAGTTGCCGACCATGTGGTGGATCATCCTGTCGGGTATCTTTCACAACTTCAACATGTATGCCATCAACGCCTTCCAAACCCCGTTCCTGCAGCGGTTTCACGAAATGGGCTTAAGACAAGCCAGTAATGTCTCCGCGATCTCGGTCGGCGCCGTGGGTGCCGTCGGCCTGCTGGCGGGCGGCTGGCTCGCAGACAAGATGAGCGTGAAGCGCCGCGATGGGAGATTGCTCGTGTCGGCCTGTTCGATGGCTATCGCGGCGCCCAGCATCTTCTTCGCGCTGAATCAGCCCAAGGGGTCGATCGCGGCGTTCATGCTGCTGATGGCGATCGGAACCATGACCATGTACGTGTACTACGCCACGGTGTACGCAGCTATCCAAGATGTGATCGAGCCGCGGCTGCGCGGCACGGCGGTGGCCATCTACTTCTGCGCAATGTACGTACTCGGTGCGAGTCTCGGCCCCCTCGGTCTAGGCATGCTCAGCGATCACTTTGCCCATCGGGCGATGCGCGATGCGGGCGCACCCGCCATCACGGAGGCATTCAAGGCCATCGGCCTGCACGACGCCATGTACGCCATTCCGGTGCTGGCGGTGCTGGCATCGCTGGTGCTGTTCGCGGGATCGCGCACGGTGGAAGCCGATATCCGTAAGCAGGAACGGAGTCACGGCTGAGAGCAAGGCGCCGGCCGGGCAGCCTGCCGACCGATTACCGTCGCTTCTTTGGTTTTCGCTTCTTTAGTATCCGCTTTCTTTTCGTCCGCTTTCGATCGACGATCTTCTTCCTTGCTTTGCGGCGCTTCACCGCCTTCTTCTTTGCCTTGCGCCGCATTTTTACCAGCGCATCGATAAGGTCATCGACCGCTTCATGTTTTTTTGCCTTACGTCGCATCCAAACGAGGGTGTCGAGAAGGTTGTCAACGGCCTCAGGTTTCTTCGCCATGGAGCATCCTAGGCGAAGTACGGACCGGCGCCAATAGACACGGATAACTGTGGTTCGAGTCCAGCGACGCGTCCAGGATTGTCCGCCATATCCCCAATCCCGGGGGATAAGCCTGTGCACAACCTGAAACATGTAATCAAAACGTCACCGCGATTCAGTTGCTTGCACTGGTCTGATGAATTTTTGACCATGGCGTCACCCTGGACGGTTCGATCTCGGTCGTGATGGCCATGCTCTAAATGTCTTTCAATGCAACTACAATTCGAGAGAGTGCCCCGTGCGCGGACTTTGGGACTTCGTCGCTCGGTGCCTACTAAAATCTAGCGGTTACCGCCATGCCGTTGGTACCCCGATACAGCTTGATCGCGACGGTCGAATTCAGAGCGCACGCCGCCACGGCGGCTTCCAGTTCGTCAAGCGCCTTGATCGGATGTCCGTTGAATTCGTAGAGAATGTCCCCGGTGATGATGCCGGACTTTTGTGCAACGGAACCGCTGTTCACGCCGAAGACCAGAATGCCGGCTCGATTCGGTTGTTCCATGGTGGCGGCAACCGGCATGCCGCTGATGCCAAGATCGCGTTTGAGCGACGCACTGGTGGCGTTTGCTTTAACGACTGGGAGCGCATTGGTGTATTCATCGATCTTGGCCAGCAATCCGGCGATCTCGGCGCTCGACAGTCCGCCCGCGAAGTCGGGACCGGTCTTCGCGATGAACTTATAAGCCCAGATCGTCGGTTTATCCGGCACATTGCCTGCCGCGAGCGGACGCAGCAAGTCCTCATCGACCGGAAAAGCGACGCGCTCGGTGTACAGGCAATCCCCCACTGCGCAATTTGCCGTTTCCTTGCCGATCAGAATCGCAGGCACCGACTTCGGGCCGCTTGGCGTCTGATAGTTCGCGGTCTCATAAGATCGCCAGCGCCCGTCGTAGATGATCCACGCATACACCTGAAACGACCTCTGACCCGTCTTCTTGTCGATCACACCCGTAAGATATTCGTCGTTCCACACCATCCGCATTGGACCCTTGTGCTCCGCGTATCCCTTTTCGGTGGAAATGGTCGTGACGGCATCGACCGGGTCATCCTTGACGGTTGCGGTATCCCTGAAGTGCTCCAGGGTGAGTGAAAGCAGCGCGGGGTCTTTCGCGTATGCGGTGCTGGTTGTAAGGCCGAGGACGATCAACGGAACAAGGGCCGCAATGCGATTTCTCATGCGCTCGGATGTTAGCCGATCCGCGCTCGCTCCGACAATCGGCCGGCGCTGCCGGTTCGGGATTGCGCCGGAGCGCTCAGTGTGCCTTCGGCAATTCCATGCGGCGTATTCATTTACTTGCTCCGTCTGTTGTTAAGTCGTGCAGCGCGCCGTCCACTGAGAACTTGATCGAGTGACCGACAGTTTTCCGGCCCCTAGATCTCAGTCGTCCGACGGGCCGGGTTTCCGAGGATCAGCCGTATGCTGTGGACGTTCCCGTCATCGACCAGTGGGATGCGCGTTTGGAAATCCGCCGGCAACTCGTTGCCATCCAACTCTGCGTGCGCTACGCCGCAGCTGACGCCCAGAGGGTTGTCGACCAGGATTTCGTAGCGCGAAGAGCAATACTTGAACACGATCTCGAACCGCTGCCATTTTTCGGGGATGCACGGAGTTAGGAGCAGGCTTGTTCCCCGCATGCGAAATCCAAGGATCCCCTCGAGGCCGGCCCGGTACATCCAGCCGGCTGAGCCGGTATACCACGTCCAGCCGCCTCGCCCGACGTGCGGAGCGACGGAATACACGTCTGCGGCGACTACGTAAGGCTCCACCTTGTAGCGATGCACATCGGCACGTGTGCTCGTACGGTTGATGGGATTGAGGAGCGAGAACAATTCCCAGGCATTGTTTCCCTGGCCCAGCAGGGCGTACGCAATCACTGACCACGTGGCGGCGTGGGTGTACTGGCCACCGTTTTCGCGAATCCCGGGCGGATAGCCTTTGATGTAGCCGGGGTCGGCCACGGTCCGATCGAAGGGCGGCGTGAAGAGCAACGCTAGACCCGCGTCACGCCGAATGAGATGAACGTCCACTGCGGACATCGCACGCGAGGCGCGGACTGGGTCGGCGGCCCCGGAGATGACGCTCCAGGATTGCGCGATGGAGTCGATCCGACATTCGGTGCTCGTGGCGGATCCGAGCGGCGTCCCATCGTCAAAATAGCCCCGTCGGTACCATTCGCCATCCCAGGCCTCTTGCTCCAGGGAGTTCTGCAGCGTTGCCGCGTGGGTCAGCCACTGGGTCTCGCGAGCACGCTGATCGCGTGCTCTCGCCAGGGACGCGAACGCCACGAGCGTGGCGTGCAGGAACCATCCGAGCCAGACGCTTTCACCCCGTCCCAACTCGCCGACCCGGTTCATGCCGTCGTTCCAGTCGCCCGAGCCGATCAATGGCAGGCCGTGTTCTCCAACAGATAGGCTCTGCTCCAGCGCTCGCGCGCAGTGCTCGAAGAGCGAAGCGGTGTCGTCCGAGATCCCAGGCTGAAAATACGCGTCCTGCTCACCCGGTTGCAGCGCCTGGCCCTCCAGAAACGGCACGCTTTCATCCAAAACCGCGATATCGCCCGTCGCTTCGACGTAGTGAGCAGTGGCGTATGCCAGCCAAACCCGATCGTCGGCAATGCGGGTGCGAACGCCGGAGCCGATCGACCCCCCCTCATTCGACGGTAACCACCAATGCTGGACGTCGCCCTCGATGAACTGCCGGCGGGCGGCGCGCAGCAGATGCTCGCGCGTCAAGTCGGGTCTGGACAGAGCCAGCGCCATTCCATCCTGAAGCTGGTCGCGGAATCCATACGCACCGCTGGCCTGATAGAGGGCTGATCGCGCCCACATGCGACAGACGAGCGTCTGATAGAGCATCCAGCGATTCAGGATGACGTCCAGCGACCGGTCCGGCGTCTTCACTTGAACCACTCCAAGCACATCGTCCCAGTGTTGTACCACCGTGTGGAAGACAGCATCGAGATCGACCGACCGGTAACGCCTCAGCAGAGCTTGCGCGTCGGTCGCGCTCGCGGCTTGACCAAGGAAAAAGATCACCTCTACCATCTCGTCCGCCGCAAGTTCCACGAAGGTTTGCAGCGCGCAGCAGGGGTCGAGTCCGGCGCCCACGCGCTGGGACAGAGGTGCTCGCCCGGTAAGCGCTGCCGGTCTGTCGAGGGTGCCATGTCGCCCGAGAAACTCACGCCGATCGGCGGTCCATTGCGTTTGGGATCCGGCGAGATCGGCGAACGCCACGCGCGAACCGAACACATGGTTCCACGGGTTGTGCGCGAACATCGCTCCCGTTTCAGGGTCGACCGCCGTTACGATGAACGGTGCCGCGGCAGCCCGCGAAGACCCAAGTACCCATTCGACGTAGGCTGTGACTGAAAGACGTCGCGCCCGCTGCGAGGTGTTGCGGATTTTCAGGCGCGAGATCTTGATGGGATCGCCCATCGGGACGTACACGAGGAGGTCGAGGTCGATGCCGTGTGAGGAGTGTTCGAACCGGCTATATCCCTGTCCGTGCCGCGCGCTATAGTGCGTACCGTGATCGCGGATCGGCAAAGCCGTCGGCCCCCACAGCTCGCCGCTCTCCTCGTCGCGCAGATACAGCACCTCGCCCGGGCGATCCGCGACAGGGTCATTTGCCCACGGCGTCAGCTGGTTCTCCCGACTGTTCAGCGCCCACGTGAATCCGCTTCCCTCCGCCGCGACTTGGAAGCCGAATCGGGGATTGGCGACCACATTGATCCACGGGGCCGGTGTTGCCTGCCCCGGACCCAAGAGCGTGACGTATTCCCGTCCGCCTCCTGAGAATCCTCCAAGTCCGTTGAAGAATTCCAGATCTTCCGTGACGGGAGCGGTTGTCGCCGCTTGGAGATGCGGGCTGCTCCTCGGTTGCGGCGTGGCGGGCGCGGTAGGTGCTCGCAGACGATCGAGTTGATCGGCCAGGCTGCCGCGCTGCCCGACCAGAACGACACGTGCAACGGATGACAGCCGCGCGCGCGTCTGTTCCGAGATCAGATCCGTGCGCAGCAGAAATACAGAGCCGCGGGCGTTGTCCGAGGCGATCTGCGGCTGCGACTGACTCATTCGAAGCTGGGTCTCCAGGGCGCTCTGCAGGTCCTGGAGATAGGAAGTCGTTCGCTCGTTCAGGATGACGAGATCGACGGCGAGCTGCTTCATCCGCCAGTATTCGTGAGCGCGCAATAACTGCCGCGCGATGGCAATGTCGTCGACATCGTTGATCCGCAAGAGCACGATCGGCAGATCCCCGGAAATGCTGTGAGCCCACAATTCGGCCGGGCCGCCGCCTCCTCGCCGTATGGTATCGGACGACGGCCGCATCGACGCGCCCGCATAGATCACATGGCCTGCGAGACGCTGGAAGAGGCTGGCCTCCGCGGCGTCGATGCCGAGGTGACGAAGTTGTATTTGCGCCTGCGTCCACGCCAATGTGGCCGCCCGGACGAAGGCGTTCGCCTCGCTGAGCTTGTCGACGAGATCCAGAACACTTTCACGAGAAGCGGCAGTGCTGGTCCAGAACGCAATGCGCACCGTGGCGCCCGCCGCTATGCGCACGCGATACCGAAGCGCGAACACCGCATCGAGGACCGTGCCCACGGTATTGGACAAACGCCGTCCGTGCATCATCGCAATGGGCGCCTGAATGTCGCGCCCGCGGCCGAGGAAACGCGCTCGATCGGTTTCGACCTCCGGCTTGCCCAACGCCTCGCCTTCAACGACGCCGTGATGGGCTACCCAGATTTCCGGATCGGTGGGCGAGCGCCGCCGCCGCGTCGCGAGGATCGCACCCACTTTCGCCACGTACTCGGTCTGCACGAAGAGCTTTGAGAATGCCGGATGTGCCGTATCGGCGGCGGGGGGCGCCAGCACGAGCTCGGAATACGATGTGATCTCCAGGTCGCGTACCCGGTTGCCGGCATTCATAATCGATATGCGGCGAACCTCGGCGTCGTCTTCCGGCGAAACGACCACCTCCAGGGTCGTGGTGATCGCAGCGTCGCTGCGAATGAATTCCGCTCGATCTTCGGTGAAGGTCACCTCGTAGCTGTCGGGCTCGACGCCGCTCGGTTGATAGCCAGCGGACCACACGGCGCCGCTTTCGGTGTCACGCAGAAAGAAATAGCTGCCTGAATCGTCGCGTGTGAAATCCTCGCGCCAACGGGTTACGCCGAGATCGCGCCAACGGCTGGAGCCGGAGCCGGAGCCCGTGAGCATGACCGAATAGCGGCCGTTCGAGAGCAGGTGGGTTTGCGGCGTCGATTCGTGCGGAGTCGTGAGACGCCGCGATTCCGGGAGCTGAACATCGGTGACCCGCGCCGCGGTGCCGACTTCTTCGGCCCGAGGATGAGCGACCGAGACGTCACGCGGCGTGCGTTCCTGCAACAGCAGTTCGGTCGCCTGGATGCTCGGCTCCGCGTGAAACCGTTCGCGCATTCTGCCGTCGAAAAGCACGTTGGCGATGGCAACCACGGTCATGCCCTGATGATGCGCCATGAATGCCCGCACGACGGCAACCCGGGATCCCTCGGGCAGACGGCTGCGAGTGTAATCGAGCGCCTCAAAGAAGCCGTACCGGCCGCGTGCACCGATCGCAACGAGTCTGGCAAAATTGAGCGCCGAGCATTCCGGATCGACCATCACGGCCAGGGCCGTCGCATACGGCGCGATCACGGCGTTTTCGCTCAGGCCCCGTTTGAGCCCCAGGCCCGGTACACCGAAATTCGAATACTGGTAGGTGAGCTCCAGGTCGCGCGCGTTGTAGGCGGATTCCGAAACGCCCCAGGGAAGGCTGAGTTCGTCACCGTACTCGATTTGCCGCTGGACGATCAGGCGATTGGTCTGTTCCAGAAGGCTCCCGGATGGCGCACGCATAACGAGCGATGGCATCAGGTATTCGAACATCGACCCCGACCAAGAAATCAACGCTGCCCCATGTCCAACTGGTGTGACCGCGCGCCCCAGCCGAAACCAGTGGCGACCCGGCACGTCGTTCTTGGCGATGGCCACGAAGCTCGCCAGACGCGCCTCGGAGGCGAGCAAGTCGTAGCAGCTTGGATCGAGCGCGCCCTCGGCCGCGCGGTAGCCGATCGAGAGGAGCCTACGCTCGGGATCGAGCAAGAAGCCGAATTGCATCGCTTCGGACATCGCCTTCGCCGTTGACTCGAGGACGCCCAGCCGCTGCCGCAGACTTAAAGTGGCCTCATCCGTCAGACCCAGATCCCGCTGCCGGCTCTCGACCGACCGTCGCGTCGCTTCTGCCCAAAAAAGTATGTCGCTGCCCACCTCATCGCCGAGCTCACTCGCCAGCGCGCGCGCAATGTCTGCAACGGTCGCAGCCAGAGGTGCGATCCGTCCTAGTCGCGCCGCGACGTCCCCCGGTTCCTCCTTGACGTCGCCAAGCGCCGCGGCGAGCGCATCGAGAGCGTGATCAAGCTGGCTCGAGGCGATGGTGTGCGTTCGTAGGTCGTTGGGCAGGTCCTGAAGGGCTTCGCGCGCGAGTAGCAGAGAGTCTTCGGCCCCGGCACATGACCAACGACCAGCCACGGGTGCATCGATCCATTCGCGACACGCATTGGCTAGTGCAATGAGATGAGCCGCAAGGTTGCCGCTGTCCACGGACGAGACGTATCGCGGGTCTAGAGGACGCAGATCCCGGGTGTCGTACCAGTTGTAAAAATGACCGCGATACTGCTGGAGGCGGCTCATCGTCGTGAGCGTCGCTTCCAGCCGATCAACGGTCTCGATCGTGCCTGCCCATCCGAAGTCGCGGGCGCTGACGGCGGATAGGAGATAGAGGCCAAGATTGGTAGGAGAGGTCCGATGCGCCACCACCGGTCGCGGATCTTCCTGGAAGTTATCGGGCGGCAGCATTTGGTCGTGCGCCGTGACAAATGTCTCGAAGTAGCGCCACGTGCGGCGGGCGATTAGTCTCAGTGCTCGGGTGTCTACATCCGTGACCGCCAGGCGACCCGCGACGAGTGGGGAGAGGCTGATCCATACGGCGATCACGGGGGAAGCCATCCATAGAATCACGAATGGCGCTGCCACACGCCAGGCGTCGGGACGGAGGTACGCGACCAGCGCCACGGCAATCAGCGCGATGACTATGCCTCCGCTCATGCGGCGATAGGCACTGTAGAGATCGAGCCGGGGCATGAGGTTCGCCTGAGCCGCGGTGACCCACTGGAGCAGGTTTCGCCGGCTCACGAACAGACGAAACAGCGTTCGACCGATCGCGTCGATCATCAACCATGCCTGATGCGCAAGAAAGGTTATCAGGAAGGCAATCAGGGACGCGGCAAGCCACATATCCTTCCGGAGCGCGCGAAAGTGGCTGCGTGCGTTGACGCCGGGGCGGCGCGGCACGATGGCAGCGAAAATCGGAAGTAGCGCCGGCAAGCCAATCGTCAATACGACAAAGGCGGTCCAGACCAGTGCGCCGTTGCCCGGCAACACCCACCCGGCCAGCAAGGCCGCGACACTCGCGGGCGCCGACAACGTCCGCCGCAGATTGTCCAACATTTTCCACGTGCCGATCAGCGGCATGCCGCGGCTGCCGCGAACGGCGGCCGCCGCATCGCCTCTTCCCAGGATCCAAGGCAGCAGCTGCCAGTCGCCGCGCGCCCAGCGGTGCTGCCGCGCGGCAGCGATGTCGTACCTCGACGGAAATTCCTCGACGACCTCGATATCGGAAACCAGACCCGCGCGGGCAAAGATCCCCTCGAAGAGGTCGTGACTGAGCAGCGTGCCGTCGGATACACGACCGGCGAGCGCGGCTTCGAAGGCATCCACATCGTAGATACCCTTGCCGGCGTACGAGCCTTCGCCGAAGAGATCCTGGTAGACATCCGACACGGCGGCGGCATATGGATCGATCCCGCTGGCGCTCGAGAATACGCGCTGAAAGAACGAACCTTCGCGGCCCACGGGCAGGGACGGCGCGACCCGCGGCTGCAGGACGGCGTACCCCTCGATCACGTGTCCGGTTGCCGCGTCGAACCGAGGGAGGTTCAGTGGGTGGGCCATCTTGCCGACCAGGCGGCGTGCCGTTTCCCGCGGCAGCCTGGTGTCGGCATCGAGCGTAATGATGTAGCGGACGCCCGGCGGAAACTCAGGGGAACGCCCATCGACGTCGCGGAAGCTCGTATCCGTCGCTCCGCGCAGCAGCCGATTCAGCTCGTGCAGCTTTCCCCGCTTGCGTTCCCATCCCATCCACTGCCTCTGCACGTCGCTCCAGACGCGGCGGCGGTGCAGCAGGAGGAAACGGTCACCTGCAGTACCCTTGCCGTGAAGCCGGTTCAGTCGTGCAATGGCCTCGCCCGCCATCGCGAGAAGCTCCTCATCTCCGGCAACGTCTTCGGTCGCGGCGTCTGTCCAGTCCGACAGCAGCGCAAAGTACAGCTCGCCTTCCGGCGAGGCGAGGTAGTGAATCTCGAGGCGCTCGATCTGCTCTTGGATTGCGGCGCGAGTGGTGAGCAAAGAGGGTACGACCACCAGCGCTCTCAGATGCGATGGAACCCCCTCGCGCAGCGCGAGGCCGGGCAGGATCGTTGCACCGAAGCCCCTCATGGCGGCGCGATTCACCAGCGCGACGGCGGCATCGAGCGCAGGAATGATGCCGAGGAGAGTGAGCAGCGCTAGATGGGCAACCGAGACGCCCCATGTGTCGAGCAGAAATAATGGCAGCGACAGAGCGACGCCCGCTATCAGGGCGATCGCAGCCACGTAGTTGCCGACTCCGGTCGCCGGTCCGTAACGGCGGGGCCAGATCAAGAGCGGGCGTCGATAGCCGATGGCCGTTTCGAGCGCGAGCCGGCCGTTTGCGATCAGGTAGTAACCAGGATCACGGCGGCGGCCATCGCTGACCTCGTTGTCCGGTACGACCGACTCGTGGGCGGCCGACAGGGCAGCCCCCGCGATCGCAAGTTCCGACAGTTTCGAGCCGCGTGCAAAACGCTCGATCGCCCGGCGGTAGAGGTCGCGCGTGGGAAAATCCATTGCGGCGAAGTCACTGCCGGAGCGCAGCAAGTCGTCAACCAAGCTGACACTTTCGAAGAACTCCGGCCAATCCACATCCGAGAGCAGCCGCATGCTCGTGATGATGTTGCGCACCGTCACGTTCGACGCGCCCTGTCGCTGATGCTCATCGCGCACGGTCTCGTCCGAGGTGGTTCCCTGCTTGCCTAAGCGTTCCTCCAGCCAGTGCAGTGCCGGCGTTACTTTCGGATCCTGATCCCGCAGGCGCAGGACGAGCTGGACTGTGAATGCGGGTGAAAAGGAGGCGCGCTCTGAGGCGCGGCGGATAAGGGCGTCAGGCTCGGCGGCATAACCGTTGACGCCCAGAAGTCGATCGGCAAGGCCGTCCGCTTCCTGGCGTGCGGCACGACTGCTCACGATGCGTGCCGCGGCGCGGCGAAGGTTTTCCACGAGTACGATCCGCAGCGTGATCGCAACCGCCCACAGCTCGCCGATGGTCAGTGGCTGAACGCGCTGATAGGCGCGCACGAAACAGCGCAGCGTTTCAGGATCGAATCGGCTGTCGGTGTGCGCGACGAATGCCCAGGCCACGCCGAGCACGCGTGGATAACCGTTGAGCGGTCCATTCCCTAACTTGGGCAACAGCCGGTAGAAGCTCGGCGGGAGGTGTTCGCGAATTTCCCGGATCTGCTCCTCGACGAGGTGGTAATTGTCGAGTAGCCACTCGGCGGCCGGCGAAATTGCGCGGCCTTCGCCCGTCGCTGCGGCGATAGCCCGATAGGCTGCGAGCAGAACCGACTCGTTGTCCCGCAGCCGCGCGCCAAGAGTCCGGCGGGCTGTATGGCGGCTCGCGACCTCTTGTGCGACGGCGAGACTTGCAGCGTGCTGCTCGAGGCGCTCGATGCTGAATAGCTCTGCGCGCAGGATCTCATCACTGTCCCAAGGCGAGACGGCTGAACGGCACCTCAGAGCGCGACGGACGAGTGATATCAATTTGATCGGTTTATCGTGTCGCACGCATTTGAGCTGAAGGACCCGTGTCTCTTGAGGGCGGCATTCGGAAGGTTATCCTTAATCATTGCGTCATCACACGAATATCGACGGCATTAGGCACGCTTGCCAATGGGCCGTCTGTCTGCCACCGAACATAAGGCATGAGCCCTCAAGGGTCTACCCCTCTGGCAAATTGATGCAACGTATGAAAGGCACGACTGATCAAATCGCTATAGCGGCCGCCCCAGCGCATTCGTCTTGGCGCCGCGGACTATGAAGTGGAGTCCGTGGACTGCGCGCCGGCAAGGGCGCGCAAGCGTGCTTCGCTCTCGCGCAACGCGATCTCGGCGCGCTTGCGCTTTGTGATGTCCACGCCCGTGCCGCAATACCCTGTGAATGTGCCCACTTCGTCGTACACGGGCTCACCGCTGATGGAATAGTAGGCATGCTTCCCGTCCGGGTGGACGGTCGCGAACTCGAAATCGCAGAAAGACCAGCGTGCGGCGAGCTGTGATTTGTGCTCGGCCCATCCCGCATCGGCGAGGACCACGTTAGGCAGATCCCAGTGCGTCATGCCGAGGATGTCGGCGGTGCCAAAGGCGCTGTATCCGACGACTTGGGTAAATCGAAAGTCGCTGTCCTGTTCCCAGTACCAGTCGGATGTAAGGTCGTTCAATACACGGAAGCGCCTCTCGCTCCGCCGCAGCCTGTCTACCGCTTGCTGCCGCTGCAGAAATCGGCCGAGTTGGCTGCCGATGGAATGCACCGCCTGCAGCATTCGGTCATCAGGTTCGCGGACGCTACTGCTGGAGAAAGCAAGCACGCCGATTACCTTCTCGTCCGCCGTGACCGGAAAGACACAGGCGCCGTTCTCGCCGGTTTCCGGCGCGAGAGCGGTCGGGGACACTCCGGCGCCTCGGGTACCATCGAGGATCCAAAGCGGCTGACCTGACTGGCACACGCGCCCTGCCAGACCAGTCCCGGGGCGGAACACCATGCCACGCGACTGTTCCAGAAATTGCTCAACAACAGCGGTCGGTACTCCCCAGGACTCGGCAAAGCTCAGCACGCCGGCCGACTGATCCAGGCAGAAATAGCGGCCGCAATCCCAGCCCTGCGACTCGCATATCGCGCGAATCACCGATTGCAACGCCGCAGCTGCGGTGCTCGCCTCGGCAAGACAACGAGCCACGGTGAACTCGAGGCCCAGCAGCAGCTCTCTGCGCGTGCGCTCGGTAATGTCCTCGCATGAAACGACGGCACGCGCGTTGCCATTTCCAGTAATGCTCGTGACGCTCAGCGCGAACCAGCACCGCCCGGCGGGCGAATCGCAGGCGTAATCGTATCGAAAAAGGGTGCGCTCACCGGCAATGACCTGGCGGATCCCCGCGGCGATGGCCATCCCGTCCACCTGTTCAATGCCGCAAGCGTCATCGCATACCGCAAGATAATTGGAGCCCGCCGCGACACCCGTGCCGACGCCGGAGTCAGTGGCCGCGAAAGCACGCCATGCCTGATTTGCCGAGAGCACGACCCCGGCCTGATCGAGCACCGCGATAGCAGTACTGAGCACATCCAGGATGGCCAGAGCGCGCAGTGGATATTCGACCAGAGGAATTCCTTTCTTTGCTTCCGTCACTGTTTCTCTCAATTTACGGTGGCCGAGCAGCGTGGGAGCCTGCTTACTCGGAATCGAATGCCAGGAGACTCATGTGGGTGGCGTACAGTCATTTGCGGGGATCATCCGCTCATTAATTCGAGACGGTCGGTGCGCTAGCGCACTTAGAGGGGGGATTCCCGTCGGTCGAAACTCCTCTCTTATCCGATTATTCAGTCCGTGAAAGGCCTACCGTTAGAGTCCGTTGTCAAGTAGGTGTTTCATTTCACGCGTCTGCAAGGCAGCGCCTTGAATCACAAGGCAGGACTCCGAGATCACGCGCACCGCTTGCATTATGTACGTTACCGAACATACTGGAGGGTATTGGCTGGCCATGATTGAGAGTCAGTCCTGATAAATCACGCAGTTCTGTGAACGACGCCACTCACGATATTAGAGAGAACCACTTACTAGCCGCGCTGCCGAATTCCGTGCAGGAACGCTGGCTGCCGCAGCTGGAATCCGTCCAAATGCCCCTCGGCGGAGTGCTGTATGAATCCGGCGCCACGCTGAGTCACGTGTATTTCCCGACCACGTCCATCGTGTCCCTGCTGTATGTCATGGAAGACGGCGCATCTGCGGAGATTGCGGTCGTCGGCAACGAGGGCATTGTGGGGATTTCGTTGTTCATGGGAGGCGAGTCCACCTCGAGCCGCGCAGTGGTTCAAAGTGCGGGTTATGGATTTCGACTCAAATCGTCGATATTGAAAGACGAGTTCAATCACTGCGGACCCGTGCTGCAGCTGCTGCTGCGCTATACCCAAGCCCTGATCACCCAGATGGCGCAAACCGCAGTTTGCAACCGTCACCATTCATTGGATCAGCAGCTATGCCGCTGGCTGCTGCTCAGCTTGGACCGACTGCAAAGCGATGAACTACTGATGACGCAGGAACTGATCGCCAACATGCTGGGCGTGCGTCGCGAAGGTGTAACCGAGGGTGCCATGAAACTACAGCATGCAGGACTGATCCGGTACGCGCGTGGTCGCATATCAGTACTGGACCGCGCGGGCCTTGAGAAACGCACCTGCGAATGTTACGCGGTCGTCAAGAAGGAATATGACCGACTGCTTCCCGAAACTCGTCCAAGCCAGCAGTACCCGCGAACCGCTTCGCGACTGTAAAACCGCACATTCAATTCAGTTTGGTCACGGTGCGTGCCAAGCAGCTGCGCTGCGAGCGCGAACTCTCATTGACAGCTCGAACTCAAACGACCCATCTTGGGTGCGAACAACTCGGGCTCACCGCCTCGCGCCGGCGTTCTTCGACCGCCGGCGTTCCCCAGGTTAGAGGCGTCCGGTGACGACCAAGACCAGCAGAACGATGAGAACCAGACCCAGGCCACCGCTTGGATAGTAGCCCCAGCCGGTGCTGTATGGCCACGCCGGCAAGGCCCCCAGCAAAAGAAGAACCAAGACTATGAGCAGTATGGTACCGAGCGACATTTCCATCTCCCATGGAACCAAGTGAGCCGACGTTAACGCTGATCTTGCGCGAATGAAGTCAGGTCAACGCGGCACCCTGCGTAGGGTATGTCCGACCGCCGCGTATGCCTATCGCTTCTCGGATTGTGCGGTGGCCTTTGCGTCAGCCACGGCGGTATAGTAGTCGGCGTCCGCTTGATCTTTACACGCCTTCTGCGCATCACCGCTCGCTGCAGAGCAATTCGCGAGTGCTACTTTACGATCTCCGTCGGCTTTCGCGACCGCGAGGTTATATGCATCCTTCGCAGCCGTGTTATTGAAATCGACCAGCTTGTCATCCACCTTATCGGCAGCCTTCCCAAGGTCCTTCGAAGCATCTTTCTCGCTATTGGCTACCTCGGTCGATGCCTTCTGCTCAGCTGCCGCAACGTTTTTCGCCACGGTGTCGGGCGATTTTGGACTATTGCAACCGGTGATCAATGCCATCGACATTGCAATCGCCGAAATTAGAAGCGTACGCATGTATATCTCCTTTCTATCCTACGAATGTGCTACATCGCACATCGAGTAAATGTTTTGTTCGATTGACTCACATTGAACTAGGCGCGCGGTCAGCCGGACCTGCGTTTACTCGCCGATCTCTTCTTGGGTACTTTCTTGCCGGCTCGACGTGCTTCCGACAAGCCAATTGCGATGGCCTGCTTTCGACTCTTGACCTTATTGCCTGAGCGGCCGCTCCTCAAGGTACCGCGCTTGCGCTCGTGCATCGCTTTCGCCACTTTTTTAGATGCCGCTTCACTGTATTTTCTCGCCATGACTCCACCATAATTGAGTGACCGATGTGACTACGACTTTCTATCGCCGTGCTACGCGCGGCAAGCGGGTCGAGTCTGGACTTAATGTCTCCATTCCGGAGAATTGCATGTCGGACAACACTTATCGGTATGCGCTGACTCGCGTTGAAAATCGTTATTTTCCCGGCCGCAACCCGAAATCGGCGCGCGAGGGCGAGCGCCTAGGACATATCCGACAGGCAGTGCCGCTGCATTCGGGTGTCTTGCGCGACGTTCAGGCTCCATGATTCAGCATGGCCAAACTGCACCGAGTTGCATTGACCGCACTGATCATAGTCATCCCGAGTGGCTTTCCCTGCCGGGCAGCAATGCCGACGACGAATGCCGAATACGGACCATCCCCGGAGTTGGTTGCACCGACCAAGTCCATCCTTCCCACGATACGCGTAGCGAAGGCCAAAGGTTGGAA
>Ga0137403_10003228_pt1 | contig 19637 bp, 15 predicted proteins | sample CZOMad2_1_16fung_FD_122057 | JGI IMG/M metagenome (GOLD analysis project Ga0137403, IMG submission 122057) | Vadose zone soil fungal communities from Angelo Coast Range Reserve, California, USA - CZOMad2_1_16fungal (Hybrid Assembly) | ecosystem: Environmental > Terrestrial > Soil > Vadose zone...
TCGCTCTTTCCCGTGAGCGTGTCCGTGATCACGGGATAGGTGAACGGAAAATCCGCGCCGGGATAAAGCATGTCCGCGTGCTGGTAAGGCGACCGGCCGGGCTGGCTGAAGCGATAATTCGTGAAGGTCTTCTTGGCTCCCGAGATATGCGGCATCAATCCATCAAAGACCATGCGGCCATCTTCGTCGGCATTGAAGCCGAGGTAGAGATAGTCGTGCAGGTAGCGGCCGCTCTGCGAAAGGCCAAACCCGATCGCGCGGTCGATCTGTCCGGCGACGGGATTGGCGGCCCCCGCCGCGTCGGCGGTCTCGTGGCGTAGAAATGAGACGATGTCGCGGGTGGCGGCGAAGCCAAGGCCCATCACCTTGGGATCCTTGGCGGTGTAGATGAATTCATAGATCGCGCCGGCGTCAAAACCTTCAGGCCGCGAAATCGAAATCCTGGTTGGGCTCTCGAACTTGACTTCGAGCCCGGCCGGCGTCGCCCGCGGGTCGGCCTCGCGCTGGCGTACGCTGATCCTGGCATGGGTGGCATCGAGATCGGCCGCCGGGTAGCTCAGCGTCGCGCTGGCGGGATTGTCGGCATGGTCGAAGATGAAGTCCTCGCGCGCCAGTCCGGTGACATCGGGCACGATCGGCGGCGAAAACGTCATTCGGCCGCCGCCCGGGGCGATGTCACCCTGCCAACCGCTCCACACCAATGTGTAGCCGCGATTCATCAGGAAACCGTTGCCGGCGTCGGAGGCCTTTGCAAGATCGTTGATAACAGCGGGATTGTCGTTGAACAGCGCAAGCCCGAGCTTGCCGCCGCGATTGAGCACTTCGTAGAACAGCCGGCGGTTACCGTTGGCCGCAACCGTCGGCCGCAAGATCTCCACATCGGCCACAGCTTTGACCTCGCCCCGCACGTTGTGTGGCACGCGATCGAGGTCGACGATAATTGTATTGTGCGGGTCCCCAGGTACCACCGCGATGGTCGCGCGCGCGATAATCCGGTCATAGGTGCCGACCGCGCCGAAGGCTCGTCCCTCGAACGCCGGCGATTCCACCCGCACGATCTCGAATTTGACGACTTTCGCGGCGCAAGGGCTGGCGAGGGAGCTGCCAAGAAAGCTGCCGAGTGCGAGGACCCCGGCGACCCGGATGATCGCGCGCTGCAATTGTCCCATGGCGTTCTTCCGATGCCTGCGCCCGGCGTTACTTCGCCGCGGCTTTAGGCCATAGATTACAGAGGGAAGCGGCAAGCGGGAAGGGCCTTGCGCTGGTGCAGCGCTGCACTGCGATTCACGCAAGCTCCTCGGCGAGTTCCTCTGCAAGGACCTTGCGGACGGCGGCCCTTTCGGACATTCGCTGCCGGTGATCCCTGACCTTCGGAAACCGCGCGGGATCAACGCTGTCGCCCTCCATCCACTGCGCCACCGTGAACAGGTAGGGATCGCAGATCGTATAGGCTTCGCCCATCACCCACGGCCCTCGCAGCATTTTGCTCTCAATCAGTTCGTAACAGGCAGCGACAGAGTCCGGCACCTTGCGTTTCATTGCCTCGATGGCGGCCGGATCGTCGGCCCAGCGATAGCCGCGCATGCGGTGGGCGTGGGCCACGTGCAACGTGGCACACAGATAGCTGTTGAAGGCCTGCACCTCGGCAAAGCCAAAGGGATCATCCAGCGGCGCCAGCCGCGCCTTCGGAAAGCTCTGGGCGATGAAGGCAAGCATCGCAGGCGTCTCGGTGAGGATTCCCCTTTCGGTGACCAGGGAGGGAACGCGCGCTTTGGGATTGATCGCGAGATATTCCGGCTTGCGTTGCTCCCCGGCGGCGAAGTTGATCCGCTGGATCGAATATTCGGCGCCGGCGTCCTCCAGCGCAATGTGAGAGGCCAGCGCGCAGGTGTGAACCGCATAGTACAATTTCATCATCGTGACTTTCCCCGTTACAAGCTTCCCGCTTCATGACCTGACATCAACGCCTATCCCGGATAAAGCTGATATCTCAGCGACGCGCGATTCCCTGGAGGTCGCGGCACTTCCCGGCTTATATCTCGCCCGAGGGAAAATTGATGCCGAAATTGTTCTCCGACCCCGGGGCCATTGCGGAAGATATCATCCGCGAAGTCGGGACCAATCTGGTGGTTGGCTTGCCACTCGGGCTCGGCAAGGCCAATCACATCGTCAACGCGCTCTATGCGCGCGCGGTCGCCGATCGCGCCGTCAATCTGACGTTCTTCTCGGCGCTGACGCTGGAGAAGCCGAGGCCAAAGAGCCTGCTTGAACGGCGCTTCATTGCTCCCGTGATCGAGCGTTTGTTTGGCGGCTATCCTGATTTGGCCTATGCCGACGCGTTGCGTGCCAATGCGCTGCCGCCCAATATCCGCGTGATCGAGTTCTTTTTCCTGGCGGGAAGGTGGCTGCACGTGCCGTTCGCACAACAGCATTACATCTCGGCCAATTATACCCATGCTTCGTCCTATCTGCTGGCACGCGGGCTCAACGTCGTCACCCAATTGGTGGCCAAGCGCGTCGTCGATGGCGTTGCCCGCTATAGTCTGAGCTGCAACACCGACACCACGCTGGATATCATGCGGGCGCGCACTGAGGCCCGCGCCTCCTTCAAATTGATCGGACAAGTCAATTCCGAACTGCCCTTCATGCCGGGCGCAGGCGATCTGCCGGGGGAGGAATTCAGCGCGATCCTCGATAGCCCCGCCACCGATTTTCCGCTGTTCGCGCCGCCCTCGGAGCCGATCACCGACACCAAATATGCCATCGGCCTGCACGCCGCAGGGCTGGTGCGCGATGGCGGTACGCTGCAGATCGGCATCGGGCAGGTCGGTGACGCGCTGGCGCAGGGATTGATTCTTCGACATCGCGACGATTCGCAATTTCACGCGACCATGAAACGGCTGACGCCGGCCGCCGATCATCTCCCTGCATTGGAAACCGGACCGTTCGAAAAGGGGCTCTACGGCCTCAGCGAAATGCTGTTCGAGGCGTTTCTCGGCCTGATCGAGGCCGGGATTGTCAAGCGCGAGGTCGATGGCGTCGTGCTGCATGGTGCGTTTTTTCTCGGACCGAAATCATTTTACCGCGCGTTGCGCGAGATGCCGCCGGATCAGATCGCCCGGATCCAGATGATGCCGGTGTCCTTCACCAACGAACTCTATGGCGACGAGGACTCAAAGCGCCGCGCCCGCGTCGATGCCCGCTTTGTCAACAATGCGATGATGGCGACCTTGATGGGCGCGGTGATTTCCGATGGACTTGAAGACGGACAGGTCGTGAGCGGCGTCGGCGGGCAGTATAATTTCGTGGCCCAGGCGTTCGCGCTCGCAGGCGCACGTTCCATCCTCACGGTGGAGGCGACACGGCAGGCCGGCGCCAGGCCGCAATCGAACATTCGCTGGGCTTACGGCCATGAGACCATTCCGCGGCATCTGCGCGACATCATCGTCACCGAATACGGCGTCGCCGATCTCAGGGGAAAATCCGATGCCGACGTGATCGCGGCCATGCTGCATGTCACCGATTCCCGGTTTCAGAACGAATTGGCGCGGCAGGCCAAGGATGCCGGCAAGCTTGCGAAGGGCTTTGAAATTCAGCCCGCCTATCGCGAAAATTATCCGGAGCGGATTGTGAGCGCGCTAAAACCAGCCCGCGAGGCCGGCCTGCTGCCATCCTTTCCGTTCGGCAGCGATTTCACCGATGTCGAGCAGCGGCTGATCCCGGCTCTGCAATTCCTCGGGGATGCGCAACGCTCGCCGCTACGACTGCCGGGGCTGTTGTGGCAGGGTTTCACCCGCCATCCGGACGCGGCCGATAGCGAATGCCTGACGCGGCTCGGTCTCGACAAGCCGGCAACACTATCCGAACGCGCCTACCGCGCGCTGGTCAGCGCCGCGCTGACGCGGAGCCGCAGCGCTTAGTTTGTCCTGTCCCGGACGCGGTGCAGCGCGCAGCGTTGCGCCGCAGAGCCGGGACCCACTGCGTCGCGCAACGGGTGGGCCCCGGATCAGCAACGCATCACCATAGCGCGTCGAAGACGCGCGTGAACGCGCTTGTGGTGCTGCGCAGCATCCGGGGCACGCGTCTGCTCATCCGGATTGCCGGACTACGGATTCAGTTTTCAAACAGCCTGTGTGGCCAGCAGCCACAACCTCGCGATCTCGCCGCGCCTCGCGCGCGAGTTTTTGCCGGAAACGTCCCGCCCTCAATCAAAGGGCGCAGGGAATGCCGGGCGCTTGGCGCGCCCGCAGCCTTGTGTGCGAAATGAAAAAGCACACAAGCATAGTCACCACGGTCACACCGGAAACACCCGGCATTCCCCGCGCAATGGTTTTACGGCTTATAGCGCGCTCTCCCGGGTGACCGGGCTTGTTTGCCACCCTCGCCGGTGAAAGTCGCCTTTCACCGACTTGACGCCAGCGTCGGGGCGTCAGGACCACACGACTTCGCCGTCCGCAGATAAAAGCGCCCTCGTCAGAAGCGCCACCCGCGTCCACCGCATCCCGCCCCGCGTTCGTGACGATCGCGAGCCGCCCCTCCAATGGGACGGGACCAAATCGCTATAGTGCTGTTTCTACCCGGCCGTCAAGTGAATTTCGGAAATTCCGAAAATTGTGATCCGCTCATGGGTGCTGCATGAACGGCACCCCCTAGCCACCCGTGGCAGCTGTTTTTGGCTCAATCAAATCTAACGTGTCTGTGGGGGCAACGAGATTCAAACCTTCAATATATGTCTTCACAAGTTGCTTCTTATCTTTATCGAACGAGATGGTGCCGACGAGAACGGTTGCCGCTACTTTGTGCTGGTGCTGGACCAACGCAAGATAGTGCTTTCGCGCAAATGAAATGACTGCTTTTCTTAAGGGATATTCGTCTTGCCGAAAATCGCGCTTACTTCCTTCCTTTAAGCCAAGTACGTTGAGCAAATAGCCAAAATACGCGGCGTTCCGAAAGTTTGGATGCGTTTCGACGCCTTTGACTTCTTCGTAAAGAAGTCGCCGCACTTTGAAGAGTATGATCCTGCGGGTCTTGCTTTGATCGAAGTTGGATAGGCGACTCCAAATGGCGCTGTACTGCACGGACCAGCCTTCGAACTCTTTCGTCTTGAGCGAAACCGCGTGACCGATGACGTCAAAGATTAGTTGAGCGATTCTATCGTAATAGTCGTCTCGCCATCTAAAGGACTCATCGTGCCTTCGTAGCCTCGTTTTTTGAACCCCAGCCTTCTCCATTGCGGCGATAGCGTCGTTGATGAAACCGACAACGGCATTAAGCCGGTCATGAATGTCGCCTTTCTCTTGCGGACTTAGCGGATCGCTGAGCTTGTATAGATCAGAGCAGGCGCCTTCGATGACATCGAAAGCGCGGTTCAGCGCATACGAATTCCGGCGAAAGGCGCTCACCGACAATGCTGCCTTAAAGGTCGTTAGTGCCGCTCGTGTGTAGGCTTCTAGTTGCTGCCCATCGAATTTCCATCGTACGTCTAGATCAACGTCAAGCGGGGAATGGCCATTTGTCGCAAGAGCTTCGACAAATTCGAAGTCTCCAAAAATCGTATTCGTGAACGGGCGCGTATAACCAAAATATCCGGAGAAATATCCGGCGTCTTCGTGGTAAAGAAGCGAGTCCTTATTTAGAATCGCCTCTGTCGAAAGCGCCGATGAAAACTGCGACATTGGAACGTTGTATTGCTTTGTTTCCGCCACTGCGCGGAACAGCGCAATCGCGGTATTTGGGGCGCTGCCCGCAACGTGTCGGCAAAATCTTCGGTTCCCAATGATAAGCAAAAGATCGCAAGCGTAATTTTCCGCTCTTGGCTTGCCATTCACCGCAAGCGCAATATGTTTTGGTTCGAAGGCCGCTGAGGCAAATTTTATGATGGCTTCCGCTGATCGCTCAAGTTCATCGGCGACCACACGAAGGTCGCTTTCGTTTCCTTGCATGACGTATCTATAGACAGCACGCGTGAACCTGAAGGCATTCGTTCGTCCGAACTTCGGCGGACGGACATAGGCATACCAAAGCCAAGTCATGGCAAGGGATAAAAACAACAAGCCGAGAGTGAATTGCCAGTATGCCTGACTTGAAAGAAACCGGGGAAGGGGATAGCGCTGGGCAAACCACAAATCCGAAAGTAATGCTAAAACACCAATGGATCCCGAGCCCCAGTACGTCAGAAGCCAGAGTCGAATCGGAGCGGTGGCGACGCGGAATTGGTAGCGGACTCCGCTGACCGTGAAGATCAGAACCAATAGTGCGAACGCCTGTACGAATTCAGCGAAGCCGAATATGCCGCCCTTGCTTTCAGGTGGGACGACGAAGCACAAATCAAAGAGTCTATAAAAGCATTCTTCTGCGATTGGCGCGACTAAGACGGTTTCGGTCGAATTTGCGGCCATCGAAAGCCAGGAAAGATAGTAGAGGGGCAAAACAACATAGAGCCACGCCGCAAGCACGAGTAGGCCGATAATGGCAATTCCATCATCTGAAATTCTTTTCATGGCTTTCTATGCTTTTGGTACACTCTCGCGGCCCACCAATGGGACCCTCAATGCTGCCGGTGAAGTTGTCGATTTTTTAAGCAGCCTCAATCCTCGCCACCGTTAACACCAAAGTAGCGGCAATGTCGTGCTGTCGATCTCCGCGAGCCAGCATTACCTGTTCTTGTTCACCGGCTTTCGCTTCTCGATGAACGCCGCCATGCCTTCGGAGCGATCTTCCAGCGCGAAGGTGGCGTGAAACAGGTCGCGTTCGACGTTGAGCCCCTCAGTGAGCGGCGTCTCAAACGCGCGGTTGATGGCGCTCTTGGCCATCTCCGCGGCCGGGCGCGACATCGAGGCGATCTTTTCCGCGATCGCTAGCGCTTCGGCCATCAGTTTGTCCGCAGGCACGACCCGGCTGACGAGGCCCGATCGCTCGGCTTCTGCGGCGTCCATCATTCGCCCGGTGAGGCACAGATCCATGGCCTTGGATTTGCCCACCGCGCGCGTCAGCCGCTGGGTCCCGCCGATGCCGGGAATGGTGCCGAGCGTGATCTCCGGCTGGCCGAATTTCGCGGTGTCTGCCGCGATGATGATGTCGCACATCATCGCCAGTTCGCAGCCGCCGCCGAGCGCGTATCCGCTGACCGCGGCGATGGTCGGCTTGCGGCACTTGGCAACGCGGTCGCCGCGGATCGTCAGGAAATCGTTTGCGAACATGTCGATGAAATTTTTCGGCTGCATTTCCTTGATGTCGGCGCCTGCGGCAAACGCCTTTTCGCCGCCGGCCAAGAGGATGCATCCGATGGCCTCGTCCGCCTCGAGATCGTCGACCGCGGCGGCAATCTCGCGAAACACGCCGAAAGAAAGCGCGTTGAGCATCTTCGGGCGGTTAAGCGTGATGAGACCGACCGCACCTCTGCTCTCGACGATGATGTGTTCGAATTTGCTCATGGTCCACGCCCTCGCTCTTCCGAGCCGGCAATGTGCCTGCAGGCGGGGTGGGCTTCAAGTGGGGTTGGTCGTGTCCCGGACGCGGTGCAGCGCCTGTCGCGCTGCTCCGCTGAGCCGGGACCCACACGGCCGCGTCGCGATGGGCCCCGGCTCTGCAGCGCACCGCGTAAACGCGCTGCGCAGCGTCCGGGGTACGAAATACTCACGCCATGAACATGCGCGCGGCCGAGGCCATCGTCAGCAATGCGCCAAAGCCGATGAAGATTTTTCCAATCACGGAAGTCTGGTCCCAGGTGGAGTTTTCCTGGCTGCCGGCCGCAACGGGCGCGGCCGGCGGATTTACCGACGCCATCACCGCGGCTGGCGGATTGCTTTCGTGCAACGCGCGATCGACATCGTTGAGCTGGTCGGCGGCGACGATCTGGGTCTCAATGTTGGTCTTCGCCTCCGCCGGATTTTCGGGCGTGGCCGGGAGAAGATCGTTCGCCCGCGCCGGCATCGCCGTGATGTCGCCGGCTGATTTGCCGGCGAACAGCAGTTGCGCGTAGGCATTGGCTACCTTGAGCGGAAGGTCCGACGAAGCCTCGCTATTGTCGGCAGCAACTTCGGTCGGGACGGCTTTCTTGTGGCCGGCAGTCTTCAGCGCGACCCTGTGGAATCTACCATGCGCGTGGTGTTTCCTGGGCTGCCAGCCATGTCGGAGATTTTTATGGAGTACGACCGGTGCCCCCGCGGCGGCTTCCGACCTCGAAGCGGCGATCGCATCGTCCGCGCCCGCCGCGACCTGCGACGGACCGGCGAAGCACACAAAAAGCCCTGTCATGAGAAGCAATGCAGAGCGCCCGCTGGTCTTGATTTTCATTTGGCAATCTCCCCATTTTGCCGTCCCCGAGGCCAGATGAACTCAGGGCATGTCCGCAGCGGGGCAGAAAAAGGGAATCTTCGGAGAAGTCCGGCGAAAACGGGGCAAGGCGTCGTCCCAAGTGGCCGTTCGAACCAGCCTTTTCGAAATCCCGTCGGCGTAATCGGACGCGTGTCAGCCGCATCGATCGGTGTTATGAGCCTTGCACTGAAAATCTGCTATTGCGACTTCGGAAATCCGCCGCCGCAATGCCGGTGCGTTCCGGACCTATTGATCACGACTTCGTGATTGACAGTCAATGGCGTAACAAATTGAAAGATCGACCGAATTGAACTGTGGGAGCGGGTGTGCGCGAGACTGAAGACGAGTGGACCGGCCTGATGCGGCTGGCCATTTCAGGCGATAGTGCCGCGTATCACCGTCTGCTCAAGGCCGTGACTCCGGTGCTGAGGGCCGGGGCGCGCCGGGGACTGGCGCGGGCCGGTCAGCCGGTCGATCAATCCGAGGACGTTGTGCAGGACATTTTGTTGGCGGTGCATCTGAAGCGGCATACCTGGGACGCCAAGGCGCCCTTTGCCCCCTGGCTGTTTGCGATCGCCCGCAACAAACTGATCGACGCACTGCGCCGCCGCGGCCGCCGGGTTTTCGTCAACATCGACGATTTTGCCGAAACGATTCCGGATGAACCGGTGGCCGAAACCGTGTCCGCCAGCGAGATCGCCGCCCAGCTCCAGTCCCTTCCTGCCCGCCAGCGCGATGTATTGCAGTCGATCGCGGTGGAAAGCGCGTCAATCAAGGATACGGCCGCGAAATTCGCGATGAGCGAGGGCGCGGTTCGTGTGGCGCTGCATCGCGCTCTTGCGAGTCTCACCGCCAGGCTGCGGGAGCAATGAGAATGGAAACCGAACAGCTCATTCGTACGCTTGCTGCCGATAATTTGCACCGCGCCCGCCCGGTCGGATTGGTGCTAGCACTGGCGTTGCTCGCCGCGGCGCCGGTTTCGATGGTGATGTTCCTGACGGAGTTTGGCGTTCGGCCGGATGTCATGACGGCGATGCATAATCCGTTCTTCGATCTGAAGTTCGTCGTGACGCTGGCGCTGGCGGTCTCGGCCATCGTGGTGAGCCTGCATTTGTCGCGGCCGGAGGCCTCTCTGAAGGGCTGGGCGTGGCTGCTGCTGATTCCGGCCGGAATTCTCGCAACCGCGATTGCAAGCGAGATGATGATGCCGCAACGCCTGCCGATGATGACGCGTCTGATCGGCAGCAATTCGCGGGTTTGCATGACCGCTATTCCGCTGATGTCGCTGCCGCTGCTGGCGGCGGCGCTGATCGGTCTGCGTCACGGTGCGCCGACACGGCCTGCGGTCGCCGGCGCCATAGCCGGACTGTTGTCGGCAGGGCTTGCGGCGACGCTGTATGCCTCGCACTGCACCGATGATTCACCGCTGTTCGTGGCGACCTGGTACACTATTTCCATCGCGCTGGTGACCGCCATCGGCGCGCTGGTGGGCCCGAGGGTGCTGAGGTTTTAATCGCAGCTTTATCCTTCGTCGTCCCGGCGAACGCCGGGACCCTATACGCCGCGGCCCATCACTGGAATGATGTGGCAGAGGCCTTCTACAACAATTGGCGCCGGTGGTTATGGGTCCTCGCGTTCGCGAGGACGGCGCCGATCTTGACATTACTGCCCGCTCACGCCAGCGCCGGTGTCGCCGTCTGCTGCATGCGATGGAAGCGAAGCACTTGCTGCGCGGTCGAGGGCCGCAACCGCTCGTAGGTGGCCTTGCAGGCCTCAAGATCCGACCGTTCCTTGCCCGAGAGATCATCGCGCATGTTGATGATCGCCCTGACGGTCGACCAGGACAGCCCCGAAATCTTGGCCAGGATCATGACGCCCTCGGCGCGGGTCTCCACCATCATATTCTCGGCAATAGACACCGACACGTTGGCAAGCGCAGCGATGGCAGCATTGGCTTCATCGAATTTGCCGGCTTCGGCAAATGCCGCCACCTCTTGCTCGTCAAGCCTGCCGTCCTCGTACAGGGATTTCACAAGCGCATGCGCGATCGCGGTTTCCTCGGTGATGGCCGATGGCGCGATGCGCGCCCGCTGGGTCACTTCCCGCACCGCGCTCGATACTTCACCGGCCAGCGGCGGATGGGCGGTCTCGAGCCGGGCCCGTACCGCGTCGGAAGCCTTTGCCAGCAGTTTCAGGTAGAGGTGCCGCGGAAGTGTCGGGCGCAGGCCGATGCAGGTCGCGAGATTGTCGTCGCCCTCTGCACGAGTGACCAGCCGGGTGAACCCGCGCTCGGAGAATTCCGCGCCGGGATTGTTGACGGTGCTATGGACGACCTCATCGTTGCCCCGCAGCACCAATACGTCAGTGACAGCGCCGCTGAGCACTCTACGGCTCGAAATCGCCATCAAATGCGCCTGGCTCTTGTTGCGCGCGGTCTCGATCAGCGCTTCGTCGTCAAGCCGTTGCGATTGGGACAGCACGGGAGCCGCGACCTCGATCACATCGTCGAACGCCAGTGCGCGGATCGTCAGCGGCGGCGCGCGATCGACCGGGGCCAGGCGATTGGAGAGCAGCGCCTTGGCGGAATTCTCGATGTGATGCATCAGGCATTGGAAGACATCGTCGAACAGCGCGACCTGGTCGTCCGAAAAATCGACCGCGCCGTTGATGAAGAGATCGGTGACGCGGCGCAGGGTTTCGACCCGGCGTGCGACGGTTCCGTGGGCGAGCGTGACCTGCAACTCGTCAAGCAGGCTTTCTGAACTGGAGGCGGATTTCGAACTCATGACTCTATCCTGGAGTAACTGACATTGGTCGCTGACGGATTCTTCGTCCACGGGTGTTGGGAGATTCTCAGGCGCTGGCGATGCGGTTGCGTCCCCTTGCCTTGGCTGCGTAGAGCGCGCGGTCGGCGCGCGCGAGAAATGTGTCCGCGGTTTCGTCCGGTCTCAGCGATGCGACGCCCGCCGAAACGGTCACCCGCATGCCTGGCGAGAACGCACTCCAGTCGAGATCGGCAATGATTGCCCGCAGCCGGTCAAGGATGCGCACGGCGCTGGCATCTGCTGTATCGGGGAGCACCAGCAGGAATTCCTCCCCGCCGAAGCGGCCGAACCGGTCGAAATCGCGGATGTTGGCGTATACACTGATGGCAAATGTCCTGAGCACCTCGTCGCCGGTCGGGTGCCCGTAGGTATCGTTGATGCGCTTGAACCAATCGAGATCGATCAGCGCGATTGAACAGGGGGCCTTGCTGCGATGGGCCCGGGAAATCTCACCGTTCAGCGTCCGCATGATGGAGCGGCGGTTGAGCGAACCGGTCAGCTCGTCAAGCTCGGCGAGCTGCTCGATGCGCTTGTTGGCTTCCTTGAGTTCGAAGCTGCGGTTGTAGAGCATCGTGCGCAGCGAACTGCCGTAGAGTCCCACAAACGCACACTGTCCGATCGTGAGGACGTAGCAAAGGATCGCCGCAAAACGTTCGAGATCCGTCGCAAACGGCATGCCGATCGGCGTGGGGGTGATCAGGAAAATCGGAGCCAGCCCCATTATCGTGAGGGTCCAGGCAATGGTCGCCTGCCGGGAAGTCATCCGCAGCGCACCGAAACCGAAGATCAAGAACAGGACGCCGAGAAAAACGTATCCGATTTCAGGCGCCGCCAGCAGGAACACCAGCTGAAGCGCGACATGGCCACCGACCTGGGGGAGCGTGAGGTAAGGATCGTCGAACCTGTCGCTGATATGGGCTTCGGACAGCACGACGAAAAAGCCGATCATTCCCATACCCAACAGGAAATAAACCGAGGGAATGATGATCGGGGTGGTGCCGGCGTAGCTATAAACCAGCAGCACAAGCGTTATCAGCGAGCAGCTTCCAGCCTGCACGATGAGTATGTGACGGCGCTCCCCGGCTCGGCGCCTCAATACATCCAGCGGTAAACCGGGCGCGCGCGCGAGTGCGCCCTCAGAGCCCTGGCCTTGAAGCAATGAAGCTGCGCCGCTCATGTCCGCCGTCGGTAAAATACAACGGGCGGACTTTAGGGAGTAAAGCCTTTAGGTTTGGTATCTTTCCGGCCGATGCGGGTCGCCAAAGGTCTGCTTTGTCCTTGTTTGGGTGTAGAAATTGGCCGGCGCCGGCTTTTGGTATGCCTCGGTGGCCCGGCCCGAGTACGCCAGCGCTGGTTTGCTCAACAACCCTTGGGTAAGGTTGTGATCGGGTGCCCGGTCCGTTTGGTCCTGCCCTCACGAGAGCTTTACTGTACTATGTTACCTCGATTGCCGGCCGGCCTGCGATTAGCCAACGAATCCGTTCTGTGCGGGACATCACAGTTTCAGGCGGGCTATTGCTATAGTTTGAAGAATCTTGCCTCTCCGATCGAACCACCCGCTACCCCCATCCGACCAATCCTGCGAGACGGCCATTGAGTACGACACAAGCGGCTTCGGACGAGGTTCTGATCGCTCGGATCGCTCAGGGCGACCGGCTCGCCATGCAAGTCCTGTACGGAAGGCACCACGTCCGGGTGTTCCGTTTCGGGCTTCGGCTGGTTCGGAGCGAACAAGTCGCGGAAGATCTCATCAGCGAGGTGTTCCTCGATGTTTGGCGCCAGGCCGGCAAGTTCGAAGGCCGATCCGCCGTTTCCACCTGGCTCTTGGCCATTACACGATTCAAGGCCCTCACTGCGCTGCGCCGCAGGACGGACGCTGAACTGGACGATGAGGCCGCCAATGCGATCGAGGATGCGTCCGATGATCCGGAAGTGGCGGTACAGAAGAAGGATACAAGTAACGCGTTGCGAAAGTGTTTGAACGGACTGACGGCGGAGCATCGGGAAATTGTCGATCTCGTCTACTACCATGAGAAATCCGTGGAAGAGGTGGCCGAAATCGTCGGCATACCGGAGAACACGGTGAAGACGCGCCTGTTCTATGCGCGCAAAAAGTTGGCCGAACTGCTGAAGGCAGCCGGCGTGGAGCGAGGCTGGCCATGATGGCGACAAGCAAGAAAATACTGGAGCGAGAGCCCAGTGAAATCGAAATGCTGTTGCCTTGGCATGCGGCCGGCACGTTGAATGCACGCGACTCCCGCCGCGTCGAGGAGGCGCTTGCCGGCGATCCCAAGCTTGCCAGGCAATATGCGGTGATCCGGGAGGAATACGCCGAAACCATTCATCTCAACGAGAGCCTCGGTGCGCCGTCCACGCGCGCCATGCAGAAGCTGTTCATGGCGATCGACGCGGAGCCTGAGCGCAAGCCGCACGTATCGCTCAATGTTGCCGCGCGGTTCACCGGTTTTTTCGCGAGACTGTCGCCGCGGACGCTGGCCTGGTCCGCGAGCCTGGGCGCGCTGGCGCTTTTGTTGCAGGCGGGCCTGATCGGCGCGGTGCTGACGAACAACCGGCCAGCCTCGTTCGAGACCGCATCGTTGAGCACCGACGAGACCAGCGATCGCGACATCGGAGCGATAACGCCACCGCGCGCGCTGGTGCGGTTTGCGGCGGACGCGCGCGTCGCCGACATCACGGTACTGCTCGATAAGTATCAGGCCACGATCATCGGCGGCGACAAGGGTGGCCTGTTTCGGCTGCAGTTCGGTAACCGCGCGATGACCAAGGATGAAGTCAGTGCCATGCTGGGCAGGCTGCAAAGGGAGAAGATCGTCAGCCTCGCGGTGGCGACGCCCTAAGGCCGCGGCGCCTTTTCGTTTTCTGATGCTCGCGCGGATTGAAATTGCAATCCCGGCGCTTGTTAATACGCGCAACTTGCGTGAAGGCGAGGTCTCATGATCCGCGACGCTACCATTTGGCGAACCAGGATGCGGCGCGGGGCTCTCGCCGTGATTGCCGCAATCTTGCCGTTGGCGTCGTTCGCAAGTTCGGCCGCTCACGCGCAGCGCATCATGCGCTCGCCCAACCTCAACATCGAGTCGCGGATTCCAAGCATCAATCCCAACCTTGCGGGCAGGGCGGTTACTGGCGTCGGCGGATTGATACCAAGGATACGCCCAGCCTGCAGCTCGGCCTATCGCGGCAGCAGCGGCGACTGTTTGGGCCAGCCGATCGGCTCGGCCGATGGCGCTGGCAGCGGCCGCGCATCGGGCAAGAACACCAGCACCGATCAGCGTCCCAATACATTGCGGACTGCGTCTAACCCGCGCGCGATCGCCAATGAGCTCGTCGCCGAGATCGATGGCGCATTGTCGGATGCGCAGGCCGACGCGCTGGCGCGGCGCCACCGCCTGACGCGTGTGGAATCACAGCGCTTCCCGCTTGTCGATGCCACGGTCGGCCTGTTCCGCATCACCGACCGCAGGACAGTTGAGGCCGTGAGTCGCGAACTTGGCACCGACACCGCCTTCCGCACCGTGCAGCCGAACTTCCGCTATTTCCTGCAGGAGCAGAAAGCGGAATTGACCGAAGGCGATCCGGCGCAATATGCCAACGCCAAACTTCGCTTGCCGCAGGCCCATACGCTGGCCCACGGCGCCAACGTCACCGTTGCCGTGATCGATTCCGGGATCGACGTCAGGCATCCGGAATTCGCGGGCGCGATGGTGACCTCCTTCGATGCCCTCGGCAGCAAGGAGGGTCCCCATGTTCACGGCACTGGCGTGGCTGGCGCGATCATGTCGCATGCGCGGCTGATGGGCAGCGCGCCAGCGGCGCGGATTTTGGCGATCCGCGCGTTCGGCGCCGCAGCGAAGGGAGCGGAGAGCACGTCCTACGTGATCCTGAAGGGGATGGACTACGCGGCGGCGCATGGCGCCCAGATTATCAATATGAGCTTCGCCGGCCCCAAGGATGCGTTGATTGAACGCGGTCTCGCAGCCTTGGCCGGCAAGGGCATCGTGATGGTGGCGGCCGCCGGCAATGCCGGTCCGAAATCGCCGCCGCTCTATCCCGCCGCCAACACCAACGTGATTGCCGTCAGCGCTACCGATGCCGGGGACAGGCTGTTTGCCGCGTCGAACCGCGGCGGTCACATCGCGTTGTCGGCGCCGGGCGTGGAGATATTCCTGCCGGCGCCCGACGAAAAATACCAGATGATTTCGGGCACGTCGTTTTCCGCGGCCTATATCAGCGGCCTTGCCGCCCTGATGCTGGAGCGCAATCCAGCGTTGAAGCCGGATGAAGTGCGGGCAATCCTGATGAAGACCGCCCGCGACCTTGGCCCGCCCGGCCGGGACGATCAGTTCGGAGCCGGCGAGGCGGATGCCTTTGCGGCGGTGTCGGCCGCCGCCGGTACGGCAGCGCGGCCGGTGGCCGAAGCTTCCCGGCCTGCCGCCGAATCGGTGTCCGAGCGGCAGGATATCTCTCCGGCCAGGGCCCTGGATCCGCCGGCCGCCTCGATGGCGTCTGACAAGCCGGCCGCAGGCGAAACAAAGCCCGCCGCAGGCGAAATCGAGCCCGCTGCGCACTGATTGCCTGTCCCAAGAGCGAGCCGGGAAACGTTAAAAAATTCCCAAAGCGCCTTGAACGTCCGGCGCACCCTCCGCGACCAATCCAATGTGGGAGCGATAATTCCTCCCCATCGAGGCTATATTCGGCGCGAGCGCCCATCCACCCCAAGCGCCCATATGGCTTGACCCGTCCGGTTGTCCCCCCGGACGGGTCTTTCGTTTTTCGGCCGCGCTTTGGCGAGCGCCACGTCTGCGACCCCCGATTTTTGACGCGCGCCGCCGCGCAGCACACCCCTGGGAGTGCATCGCTTGACTGTGGATAGGGAGGAAAATTCCCCCTTTCTACGGCCACGCCTTGAAGATTGAGGTCGGGTAGAGGTGCTGGCTGGACAAAATAAAAGTTTTCCACAAAATATCTCTGTCACGCTCGATTGATTCGTACTCGTTGCGTCCCGCGTCCGTTTTTCTCCTCACGGGCTGGTTCATGACACATCGACTCGACGTGGCACGCGGCCGCGGCATCGTGGCGCGCTGGTGCGACCTTGCCGAACAGCGGCTCGAATATCTCACCGAATTATTCGAAACCGGCCGCTGGCGGCGTTTTCACAGCGAACTCGCTCTGCTCGAGAATATCCAGGAGGCCAAGACCGCGGTGGAAACATGGCGCGATCTTTTGCGGCGTGAGGCCTCTTACGACAACACCGCCATCGACATGTCCTGGCTTGGCGGGACCATGGTGGCGCGACGCGGCCAGAGGTGGCGCGAATCGGTTCATCTGCCGCAACCGATACCGGCGAAGATTTTGGCGGAACAGCCGCCCGAGATTTCGGTTGCCCCGCAAGCCGACACGATCGGTGCCAAGGAAGCGCTCGCCGCGCGGCCGATTTACGCCGAAGCTACAGCACTGACACCGGGCAAAGCGACGATCGCGGAGCGCTATCCGCTGCTGCGCAACGCGCTGTAGAAGGTAAACGTCATCCTTCGAGGCTCGCAAGAGCTCGCACCTCCAGCGATAACGGCGAAGCCGTTACGCAGGGTTGACGTACCGTGGTTTGCAGTCAATATCCTACCTTCGCACGGCATTACTGCCCAACACCACCTGAGCAAAGCGCTGCGCGCCTTCGACGGATAGATCCGATGTAATGGGGCGCGCGTGGTCGAGCCCGACGACCGCGCCGCGCGGCGTTTGCGAGATCATGTTGTTGTTGACCAGCGCCGTGCCCGCGCCTGGTGTCACCGAAACCCCGACGCCGACCAAGGCGTTGCGGATCACATTGCCTGTGATCACGACGTCGCGCAGATATTTGCCCCAGCCCGCGACGATCCCGAACGAGGGCGCGTTCTCGATCACGTTGCCTGACACGGTGGTATCGGCCTCGACATAGATACCGATGCCGGCATCGTCATCCGGAGCTGTGCCGATCGGGCGCTTCGCCAGCAGGTTGCGGATGATGTTGCCTTGCACGACCGCAAGGCGCCCGCCCTCGTTGAAATTGCACACGGAAACGCCGAGCGCCGCGCCATCCACGGTATTGTTGGCGATCACCGCGCCCTCGAACGAAAACTCGGAATACAGCGCCACCTCGCGGACATCACTGATGCTGTTGCCCGTGATCTGGATGTTGGACGCCGAATTGCCGCGCACCGCGGAATAATCGCAATTGCGGATCCGGTTTCCCCGCACGATCACATTGGCGGCACGAAACGCGTTGATGGCGTTGCCGTATTGGCCGGAGCCGCCGGGGCCGGCCTTGATGTCCTCGATGCGGTTGTCCGCGACCAGCGTGCCGTCGTCGCCGACGGCCGTGCGCAGGATTTCGATGCCGTTATCGTTGGTGCCCTGGATCGTATTGCGCGTGACCAGCAAGCCCCGCGCGTCGAACGACACGATCGCCGTCGTGGCGGATTTGGTGATGATGTTGCCGCTGATGTCGCCCGAAACCTGCTCAAGCCAGATACCGTTGCCGCCGCTGCCGGTGATCTCGCAATCGGTGATGCGGATGTCGTGGCCACCGAGGCAATGCACGAGACCGCGCCGGGTCGGCAGGGGAATGCCGCCGCCGTCGAGGGTGACATTGGTAAGCCCGACGCTGTTTGAGCCTTCGCCGGAAAACATCGAGGCGCCACCGTTGAAGACGAGGCGGGTCGCGCCGCGCACGCCGACAAGCTGGCTGCCGCTTTGCAGGCGAAGCATCCCGGTGCGATAGACGCCGGGCGGCAATGCCAGCGGCACCTGCGCGCGGGCGGCCTCGTCGATCGCGCTCTGCAAGACCTTGGTCTGGTCGTCGGGGCTGCCGGGGCGGACGCCATATTGCGTGGCGTCGCGTCCGAGTATGGAGGTGAGCTCAGCCGCGCGCGCCGCATCCGGCGACATCGCGAGCGCGCCCGCAGCACCGGCGGCGGATGCTCCGATGAGATGGCGGCGAGTGATGTTCATGATGGCGTCTTCCTGCGGACGCGTTTGGCACGTTCCGCAATGCTGGAGTAACGCAAAAATGCAGCAGCGCGTGGCGGCGACGAGGGCGGAAGAGGGCGATTGTTGAGGGTAGGGTTAATAGACGCCGATGCTGAAGGGTGGGCAAGGGCGCGCTCGTGCCGTGCCCACCAAAGTCGCGGACGCTGAGCAAGGCGGTGGGCACGCTATCGCTTTGCCCACCCCTACGAAGTTCGCACCGCCCTTCGCGTCAGCTTCACCATCTCCAGCAACATGGCCTCGCCTGCATCGACCAATTCTTCCAGCCTGATGCGGTGTGCGGCGCCTGCGCGCGACGATTGTCCACCACGCGCGAGCAGCGGTATGTGGACGAAGGCGGCAAGCGCCGGACCGCTGTCCTTCGCGGCTGCCTCGATCGCGCGCCAGCTCAGATAGTTACAGAGATAACTTCCAGCATCGCGCGAGGCCCGGGCGTCAATGCCGGTGCCGACCGCGGCGCGCAAAAGTTTGGCGGTGTGGGGGCCGAATATCAATGCGTTGGCGCCACCGACGATCGATCCCTTGCGCGCGCGGGCACGATCGGCATCGGGGAACAGCGTGGTGACGGCATTGCGGGCGCGGGTCTCGACCCGGACATGCGCCGTGCGATCGGCGAGGCCGAACATCAGGAGGGCATGCGGGCGGCGCTGGGCGATGAGTGCGGGGAGTTCCCGATCGACCGTAGCGTAGGTGACATGGAATATGTGGCCGATCAGGTCGACATCGCCAAACGCTGGACGGCGCAGCTGCGTCAGCCGCTTGACCAGCGGCATCGTCGGGTTGAACGGCGCGCTGGGAAACGGGCCGAAGCCGGTGATGAGGATGCGCAGGTTATCGCTCAATTTGGCCAAGTCCTCTCTTCGTCATGCCCGCCAACCGGTCCGGCCTACCGCCGGCCGGATGACAGGCTCCGGCGGGCATCCAGTATTCCAGAGTTGCCAATTGGGAATCAAATGCGGGTGGCGCTTACTGGATCGTCCGCTTTCGCGGACGATGACGATCGCCTATTGGACGAGCGCTCCGGCTCATTCACCCCAACATCTCCGCGATCTGCTCCGCCGCCAGCGCGGGCGTGATGCGGCCGTCGGCGACCTCGGCTTCGATCCGCTTCACCTTGGCGCGCATCGAAGCATCGGCGCGGAGCCGGGCCATCATCCGCTGCTCCAGCATCGACCACATCCACTTCACCTGCTGCTCTCTGCGGCGGCCTGCGAATTCGCCTGACGCGTTCATCGCCGTGCGGTGGTCGAGGATCTTTTGCCAAAGCGTATCGATGCCGGTGGCGGTCAGGGCCGAATAGGTCACAACCGGCGGATTCCAGTGCTCCGAGCGGGGAGTGAGGATATGCAGTGCGCCCCGATATTCGCTCGCCGCAAGATTGGCGCGCTTGATGTTGTCGCCGTCGGCCTTGTTGATCGCGATCATGTCGGCGAGTTCGACCAGGCCCTTCTT
>Ga0137403_10003229_pt1 | contig 19636 bp, 16 predicted proteins | sample CZOMad2_1_16fung_FD_122057 | JGI IMG/M metagenome (GOLD analysis project Ga0137403, IMG submission 122057) | Vadose zone soil fungal communities from Angelo Coast Range Reserve, California, USA - CZOMad2_1_16fungal (Hybrid Assembly) | ecosystem: Environmental > Terrestrial > Soil > Vadose zone...
GCAACTTCCAAATGCACCAGCGGCTGCACCGATTCCAGCGCTGCAGCCTTGGCAAAATCATCCACCGGAATTTCCACGTTCAGTTGCTTCAGCGCCGCTTGTTTCTGCGTCAGCGCCTCGCTGGCCATCTTGTAAGCGCGATCGGTGTTAAGCCACAATTCGTTTCGCAGCGCAGCCAGGTCATCATCCACCACGGCAACATTCGCCATGCCCTCGCCCATACCGATGTAGCTGTCCTGCTTGTAATTCCCCACGCGCACCACCACGCGCAACAGGCGGCCATGATTGCGGTTCTGCAACCGCAGCTCGCCGAACACCGTTTCAACCTTGAACTCATCCACATCACTGATGCGGTATTCAATGTAATAAGGCGCATCCACGTCCGCCAGCTTCAGCTTGGTTTTGGAACGATCTAGCTCCGCTAGCATCGCCTTCAGAATGGGGTCGTTTGCAGACTTGGCAACGTCTTGCGCCAAACAGGAAGCGCACAGAATTAGTACAAAGAAAAGAACGCGCCTCACTGCCGCACCGCTGTCGCATCATCCTTATCGAATCCCGGAGGCGACAAGAGGGGCGGCCGCATCCGCTGGTGCCCACGTTTCTGCACTTCAATCTCCGAAAACAACATCGAAGGCGCCGACGCCGAAACCGGAACACTCCCCGACTCTGCGCCGCAAATCCCGTTGAACACCTGTTGCGTGTCGCCGGTCACCACAATTCGATTCAGAGCCGCAATTGGCGTCCCCACAATATCCACACCGCGCACCAGCTCATCCGGCTTCCCATCGGGATACACCTTCCACACCATAACTGGCAGAATCTGGAACGCTTGCGGAGTAAACCGCGTCGTCAAAGTAAATCCGCCCTGAATATCCTCAAAATAAAGGCCGTAAGACTTGCCCTGCTTCTTGACTTCCTCAATCAACCGCCCCCGCATCTCCGCATCTTTCACCGTATGCGTCGAGGTGACCATCAAATTCCCCTGCCGCCCAGTCGGCATCAGCGCTGCCTGCGCCCGCCCGTGCCCGTTCGACTTCGCAAAATGATTGATCGGCATCCGCGACATCAGAAAGTTCTTCAGCGTCCCATGTTCAATCAAATCCACCCGGCTCCCCGGCATGCCTTCGTCATCGAAAGCGTAATACCCCGCCAGTTCCACGCCGTTCAATTCTTTCTGGGTAGGATCATCCGCGACGCTCAAGAACCCCGGCAGCACCGGCTGCCCCACCTTCTTCGTAAACGTCTGCCCTTCCTTCTCGTCCCTCTGCCGATGCCCCTCCAGCCGATGTCCCAGCACCTCATGAAAAAATACCGCCGCCGCCCGTCCCGAAAGCAGAACAGGCACGGTAGCAGGTTCAGTCACAGGGGCAGCCTTCAAATGCCGAATGTCCACCGCCATCTTCTCAATCTTCACCGTCACTTCCGCTTCGCTCGGCAACTTGTCGGCGGTCGTCGCTTGAAACGTCTCCACCCGCATCAAGTCCATGCCGTCTTCGGCGTGAGTCGCGGCGTACACTACCAACCGAATCGTCGTCGAAGGCGTGACCACTCGGCTGCCCTCGCTCGACACCAAATAGACATTCGCCTGCTGCGCCGAGAAGTTCACATACGACTCCTCGACCTCCGGATATTTCTTCAAAATCGCCGAATACCGTCGCGCCTGCTCCTCCCACCGCTTGACGTCAATCCCCAACGGCGGCGCAGGAGCCGAAACGCTCGTCTGCGGCGTCTCCTCGGAAAAATCCGGCGACGTATCGTCTTCCTTCGCCCGAACCGCCGTCTGCGTCTTCACGTTGAGGTACGCCCGCTGCGCCTTGCGGTATCCCTCGAAGGTCAGCTTCCATAGCACTCTCGACAACGCATCCGGATCATTCCCCAGCGGCAGCAGGCTGGATTCAATGCCCGACCCGCGATTCTCATCGTGCGTATTGTCGAGCTTGTCCGTTCCAATTCGAGTATGCACCGCTCCGTAACGCACATGTAGCTCGGTGGAGTTCAGCAGAGCTCCCTGGCTCGCGGCAACATTCACCAATTCGTGATCCGAGACGGAATAGCTCAGGAAATACGGCGCCGGATCCAGCTTCCCCAACTCGGTCTTGGCCCGTCCCAGTTCCTTCTCCATCACGCTCAACAACGGCTGCGATGCAGAACCCCGGGCCGCCAGATAAGCCGCCGAATGCGCCGCTGCAACCGACGTCGGCGTGAGCATCCCCACAAAAGGAGCCAATATCCCAAAAGTGATGAAGAGGAGAAACCCAGATCGAAACTTCGCAGTGACCATGTATTCAGCAGTTTATACGAAGCCGCAGATTCAAGACGCACGGTCACTTGTAAGGGTTTCCACAATGGCGGGGTGCCCCCGCAAGCCTTTTTTGTTTCAGTCCCATGACATCCTGAACACTTCTTTAGTCTTGAGCGGGAACGAGGTTAGTGGCTACCAGAAAACCTCCACACAAAAAAGTAGCCCCGTTTTCACGGGGCCACCACAAAAGAGGCTGGATGGGCGGGATCAGCTCAGGCAGGCGAAGCAGCGAGGATCGATCGAGGATTTGGGATAGGAGTCCAAATGCGTGGTACGACCTCTTTTCTGCCTGGCATTGTGTGCATTCATTGCGCCAAAAGAAATCCTGTAAGCGGCGGTCCGCAACTGCTTCTAAGTCATTGATAATTATAATCTTACATCCCATCGTGCAACTGGGGTAGTCGCGAATTCAGAACGCAGAGTGCAGTCCTGTGCATATCCGTGCCCCCGAACCTTTGCAGCTTTCGTCCAACCCATTAGGAAAAGGCATCGCGGTAGCGACGCCTTTTCACTGGTTTGGCAGATATCGTCTAGCTGACGGTCCGCAGCTTCTCGGGCAAGAAATGGTATGGAGGCCATGGCCCACTCAGCACCAGTTCGCAGTTCTTGAATTGACGGGTAGCCATGCTGTAGCGGTTCTGATACTTCAACACTGACTTGCTGTCGATCAGATGCGCGATGTCCAGCAACATGCCGTTGGAATCCACCTTACGGCAGCTCACATCTGCTTCCAGCGGATTGAAAAGCTTCTGCATCTGCACGGTCAATGTTCGTGCCTTGCTTTGCCGTTCGCGGTCCTTAGCGGCCTTGACGCGCAGTTTGCTCAAGTAGTCGCCGCCAGTGGTGCGGGGCAGCGGTACATCGTCGATGACTTGCTTTAAAGATCCGTCGCGCACAATGAGCTTGATGTGCATCTCAGCCTTGCCGCGAAGCTGCTCGACGCTCTTGCCAAACGCACGCCGATTCGTCCGCACAGCCTGACGCAAGGCGTCATCGCTGTCGAAAATCGTGCCAAACTTGAAGGGAAGTACGGTGCCTTGCCGGAAGCAAGCCCCCACGACACGGGCATGCTCAATCAGAGATTTATGGTCAAAAGGCGCTTCAGACCGGTCATATTCGCTAACAATCACGGCAAACTCACCGCTAGGGTACCCAAACACCGGAACATCACCAACACCCTGAACACCATCAAGAAGAAAAGGCTTGCGGGACCGAACTCCATTGGAAAGTGTCTGCAATTCCGTAAGGCAATAGGCGTACCACATACAGGATTTTTACCTCCGAGCCAGGGGGATGCCGAGCTCCAGCCAGATCACGAGTTTGCTTCGTTCAACCTGAGAAGAAAAGGCAGTTGTCTAATGAGGTTTAGGCCAATTCGTTGACTGGCCCGACGCAGAGTCTATGTGGGAGATCTAAATTTTGCAACAAATTTACAGCAACTTTGTAAAGAAATGTTGCATCCAGCGCGCGAAAAGTCGGCAAGCAATCGAACTGCCAAGTTCTCCAGTTAAACGTTTGTCAAGCGCCGGATACGCTTCGAAAGCACTGAAGTAACAGGGAGTTAGCTGAGACTGCTTTTTCTTTTCGACGCGATCGTTTTCTCGGCGGCCTGCGTGGTCCGGTCTTGCAGTTCCATCAGCGCGACTCTGCGCATCTCGTCGGCTGGTGCGGGCTTGCCGGTCCAGATCTCAAATTGTCTGGCAGCCTGCTGGACGAACATTTCGATGCCAGGGATCGCCTCAACTCCGCGGGCGCGTGCTGCCTTTAGCAGGGGCGTTTCTAGGGGGTCGTAGATCATATCGAAGACGTACTTCGCCTTGATTTCTTCGGGCTTCAGCGGGGAGTCCTTGGAGTTCCCCATCCCTACCGGTGTCGCATTGACGATCACATCAAACGTGAGTTTTTTCAGGTCAGCTTTCTTCAAAACCTTGACCCGTGCTGACTTCGCGAGCTTCTGCGCCTTTGCGGTCGTGCGATTGAGAATCCAGATTTCAGCGCCGCGCTCCTTGAGTCCGAAGACAGCGGCTCGGGCGGCTCCGCCCGCCCCCATAATCAACACCTTGGCTCCGGAAAGAGGGAGCTTGTGCTCAAGGGGGCGTACCACCCCCGCGACGTCCGTGTTGAACCCATAAAGTTTGCCATCCTGGCCGCGGACCACAGTATTGCAAGCGCCGGTCTTTGCCGTGTACGGGTCGGTATTGTCGAGGTCCTCTAGGATCTCTTGCTTATAGGGCATGGTGACACTCAGGCCGGAGATGGGGATATCCTTCATGCACGCACGAAGGTCCTTTATCGTTTTCGCGTGCAGACCCAAGTAGACCGCATTGACGTTCTCCCGGCGGAAAGCCGTGTTCATCAGCAGGGGCGACAGGGAATGAGCCACCGGGTCGCCTGCCACACCGTAAACGCGCGTGGCAGTGTCAACCTTGTCGGCGCGGTAGATGTCACGCAGCATTTTGGCTGTGACCTGCCCAGGAGCGGTTTCCTCTCCAGGTACCGCGGACGCAAATGTAAAGATGCTGCCTGCGCGTAAGCCCAACACGCGGCTGATAATACCCTGTTCGCCCATGCAGAGGCCGATGAGAGAATGCCGATAACTCTCCTTCTCCAGGAACTTCATCATGACCACGTTGTCGTACAGTGTGGTGGCTGTGCCGACGATCTTATAAAAGTCGGCCTGTAGAGCCTCCATGGTGGCGAGAGTCTCTTCCAACTTCTTGGTGGCACGGAAATCATGGTAGGAGAGGATTAAGGCCGCGCGTTCGCGTAACTTCTTGAGTTGCTGCGGCTTAATCTTCAGCGCCGTTTCAAGCTCGAGATCGACGAGCTGGCAGCCTACCTCCGCCGCTTTGGCCAGGACCTCAAGTTCGAGTGCGATAGGCCCTCGAAACTTGCCGCCGTTGGCGACCCGCCGGCAGGTCGCGATTGCGTACACATGTGGGTGGTAATCAAGAAACTCCTGCAACGACTTGATTGCGAGAAGTGGCTTAGGAAGATAATCTAACCTGAACTCCACAAAGGGATTATCCCGAACCAGCGCCTCGGCCTTGCCAACGATTTCGTCAGGGCTGTAGCCCACGACGACGACGCAAACTTTCGGCAGCTCATGCGGCCGGATGCGGGGAACGAAGGTGGGCGATACATTCATGGAAATCTTTAGAATAGCGCGTCAGCATACAGTCCTGCGCCCCTAGATGCAACATTCGATTCACGTTTCTTTCATTTCCCAAGCATTTTCCCAAAGGGGAGGGCGTCTCCAACACCCTTCGTAACCTTGACCCCCTCGAGTACGCGGGGTAACTTTCGAGGGTAAGCCCTTTTGTGGCAGCGAGTTAGGTGTCTCGCCGCAGGCAGGGTCGGGTCGCGAGATTTGGAGGTAACATGAAGAAAACAGGGTGGTTGCTGGCATTGCTGGCGCTGATGTCCGGGGGAGTGACGACCGGCTTGTGGGCGCAAAGCGACAGCACGGGAGTTGGCGGCGGGGTGATTGAGACCGAAAACAGCGTCACCTTCCCGCTGGAGCGAATGAGACAGCCGACATATGCCGACGAATACTGCGCCGGCTTCATCAACAAAGACGTGCTGCCCAACGCCAATTATGTGATCGGGTCGATGGACAGCCCCAATACCAGCAAGTTCGTGCTGGGCGATGCCGTGTACCTGTCCGGCACAGGCTACGCGACCGGACAGCAGTTCACGGTCGTCCGAGAGCTGCGGAATTCGAACGAAGATCCGGCCTTTGCCGGACAAGACAAGCTGCTCAAAGCGACCGGCTACCCCTACGCGGAGCTGGGCCGAATCAGGGTCTTGGACACGCGTAACCGCGCACCCGTGGCGCAAGTGGAATACAGCTGCGAACCGATGGTGCCTGGCGACACCCTAATTCCTTTTGTGGAAAAAACGCATGTGACCCTGCGCGACGCAGGACGGCTGGATCGCTTCCTTCCAGCGAACAGCAAGACCACCGGTCGTTTGGTCCTGGCTCGCGATTTCGACACCTTCCTAGGGATGGGTGCGAAAGTGTATGTCAACGTGGGATCGAACCAAGGCGTGAAGGTAGGCGACTACTTCCGCGCAGTTCGGCCGTACTGGCTGGATCGCGATGACGAAGTCGATTCCATCTCATTGAGCGCCTCAGTCGTTGAAGATACGCAGAAGAATCCGCCATCGCTGGAACCGGCACTGTTCGGCAAAAGCGGCAAAGGCCCGGTAATTCACATGGCCGACTATCCCCGGCGCGCCGTGGGAGAGATGGTGGTATTGAGCGTCACGCCGACTTCCTCAACAGCAATGGTGATTTTCGCGCTGGAAGATGTTCACCTTGGGGATTTTGCTGAGATGGAATAGTTCCAGAAGTCCGATTCGGAAATACAGAGCAGCGGGGGGAGGAAACTCTCCCCGCCTTTTTCTTTGCTTTCACCACGGAGACCCTGAGACATGGGGAAACCGGCCGCGCGTATCAGTTGCCGCAAATAGAGCTGGGATGACCCTTGTTCGAATGTGGCGAGGAATCTGCTCTCGCGCCGCGAAACTGCATTGCGTCATCCCGGCGATGGGCAGCTTAATCTTCATAACGTAGGTCGTCGGGTTTAACTCCGACATAGTCGGGTTCCGGATCGTTCACAAAACGCACGGCCTCGATGTCGTCCATACCCTGCAAGAGCGCCTTGCAGATGCGGTGCATGCCATCCATAACGCGGCCGTCGCTGGAGAGGATGACCGGGAAATTCAGATCACAGTCCAGCATGAGACGCGCGTGGTTGACCACATCGCGGCAGGTCATCTGGTCGGCATTTCCCCGGCCCAGTAGGGTTCGTCGAGTTCGCGAATTGTAGTTAATGGAACGCGCTCACGAACGAGGCCGCGGGAAAGCTCAATCAGGCGACGGACGTACCATGCGCACAAGCCCTGGGGAGAGTTTCGGAAGTGATGTTGGGCTCGCACTTTGCCCCAGTACTGCGGAACTCGGGAGTCCCCATTGGGAAGAACCAGGGACAGGCCAAAGCGCGGGAACGCTTCAGGCCGCGCGAATGCCCTGGGTTTCTCTCGGAAGAGCCTCGATTTTCTTTTGCAGCTTTTTCTTCAGCCCCGCTAAATTTTGCACTTCCGTTTTCAGTTCGCGCCGCTGCGCCTGGAGCTTGACCTCGTGTTTTTGGGCAGCAAGAGATTCGTAAGACTTAGAGTTCATGGCTTGGCCCCGGATAAGCCTTGAGTTTAGGCGTCATGTCTCTCGAAATCAAGACCGGCAGAAAGGGGAAGGTGAGGATCACTTCTTCAACTCCTCCGGCCAGGCGGTGAGCAGCCTCAGGGGTGTTTGCCCTTCTTCCTCCGCCAGATTGAGCAGCAGCCGTTGGCCGTCAGGGGAAACGTCATAAGGGATCCCGACGGCGGGGAGGTAGGCGCGGAAGAGCCGTTGGGCTGTGCCGACTTCGATTTCGTCGTCATTCCGTTTGACCGGACAGGCATAGAGCATGTCGTTCGCGTCACGGAAGAAGAGTTCCTTTCCGTTGCCACCCCAGGTGGGATACCCCGCTCCAATGGTCGAGACGCGCCATTTTCCCTTGCCTTCCGGGAAGGTTGTGACGTAGACGTCGGTATTGCCAGCGACACCAGATTCATCCGACTCGTAGGCCACCATGCGGCCGTCGGGAGAAACGCGGTGGATGGACAAGGAATACTGCGGCGAAGGAGGCTGAACAATGGCGACTGGGGCGACTGGCTTGGCGTCTCTCTTTGTATCTTCGGCAACGGGGACTATCCATAGGGCATTGGTCTTCTGACCCGCAGACGAAACATAAGTCAGATACTTTCCGCCGGGAGTCAAGCTTGGGTAAAGATACGCGGAGCCGCCGGAGAGAGTGGCGAGAGTCTTCTCGGTTCCGCTGCCGTCCGAGGCTTTGGAGCGAATTTCGACGTCGGTGGCGCCGGGCCTCGGGCTGGCCGCGAACACCAGCGTGGAACCATCTGGCGACCAGGAAGGCTGGCCCACCGTTTCCTGATCGAACGTGATGCGTGTTTTGGTTTTGCGGACTAAGTCGAGGGTCCAGATTCCGAGCGCCGATCCATAGGCCACCAGTTTTCCGTCAGGTGATAGGCGCAAGTCGAGGGTTGTGCCTTCCCGATCGTTGAGGGCGCTGAGTTCCTTGCCAGACCGGTCGAACCAGGCCATGCGCGTGCCCGCGGCGGCGGTGTTCCCGGCCTGGTAGACGAGGAGTCCGTTTTGCGAAACGGAAAAAATGCTGCGCCATACACCGGAGTCGTAGCGGATGTTGTCGATCATGGGATGAGCCGATCCTGACAGTTTGCCGGATTTCGGATCGAAGCTTTGCGCCATCAGCGCGGTGCCGGAGCGAAACAGCAGATAGCCAGACGCGTACTCCGCGGCAGAATCCGCCGCCACAACGAAATGGGCTTCCGGATTGTCGATGGAGGCCATGTAGATTCCGTTTTCTTTGGGGTCACCTCCGGAATGACTGGTGGCGAAGTAAAGGAAGTGTTTGCCGTCAGGAAGAAACCATGGGAAGCGATGAGTGGTGTGCTTCCTGGTGTCGAGGGCGGTGGCCGGAGCGACGGATCCGCCCTGGGCGCTGACACGCATGAGCGGGCCCAGGTAGTTGGCGGAGTAGAGGATGACATCGTCGGCGCCCCAAGCGGCGCCGCGCCCGTTCGGGGCGTCGGCCATCCGGGAGATAGCGCCGCCGCTGGCGGGGATCTTCATCAGCTTGCCGTTGGCGAAGAACCCGAGGTTGCTGCCGTCCGGCGACCAGAAGGGATGGCTCGCACCCTGAGTGCCTTCGAGTTGTCGTGCGAGATCGCTGTTGAGTGGACGAACCCAGAGAGTCTTCGCGTCCGAAGAGTGCGCGACAAAGGCCACTCTGTCGCCTTGCGGGGAGAGGACCGGCATGCCGCCGACATCGCCTGTGGTATCGAAGGCGAACTTGTCTGGAGCCGGAAGTTCGGCGTGGAAGGACTTCACGACGACTGTGGGTTTGGCAAAGTATCCCGCGAAGGCGGCTAAGGCTGCCAGAGCGAAAGCCGCGGCGGCGAGTAGGACTGCCCTGGGGTTCTTGAATCTCGGGGTTATTGCTGCGGAATCGCTTCGCTGCGTATCTTTGGAGGAATCGGCAATCCAGCGCAAGTCCATGGCCGCATCGTGGGCGGATTGTAGGCGCTCGGAGGGATCCTTGGCGAGGCAGGCGCGGATTAGGCGATCCAGCATGGGCGGATGGCTGGCGCCGATGGGTTCCGGTTCTTTTTCCAGGATCGCGGAGAGCACGCTGATTTGCGATTTGCCTTCGAACGCACGGCGGCCGGTGATCATCTCGTAGAGAACGCAGCCAAATGCGAAGATGTCGCTGCGCGCATCAGCATCCTCGCCCTGCAGAACTTCGGGTGCGAGGTATTGGAACGTCCCCACGATGGACCCTTTCTGCGTGAGCGGCGACGCGGCAGATGTGAGCGAAGCAAAACTCATGGTTGGTGTTGAGGGGGTAAGCCCTCCGGTTGCGCCCGACTTCGATCCTGGGATCGCTAGGCCCGGCTTGGCTAGGCCGAAGTCCATCAGCTTGGCGCCCGACTTCGTCAGCATAATGTTGGCTGGCTTAAGGTCGCGATGGATGATGCCTTGACGGTGTGCTATTTCGAGCGCCTGGGCGATCTCGATGCCCACCGTCACCACCTGCGCAAGCGGCAAAGGACCTTTTGTGAGGCGCTCAGCCAGGGTCTGACCTTCCAACAGCTCCATGACGAGGAAATCCACGCCATCCTGCGAGCCGACGTCAAAAAGCGTGCAGATGTTTGGATGCTGCAGGGCGGAAATGGCCTTGGATTCACGCTCGAGGCGCTGCTTCAGGCCGGAATCGGACGAAAGATGCGCAGGCAAAACCTTGATGGCAACACTACGGTCAAGCCGTGTATCGCGGGCGCGATAGACCTCTCCCATCCCGCCCGCGCCCAGCGGCGATTGGATTTCGTAGGGGCCGAGCTTGGTGCCAGTGGCGAGGGCCATGCGTGGGCGCAATTATAGCGTGCGCGGCTTGGGCGGGGAGCTTACGAGCTAGGCTGCCGACTCGGCGCGACCACGCCCTTTCGCCTGCTTAGAACAAAAGCTCGGCGGCGGCGTTTCACCGCTTGGCGGTCGATCTTCGACCAGAAGGCGGAGAAGTAATCTACAGCCGACCAGAGGGATAAGGCGATCATGCCCCAAACGGCGATCTGAGCGATCCAGTGCACCGGAACCGTGACGGGACCGAAATGCCAGGCGTGCCAGCGGTGGTCGAGGATGACGGCGACGACCGAAACAATCTGAACGAACATCTTGTACTTGCCGAGGTCGCTGGCCTCGATCGTGAAGCCTTCGGAAGACGCAATCCCGCGCAGTCCGCTGACCAGGAATTCGCGGCCGATTACGAGCACAGCGATCCAAGCGGGAACCATGGCCGGGTTGAACTGTACCAGCGTAACCAGGGCGGCGGTGATGAGAAGCTTGTCGGCGAGCGGGTCCAGCAACATACCGAGCGTGCTGACTTGCCCACGCCGGCGCGCCAGGTAGCCGTCGAGGCCGTCAGTGATGGACGCGGCGATAAAGACCAGTGCCGCCAGAGCCTCTTTTTCGCCCGTAACGCTGGAAAGCCGCGGCGTCAGTACCAGCCACATGAATAGTGGCACGGCCACGATTCGGCTGAACGTAATGTAGTTGGGCAGCGTCACTGCTAACACCAAGAAAAGACCAGAGACTAGAGACCGAAAGCTAGAAACCGAAAAACACCGGGCCGATTCCGGATCAGCTTTGGTGGCAGCACCGGATGATCAAGATTATCGCCCAGTAAGCAAGCGAAAGCAACGGAATGGGGAGCCGGGAAGTGCACGTTAAGAAGCGATCCGCCAACTTACTCCTGAAAGGTCACGCAGACACCATTCGGATCGATCGCGCCGAATTCTTTCGTCCCCCAGGGCTTGGTTTGAAGCGATCCGTTGGGATGGACCTTGCCGCCCTTTTGCTGGTACTCGGCATAGAGGTCTTCAATACCCTTTACGACTATCCGTACCATGGTCTGGTCTCCAATTTTCCGCGCCAATATCTTGTCGGTCATTCCAGCAATGTGCAGGGAGGCTCCCCCACGATTGATACCAACGTAGTTTGGTGGGGTACTGTCACGGAAGACTTCCTTGAAGCCGCAAATCTCGGTCCACCAATTCAACGACGCCACCGTATCCGCAGCAGGTAAAACGGGAATCGCCGCGCTGATCGTTGCGTTCATTCGGAAATCCTAGAACGAACCTAGCAGGATTGCCAATAGGAGGACTGCAAGGCTAATGAGAGCGAATTTTTTCAAACTACTTCGCCGGCGCAAGAATCGCATCCAGGAGATCGACGGAGCCATCTATGCGTTCGAGCTTGGGGTAGCGCAAGCCACCGTGGTAGTCGAGGCTGACGGTTTGGAAATGGTCTTCGCGACGCAACAGCAGCTTGATGGGGGTGGCAGTCTTTTCGGCCTGGACAATGGCCTCGCGGAGCCGATTCGCGTTGTAGGTCTCATCGTTGACAGCCATGAGACGCATCCCGGGCGTGACGCCTGCCTGGAAGGCGGGGCTGTTCCACCAGACATTCGCCAATGCGTCCTCACCGCCGACGCTGAATCCGAGGGACCAGGAGAAATCGGCTAAGGGCGGGACATTCGTTTCCTCCACGTGCTTAAGCCAATCAGGAGGCGTGTCGCTGTAGCTCAGGCGGTAGCCGCCGCGAGTGAAACCATCTTTGGGAGTGTGAGGGGCGAGTTGGTCGACGCGGGTATGAAGGAACGTGGCCCAGTCGTATGGCTGCACTCGATTTAAGGCTGCCACGACATCATCGAAGGTGTAAGTCAACGGGACATAGCTCCCGTTATTGACGCCGAAGAATAGTTTGGCGAAATCGTCGAGCGACTTTGTGCGGTTGCTCATCTCGCGAATTTTGGTATCGGCATCCAGCCAAATGAGCAGACCCTCGTCGTAGTAGTCTTCCGGGCGCTGCCAGCTCACCCAACTCACAGGAGCGCGCTGGGAAACTGTCGGCTGGTTGGTGGTGTCGATCAGCGGACGCCAGGTGCGGCCGGGGCTGAGGTCGTAGTTGGCGGCGATGAAGGCCATACGGTCGCGAATGTGGGCAGCCGGACTCAATCCGGAACGAGCCGTTAGGACGAAGCCCCAGTATTCCGTCATGCCTTCGTAGACCCAGAGCAGGTCGTCCTGCATGGGGACGTTGAAGTTGGGCGTCCACAGATCGGCGGGACGGCGGAATTTTCCATTCCAAGAATGCGTGTATTCGTGCGCAAGCAGGTCACGGTCGTCCACGCTCGCGGCCCAGTCGGTAAAGTAATTAGCCCGGCTGCCATCTTCGCTGCACTGATGATGTTCGAGGCCGACTCCGCCAACCTTGTCGCTGAGCAGATAAAGGAAGTCATAGTGCCCGTAATGGTGCGAACCATAGAGCTTTTCCGCTTCCCGGGTCAGATTGCGATGCAGCTCTATCTGCTCGGGCGTGATGGCAATGGACGCGGGCGTGTCGCCGAATAGATCGAGATAAACGGGGTTGGCAGCGTTCGGCGAAAGATCGACGCGTTGGAAGTGAATTCCGGCATAAACTGGTGAATCGACCAGCGTTTCGAGGTTCGTTTCCTGGAACTGGACGAGATTTCCGGTCTGCGACGCGACAGTGAGCGCAGAGGCAAAATGCCAGCCTTCCGGCAACTTCACGCTGGGAGAGACTTGAATGCGGCGGACAAAGTGTCCTGCTGGGTAGAGCACAACCATGTCCCATGCCATGTCCGCAATCTCGGAAGAGAAAGCCACTCGGCCATCCCGGCTGCGCACGGGCGAGAGGTACTGAAAATCCACGGTCAGGGATTTGACGCCCTTCGGAACAGTCACATGAAATGCGAACACATCCACGCGATCTCGCACCCAATCGAAGCGTTGACCGTCCGCGGTGATTGTTAGACCGCCAAGTTTTGCGATCGGTCCCGTGGGGGAGTGGTCACCCGGAATCCACTGCGGGTAGAGCAAAGTGAACGGCCCGGGCGCGACGGGAATGGTCTCGTGCACGCTCATGATGCCGCGAACGGTGTCCGTGAGATCGACCTGCAGGCCGATGGTGCCGGGGTAAGGCTTGTCGACCGGCGCGGGCGTTGCCGGGGGCAAAGGAACGGGCTGTGGTACCGGGGGGTTTTGCGAAAATGCTGCCGAGATGAGGATCAGAACAAAGATTAGAAGAGCTATTATGGATCGTTGGGGGCCCGACATCATCATTTAAGAATCTCCAGACGCACCCACCAAAGTAAATGATTTCCGGAATGGTGGCGAATGCCGGAGGCTACCCGCAGTGCGATGATTGTGATGAACGGCTATCGTCCCTGCCTGCAGGCAACGAGCAGGCCAGCGACCGTCCGCGCCGTCCGCCCGCTGCAAGGGATTACGTTCAGACCGGCGAGCTATCCATAGCGTCGAACGTTTCCGTCTCCCTCTCTTCTCGAAAACCGGGATGGTCTTGAAGCAGGCGGGCGCACCGGTTCCACCGCAGAATGGAATCATCATTACCGGGCGGTCGAATCGCTTCAGCTTGCTCGAAGCATCGCATTGCCTCTTCGAACAGCGGCGTGAGAGTGTGAGGAGAGCGGCCGACGCGCATCTGCGCTTTGGCGCGCCGTTCATGCAGCAGGCCCGTGTAATAGAGGCGCTCGTAGGGTTCGGTTAGTTTCTCGAAAAGCGTTTCCGCTTCGCGATGGCGATCCTGCGCGTCTCCACAGAACTCGTCCGTAATCGCGAGCCCCAACAGGCGCAGTGCTAGTTGATGGTCCGGCTGGACTGCCAGAATGTCACGGCAGATCGATTCCGCTTCTTCCGGCTCGTTCAACGAGCGATAGACTTCCGCCTTCGAGATAGCTTCGGAAATACCAGCATTCGAAATAGTCTTCAGCTTGAGTTCCATCATAGGATCTCCTTTTACCAGTTAAGTCTGGTACCTTTAACCCGGCTACCGTCAGTCCGATTCTTTCGCTCCCCGAATCTTACGTACCAGCATGAGCAGCGGATCGTAAAATTCGTCCACGACTCGTTCCTTTAGCGGAATGATCGCGTTGTCGGTAATGTGAATGTCCTCAGGGCAGACTTCGGTGCAGCACTTGGTGATGTTACAGAGGCCGATGCCAAGTTCATCTTTGAGCAGTTTGGTGCGCGACTTCGAATCCAGTGGATGCATCTCGAGGCCAGCAACTCGAACGAAAAATCTGGGGCCACCAAATGTCTCTATTTTTTCGTGATCGCGGAGAACGTGGCACACGTCCTGGCACAAGAAGCATTCGATGCACTTGCGAAATTCCTGCACCCGGTCTACATCTTCCTGCGACATTTTCCATTTTGTGTCGGGGTCCGGCGTGAAGGGCGGAATCTTCTTGTTGACGCGATAGTTCCAGGAGACGTCGGTGACCAGGTCCTTGATCACGGGAAAAGACTTCATCGGCTGCACCGTGATGGGCTTGTCCAGCGGGAGAGCGTCCATACGCGTTTTACAAGTAAGCCGAGGCCGACCGTTGACTTCCGCCGAGCACGAGCCACACTTGCCAGCCTTGCAGTTCCAACGCACGGCCAAGTCCGGCGCCTGGTGCGCTTGAATGTGGTGGAGTGCGTCCAGCACCACCATTCCCGGAGCGATAGGGACACGATATGTTGCTGGCTTGCCACCCTCGCGATTGCCTCGAAATACTTCAAAAACTGCTTCGGCCATCGTGCCTCCGCTATCGCTTCTTTACTTCGTTATTTCTCATCGGCGACAAGCTGCTTTAAGTCATTGGGCAATTGCGGCACCGGTGACTGGCGCAGCGTCATCGCCGCGCCTTCACGGGCAATTACATTATTCTTGGTTCCCCAAGTTGCGTCGAGGCCGGAATGGTCGATGCGGCTGTGTGCGCCTCGACTCTCCTCGCGTGCCAGGGCGCTGCGTGTAACGGCTTCGGAGACGGTCAGCATCGACGTCAAATCCTGCGCCAGATGCCAGCCGGGATTGAACATTCGCGATCCCTCGACGCTCACGCGGCTGTTGCGTTCCTTCAGTTTCTCCAACTCCGCCAGTGCGCGAGCAAGATCTTCTCGCGTCCGAAAAATGCCCACGAGATTCTGCATAATCTCCTGCAGGTCCCGATGAATCGTGTAAGGATTCTCCCCTTCCTTGCGTTCGAAAGGGGTCAGCAGATCGCGCGCGGCATTCTCGATCTGCGTTGAGTTGACCGACGTCGTCTGCACTTTTTTCGCGTGCTCGGCGGCGGACAAGCCGGCGCGGCGCCCGAAGACGAGAAGATCGGAAAGTGAATTACCGCCTAAGCGGTTAGCGCCGTGGAGTCCCGCCGCCGCCTCACCTGCGGCAAAAAGCCCTGGTACCGTTGATTGCGCGGTTTCAGCTTCGACGCGAATGCCCCCCATCATGTAGTGGCAAGTCGGCCCGACTTCCATCGGTCCCGTCGTGATGTCCACGTCTGCGAGTTCGCGGAATTGGTGATACATGCTGGGGAGTTTCTTCTTCACGTACTCGGCGGGCTTATGCGAGATATCGAGAAACGCGCCGCCGTGTTCCGTGCCGCGGCCTTCGCGGACTTCGGTATAGATCGCGCGTGCGACAACGTCACGCGTGGAAAGCTCCATCTTCTTCGGATCATACTTCTCCATGAAGCGCTCGCCCGCTTTGTTGGTCAGTAGGCCGCCTTCGCCGCGGACCGCTTCAGTGACGAGCAGTCCTTGCACTCCGGGAGGCCACACCATGCCGGTGGGATGGAACTGCACAAACTCCATATCCATTAATTCGGCGCCAGCATTGTAGGCGAGCGCCATTCCATCACCGGTGTACTCCCAGGAGTTGGACGTAATTTTGTAGGCCTTACCAATGCCGCCGGTGGCGATCACAATCGACTTGGCTCGGAATACGACGAACCTGCCCTGCTCGCGCCAGTAGCCGAACGCTCCGGCAACGCGGTCGCCATCCATCAGCAGACGGCTGATGGTGCACTCCATATACACGTCGACGCCGAGCTGCACCCCGCGGTCCTGCAGCGTGCGGATCATTTCGAGGCCCGTGCGGTCTCCGACGTGACAGAGGCGGCGGAAGCTGTGCCCGCCGAAAGCCCGTTGCAGGATTTGACCGTCCTGGGTGCGATCGAACAACGCTCCCCACTGTTCCAATTCCCGTACGCGATCGGGAGCTTCCTGAGCGTGCAGTTGCGCCATGCGCCAGTTGTTAAGCAGTTTGCCGCCGCGCATGGTGTCGCGAAAGTGGGTGCGCCAGTCGTCGGCGGAATCCACATTCGCCATGGCTGCGGCTATCCCGCCTTCCGCCATAACGGTGTGGGCTTTGCCGAGGAGCGATTTGCAAACCACCCCTACGTTGGCGCCTTCTGCCAACGCTCCGAGCGCGGCTCGCAGGCCGGCGCCGCCGGCGCCGATGATCAATACATCGTGGTCGTGGGTCTCGAATTCAGTCGTCACATGAGTCTCAGGTCGGTGATGGTGCCGCTGGCGACCAGGCGGACGTAGAAATCCGCCAGGCCAACTGTAACCAGGCTAATCCAGGCAAACAGCATGTGCCGGTTGTTGAGAACGCTTAAAAAGCTCCAAGCCTTGTGTTGAGGGCCGCCGAACGACACGCAAGAAAAGCAATCGAGCCTGCCGCCAACTAAATGGCGGAGCGAGTGGCAGGACAGCGCATAAATTGTCAGCAGGCTCACGTTCACCAGCAGAACCAGAGTGCCGACGCCTATTCCAAATCGGCCATCGAAGATGAAAGCGCGGTACGCATCGTGCCAAAGAAAGCAGAGGAAGATGATCGCCGCATAGAGAAAGTAGCGGTGAAGGTTCTGGAGAATGAAAGGGAATGCGGTCTCGCCGCGATACTTACGCCCGGTTGGCTCGCCGACCGCACAAGCTGGAGGATCTAGAAAGAATGCACGATAGTACGCTTTCCGATAGTAGTAGCAGGTGGCGCGGAAACCCAAAGGCCACACCAGAATCAGCAACGCCGGAGAAAATGGCCACCACCGGTGATGCGAATCAATCAGAGGCGAATAAAACGGAGAGAGATACGGTCCCCATTCGTAATACTTTCCCTCGAAGGCACGTGCCGTCGCGTAAAGTCCGAATCCGCCAAGCAGAACAAGGGCTGGCAACAGTTCCAGCCACCACGCATCCCGCCGCAGCGTACTGCCAAGATGGCGTTGCCCGATCGTGGTTAGGCCTGTCGACATTGGACCTCCGTCTCGTGGTGCATAAGAGTAAATAGAAAAATAGATTTTTCAAAGTAAAAATGTCAATCCGGGAAAAGATGGAGTCTTGGCGCCACCGCTACCCATCAATTTAGGTATCAGGAGCAGAAATAAAAAAGAGCCGCGCGAAAGCGCAGCTCTTAGAGGCCTCAAGTCCTGCCGAGGTCAGACCACCTGCCCCGGCGCACCTTAATTTTCAGCTCGGCATACGCCACACCCTACTTACCCGCCGCATCACTTGGAAGCTTATGTATTTCTGTGATTTCGATGGCATGCCCGCCGTTCCTTTCGAAAACTTTGCCCGTTGCCTGCACGTGCTCGCCAATGAAAGGCTTCAGCGCATCCTGTCCTGTGTCCGGCATCGATGAGGTGACCGGAAGGTACACCGTGCCGTCCTCCGTCAGAATCCCCATCGGAGAACCCGACTTCGCGCACATCGTGATGCACTCCTTGCTGTAGGTAGTCGCAGTGGATTTCTTGTTTTGCAGGGGACAGGCGATGTCACGCACCAATCCCGTTACAGTGCGTGTTCCAATTGCGGTGGAGTCTGGGTTATCGGAACTTCGGTTATCGGCCGCCAACATCACCATGGGGACGGCTAAGCAGATGAGCACCGCAATCACTGTGGCCTCGAAGCGAAACCACTGCGAACCTCGAACAACTGTGTCTTGCGTCATAACTGTATCCTCCTGAGATTAACTCGTTGTTGATCTGAATTTACGCGTGTGCTGCCGGTCGTCGTGCGTAGAACCTGAATGCGTCAGAGTTCCTTTCCAATTCCAAAACTTCGAATCCTGCCGCCTCGAGCCGTCGCCCGAACGTGTCTGGATTCACCGGCACCAGCGTGTCGCCGATGTGGATCAGCCGCATGAATAAACTTTGCAGGCTGTCACTGCCGACGAAGACTCCTCCCGGCTCGAGAACGCGCCAGACCTCGCGGAGGACTTTGTCCTGCAGTTCCGGAGATGGCACATGATGGAGCATCGTGAACGAAACGCCTGCCGAAAACCGGGCGTCCGAAAACGGCATGGCGGTCGCATCGCCCCTTACGACCTCAACATTGCTGTCACGCAAGCGGGAACTCAGGGACTCCGCCAACTGGGGATCCAGTTCAAGAGCTGTAACACGCTGCGCGGCGAGCCGTAAGAGATCTGTGGTGAGGCCGGGTCCCGGCCCAAGCTCGAGGACATTCTGCCCGAGATCGACGCCCGAAAGGGCCCACGGCACTCGCTGACCGACAATGTTTCGCCATCGCGTCGAACGGCACAACCAGTGGTGCAGACGGTTCATGTTTTCCCTATATGCTGAACTTAAGATGACTCAGCTTAGTGGTTGCCAGGGTTGCGCACTTTCGATATCGTGACAAAATATGTCGCAAAAGCGGCAAACTGCATATTTCGATCGCTTGGGAGACAGCCGCTCCCAAATCAGGCCCCTCACGCACGACTACCCCGCAAGGCACGTGGTCCCGCTGCACTTTCACGATCGGGACCAATTGGTCTACGCCTCGCACGGAGTGATGACCGTGCGTACCCGCGACGGTATGTGGGTCGTGCCCACCCACAGGGCGGTTTGGATCCCGGCGGCGATTCCGCACACCATCACAATGTCGGGCACGGTGGCGATGCGAACGCTATACCTGCGGACGCGGTTGGTGAAATCCCTGCCGCGAGCCTGCTGCGTGGTCAACGTGTCGCCGCTGCTGCGGGAACTGATTCTCCATGCTTGCACCTTCACAGCGCTGAAGAAGACGATTCAACGGCAGAGTCATTTGATCGACATGATCATCGACCAACTGCAAGCCATCCCGGTCGTTCCTTTGCAACTTCCGAATCCATCCGATCCAAGAGCGCTGCGGGTCGCGGAAATTCTCTTAGCCGACCCGAGCGACCGCCGGCCGCTTGCCTACATCTGCAAAGAGGTGGGTGCCAGCAAGAGAACCGTGGAAAGACTGTTCCAGGACGACGTGGGCATGCCCTTCGGCAAGTGGCGGCAGCAACTTCGTCTGATGCAGGCCATGCGCCTTCTGGCGGAAGGAGCCAAGGTCACCCAC
>Ga0137403_10003230_pt1 | contig 19632 bp, 17 predicted proteins | sample CZOMad2_1_16fung_FD_122057 | JGI IMG/M metagenome (GOLD analysis project Ga0137403, IMG submission 122057) | Vadose zone soil fungal communities from Angelo Coast Range Reserve, California, USA - CZOMad2_1_16fungal (Hybrid Assembly) | ecosystem: Environmental > Terrestrial > Soil > Vadose zone...
GGTGATGATCGCCGGCGGCGGCGAACAGATGACCCTGCGCGCGGTCGCCCGTCTGGCCGACGCCTGCAATATCGTCGGCGGCGACATTGCGGAGGTACGGCATAAGCTGGCGGTGCTGCGCGGACATTGCGACGAGGCGGGTCGCGATTACGGCACGATCGAAAAGACCCATGTCGAGCACTGGCTACTGGCCCGCAACGCGGCCGCGGTGGCGGCGAAGCGCGAGCGGCTGGCTGCCCGCGGACCGTTGCGCGGCTTTGTCGGTACGGTGTCCGAGGCCATTGACCTGATCGGGCAATACCAGGACGCCGGCGTCGACTTGCTGATCAATAGCAATAACCAACGGAACGACGAAGAAACCCGTGAACTTTTCGTCTCGGATGTCATGCCTCACTTTGCCTGACGGAAGGTTTGTCGGGACTCCGGCAAGGGAAGAATGCTCTAGCCTCCGCGCCGCAGCAGCGCCCAGCCATGCTCGCGCGCGACGACCTCGAAGCCGGCGACTTGCTCGCGCGCGACGATCGCCTCGAGATCCAGCACCCACTGCGCGCGCTGCAGCCCCGCCGGGAAGACGTAGCACTCCTCGCGCGTCGCGAGATGCGGCACCAGGCGCTCGTTGACGCTCACGGGGGCGAGCCGCGGCACGCGCGCCATCAGCGCGTGGGCCGCGCGCTGCTCCGGTCCGAGCGACCACTTGCTGACGCCGAGCTCGTTCACCGTGCGCGCGGCGAGCACGACCGACACGATGCCGGCGCCGATGACGACGGCATGCGCCGACAACCATCGGGGCCGCCACGTGGCGTCGCGCAGCGTCGCAAAGCCCTCCACCGCTGCCAGGAGCAGGAACGGCAGCACGAATGCCTGGTACTGCGTGCGGTGATGGAACAGGAAGGGGTCGGTCGACAGGAGGTTCACCGCCAGACCCGGCAGCGCGGCGGCGGCCACTCGCGGCGCCGCGAGCGGCAGAAAGCCGAGCGGCGCCAGCAGGGCGAGCAGGTGGAACGCCTTCTCCGGCGTGAAGACCACCGGCATCCAGCGCCAGGGACGCACGACGACGCTGGCGAGCACCTCGGGCAGCGTGTGGCCGAGATAGGCGTAGCGCTTGACGAGATGCGGATAGGGCTCGCCGCGGAAGTGCGGCATGAGCACGTTCATGTCGAGCCACAGCAGCCCCACGCAGAGGATCGCCATCGCGACGCCGACCGCCCATCGGCGGCGTGCCGCGGCCAGCCACACGCCGAAGCCGACGCCGGCGATCGCCGCGTCCTCGCGGCCGGCGAGCGCGGCCACCACCGCCACCGCGGCCCACGCCGGGCGCCCGGCGTCCACCGCCCACGCGGCGGCGATGACCAGCGGGATCGCAAAGGCCGTCGGATGGACGTCGCGGACATTGATGCCGTGAAGCGTCGGGTTCAACAGATAGAGGACGGCAAAACCCGCGGCGGCGCGCGCATCGCCGAGCCGACGCGTGGCGAAGCCGGCCATCACGACGGCGCCGGCGGCAAAGATCGCCGTCTGGGCCAGCAGGAGCGCGATGGCCCCCGGCGCCAGCCATCCCAATGGAACGAAGAGATAAAGGATGGGCGAGAAATGGTCGCCCCAGGCGTGCATCGGCGGCAGCGTGACCCGCGCGCCATGGCCGTGGGCCAGACTCCACACGACCTGGACGTAGTAGCCGAGGTCGAGGGCGTGAGTGCGCAGCGCGACGTGGCGCGTGACCACGACGACGCCCATGACGAGGACGTAGACGGCGACGCCGCCGGCGACGAGCGCGCGCGGCGACACGCGGGGCAGCGTGACGGGCGCCAGCGCCAGCCGCGCGCCGACGACCAGCGCCAGCACGACCACGAGGTCTTCCGCGCGCTCGAGGGTCATTCCGGCCAGCCGCAGACGCCCGGCCGCGAGCACGGCGACCGCCAGCGCGGCGAGGACGAGCGCCCCGCCGTCCAGCGCGCGCGCGAGCCCTTTCAACCGAGGCGCGTGTAACGGGCGCGGAGGCTGTCGAACCGGCGCGAGCGCCGGAGACCCCACCTGCTGAGGAGGTACCAGAAGAGGACGGCGAGGATGCGCAGCCCGTAGACGGTGGACGCGAGAAAGCTCGCGGAGGACGCCTCGGGAAAGTAGCGCGTGGGCACCGCGATCTCCGCGATGCGAAAGCGCGCCGCCACCACCTGGGCGATGATCTCCTGGTCGAAGACGAACCCGTCGGAGTTGGTCTGGAAGTTGACGGTCTCGAGGACTTCCTTTCGGAAGGCGCGATACCCCGTGTGATACTCCGACAGCCGCAGCCCGAACGCGCGGTTCTCGACCCACGTCAGGAAGCGATTGGCGAGGAATTTCCACCACGGCATGCCCTGCGCGAGCGCCGAGCCCCCCTTGAGCCGCGAACCCAGCACGACGTCGGCGTCGCCGTGCACGATCGGCTCGACGATCTGCGGCACGAGCGTCGGGTCGTACTGGTAGTCGGGATGGACCATGACCACGACGTCGGCGCCGGCGCGGAGCGCCTCCGTGTAGCACGTCTTCTGGTTGGCGCCGTAGCCATAGTTGCGGTTGTGGACGAAGATCTCCAGCCCGAGCTGCCGCGCGACCTCCAGCGTCATGTCGGTCGAGCCGTCGTCCACCAGGATCACGAGGTTCACGGTGTCCTTGGGTAGCTGCTCATAGGTCATGCGGAGCGTGCGCCCGGCGTTGTACGCCGGCATCACGACTACGATCTTGGGCGCGCGCTTCTTGGACCTGACGTTCATTGGAGCGGGGGCCGCGAGGCCGGCGTGGGCCGCGGGGGGGCTGTTCTGGGCGCGCGGGGCGCGGTCATGCCTGGGCTACCGCTCGCGATCATGCGTGGCTCCCACGAGGAACTGGTAGGCGAGCAGGCGGGGCAGCGCGCGCGCGGTGTGCGCGCTCAGCGCATGCACGGCGGCCAGCGCGCGCCCGTGCCAGCGCGTCGGCACCATCTGATAGAGCGGCACGGGCGTCGCCGTCAGCCGCGCGATGCGAAGCCCGGCGCCCGTCACCAGCGCCGTCAGCGTGCGCCGCGTGTAGAAGCGCAGGTGCGTGCGGTCGAGGATACCGCGCTCGGCGTACTCGAAGCGACCGGCGAGGAGCGAGAGGCGCATCCACAGGTGGGCGACGTTCGGCATCGAGATCACGACCTGCCCGCCTCGCGCGAGGGCGCGGCGCAGTGTCGCCAGCGCGCCGGCGGGATCGCGCAGGTGCTCCAGCACGTCGGCGCAGACGATCGCGTCGAACTGCCCCTCCAGCGGCGGGATGCCCGCGTCGAGATCGGCCACGATCATCCGCTCGCAGTGCGCGGCGCCGGCCGCGGCGGCCGCGGGATCGGCCTCGAGGCCGGTCACCTTCCAGCCGCGCTCGGTCAGCAGGCGCGAGAGCAGGCCGTCGGCGGCGCCGACGTCGAGCAGCCGGCGGCCGCGCCCGTCGCCGAGCCAGTCGAGGATGACCGAGTGGCTACTGTACGGATCGTCCTTCAGCGTGTAGCGGGACCCGATGCTCACCGGAGCCATCATCCGACTTCGGTCACTCACTTTTCAACATTCCCGTACAGCCACCGTCCCCCGCCCTCCGCGATCAGCCGCACCGAGCCGGCCGGCAGCGTCCGTACCACGCTGCGCTCGGGAACGACGCCCGTGACCAGAAACCGCCGGCCCGGCTTCGGCCATTCCTGGGCCAGCCGCGCGCCGTCCCAGAACCGGTCGCGCGCCTCCGGAAAGGTCGCGCCAAAGGCGAGGTTGGACTGGAGCCCGTTCACCACCGTCACCGGACGGTCGAGCGCGAGCAGCATGGAGCCGCTGTTCTCGAGCGGCCCTTCGTGCAGGATCTGATCGCCCGGCTCGAGCCGCAGCACGAGCGCCTGCGTCACCGTTCGCGTCGAGCGGCTGCGCGCGAAGAGCGCCATGCCGTCGCCCGCCGTGGGCAGGAAGGCCAGCGCGACCGCGACGGCCGCCCACGCGCCGAGCGCGGGCCGCCGGCGCCACGCCGCCCACGCCAGCACGAGCGCGCCGCCGCCGAAGATCATGGTGCACGTGCGCAGCATCGGCACGTACATCTCGAGAGGCGCGCTCGGCGACGCCTGGCCCCGCGCGGCGAGGTTGCGCGTGGCGAGATCGACGTTGCCGAGCACGCCCGCAGGAATCGGCAGCCGGTCGGCGGCGGCCAGGCCGAAGGCGAGGGCGGCCAGTCCGTACACGATCAGGATGGGCACGATGAGCGCGCGCGGCCGCAGCGAGTCCGGCGCCGCGTCGATCGACTCATCCCATAGCCGCGCGACGAGCAAAGCCAGCGCGGGAAGGGCCGGCAGCCCGTAATGCGGCAGCTTGAACGGCGACAGCGCGAAGAAACCGATCACGACGATCGGCCACAGCGCGATCAGCACCCACAACCGCGCGGTCACATCCTCCCACGGCCGGCGCAGCGCGCGCGCCACCGCCCACGGTGTGGCCAGCGACCACGGCAGGAAGGCCAGGAGCGTCACGCCGAGGAATTGCAGCGCGCCGAGCGGCACGTCCTCGTCGGGAAAGAGGCGGTGCCGCGCGAAGTTCAACACGTGATTGTCGATGAGCGTGTACCAGAGAAAGCCCCGGTTGAGCACCTCCACCGCCGCGTACCACGGCACCGCGAGGGCCAGCAGCAGCAGCACGCCCCACCACGGCGCCCACGGAGCCAGCGGCCGCTCGCGCGTGAGGAGGAAGAAGAGCGCGACGACCGCGAGCGGACCGAGCGCGCCCAGCACGTCCTTGGTCATCGTGGCCGCGCCGAGGCTCGCGTAGAAGACGACGAGGCCCCAGCGCCCGGCGCCCTTGTACGCGACGGCGAAGCCGGCGTACGCCAGCACGATGCAGAGAATGAACACGATGTCGGGCTTCACGAGCCGGCCGTAGAGGTACATGCCGAGGTTGGCGATGACGATGAGGCCGGCCAGCAGTGCGACGCGCGCGCCGCCCAGGATGAAGCCGAGCCGGGCGGTGACGGCGGCGATGGCGACGGCGGCCAGCGCCGACCACACCCGCGCGGCGGCTTCGCCGACGCCGGCGACGGTGAACGAGGCGGCCATAAGCCAGTAGAGAACGGGCGGCTTGTCGAAGTACCGGACACCGTTGACGTGCGGTGTGATCCAGTCGCCCAGCTGCACCATCTCCCGGGTGACCTCCGCGTGGAGCCCCTCGGGCGGGTCCACAAAGGGCGCGTGGCCGAGGCGCACCAGATAGAGCGCGGCCGCGACGACCGCGACGCCGAGGGGGATCCCGCGCACCGGGCGGGCCCGTCAGGTGACCTTCACGACCGCGTCGCCGGGCAGCCGGCCGAGGAACTCGGCGAGCGCCTGCTCGAGATAGCCGCGGTCGCGCGACTCCAGCGTGACCTTCACCTGGTATTCGGGGTTCGACAGCTCCGGATAGGAGCCGACGAGCAGCAGGGGGAACGCGTCGAGCAGCCGGTTGAGGTAATCCGCCAGCGTGCCCTCGCCGATGCGGACGAAGACGTTCTTCAGGTGGATGGGGGCGTCGCGGAAGCGCTCGCGCATGGCGTCGAACTTGCGACGGAAGATCTCCGGCACGCCGGGCAGCACGTACACGTTGCGCATGGCGACGTTGGGAAAGCGCAGCCCGTTGCCGGTGATCAGCTCCGCCCCCTCGGGGATCTCGGCCATGCGCAGGGCGGCGTCGGTCAGCTTGTCGCGATAGTACCGCTCGAGCAGCGCCACCAGCTCGGGGTGGCGGACGACGGGCACGCCCAGCGCGCGTGCCACGCCCTCGATCGTCACGTCGTCGTGCGTCGGCCCCACGCCGCCCGACGTGAAGACAAGGTCGAAGGCCTTGCTGAACGCGGCGACTTCTTCCGCGATGAGCGCGACCTCGTCCGGGATGACGGCGATACGTCGCACCTCGACGCCCAGCTCACGCAGCTCGCGGCAGAGATAGGCGGCGTTGGCGTCGACGGTCTTGCCGGAGAGGATCTCGTTGCCGACGAGGATGATGCCGGCCGTCTTCGGCATGGCGGGCCGAATTCTACGACGCTGTCGACGCGGATGCTAGACTTGACGCCGTGACCGGCGACGCCGCTCCGATCCGACTCGACGGCTGGGCTCTCGTCCTCGGCGCCTCCTCCGGCTTCGGCGAAGCGGTCAGCCTGGCTCTCGCGCGCGCCGGCACGAACGTCTTCGGCGTGCACCTCGACCGCAAGGCGACGCTGCCCAACGCCGAGCGCATCACGGCCGAGATCAAGTCGCTCGGCCGAGAGGCGCGCTTCTTCAACGTCAACGCCGCCGACGGCGAGAAGCGCGCGGAGGTCGCCGGTGAGATGCAGAAGGTGCTCGAGGAGCGCGGCGAGATGGGCCGCGTGCGCGTGATGCTGCACTCGCTGGCGTTCGGTACCCTCAAGCTCTTCATCGCCGACCCGATGAAGGACGCGGTCACCCAGCCGCAGATGGACATGACGCTCGACGTGATGGCTCACAGCCTGATCTACTGGACGCAGGAGCTGGTCGGCCGCGGGCTCATGACGCGCGGCGGCCACATCTACGCGATGACCTCGTCGGGCGGCGCGCGCGTGCTGCCGAACTACGGCCCGGTGTCGGCCGCCAAGGCCGCGCTCGAGTCCAACATCCGCCAGCTCGCCGCCGAGCTGGGGCCGCGCGGCATCACCGCCAACTCGATCCGCGCCGGCGTCACCAACACGCCCGCGCTCCAGAAGATCCCCGGCAACGAGGAGATCATGGCGCAGGCGCGGCGCCGCAATCCCGGCGGCCGCCTCACCACGCCCGAGGATGTGGCCAAGGCGATCGTCGTGCTGTCGCACCCCGACACGTACTGGATCACCGGCAACGTGATCGGCGTCGACGGCGGCGAAGAAATCGTCGGGTGAGCTACGCCCAGGCGATGGTCCTGGGCCTCGTCCAGGGCCTGACCGAGTTCCTGCCGGTCTCGTCTTCCGGGCATCTGATCCTCGTGCCTCACGTCTTCGGCTGGCCGGACCAGGGCCTCGCGGTGGACGCCGCCCTGCATCTGGGCACGCTCGCGGCGCTGCTGGCCTACTTCCGCGGTGAGATCTTCGCGCTCTTCAGCGGCGCGCTGGACCGCCGGCTCGGCGTGATCATCGTGCTCGCGACCATCCCGGGCGCCGTCGCCGGTCTGATGTTCGGCAAGCACATCGAGGCCAACTTCCGCGCGCCGCTGCTGATCGCCGGCACCACGGCGCTCTGGGGCCTGGTGATGCTGCTCGCCGATCGGCAGGCCCGCCCGGCGCCGCCGCCGCGGCGCACGCACCCCAATCCCGGCGATCGGCCCGACGACCCGCTGGAGCACGTCGGCTGGGCCCAGGGGATCGCCGTCGGGATCGCGCAGGCGCTGGCGCTCATCCCGGGGACGTCACGGTCGGGCATCACGATCACCACCGGGCTCTTCGCCGGTCTCGACCGCGCGACGGCGGCGCGCTACGCGTTCCTGCTCGGCATCCCGATCACCGCCGGCGCGGGGATGAAGGAGGCGCTGCACCTCATCCGCGCCGGCGAGCACGTCGGCGACACGGGTCCGATCCTGGTCGCCCTGCTCGTCTCGTTCCTGGCGGGCTGGTTCGCCGTGTGGTTCCTCGTGAACTACCTCAAGCGCCACTCGCTGCTACCGTTCGTCGTCTACCGCCTCGCGCTGGCCGCGGTGATCGTCGCGGTCTGGTATCGTTAAAGCCATGACGCCCGAGATGCGGACCGGCGAGCCCCGGATGGACCCGACCTCCCTGTACCGGGAAGACGTGATCACCGACCGTCGCGTGGGAACCCTGCGCGTGATGACGCCGATCAAGACCGACGGCTCGACGGATCCCGGCCGCCCGGTCGTCTACGTCGGCGAGGCCCAGCTGCTGACCCAGGCGGGCCTCCTGCCCCTGGTCTTCGAGATCGACGCCACGTCGCTCGCCGACGCGATCGAGAAGTTCGCCGCCGGCGCCACCGCCGCCATCGAGCGCACCCGCCGCGAGCTCGAGGATCTGCGCCGCGAGGCCGCCTCGCAGATCGTGGTGCCGCCGACCCTGCCGCCGGGCTTCGATCCCAGGGGCGGGCCAGGCGGGCTGCCCGGCGGCGGCAAGATTCACCTCCGCTAGACGCGCCTCACGCCGCGATGAGGTTGGCGTCGCGGGCGAGAAGCGATGACTCGCTGGATCTGCTGCTCGTCGGTTGCCATCGCTGACTCCTATCTGGCCGGAGCGTAGTCTGTTGGAATCAGCACGCGATCCTGGATCTCGCGACCAGACGCCACGATCCTCGAAAACCTCAGGCCGGACGGACGCGGTCGGGCAGCGTGCGCGCCAGCGCCTCGAACAGGCGCTCGCGCGTGAAGGGCTTGGCCACCACGAGATCGACGGACGGCGCCGTCGCGGCGTCGAGCTCGTCGGCCCACCCCGTGAGCAGCACGATCGGAATCGCGCGCCGCCGCTTCAGCTCCTCGCCCAGCGCCAGGCCCGTCATCCCCGGCATGCCGAGGTCGGTGATGACGAGGTCCACCGTCTCGCGCTCGAACAGATCGAGCGCCTCGCGGCCGGAGGCGGCCGTGAACACCGTGTGGCGGGCGGTGGTGAGCATGGCGCGCAGCACGTCGAGCACCTCCGGCTCGTCCTCGACGGCCAGGATCCGCAGCGGCTCGAGCGTCGGCAGGAAGGCGGGTGTGCGCGCGGCCTCCGCGGTGATCGACGGAAACGACAGCGTGAAGGTGGTGCCCACGCCCTCGGCGCTCGAGAGGGCGATCGTCCCGCGGTAGCGTTGCACGATCTCCTGCGCGAGGCTCAGGCCCAGGCCGGTACCGCCCTCGGTGCTGCGCGTGGTGAAGAACGGCTCGAAGGCCAGGCGCTGCACCTCGGGGCTCATCCCCTTGCCGGTGTCGGAGATCGACACGACCGCGCGATCGTCCTCGCCGCGCACGTGCAGCGTGAGCCGCCCGCCCTGCGGCATGGCCGTGAGCGCATTTTCGAGAATGTTCAGGAGCGCCTCGCGCACCTCGCTGGCGACGGCCAGCACGGCGGGCGTCGGATCGGCCTTCAGGTCGATCTCGTAGCGGATGCCCCGCCGCGCCGCCTCGTTGTCCCACTGCGGCCGCGTCAGCGCCAGCAGCTGCTCGAGCACGTCGCGCAGCTGCACCGCTTCGGGACCCTTCACCCGCGCCGGCCGCGAGTATTCCTGGAGCCGCCGCACCGTCTCCACGCTGTCGGAGGCGCCCTGGTGGATGACGGTGAGCGCGTGCTTGAGCTCGTCGCCCGCGATCGCCTCGTGGGCGCCGAGGCGCTCCTGGAGCATCTCCGTCCAGCCGAGCACGGGCGTCAGCCGGTTGTTGATGTTGTGGGCGACGCCGGCGGCCAGCGAGCCGAGCGTCCGGAACTTCTGCTCGCGGATCACGCGGAAGCGCAGCTCGTGCTCGCGGCTGATGTCGCGGAAGACGCCGATGCGCTGGATGCCGCCGCCGTCGTGCCGCTCGGCCGCCGACAGGGTGGCCAGCACCGGCCGGGGATCGCCGGCGCGGGTGAGCAACAGCACCTCGCCCTGGAACGACGGCGCGCGCATCTGCGCGGTGAGGGCGGCCACGTCCTGGGCGCCGGCCAGGAAGTCCGTCCAGCGCACGCCGACCAGCGAGTCGTTGGCGCCGATCATCTCGTGGAAGGCACGGTTGGCGAACACGATGCGGTCGTCGCCGTCGGCGACCACCACGCCTTCGCCGATGCGCCGGACGACGTCGGCCAGCTCGCGCGCCTCGCTCTCGAGGCGCGCGTGCTCGATGGCCACCGCCGCCCGATCGGCCACGATGCGCAGCAGCCGGTCGGCGCGACCGCCGAGCCGCCGCGTGCGACACGCGACCTCCAGCACACCGATGGGGGAGCCGGCCACGACGAGCGGAGTCACCATCAGCGAGCGGAACGCCTCGCGGCGCGTCAGCGGCTCCCCCGCCCCCGCGGCGCCGTCGGTGATGAGGACGGGCTCGCGGGTGGCCATGGCCGTCGCCACCGCGCCGACGCCCATCGGGATCGGCGCCGGGTCGAGCCCGGGCGGCAGGCCGACGGCCGCGCGCGGCCGCAGCTCGGCGCGCGCCTCGTCCAGCAGGTAGATGACGGCGACGTCGGCGTTGAACACCTCGACCACGATCTCGACCAGCCGCAAGAGCAGCAGCTCGGGGCTGGGCGCGGTGAGCGCGGCCTGCGCGATGCGGCTCAGGGCCTCCAGCTCGCCCGTGCGCCGCGCCAGCAGCTTCCGCGTGACCAGCGTGCGCGCGCGCGCGACGATCTCCTCGGGCAGGAACGGCTTGGTCATGTAGTCGTCGGCGCCCTCGCGCAGACCCCGCACGCGGGCGGAGGCGCTACCGAGCGCGCTGAGCACGAGGATCGGCAGGTCAGACAGCTCCGCCTGCGCGCGCAGGCGCTCGATGACCTCGTAGCCGCTCATGCCGGGCAGCATGAGGTCGAGCACCATCAGGTCGATGTCGGGCGCGACCGCGAGGGCCTCGAAGGCGGCCTCGCCCGTCACCGCCGTCTCGACCTCGTAGCCTTCGCCCTCGAGTAGATCGCGCAGGAGGGCGGCCGTGTCGGCGTTGTCTTCGACGACGAGAATGCGCGCAGCCTGGGTCTTCATGGCGTCGTCACGTCCTGGGTGTCGAGCGTCGTGGCCATCAGCCGCGCCAGCTCGTCCGGCGTGAACGGCTTCGCCACGTAAGCGTCGCAGCCGGCGTGCAGCGCCGACTCGCGCTCCTGCAGCCGCGAGAGCGCGGAGACCGCGATGATGGGCACCGACGAGGTGCGCGGATCCTGCCGCAGCCGCCGCGCGACCTCCCAGCCGCTCAGGCCTGGCAGCATGAGATCCAGCAGCACCAGCGCGGGCGTGCGCCCGCGCGCGAGCTGCAGGCAGTGCTCGCCGCTGTCGCAGATGCGCGCACGGCCGCCCAGCAGGTCCTCCACCACCACGCGCATCAGCTCCTGCGTCGCGCGCTCGTCCTCCACGACGAGCACCTCGCGGCCCGCGAGCACCGGTTCGAGCGGCAGCGGCGGCTCCACGGTCTCCGAGCCCGTGTCGGCGGGCAGCGTGGCCACGGGCAGGGTGAAGGTGAAACGGCTGCCGCGGCTCTCGCCCTCGCTCTCCGCGCGGACGACGCCGCCGTGCAGCTCGACGAGGCGCCGAACGATCGCAAGGCCGAGCCCCGAGCCGCCGTGGCGGCGCCGCATGGGCGCCTCGACCTGATAGAACGGATCCCAGATCCGTCCCAGCTCGTCCTTCGCGATCCCGACGCCGTCATCCTCCACCGCCACCCAGACCTGCTCGCGCTGTCGGCCGGCGAGGACCCGGACCTCGCCGCCCGGCGTGCTGAACTTCACGGCGTTGCCGACGAGGTTGACGAGGATCTGCTGCAGCCGCAAGGCATCGGCCTGCACCGACGGCAGGTCGGGCGGCAGCACGGTACGGATGGGGATGCGGCGGGCCTGCGCGGCTGCGGTCACCACGGTCCCGACCTGCTCGACGATCTGGCGCAGGTCGAGCGAGCGCGGCGTCAGCTCGATGCGGCCCGCCTCGAGCCGCGAGACATCGAGCAGATCGTTGATGAGGTCGTTCAGGCGCTGCGCGCCCCGGAAGATCGCTTCCTGATGCTCGAGCTGCTTCGGCGTGAGCGTGCCGTGCGCCTGGCGCAGGAGCAGCCGGCTGTAGCCGACGATCGCCGTCAGCGGCGTGCGCAGTTCGTGGCTCACCATCGCGAGAAACTCCGACTTCAGCTCGTCGAGGCGCCGCAGCTCTTCGTTGACCTGCGCGAGCGCGCGCGCCTCGCGATCTTTCTCGGCGTAGTCGCGGACCATCTCCGCGTTGTCGATGAACACCGCATACCGGGCGTGCAGGGCCAGGAACGCCACCGCTGCCGCCGCCGCCAGCCAGTCGACCACCACGAGGGCCGGCGTGGCCGCCGCCACGTTGCCCGCCCACACGCGCACCGCCGCCCGGACGCCGATGGCCAGGAAGACCAGGCAGAACACCACCCCCAGCGGCTCGGGCTTCCACGCCCGCCGCCGGCCAATGGCGGCGACGATCAGCGTCGCGACGCCGAGCGCCGACACGGCGAGCACGAAGTTGGCGTACTGGTAAAGGATCTCGGCTGACAGTGCCGCGGCTCCTCACTCGAATCATCACACGAGTGCGAGGTAAGTCGAAGCGGAGATTGAGTTTTTCTGTGAAAAAGTTTACCCAATCGATGGGTGGCCGCGCGGAAATGCCGTCGAATCCCGGCCTTACAACGCCGCGTCGGTCTCGTTACGCCCGTGACGCGCTTTCGTCGGGCTTGGACGGGCGGCGACGTTTGAAAAATCTGGGATGCGGCGCATCTCCGCGCCAGAACGCGCGTAGCGAGGCATCGCAGCGCGGCATGCCAGTTGCTCTTGCCGCACACATGCTTCGCACGCGGCCAGTCTGGATGCGCGGCCTCAGGGTCTACCGCGCGATGGCGTCGGCGGGCCCCCTCGACGGGCTCGACAGCACCGACGATCTCTTCGACGCGCGCGTCCACGCCCGCTCACGCTTCCGCAGTCAGGACGACCCCACGCGCGTCGCGGTCTACACGGTCCACGATGCGGAGGCCTGGGCGCCGCCCACACCGGTGAGCGACCCCGGCGATCACACCCTGATCGTCGTGCGCGAGTTCCGGCGGGTGCCGCTGCACGCTTCGGCGCTCGCCATGCTCTTGCTGAGCGCGCGGCCCGGCTACTCGGCGCCCGTGCTGGCCGCGCTCGCCCACTTCGTCGAGCGCGCCGTGAGCCTGTACCAGCCCGCCTATCTGCTGCTGGCGCACTCGCTCGAGCAACCGCGAATCTCCGCGCTGATGCTCGGCGTGCACGAGTGCGCGGCGCTCGCCGCCGCGTGCCCGTCCGCGTTCAGCGTGGAGGCGCTGCTCCCGGAGCTGGAGCCCCTCTTGATGCTGCGGCCGGAGTGGTTTTCCTACTGCCCGGAGCCCGAGGCCAAGACCGTCACCAGCAGCCTCGTGTCACCGTACGCGGTGTAGCTCGACCCGCTTCAGCTGTTCGCCGACCGAGCGATCGCCCTCCAGCCGTAACACGGGGCCTGGCAAGGCCGCCAGCCACGCTTCGTGCAGCGCCCGGCTCCTCATCTGCAGGCTGCCGGCATCGTAGCCCGCGCACCAATCGAGGAACTCGACGTGCGCCTGGTGACGCGAGCCGCCGGGGGCGATCGCGTCGAGGCCGTAGCGCGCGATCTCCCGCGCGCGCAGCCGCGTGAGCCGAACGTCCGACGGGACCACGAGGAAGACCACCAGCTCGAACTCCGGGATCAGCGGATCGCCCCACCCGCAGAGAGATCCCGACAGCACCCAGCGCGGCGACTCAGCCAGCGCGTCACGAAGCAGGGCGAACCGCGCCTCGCGCGGACGCTTCTCGCGATACGGCGGATCGGTGGGCAGCCAGTAGAAGTCGTCGGTGTCGAGGTGGCGGTGGCCGTGCCGGGCCGCGATCGCCGCCGCGAGCGACGTCGTGCCGCTGCCCGACGCGCCGACGATGTGAATGCGCCCGCGCACCGGCACGCGCGCGGATCCTGCTAGCGGATGCCGCCCGTGGTGTGCAGCCGCACCGTCTCGACCAGTAGCTCCGTCGTCGCCACCATGTCGTTGACGTCGACCCACTCGTTGACGGTGTGGATCTGGCGCATGCCGCAGCCGAGGTTGGCGACCTCGACCCCGCGCCCGCTGAACACGTTGGCGTCCGAGGCGGCGCCCGTGGAGCGCGTCTTGAAGGGCTTGGTCAGCCGCTCCGCCGCGCCGCGCACGAGGCGGACGATACGCGTGTCGTCGGCCACGCTCAGCGGCTCGTAGTCGCGCTCGACGCGCGCCTCGACGCGCGCGGCGTGGTCGCGGCCGGCGACCGTGACGCGGTGGCGCGCGGCGGCGAGCTCGAAGCAGTCGAGCATGTGCCGCGTCTGCGCCTCCAGCCCCTCGAGCGTGAGGCTGCGCGTCTCGGCGCGCAGCACGACGCGGTTGGGAATGATGTTGCTGGCCAGTCCGCCCTCGATGCGGCCGACGTTGGCGGTGGTCGCGGCGTCCACGCGGCCCAGACGCATGGCCGCGATCGCCTGCGCCGCCACCTGCACCGCGCTGATCCCCTGCTCCGGCGCCAACCCCGCGTGGGCCTCGAGGCCGTGCACGGTGAACTGCATGCGGTTGGCGGCGGGCGCGCGCGTGATCAGCTCGTGCACGCCGTCACAGTCGAGGATCAACCCGGTGCGCGCGCGCAGGCGCTCGACGTCGAAGTGCTTGGCGCCGATCAGGCCCAGCTCCTCGCAGATCGTGAAGAGCACGTCGATCGGCCCGTGAGGGATCCGGCGCTCGCGCAGCAGCCTGACCGCCTCGAGGATGGCCACGATGCCCGACTTGTCGTCGCCGCCCAGCACCGTGGTGCCATCGGTGCGAATGACGTCGCCGTCGACGACGGGCCGCACGTGGTCGGCCGGCGGCACGGTGTCCATGTGACCGCAGAGGAGGAACGGCGCGACGTCGGGTGCCGTGCCGGGAAAGCGCGCGAGCAGGTTGCCCGTGTCGCTGCCGACCTTGTCTCCCGCGTCGTCGACCTGCACCGTCGCGCCCATGCCCTCGAGGATCGTGGTCAGGCGCTTGGCGACGGTGCCCTCGCGCTTGGACACGCTGCAGATGCGCACCAGCTCGAGGAACTCGTCGCGGAGGCGGTCGCGGTTCATGCCAGGAATCCCTTGAGCCAGGCCACGCTCGCCGTCACCGCCTCGGCGCGATGGGCGGGATCGGTCAGGCGGTGGTCGCCGCCGGGAATCACCAGCAGGTCGCAGGGCTCGCCGGCCTGGTCATGCAGCTGCATGCCATGGTCGAGGGTGACGACGTCATCGGCCTCACCGTGGACAATCAGATGGCGCGCGACGCTCTTCGGCGCCAGCGCGTAGCGGCCCTCCATGTACTCGATGGCGAAACTCACGCCGAGGCCCCGGTTCTCGCGCAGGTCGTCGTTGGCCAGCTCGGTCAGGCTCGCCGGCGCGTTCCATGTCACCACGGGCGTGTCCGGCCGCCGGGAGGCGACGAACAGCGCGACGAAGCCGCCGAGGCTCGAGCCCAGCAGCCCGATGCGGCCGTCGAGCCGAGGGTGTCCCTCGAGGTGCGCCAGCACCGCCTCCACGTCCTCGATCCGCGTCGCGACCGTCGTCTCCTCCTCGCGGCCGCTCGACTCGCCGCAGCCGCGGAAGTCGAAGCGCGCCAGCGCGAGGCCCGCTGCCGGCAGCGCGTCGCCGAGCAGCAGGTATTTGTCGGAGTCCTTCGAGGCGGAGAGCCCGTGACACGCGATCACGCACGGGACGCGGCCCGGCGGCTCGGGCACGTGCAGGACGAGCGAGAGCTTGCCGGCGGGCAGCGCGATCGAGTGGCGCTCGACGCTCACGCCCAGGCGAGGTGGAACAGGCGGCAGGCGTTCGTGGACAGCCGGAACATCGCGTCCTCGATCGGCTCCCGCTTGAGCTTGGCGACTTCCTCGGCCACGCGCGCGGCCAGCCACGGACCCGATTCGACGCCGGCGAACTCTCCGGCGTACTTCCACGGCGCGTCGCTCTCCACCAGCAGCGACCCGAGCGGGACCTGCTCGACCAGCGCGCGGTCGCGCTCACGATACACGACCTCGGGCGTGACCGAGACGAAGTAGCCGGCATCCACGATCCGGCGCGTGACCTCGGACGGCGCTTTGTGCCAGTGGAAGACGGCGCGCTCGATACGGTGGCGTTGCAGAGCGTCCAGTGCGTCGGCCGCCGCGCCGTGAGGCGCGTGCAGCGAGACCGCGAGGTCGTAGCGCGCGGCCAGCGCCAAAAGCCGGTCGAGACGGGCGCGGCCGCGCGCCGCGCGCTCGGCGGCGTCGGCCTTGCCGTCGAGCGAGTACCACGGCAGCCCGACCTCGCCGAGGCCCACGACGCGCGAGTGGTGCTCGGCGAGCTGCGCCTCCACCGCCTCGAGGTCCGCCTCCGTGAGCCGATCCTGGTCCGGATGGAAGCCGAGGCAGGCCCAGACGCCTTTCGGCGCCGACGCGGCGAGCGCGAGATTGCGCGCGTTGGTCTCGGCGTCACAGCCGACGGCGACCACACCCCAGACGTCGAGCGACTGGGCGACGCGCAGCGTATCGAGCGCGTCCGGCAAGGCCGGGTCGTGCAGATGACAATGGCTGTCGATGACCATCTAGTCGCCCGCGACGACCATGCGCGCGATCTTCAGCGTCGGCGCGGAGACGCGATCGCGCAGCACGAGGTCGTTGCCGATGCCCTCGATGCGGTCGAGCATCTCCAGCAGATTCCCCGCCACGGTGACCTCCTCGACCGGAAATGTCAGCCGGCCCTCCTCGATCCAGAGCCCCGCGGCGCCCCGCGAGTAATCGCCGGTCACGCCGTTGACGCCGAACCCGATCAGCTCCGTGACGTAGAGGCCGCTCTTCACCGAGCCGATCAGCTCCTCGGGCGGCGTCGAGCCGGCCAGCAGCATGAGATTCGTCGTGCCCACGGAGACGCCCGCGCCGTCGCGACTCGCATGGTGGGTCGATCGCAGGCCCAGCTTGCGCGCGGAGTACGTGTCGAGCAGGTACGACTCGAGCTTGCCCTCGCCCACGAGCACGGTCCGCCGCGTGGCGAGGCCCTCGCCGTCGAACGGCCGCGAGCCGAGCGCGCCGGGCATGAGGCCATCGTCCACGATGGTCACCGCCGGCGCGGCCACGCGCGTGCCGAGCCGCTCGAGCAGGAACGAGGCGCGGCGGTACAGGCTGGGCCCGCTGGCGGCGCCGGCGATGGAGCGCAGCAGGCTGGCTGCCGTGTCGGGGTCGAAGATCACCGGCACCTCGGTCGTCTTCACCTTGCGTGCGCCGAGCCGGCGCAGCGCGCGCGCGGCGGCCGTGCGGCCAATCGACTCCGGATCCTCGAGCGTGCGCCGGCGCCGGGCGTACGAATACCAGACGTCGCGCTGCATCTCGCCGTCCTTCGCCGCGACCGGCGCGACGGTCAGGCCGAAGGCGGAGGTGCTGTAGCCACGCGCGAAGCCGTGCGACGTCGCGTAGGCGTAGCGCGCGCGCCGGTCGAAATACTCCGCGCCCTCGGAGTTCGTGATGCGGGGGTCGGCCGCCAGCGCCGCCGCCTCGGCCCGGCGCGCCAGCTCGATCTTCTGCTCGGGCGTCGGCTCGGGCCCCTCGTGGTCTTCCAGCTGGAGGTCGGGGACGCGGTCGATCAGCTCCTCGGGGTCGGGCAGGCCGGCGTGCGGGTCCTCGGCGGTGACGCGCGCGAGCGCGGTCGCCTCGTCCACCACGCGCTCGAGCGAGTCGCGCGAGAGATCCGAGGTCGACGCGGCGGCGGAGGCGCGGCCGGAGAACACGCGGAGCGACAGCCGCTGCTCGCGCGAGTGGGTGACCGTGTCCACCTGCCCGAGACGCACGGAGGCGCTGAAGGACTGCTCCTCGATCAGAAAACCGTCGGCGGCGGTGGCGCCACGCTCGGTGGCCCGCTCGAGGACGTCGGCGAGCAGCGAGGTGTCGGTTGACACAGGATGTCTCATCGGCCCACCGCCGTGCCTCCGACGGTCATCTCATCGATCCGGATCGTCGGCAGCCCGACGCCGACGGGCACCGACTGGCCGTCCTTGCCGCAGGTGCCGACGCCCTCGTCCAGCGCCAGATCGTGGCCCACGCGGCTCACGCGCGTCAGCGCGTCGGGGCCGTTGCCGATGAGCGTGGCGCCCTTCACCGGCTTCGTCACCTGCCCGTCCTCGATCAGATAGGCCTCGCTGGCGGAGAAGACGAACTTGCCGCTCGTGATGTCCACCTGCCCGCCGCCGAAGTTCACGGCGTAGAGGCCATGCTTCACCGACTTCAAGATGTCGCGCGGATCGTCCTGGCCCGCGAGCATGAAGGTGTTGGTCATGCGCGGCATCGGCGGGTGCGCGTACGATTCGCGGCGCCCGTTGCCCGTCGGCGCCGCGCCCATGAGGCGTGCGTTGAGCCGGTCCTGCATGTAGCCGACGAGCACGCCGTTCTCGATCAGCACGTTGCGTCCGGTGGGCGTGCCCTCGTCGTCGACGTTGAGCGAGCCTCGGCGGTTGACGATCGTACCGTCGTCGACCACCGTCACCAGCTCGGAGGCGACCTTCTGGCCGACGCGGCCCGCGAACGCGGAGACACCCTTGCGGTTGAAGTCACCCTCGAGCCCGTGGCCGATCGCCTCGTGCAGCAGGATGCCGGGCCAGCCGGGCCCGAGCACGACCGTCATCGCTCCCGCCGGCGCGTCCACCGCCGTCAGCTTCAGCGTCGCCTGGCGGGCGGCCTCGGCGGCGAAGCGCTTCCAGCGCTCGGCCTCGAGATAGAAGTCGAACGGCACGCGCCCGCCGCCGCCGAAGGAGCCGATCTCACGCTTGCCCCCCTCCTCGGCGATCGCCGTCACGTTGAGCCGCGTGAGCGGCCGCACATCGCCGACCGTCCAGCCCGACGCGGTGGCGATCAGCATGACGACCTCTTCGCTCGACAGCGACACGATGACCTGCGTCACGCGCGAGTCCGCCGCCCGGCAGGCGGCGTCGATCCTCCGCAGCAACTCGAGCTTGCGCGCGAGGTCGGTGACGATCGGCGCCTCCGCGAGCGTATAGAGGTCGTGCGGGCGGCCGCGCCCGGCCACGGCCACCACGCCAGACTCGCCGGCGCGGTCGGCGATGGCCCGCGCCTGGCGCGCGGCTTCCTCGAGGTTCTTCACGGCGAGATCGTCGGTGTGCGCATAGCCCGTGCGCGTGCCCGACTGGGCCCGCACGCCGGCGCCCTGGCTCACATGGCGTGACGCCTTTTTGACAACATTTTCCTCGAGTACCAGTTCCTCGTTCACACGGTACTCGAGGTAGATGTCAGCGTCGTCCACGCGGCCGACGAGGTTGCTGCCAAGCAGGCGCTCCATGAGGCCGGGCGTGAGGTTGAACCGGTCGGCAAAGAAGCTTTCGGGACGCGTCCGCGCGATCTTCTCAGTCATCTGGAAGGGCCCAATCCTAACCGCCGGCGCCGGCCGGCCCCAAACTTTTCGGACGACATCATTGTAGCGGCCCTGCCAAGCCTCTATCTCGCTTGAAAGGCCTGAATTATCTCGTGGATACGTCTCAGGCCGTGCACGAGCGAGGGCCCCGGCGAGAGCACGTCCTCGCCGGCGATCTCGTGGATCTCGCCCTCCGCGACGGCCGCGACGGTGTCCCAGCCCCCGCGCGCGGCGATCCCGGCGACGTCCACGGGCTTTCCGCACCACGACGCCAGGATGATCTCCGGATCGCGCGCGGCGACGTCGGCCGCGGTCACGACGCGCTCGCGCGCCGCGCGCCGGTCGCGCAGGTCGGCGAAGACGTCGCGTCCGCCCGCGACCTCGATCAGGTCCGAGACCCAGCCGATGCCCGCGATGAGCGGGTCCATCCACTCCTCGAAGTAGACGCGCGGGCGATCCGGCCACACGGAGGTGTATTCGTGCATCTGCGTGATCTCGTCGCGCATGTCGGCCACGACGTCGCGCGCGGCCGGTTCGCAGCCGAGGGCGCCGCCGATGAGGAGGATCGCGGCCAGCACCTCGTCGAGCCGGCGCTGGTTGGTGCAGAGCACGGC
>Ga0137403_10003231_pt1 | contig 19625 bp, 16 predicted proteins | sample CZOMad2_1_16fung_FD_122057 | JGI IMG/M metagenome (GOLD analysis project Ga0137403, IMG submission 122057) | Vadose zone soil fungal communities from Angelo Coast Range Reserve, California, USA - CZOMad2_1_16fungal (Hybrid Assembly) | ecosystem: Environmental > Terrestrial > Soil > Vadose zone...
ATCGTCTTTTGTAAGCCCCGTAACAACTTTGGTTTGTTTGTCAGTCACCAGAACATCAAACGCAGCGAGCGTAGTTTCCAGTGTGATTTCGCTTTTGTCGCTGCTTGCTTCGACTGTCTGGCGTTTTCTCTTTGGGTTACTATCGATAACCTTTCGGGTTTTTGGATTCCACTGTAGATTTTCGAGACTATTGCCAAATGGAGGTCGTTGCGTCTCGTGATTCTGGGTAACAGCGGTTTGCGGCCAGATGACTGAGACAAGGACGATCTGCATGACAGCGGCCCGCAAGTAACCGAGCCGTTGAGGCCGTCGACTGATTCTTCTTCGGAACGAAGCGAATAGTCTCTTTTTCATAACAACCTGGTATGAATTCGATCTATCGCGATTGACCGCCGACCGAAGACTGCCGCCTGAGAGGTCGTCCCGGAAGATTGCCAGTCTGTGAACTATTTTCGACAACCAACTAACCATTAGCCATTACATAATGCATTCCAGCCCAGATGTTGTTTGGGTTTTCAAACGTGGCGACATCATGAATTTCTTTGGGATCGAAAACAACGACATCCGCAAAGAATCCGGGCTTTAACAATCCTCTACCTTCCAGATGGACACGATTTGCAGCAAGAGATGTCATTTTGCGAATGGCCTCTTCCAGCGTCAGCACGTGTTCATCGCGGACGTATTTCCCCAGAATTCGTGGAAATGATCCGTATCCACGCGGATGAGCGTTGCCTTCGGCCAATGGTCCGGTCGTTGCGACTTCGCCGTGATCGATGCCTACGCTGACCCAGGGCTGTTTCAGGGCCATCTTCACGTCGTCTTCGTTCATCAGAAAATAGATGGCGCCGGTCTGGGCGTTATCGGCAATAATTAGATCGAAGAGAGCGTCGAGTTCGTCCGGTTTTCCCATCATCGTTGCCACTTCAGAGATTCGCTTGCCTTCGTATTTTGCAAGATCGCGATTTAACACGCTGGCGATCAGAATACCTTTTCCGCCGTCCGCTCCGAGATAGAAATTTTCCCAGGTCGTGGTCGGAGTTCGCATCTCTTTCTTTAGTTTCTCACGCGTAGCGCTGTCTTTTAGTCGAGCTACGAATTTTGCTGTGCCGCCTTCTGCCGCCCACGGTGGAATGCTTGCGCCCAGCGATGTCGCGCCTGCGATGTATGGATATTGATCGGCGGTGATGTCGACGCCTTCAGCGCGGGCCTGTTCGATCTTTTTGATGACTTCACTCATCTTGCCCCAGTTCTGTTTTCCAGCAACCTTCAGGTGAAATATTTCGACGGGAATATTGGCTTCTTTACCGATGCGAATTGCTTCGTCGATTGCCTGCATTATGGAATTGCTTTCGTTGCGGATGTGGGTCGCGTAGACGCCGCCATATCGCGAAGCGACCTTGGCCAGTTCGATCAACTCATCTGTTTTTGCGCAAGCAGCAGGCGCATATACAAGCGAAGTGCTGATGCCGACGGCGCCGCCCTCCATCGATTGCGCGACCAGTTTGCGCATTTGATCAAGTTCGTCCGGAGTCGGCGCGCGATTGTCACTGTGCAAAACATACTGTCGAATCTGCGTCGCCCCGACGTAAGACGCCAGATTAATCGCCGAATGACTGCGTTCCAGGCGATCAAAATATTCCCGCATCGTTCGCCAATCGGCGGTGAGTTTGAAATGAGTCAGAAACGGTTCAGATTCCTGGAGGATAAAATCATTCAGTGGAGCGGCAGAACCGCCTTCGCCGGTTACTTCAGTTGTGATCCCTTGAAAGACTTTTGATTCCGCGCGTGGATCTATCAATAGACTCAGCTCTGATTGTCCGATCATATCGATAAAGCCCGGTGCGACTACCAGACCATCGGCATCGATGGTGCGCGTGGCGGCATCGCGCAGTTTCCCTGTCGCCACAATTTTGCCGTGGCTGACCGCCACATCGCCGCGGAAAGCAGGTAGTCCTGAGCCATCAATCACTCGACCATTTTTGATCAAAAGATCATACGCCATGTTTTGTCCCTCCTTGGGAGACTTTGTTAGGCCTTGGGCCAGCATTCGCTGGGTTCTGAGGGGACTTCCCATTTGCTTTGACTTGCGGCCACACTTCCGCCACCGCATCCATGGTGGCGATGAACGCCTCCATCTTATCCGGTGGGTATGCCATGAAGAAGGCCTCGACGGTGGCCAGCCTGATCCTGAGCCTTGCCTGGCACAGTGTAGGCTTCAGGCGCTCTGGTGCTCGGTCGATCAGCGCCATCAGCATGAGCTGCGCCTCTTGCGCATCGCTCAGGTTCAGTGCCCTCGCAATGGCCGTGCACTGCTTTGACGTCATGGGCCGCTTCCCACGCTCGATGAGCGAGATCTGATCGACGCCAATGGTACCTTCGGAGCGTGCCACGATGTCGGCCTGCGTCAAGTCCTTCGCCGCCCTGATGAGCCGAAGCGCGTCGCCGCTTGTGTCGGCGGACTCAATCAGCTGAGAGACGGACAAGGACATCGCTGATCCTCCTTTCGGTATGATGCCCGATAGCTGAGGTAAAGCCGCGGACAGCCATTTCGTGGCTAGTCCGATCGTATAAGATCCTGTCGACAATTTCAACAAATTTTTTATAAAAAATTCCTATCCCCGTGAATGCTAACACTTCCACATGCTCCAGCTGCGACAGGAATCTCCGCCGGGCATGTGCAGCGGCTGTTCCGGTACACCGCACAGGCCTGGACCCGACAGCGCATTCGAGCGGGCCAGTGCTTGGAGGAGGGACTGATGTAGGCGGTGCGGGATCGGCCCGTCACATGTGAGGCGAGTCGCAAGAGGGGTAAACCTGCAGGCCCATAACCCCACGTAACTCCAGGCTATTCTCTCGTCACCAACGTTACCCTATGCTCCATTTCTATATGGAAGGCCGCACTGGGAGCTATGCAGGCGTATCGGCACGGGAGAAGCCTTTGCAGGTGGATCGTTACGTGCGCGGTATCATGGAGGACTAGGCTGGAAATGGCGTATCCATGCGTGCCCAACAGGTGAAGCTGGAGGCATATTGCCTCATGAAGGATTGGATGTTGAACCGGGTGATTCGAGACGAAGGCTATAGCTTTAAGACTCTGAAATGCCCAGCGCGGGAGGAGATTACGGTCATGGTGACCTCTCATCCTTATTCAGCCCTATCGATGACAGGATATTCATCCCGCCTCACGGTGTCCAAAAACATCCCAGCGGCCTCGGGGATCGACGTGAAACGGACCACGACCCTGAAAGCGTCTTCGGGCCGTGTTTCGACCACTTTGGCAAGCAGCTCCCCTGGCACCACCTCGCCGGTGGGACGCAGGAGGTGCAGCTTGAGATCGCTGAAAGCTCCCACCGGTTGGTCCAGGTGCAGTTCGGCCGTCCTGGTGGCGAGCTTGACCAGACGCCCGCCATACAGGGTGCTGCCGGCAAATTTCCCCTCCAGCACGGTATAGCGCAGGTCGAGCATCTGGGGCAAGGGGACCGGCATCTCTATCTGCGTCGGCAGGCACAGGGAATGGATGCCTCCAATCGCAGTGACGGCAGAGAGTGTGATGGGGGCTGCCACCCCTTTGGGAGCCACGGTCAGCTGGTGGGACACCGTGAGGAGAGCAGCCGTTTCCGCATAGGTGGTGGAAGAAATGAGGATCTGTCCGCCCGTGGTGTACGACTCAATGCGCCCGGTGAGGTTCACCGCGCTGCCAACTACGCCATACTTGGTGCGTTGCTGGGAGCCAATATTGCCCACCACGACCTCCCCGGTGTGAATGCCAATGCCCATTTCGACGTCCGGCAGGCCTAGCCGGCGATTGGGGGCATTGGTGTCGTCCATGCGCAGCTGCATGGCGAGCGCACAGGCGACCGCCCGTTCGGCATCGTCGTCGCGACTGAGGGGTGCCCCAAACAGCACCAGCAGGCCATCGCCCAGAATCTCGATAATCGTGCCCCGGTAGGCGAGAATGACGTCCACTATTGCCTCCAGATAGCGATTGAGAAAGGTCATGACCTCCTGCGGTTCGAGGCACTCGGCGAGGGCCGTAAAGCCACGCACATCCGACATCAAAATGGTCACCTTGCGCTTGGCCCCACCGAGTTCTAGGCCCTCGGGGGCGTCGAGCAGTTGCGCCACCACCTCCTCTGAGACATAGCGGCCGAACGTCTCGCGGATAAATTGACTCCGCCGTGCGAGGGCTTCCGCCTGGGTCTGCAGGTCGGCTTCGATGGCATCGCCGTGGTCTGTGGTCAGCTCCAGCACGGTTTCCAGATCATCACGCTCTTGCTGCAGGGCTTCTGAGAGGTCATCTGCATGGTCGGTGGCCATCTCTAACATGATCTCCAGGTCATGTTTTTCCTGCTCCAGTGCGGTGACGCGTTGACGCAGGGCCTGCACTTCTACCAGCAGGGCGTTGCGGGACGGTCCTCTGGGTGGCTGTGCGGCAGGCATCACTCAATCTCCAGTTGCAACCCTGGCAACAAGCGTTGGAAATTCTTCAAGGACTTCTCTTGCCAGGGAAAGTGATGGCTGCCCTTCATCACGATCTGGGTGGCATTGTACTGACGGACGTGGAGGACAAATTTCGCCAGCGTATTGATCCCCGAGCTGTTGAGAAACTGGAGCGTCCGCAGATCCAGCGTCAGCGTCGCGGGTTTGGTATCGGCAGCGGCGGTGAGTACCTGCAAGATCGGGGCATATTCCTCCGTGCCCCGGAGCCGAAATGATCCCTGGCAGATCACCGTCGCCGTTGCGGCGTCGTAGCGCACCTGATAGTCCTCGTGGATGATGTCCATAGCAGCGGTCCTTTCCCCAGCTCGCTTATGCCTCTGATGCATGCCCCTCAGACGGACAGGCGTGCCATAGTGGTCACCGTGAGCACATCAGGATCCTGGAGAGACGGCGCGAATTTCCAGGCCAAGGACACGCCATAATCATGCAGCATCGTCACGTAGCCCAAGCCATCCGCGTGCGTGAGTTGCTCCATGTAGAGGCTGTCAATATCCTCAGCCAACAGGCGTTCAATGGCCTGCTGAAATGACGCAGCGGCGTGCGGATCGATGCTGTTGGTCACATAGAAGCTGACCGCGTCTGCCTCGAGATACATGGCAATACTGATCGCGTGTTGCGACGGGGCGTAACTGAACTTCATGGCATTTTCCAGCAGCTCATTGGCCACGTAGCTGACCGCACTCTTGAGCTCAGCTTGGCGCTCGGCCGCAGCACGGTCGTCGCCGGGAAAGAACGTACTGACGTAATCGGCGAGAAAATCGGCTGAAAGGCCATTATTGCGCCACCGTTGCTGAATGGGGATGGATGTGGGAGAAAAGCCGATCTGGAGATGCTCGCCGTGATCGTCTTTCTGTTCAATGAAATCGCCAAATATCCGTGTCATAACTTTACCTCTTCTTCGATGGCTCACAGGTCACTCTCACAATGGGTGTATTGCCACTGCATGCACACAAGTCCACCCGTGTTTGCCCCCGCGACAGGCCTACATGCCTCGCAAAGCCTCTTGTCAGCCGTGGATGTCCCTGTCGCCCTCCCTCCTTGCCACTCCAGCGCCCCTGCCGCCCCTAAGCAGCAGGGGAGTAATCCTGCCCTCACTTTTGCTTCATGATCATCAACGTGATGTCATCATAAACGATATGCTGACCGATGTGGTGTCGCACGTCATCGATGATCGTCTCCCGAATTTCCCTGGCCGATTGCTGGCAATGGCGCCGAATCTGCGCGCATAGGCGCTCAAGCCCATACAGCTCGCGCGCGGCGTTTTCGGCTTCGGTTACCCCATCGGTGTAGAGGGCTACCACATCCCCCGAGTCCAGACGGAGTTCCGCTTGCGCGATGAAGGGGGTGATGTCCTGCTCGAGTCCGATCGGAAATCCCAGATCGATCGTATCGATGCGCTCCACCCGCCCATCGGCGCGTACCACCACCAGTTCCTCATGCTGACCGCTGATGCGCAACCAGCCATCCTCATAGTCGAGCAGGACCAGGGTCAGGTTCTTGTCGGATTGCATACGCCGGACATTTTCATAAATCGTGCGATTCAGGGTGGTGAAAAACCGCACGGGGTCGGTTTCTCCGTGGGTTAACAGGGTGCGCACCGACGTTTGCACCATAATCATCAACACGCCGCTCTCTAACCCATGGCCAGTCACGTCACCCATGGCGATCTTGACCAGGCCACCCTCCTGGAGCACGTCGTAATAGTCACCCCCGACTTCGGTGGCCGGTTGCATGAAGCTGGCGATCTCCAAGCCCTGAATGGTCTGCAATTCCGGCTCTTTTGGCAGAATCATTTCCTGCAAGCGCCGGGTAACGGCCAGTTCTGCCCCCATGCGCAGGTTCTCGGCTTCTAAGCGGCGATTCAGCTCGGTAATATCCTGATTGGCCTTGAACAGGGCCGCCGCGACATGATTGAAGGACCGCACCACCTGCCCGAGTTCATCCGTGTTTTCCAGGACGATGAGTTGATCCAGTTGGCCGGTTGCCAGTTGGTGCGAGGCTGCCTCCAAGACCTGCACCGTACGCATCACCGCCAGATAGAAGCTGATAAATAGGTAGATCACCCCGACCAGCACCACGCAGACAAAGCCCCAGACAAATCGCCATTTGCGGTCAAACCCGTGGATGCGCCGGCGCAGGAGATAATCCAGTTCGGTCACCACCTGTGGCCAGAGGTCCATCCCGCTCTGCAGTGTACGGTTGGTGAATGGCCCATCATCCAGGGACACCATGGGGGAGTTGCGCTGGGCTACCTGGTCGATGTCAGCCATTTGCTGATGCAAGGAGTGGATAAATGCCTCGACCGCCCCCGATAATCGGGGATACACATTGCCGGCAGGATTGTGCGCGTAGGCAAACGTCATGCTGCGCGCCAGTTCTTGCACCTGATCCCGCAACAGGCCAGAGAGGGTAATGAGCCGTCCCCGCACCTCGGTCTGCTCCGCCAGGGTGGCGGCATTTCCCTGTCGAGCCTGGGCGGACATCATCTCTTTGCCCAGCAGGTGCAACTGGCTCTGGAGGTCCTGGACTTTGGGGAGCGTGAGCAGGCTGACGCTCATGAGGTAGTAGGTATCGAGATCGGGATCCAAAATCAGATTGGAGGTATTGCCGACATGGGCATAGAGCTCCCGCACCTGATGCAGGATCAGGTTGTATTGACTGATGCGCTGTTCCAGGTGCAGTTGGTCTTGCATGGCCTTCAATTGCTGCCAGGAAGCCCTGAGGGACTGCAAGCGTTCCGTCGTGTGCAGCATCCTGCTCAGTTGTTGATCAACACGAGCAACCTCCTCCAGGGACTGATCAACTCGTGCTTGTTGCTGCACCAGGTCCTGTGGCGTCATTTCCTCCAGCGCTAGACGATAGGCGGCCAGCCGACTCTGGGAAATGTCTTCCAGCACCTGTCTGAGGGGGCGCAAGTAGGTGGTGCCATATAATTCTTTTTGGGAAAACTCTCGTTGCATACTTAACTCGGTCAGCAGCAGGTACATCACCAGTACGAGGGGCAGGATGAACAGCAGGCTGATCAGCAGAAACTTCTGCGGATATGTCAGGCGATTCATCAGGGCAATCGCCGGAGCAAAGGGTTTCATGGGCAAGCGTGCTTTCCTTTCAGCTCTCAACACAATTCCGGGGTGCTCCTCTGATCCTATTCTCGATTGTTGCGATTTGGTACGCTAACATATGATCATACGAGAACTATGCCCCGCTGCCTGGCGAATAACCGGTCAAAGACATGGTCAGCCGTAACGCCCTGCGACAACTGGTCATGGACGAACACCAAGAGCCGATGACCACGCAGGCACGTGTCCTGGGCCATCACATCCCCAGGAGGAGCCCCATGGAAGTGGCCCTGTATGTCCGTGTTTCGACCACTCGACAACAGCAAACGCAGACCATTGAACAGCAACTAATCCGCCTTCGCGAGCAGCTCACGACTTGGCCCGACTGGCATCTCGCGGAGGAGCATATCTACCGCGATGACGGCTATAGTGGGGCCAAACTCAACCGGCCCGGTCTGGATCGGCTGCAGGATCGCGCGGCCCTGGCCGCCTTTGACCTGGTGCTCATGACCGCGCCCGACCGGCTGGCGCGTAACTATGTCCATCAAATGCTCCTCATCGATGAACTCGCCCAGCGGGGCTGTGAGGTCGAGTTCCTGGAGCGGCCGATGAGTCAGGATCCGCACGATCAGCTCCTGCTCCAGATCCGAGGCGCGGTGGCCGAGTATGAACGCACCCTCATCACTGACCGGATGCGACGTGGCCGCCAAGCTAAATTGCGCAGTGGGCAACTGCTGCCCTGGAGTGTGCCGCCGTACGGCTATGTCATGGACACCGAGCGCCCACGCGATCCCCAGCGCCTGCGATTGGATCCAGTCAAAGCCGCGGTGATCACCCAGATCTTTGCGTGGTATACTGACCCCCACACGCCAGCCACTCTCCAACAGGGAGTGACGAACTCATAGCAGGCCCGCAAATCTTGGGCTCCCTCGCCCTCTGGGAGAGGGTTGGGGTGAGGGATGCAAAACCACGATGGCCGGCCGTCAGCTATGCAGTTCGATGACATCCCCATCCTGGACCACGTAGTCGCGGGTGACGCGCTGGCCGTCGAATGTGTCCGCACCCCACACTCTGGCGAACTTGAGTGATGCAGCGATATCTTTATGCACGGCCTCAGCCACGTCCAGAATGGTCGAGCCCTGCTTGAGCACAAATGGGGTATCGTGCTCGGGCTTTTTACCGGGTGACTTGGTGTAGACCCGTAGTACCCCCAGCCCATTGTAGAGGGCGCGCCGTAGGCTTTCAAGGTTGCTGCCGGAGGCGGCTGAGATAGTGAGGACCGGGAAATCGGCGGTATACAACTCAGCCAGAAACGCTCCCCGCTCTTTGGCCTCCTCAACATCCTCTTTATTGCCCACCAGCAGCGCCCGCTTAGTGATCTCTCCCCCATCAGGGCTCTCGTCATTGGCCTGGCGCATTAGTCGTATCTTATGGGCGGCCAGGTGGCTCCTGATCTGTTCCACGTGTTCGAACACATCGTCGCTCGCCAGATCAACCAGGACCAGCACGAGATCGGCGTTGCGAATCAGCGCAAACACCCACCCTTCCGTCCACTCCGGGGCGATGGGGGGGAGGTCCACCAGTTGGATTTTGATATTCTCAAAGTCCATCATGCCGGGAAGGGGTTTGCGCGTGGTGAAGGGATAATCGCCAACCTCGGGGAGCGCGTTGGTGAACATGGCCAGGAGAGTCGATTTGCCGCTATTCGGGGGGCCTACCAGCACGATCTGGCCGGCCCCCTCACGTGGCACGTGGTAGGTGTTGCCTCGTGCGCCCGCCTTGCCTTTCTTTTGCGCCTCCTCACGTGCTTTGGAGAGCCGACGTTTGAGGTCGGCCTGCATTTTCTCCGTCCCCTTGTGCTTGGGGATCAGCGCCAGCATGTCCTCCAGAGCTCCGATTTTTTCCGCAGCCGTTTTGGCTTGGCGAAAGCGCTTATCGGCGTCGAGATATTGCGGTGTGAGATTGGCCGGCATCGTTGAGCCCTCCCTGCAAGCAAGGGCGTTCTGGTGCCCTCACGCTGGTTTAGGCTAGGACAATCAAGGCATCCGCGGCTCTGGCGCCCTGCCCACGCGGGAGGACCAGGAGTGGGTTCAGGTCCAGCTCGCGGACCTCGCGTTCGCACTGTACCCCGAGCTGGGACACACGCACCAGCAGGTGGACCAACGCATCCACATCGGCGGCGGGGTGTCCTCTGAAGCCTTCGAGGAGACGAGCACCCTTGACCTCTTGCAGCATCTCTCGTGCATCGTTTTGGCTGATTGGGCAGGCGCGCAGCGCCACATCCTGGTAGAGTTCGGTGAATATCCCTCCCATGCCAAAGAGCAGGACTGGTCCGAACAGAGGGTCTGGCGACAGTCCGACGATGGTCTCGATGCCCCCGGAGACCATTTCCTGGACCAGGACCCCGAGCACCTGAGCATTGGGGGCATGGTGCTCGGCATTGTGCATGACCTCGGCATATGCCTGGCGCAGTTCGACATCGCTCTGCACCCCCAAGCGGACCACGCCAGCCTCGGTTTTATGCGGAATATCCGGCGATTCCACTTTAAGGACTACTGGATAGCCGATCTGCCCCGCCGCAGCCAGTGCTGCCTCGACAGTCATCGTGCGCTCCTCTCTGACCCCCGTCACCTGCCAATGGGCCAGGAAGCGTCGCGCCTCGTACTCGGTTAAGGTCTTCCGACCCAAGCCGCTGAGCTCCTGCAGCGCCTCGCGTTGCCACGCCGACATGGGCTGCAGCGGCTCGTCGGCGCCCTTGAGAAGGCGCTCTCTCCAGCGCTGAGCATTGATTTTGCTCCGCAGTCCCCGCGCCAGCCGATCAGGCGACAGGAAGACGGGGATCTTGGCCTCCTTCAGCTTGTTCAGACCGTCGGTGGCCGTGAGGCTCCCCGTCCACAAAAAAGCCACCGGTTTATCCGTGGCATCGCGCATGGCAACCACCTGTTGCGCTTGGCTGTCCCCACCAGCGCTGGCGATGGCCAACATCCCCACCTCTGGCCCTTCGACCATATAGCGCATGATCTGGGGAAAGGACTCGCTGTTTGCGTAGGTGGTGACATCGGCGGGATTGGCGGCCCATCCAAAGCCCTTCAATACCTCATTCAGACCATCGCGGGAGGCGGCGGTGAGGTCAGGCAGCTGCAGCCCCATCTGACCGCATTTATCCGCCGTGAGCGAGCTGATGCCGCCGGAATGCGACACAATGGAGATGCCTTCCTGCCTCAGGGGCCCACTGTAGGCGAGGAACTGCGAGGTCTCCAGGAGTTCGTCATAGTCTTCGACCCGGATCACCCCATACTGCTTGAACACTGCGTCGTGAACCGCATCCGTGCCGGTCATCGCCGCCGTGTGCGAGGTGGCGGCCTTGGCGCCAGCCGGTGAGCGCCCGATCTTGATCATCACGATGGGCTTGCCGCGTTCCGCAGCCAGTCGCGCTACTTCGATGAATTTGCGACCATCTTTAAAACCCTCGATGAAGCAGGCGATGACCCGGGTGTCCGGGTCGTCGAGCAGGTAGCGCATGAAATCCGAGGACTCCAGGTCTGCCTCATTACCCGTGGTGACGATGTAGGAGTAGCCGATGCCAAGGTCGACCGCTCGCGTGAGAAAGGGCCCAAACGCCGAGGCACCACTCTGGGAGACGAGAGCGACGGGGCCGCCACCGCTCATGACCAGCCTGCTGCCAGCGCAGGCCCAGATGCCGGCTTTGACATTGGCCACGCCCAGACAGTTGGGCCCGGTGATGCGCACGCCGGATTGGCGGGCGAAAGCACCGATCTCACGCTGCAAATCGCGCCGACCACCGTCCCCCCGTTCGGCAAAGCCAGCCGAAATGACGATAGCCGAGCCTGCCTGCTTACGGGCGCACTCCTCCAGGGTTGGCATCACCTGGTGATAAGGCACGACGATGCCGACCACGTCTGGGCTTTCGGGGACATCTGCCAGACTCGGGTACGACTTGAGCCCCATGATCTCGTCGTAGCGCGGGTTCACGGGATAGAGCCGAACACGGTCACCGGCCTGCAGTGCCGCGCGCAGAAAACGTCCGCCGTATTGCAGGCGCGGTGTGGCGCCCACCACCGCAATGGAAACAGGATTGAGCATACGATGAATGGATTGCAACTGGTCTGCTGTCCAACTGGCCATGCGTATAGGTCCTCATGCTGAATGGTGATGTCCGTCTTGAGCGAGGTCAGGGATCTACCTGAGTAGCGGCAACGGGTCTAAATTTTTTGCATGGTACTGCTGTCTTTGTGACTGATCAAGACCTCACGCCGCCAGGAAGTCTGAGCGGCCGCAGTGTATCAAAGACGAAGGTGTTTTGCACGTTTCTTGCCGCCCGGCTCGATCGACACTGGTTTTAGGCGGTATGGGCACGACTGGTAAGCAGTGACAAGCGTTACGACTTGCCACTCAGCATGTCAAGGATGGCTCGCGGCAGCGATCGCTTAGTCCGTGGCATTAGCTAGCGTCCATTCATGCGGAAGTTGAACGCGGTATGCGTAAACTCCTTGGGGGCGATCACGTGCAGTTGCTCTGCAACACGACGGCGCATCTCCACCGCGAGGTCAACGCAGAAGAGGAGTTCGTCGGGTTCGATGTCCTCGGGGTTACGATGCGGATAGATCAGCTTGAGCAAGCCTGCCGAAGTCTTCTGGACGGCATCCTGGTTGCGGCCCGTCCAGCCGTCAAAGACGATATGTGCGGTCACGTGCGTCTGGAAATTCCGCCGCCGCAGGAAACGAAAGATCTCGGCCAGATAATCTGAGATGAAGCCATAGCCTGTGGCATAGTTTTCAGGCGCGATTTTCGGGATCTCCCACCCTGGAAGGTAAGCGTGGATGCGGTCGAGAAATGCTGTATCGTATCTCAGCTCAGCAGGCAAGGGCTCAAATAGATGGCGATAATCATCCACCGGCGTTCGTCTCTCGGTGTCGGAGCCGATATTTCCCCCGAGGACGATCGAGCATTGAGAGGTAAACTCTAGGTTATCTCGGGTGTACTGGCCACTCTGCATGAACATTTTCAAGGTATCAATGGTCTCAGCGTCGAATTTCGGCTCCCCTTCACCCTCCCGCGCCACCTCATCGAACACCACCACATCTTTCACGCCAATGACGCCCACCCGTTTCCAGGCCTTGTGATAGAACAGGGTGGCAGGGGTAGATTTGCCGCTCGACACCACGAATGCCTGCGGGGAGGTGTTCTTGTACATATAGGTCTTGCCGGTCTCGCGGGGGCCGAGCTCGATCACGTTGTAATTGCTCTCGACGAATGGGACCAATCGGAGCAACAGCAAGTGCTTCACCCGCTCATCCAGTCGATAGGGATTGTAGCCCACGGTTTGGATAAGCAGGTCAATCCACTCCTGAGTGGTGAAGGGCCTGCGTTTCTCGATGTAGTCGTCCAGCGAGAGCCTGGTGACCTTAAAGGGGGTGAACTCAGCGATGCAAAACGGATACTTTCTTCCCCTTAGTTCATAGGTGCCGTCGAATTCGATCCTCATCGTGCCCCAGGCGCCGGTCGTCAGGAGAATATCGCCGACCTCGCGCTTCACCCGATCACTGACGCGCACATGATTATCCCCCAAGGCCGGCACGTCTGCCCAGTAATGATCGGTCCGTTGGTCATACGATAGGGTGAGCTGGCCGAGGAAGGTGTATTCTCCCTGTTCGCGAATCCGACTTTTAATCAGTTCCTTCTGGCCGCTTTCCACATAGTGTTCTTCGAGGATGCGGTCGATCTTTTGCTGACCTGGCAGTGGAGCTTTTGCGTCCACGTCACGCGCACATAGATACTCCATGACATAGCGCGGGAACTCTTTGTAGGCCTCATTCCATCGCGTCAGGGGTTTGAGGATGACCCGATCGGACAGATGCGCCAGGATTTTGGCATCCAGCCGTGTCGGCTTGACCTCTTCACCAGTCGAGGCATCCAGGCCCAATTTCATCTGCGACTCCGCGTCTCCCATAATGATTCCTCATTCGATGTCGCTGAAGGCATCGAGGGCTCTGCTGAACTCGACCTTATCGGTTCTTTCCCTGACCGTGGCAGGGATCTGTCGGCTGCCCCCTTTAACAACGGCGTAGCGGCCATCAGTCCCCTTGGCTTCGATGAGGATAGCAATGAATTTCAGGCCAAGCTCGCCTCTCAGGCGTTCGGTAAAACTACGCTCTGCGCCTCGGGCCAGCTCGGCCGTCTGCACCTGGACTTGCCCCATCGTCACTCGAATAGCCACCCTGCCGGTTCCGCCATTCCGGATGCTAACTGGGACTTCAACATCATCATCCTCCTGAATTCTCAGTCTCTCCGGCGCAGTGATCACCAGCCGGATCGCCTCCGGCGCTTCAAGCTTGCGCAGCACGACGCCTGGGACAACCATCTCTGGAAGAGAAACGCCGCCATGAGCATAGCGGGTATAGCGCCCCTTCTCTCTGGTGAACCAGGCCCGTCCGACGAGCACGGTCACACTGCTAGCGCCTTTTTTGCCGCTGTAAGGCACGATGATACCGGCCGGATGCTCGATGTCGTACAGATATCGCTAAAAAACCTGGGTCTCGGCCTGCCCGGAATCAATCGGGATACCGCGTTGATCCTCCAACTCCACGAAGCCATGATCGCTGGTCACAACCACGACATCGCCGCCAGCGACCAGCCGCTTCATCTCGGGCAGGACATCGCGTTCGACCTTGTGTCGAATCTTATCGTCATCTCACGCAGGTCTCCCTTCTCATTGTGGAGATTATCGTCGCTGATGTTGAAGATCAGGCAATTGAACCGACGCGCCTTCAGTCTGCGCAGCTTCTCCAGTCCGACATCAGTGTCTGCATGATCGATAAAAATAGTTTCCTGGTTCATCTCGCGGTCTGATGTCAGTCCGACATTACGGGCCGCCAGGATTTGCTCGTCTGGAGTGATGCGTCCGCCGAAACCCTTCCAGGCCGTATCGGGATACCCCCCGCAAAGAGGGATTTACGGGCCAGTTGGGTATAGGTCGGGAGTGGCGCCAACAGCGGCACTTCCTCCTCGATGGCGAAAGTTTGCGCTAGCAGCGGCCGAACGACCTCAGTCCATGTATCGTAACGCATGCCGTCAAACAGCCATACGAAGAGGCGTCTGCCCCCGTGCCCCACTTTGGCGGCTATGGGTCGTAGAAAGTGGATGGTCGAGCGGGGGTGGGTTAGATAGCCTCGCACGTCACGTTGGATCAGATCGCCGGCCAGGTGATCGAGCGCCTCAAGCCGGTCGAGGATCTGGCGCTGTAACGTGTCAAAGAACACCTGTAAACGACTCAATCGGACCTCATCGCCAACGACATCAGCATCCTTGCGAGCCAGGGCGAGCAGGAGTTCTACCCGAGCATCGCCGCTTTCCACATAGGCATCGACCAACGCGCCGATGTCAGCAGGTTGGGGCAATGAAGCCACCAGGACGCGCTGGATCGTGGCAAGTCTAGAGAGCATGCGCAGCATCGTTGCAGCCCGGGCTTCGGCTGGAGCGTCATGATGGGGGACCTCCCACCGGTTCAGCCACGCTTCCGCCCAGTCAGGCACCCGGGCGGGCATTTCCAGGATCGGCATGGGCTCCCGCTCCAAGCGATCATCCAGGTAGCCGAGAAGCAAGGCCATGACTAGTGTCGGAGGGGTCCCAGCGTCGATGAGCGAAATCCGCCGTTCCGCGGGGACCACCCCCTTCAGTAGCGAGATCGCTTGCTCGACTTGATCCTGAGCGCATTGCCGATCAGCCCGCTGGATGATCCTCCGCCATCGCTCGGGCTGCGCCTTGAGAAAGGCTCGCACTTCAGGAAGAAGTGGCAGGAGATCGTGGACCGGCTGGGAAAAGAGACCAAGTCCTGAAAGGGACAAAGCCACGTTCTGCACACCCTGCCCCTCAAAAAAATCTGTGAATGTGAGCAACACTAGACTTTCCCCCATCGGGAACTCCATCCACGGGCTGAACAGATGCCTTTGTGACAGATACCCACTGCCCGTAAGGACGTCCCAAAACAACTGACCGTCTTCAGGGTCGAACTCGTGCTCAGCGACAAGCGACAGGAACCGGGCGACGATTTCAGCCGGATAGGCTTGGGACAACTCCAGGTCTCGATAGTCCAGCTCCTGATACCTCGCCAGTAACAAGGCGACCTCGATGTGATGGCGACTCAGGGGGCGGTCCGGCCCGATGGCCTTCCGCATCCGCCAATAGCCATCGATGAAGCCTTTGAGATCCCGGCTGATCCGGATAGCATGAGCCTGCAGATGCTCTGGCCAGACAACTGGTTCCGTGTGGAAGGTCACGACCACGTCGGTGCGTAAATCGATCGGTTCACCCTCAACCCGCCGCAAGATGTCCCCCAGAAAGGACAGATCAATGCGGTGCGTCAGGGGCACCAAGTCTGGCATAGCGACCCGCAATAGGACCGGCGAGTCAGCGCTCCACCCCTCCGCTTCAAGCGCACCCATCGCCAGGCGGAAAGCCAGATCGTCTTCATGATAGGTGACAATTCGCCAGGTGCGGCCAACAGCGTTGTTGATGTCATTGAGCCCAGTGAGATCCCCTTCTGGATCGAAGCAGAGGGCCAGCTTTGCCCCGTGTGGAACTGCCTCATGGAGGCGGTGGGCGAGGTGCGCCTGCTTATCGGAACAGGCGGAGCTGGTTGCTTTGGCCTGCATCGTCGGTCTCCGGAAGCTGTGTCACACAGAACTCATAGAGCCGCTTGGCCGTTTTGCGATCGGCGTCGGGGAGGTTGGCTCGGTTCAGACGCTGGTAGATTTCCACCACCGCCTGATGATCGGTGAGGTGCTGGTACGCGAAGCGCATCCATGCGAAAAGCTCTGTATCCTTGGGGAAGGTATCAAGCTTGCCTTCGCGCAGGCGTTGAATATGGCGGCGAATGCGTATGGTATTTTCATCCCCCATCTGACGGCATTCCTCGGCTGTTGGCATGCGCCAGCGGTTGGTTTCGGCATCGCGCCAGAAGTTTTCTTCGAGGAGCTGAGGCAGCGTCTTCTGCAAGCGATTCCCGACCTGCAACGTGGCCTGGCGCCACGGTGGGATCAGCTCGGCCAGCGTCATCGGGCGTCCTTCAAGCTGGCTTCGCACCCATTCGATTGCTGATGGTTCATCTGCGACATCGAAGCTGAGACGGTCAGCACGGATCTCATCAGAGGGCAAATACCACTTCCCTTCGACCTTCTTGAAGGCAATACGGCATAGCTCATCGATATAGGGCAGCGTAACGCCCCGATTTGACAGCTTCCGCGCCATCAGCTCTTGCAGCACAACGTTGTACAGGCTATCAGTGGTGCGCACCACATTGGCGTAACGTGTCGGATCGAGCTGCATGCGCTCCGGTAGGGTTTCGAGGTGATGGCGGAGAATCCCCAGAACCGTCTCGTCCATGTCAGGGATCGCCTGCAGAGCGAACTGGACTCGTGGCCGCTTGTGAAGGTTCATGATAATGTCGGTCCCAACCACATCCTCTTCGCCCTTCTCGCCTTTGACCCGTTTGAAGGAATGTTGCCTTTTATCGAGAGCCAAGGTATTTGAGAAGTCAAAGCCAGCATCGCGCACGCCATCCCGAATGGCTTGCCAGACCCGATCGTCCGAATTGGAGAAAATTACCGACGCCCAATGGCCAGGCTTGAGGACACGGTGCATCTCCAGAAAGCATTTCGCCATTATGGCAGCATAGTCGTCAAGGGTTTTGCCACCTCTTTCTAATTTGAGGGATTTGTTCCACACCGCTTCCTGCTTCATATCGGTAAAGTTCTGGAGCCAGGCTTCCCATAGAATGCTGCAGTCTGAATAGAAAATATTCGAGCCGAAGGGAGGATCAGTGAAGATGTAATCGACCGAGTCTTTATCAAGCCAATCAAGGGAAGCAGCACTGCCACAACTTACTGTAACCGGCGTCACTGTTAAACTGGAAAGGCTGGTATTCTTGAACCTGGATTCAATCAACTTTGCAACACTTTGCTCAACGGAATAACTAGGTACATAGAGTGTCGAAGTTATCCCCGCATTGATTGGGCCACCACCCTTACTGAAGTAATATCCTAGACCGACCTTGGCCATCCGTGAGGCAAGTCTCATGATTGCCGTTACCTGAAAACGAAATGGCTCGCCTATCCGCGCCCACAGGGCCGCCAACCCCCAGAGGTTGCGCTTCGTGTAGAAATCGCAGACCCGAGTGATGTTTCGCAAATGCAGGGCCGAACGGATATACATCTCGCGGTCGGGCCCAAACGGGTCGGTAGGATACCAGTAGGGGATGGTTTTCGCATCGATCTCGCGGATCTTATCCAGTTCTGCCAGTGTGGTGCGATGTTCCGTCCGCTTCGTCTTGCCAGTTATCCGATCCACATATTCGTAGTTCGTCACCACCGGCACAGCGTCCACGAGGGCGTGTTTAGTCTTCGGACCGTGAAATCCGCAGTGCGGGCAGTCGAAGGTCGACGCCACGTTACCCGAAGTATGATCGATTGCGACGTCCCACAGGAGGAAGTACTGCCCACAGCGACAACAGCGGAACACATCGGACCATATGGTGTACTGGATGGTAGCCGGGGTGCCATCGTCATGAGTGGTGCCATAGAGCCAGGCGAACTCATCCTTAAGTTCTACGAGAATCCTGTTGAGCTCCTGCTTTAAAGCCTCCACATCAACCGACGTGCAGTAGTTGTAGGCAATATGACAGGCCGCTGGCGATAGATCGTTGAGAATGGCCTTTCTTAGCCCCAGTTGCGCCCCCAAGGGAATGTCGACGCTCCTAGGAGGTTTGGCGCACATCATCGCCGCCACCCCCGTCATGCCGCTGCCAGCAAAGGGATCGAGGATCAAATCGCCCGGTTCGGTGTAGTGCAGAATATAGGGCACAATCCCTTCTGGAGGAACCTTGGTGTGGAACGAATGGGCATTATAGATGGCGCTGTTCTTGCCGACCTTGGTATCCTTGGCAAAGGGCTCGCGGAAGTAATTGTCTGTGGCTGCGTCGTAAGGTCTGGCATGCCTGGCGATAAATTCCTCGACCGTCTGTTGACTGTTATAGGCTTTCATAGCTCAATCTTTACTATTAGTTCCACACGGTCTCCACATGCTGCGAGTCTGTCAGGACCGGATCGTTGGTGAGAATTGGAACGCCAAGCCAAGCCGCTGTGCCTGCGATCAGTCGATCATGCAGCTCGGGGACATCATCGATACCTGCCGCGGCCTTGACGACCTCAAAACCGATCGGCACCACCATGTAGTTAGCGCTTTGAGCCAGAAGATTATCCAGATTTTCCAAACTGATGGAGATACGACGCCGTTCCGAGAGATAGAGAATCTCCATGAGCGTCACCCCTGAGATCGCAATAGTATGATGACCTTGGTCTGCTTCCCGCAGGATTCTCCTCGCCTGCTTTACTAGCCTCCGATGTCCACGCAGGTACCAGACAAGCGCCATCGTATCCGCCAAGTAGAACATCAATGCTTTTCGGAGCGACGCTTCAGCGCCTCGGACAACTCTCGGCGCGCTTGACGGATCTCCGCGGTACTGATATCAAAAGGGACGTCTTTCCAAAGCCCTTCCAACTGGATGACACGCGTGGGCCGTCGCTCTCCATGTTTTCCCCAGAGCTTCCGCTTGATCTCTTCAACTTCTTCTTCCGTCAGCGACTGTCCTTCCGACGTGCTCGATGGCGATCTTCTTGGGCAAAAACTATTTACAACAGAGCGACCAGATCCGGCACGATATCAACGGCGGCGGGCCTTTACTCTGTGTGGTCTTACCACGATTCTCCGACCTCCAAAACGGCTGACTACGAGAAGGTATCGGACGCCGAATAATTCAGAGTCCACAAGCTGAATCGAGCAGAGCACGGTCGAGAGGCTATACTCAAATTCAAGAGCAGCCGTCATGGATCTGCGGGTTGAGTGCTATTCAGGTTACAAGGTGGACGAGCGGCCCGTCCGCTTTCAGTTGAACGGCCACGATTACTTCGTGGAGGAATTGCTCGACCAGTGGTATGGCCCCAATGACACGTACTTCAAGGTGCGCGCCGATGATGGCAATCTCTACATCCT
>Ga0137403_10003232_pt1 | contig 19620 bp, 21 predicted proteins | sample CZOMad2_1_16fung_FD_122057 | JGI IMG/M metagenome (GOLD analysis project Ga0137403, IMG submission 122057) | Vadose zone soil fungal communities from Angelo Coast Range Reserve, California, USA - CZOMad2_1_16fungal (Hybrid Assembly) | ecosystem: Environmental > Terrestrial > Soil > Vadose zone...
AGACTGCCCGAGGATGTCTCGGGTCGGGATTTAATCGGAGCGGCAGTCTAAAAGGCGGGCCGCTGGTAAGAGACAATTGGCCCGTAGTGCCGTACCCGATGGAAAAATGGACCCCAGTTGGCGGCGGGGTAAATGTAAGTGGCTGGTGATTGCACGTTGCCATAACTATAGTCGTAATACAGTGCGCAATCGCTGCAGTAGTGGTACCAATGTCGATGTATTCGAGCCTCGGCCGGGTCGGGGACCGGGAGGGGCACGATCTCGGCGACGCGCGCCTCCTCGGCGGCGGTGAGTCCGATCACGAACTCGACGCCGAGCGGTCGTGCGATTTCCTCCCGCACGAAACTGCCGACGCTTCGTCCGCTCACCCGTCGGATCACCTCGCCCACCAGGAAGCCGTAGGTCAGCGCATGATAGCCGTACTGGGAGCCCGGCGGCCACCATGGTTTAAACTGCCAGCCAAAAGTTTTCTCGTAGAAGGTGCGCGCGCGCTGGATATCATCCGCATGGATGGCAAAGTGCTTGACGTTGTTCGGCATGACTTCTTCTCCTTCGACTGTTGCAATGCAAGCTTGTCAGCTTGAGCTTGCGTCGCTAACAAAAAGTTTGCGCTACTGGGTGATGATGGTAGCGGAAGTTTGCTTGCGAATCTTGCGCTATAATGCCAACCCGTGCCAGGTATTCTGAACAACGCTACTGGAGTAACTAATGCGAAATAGAATCTGCTTGCTGCTTTTCCTTTGCATCTTCTTACTGACAACCGCTGCTTACGCTCAACAGTCACTCGACGCCATGGTCGATCGCGACATCGCTGCGCTCGTCGCCACTTACAAAACGCTACACGCCGCGCCCGAGCTGTCGCATCACGAGGAAAAGACGGCTGCTTTCTTTGCCAACCAGTTGCGGACGCTGGGATATACCGTCACTGAGCGCGTCGGCAAATATGAGAGGCCGGAATGGACTGGCTACGGCGTTGTCGCGGTAATGAAAAATGGCGCCGGCCCAACCGTGTTGCTGCGCACGGAACTTGACGCTCTTCCGGTTGACGAGAAGACCGGCCTGCCTTACGCGAGCAAAGTGAAAGCGCAGAATGACACCGGCCAGGAGGTGAGTGTAATGCATGCCTGTGGTCATGACATTCACATAACGAACATGCTGGGCACCGCTAAAATGCTTTCCGAATTGAAAGCTCAATGGCGCGGAACGCTCGTACTGCTCGGGCAACCGGCTGAAGAGGTGATCGATGGGGCCAGGGCGGTATTGCGAGACGGCCTCTACGACAGATTCCCAAAACCAGATTACGTAATTGCGCTTCATGACAGTGCTGACCTGGAAGCGGGCAAGGTTGGTTACACTCCAGGCTATGCGATGGCCAGTTCAACTTCGGTTGACATCAAGATTCGCGGCCTTGGTGGCCATGGCGCAAGGCCGGAAGCTACAAAGGATCCCATCGTAGTTGCTGCCCAGGTAATACTGGCACTGCAAACCATCGTCAGTCGGGAAGACTCTCCGCTCGATCCTGTTGTCGTAACCGTAGGCTCGATCCATGGCGGCACTAAACACAACATCATTCCAGACGAAGTTGACTTGCAGTTAACAGTTCGCGCCTACAAGGAGGAGGTCAGGAAGAGAGTGCTCGCCTCGATCGAGCGCATAACTAAAGGTATTGCCGTCGCCGCCGGAATTCCGGACGATCGCGCGCCGATTGTTAAGTTCAGCGAAACTCAGGTAACGAGCGCGACGTACAACGAACCGCAACTGACGGAGCGACTGGCCGCCGTTTTTGTAAGAACCCTCGGCCAGGAAAACGTCGTCAAGTTGCAGCCAGTGATGATGAGCGAAGATTTTGGTTATCTTAGTTTGGACCAGAAGGTTCCGGCCACGCTGTTCACGCTGGGCGCTGTCGACCCGGCAAAAGTAAAACAGAGTAAGGACACGGGAACGCCGTTGCCATCGTTGCACTCGGCTCTTTTTCAGCCGTTGCCTGAACCCACACTGCGTACCGGGATCAAAGCCATGACTTCCGCGGTGCTGGAGTTGATGAAGAAATGAAGAGTTAGACAGGATTAACAAGATTTACAAGAAGGGAGTGGGAGTTCGCTCGCGGCGAATGCGCTTTCGACGGCTCACTGGCGGGTGGTTCTCGTCGAACGAAGCTCGTAAGTTTCACTCAGAAAGTCCGAAATCCTGTTAATCATCTCAATCCTGTCGATTGTTCGTATTTGAATCATGCTGCACATCCACAACGGAGACTCGACCGCAGAAACTGCGAAGCAGTCAACGCTCGCGGGCCAACACGTCGCCTGGCGGGAGTCGCTCATTACCGGTCCTACGCCCTCCGGTTTGTCAGAGGATAAGTGGCGACGTGTCCGTGCGCAGCATTTGTCGAACAGCTACGGCGTCGACGTGCAGGAATGTGAGCGAGACTTATTGAGCCAGGAAGAGACCCTAGCTTCTTTCCCGGAGCACGAGGAAGTAGTCTTGTGGTTTGAGCATGATCTTTTCTGCCAGGTGCATCTGATCTACCTGCTCAATTGGTTTTCGCAGCGTGACCTGGGAACGACAAAGCTGAGCCTGATTTGTATAGGCGATTTTCCCGGCAAAGAAAACTTTCGTGGGTTGGGCGAGTTGAATGCCGAACAGCTGGCGTCATTGTTTCCGGCCCGGCAGCAGGTCACCGACAAGCAAATGGCTCTGGCAACCTCGGCCTGGGAGGCTTACCGTTCCTCTAGCCCAACCGATATCGAAAAAGTTTTGCAGCCGGACACATCGCCTCTCCCTTTCCTGCGAGCGGCGCTGCAAGCTCACCTCAAGCGATTCCCTTCCACCACGAATGGTTTAGGCCGGATTGAAAACCGCGCCCTTGAACTCATTGATGAAGGATTGAACAGCTTTACCGAACTGTTTCCCCGCTTCGCCGATGCAGAATCTGTTTACGGTCTCGGGGACGCGCAGTTTTGGCTCGCGCTGCAGCGGCTGACCCGGGCAAGGAGTCCCTTGCTGGAAATGGAGAAGGGAAAGAACGACGACGGTGGAAAAAACGGCGAGCACGGGCAGCAAGTGTTGACCCCGGAGATTGTCCGAAAGGCCCGGTTCGAGACGACTGAGCTCGGGCAGTCAGTGCTAAAAGGCGAAACTGATTTCGTAGTGCTTAACGGCGTCGATCTTTGGCTGGGCGGCGTGCATCTTCATGACAAAAACAATCTGTGGCGCTGGAACCAACAGTCTGGAACGATGGTGTTTAGCTCAAGCGAATCCTAGAGGACTACTGCGCGGTCTCTTATGAACGCCATTCCACTCAAAAAAGAGTAGTGTCCTAATTTTGTAGGGGCGTACTTCCGTGGGCGCCCCTTTGCCGCCCGATCCGGGCGCCCACAGAGGGACGCCCTACAATTTCGTCAAGTTAGGACACCACTAAAAAAGGAGTCTCCTCAGATGTCTCAGTCGGATTACCTCATCTTAACGTTTGATGGCGGCGGCATTCGCGGACTCGTCCCGGCTTTGCTGGTGCAGCAACTCGATCAGGAACTCAATTTTCTTGAAAGAGTCGATCTGTTTGCAGGGACCTCGACCGGCGGACTGCTTGCAATCGGCCTGGCGAGTGGCGTGCCCGTGTCGAGTCTCGTCGATATCTACATGACCAAAGGCGCGGAGGTCTTTCAGCCGTATCCATCTTTTTCGTCAGTCCCGCCGCCAGCTCTCATCGACAACTATCCAAAAGCGATGGCGCTGCCGCTTGATCTTTTGCAGGTAAAGTATACTGACGCAGGTTTAAAGAAACTCGTCAAGCAAACCTTTCACGCCGACAAAACGCTACGCGAATTGAGCCGCAAACTTCTGGTAACTGCATTCGACCTGTATCAGGATAAACGGAAAGCCTGGACTCCCATCTCCTTAACAAACCTGCCAGGCTATAACACCGATGACATTCTCGTGCTCGATGCAGCGTTATCCACCACTGCCGGGCCCGTATACTTTCCGCCCCACGTCTTTGACCATAAGGGGAAGAAAAAGGCCCTCATCGATGGCGGAGTTTATGCCAACAATCCCAGCATGCTGGCTGCTGCCAGCGTAATGGCTTCCGGTACTTTGAAGCAGCGCGGCTTGGCTTTCGAGAACATAAAACTGCTCTCCCTGGGCACGGGCTTTACTCTTAACAGCATACCGCCGCAAAACCTCCTGCCGCTGAATTCGTATGGCGTGCTGGCATGGATGCTTCCCGTCACCTTGCCACCTACCCCACAGTTCCCGCTACTTGAAATCTTGATGGACGGTGTTTCTAGTATTGATACTTTTCAATGCGATCAGATCCTCGGTAACAATTTCCGACGCGGCAATGTCCAACTGACGCAGCCGATAAATCCCGATGACTACCAGAAGGTCGATGCACTGAAGAAGATGACGGAGGCATACATGGCCTCAGCGGAATGGAAAGAGATCAAACAGTGGATTGGACGCGAGTTTGTCTAGGAAACAATCCCAGGGACCAAGAACTCACCGCAAGCGCGGCAAAGGCCCACGCTCGACATTTCACTATTAACGATCAACGATTTACAATTCACCAATCATGGACGCCGAATCTGTTCGCAAGTTCTGCTTGTCGCTGCCACATGTAACCGAGGATGTGCAGTGGGAAAACGATCTGCTTTTTCGTATCGGCAACAAGATGTTTGCCGTAGTCGCGCTTGATGGCACCACAGATCACCGCATGTCTTTCAAGTGTACTCCGGAAGCGTTTGCGGAATTGACAGAACGAGAGGGGATCGTGCCCGCGCCTTATGTAGCCCGCTACCACTGGGTCGCGCTCGAGCGTTTTGACGCTTTGCCGGAGCGTGAGCTGAAGGAACTGCTAAGAAACGCCTACCGGCTAATCCTCGAAAAACTGCGTCGGAAATCCCGTGCGCAGTTAGAATCACCGGCCACCTCCAGTAAGGGCTCGAGGAAGAAACGCCAGGCCAGACGGTGAGTTTATGCCTCGCTTGGGAAACCCCCGAATGGTGTGCTCTCATCAGAAGAAGAAATATGAAAGGTCCGGAAACAAGATTGAATGCGCGGAATCTGCTTTTTTGAAAGCGCCGGAATCAACAGGCGCTTATTCCCAGGCATAGTTGCTTTACTATTCCTCACGATTCATCCCGAAAACCCTACTCTCGCTCAGAAACAAAACCCTCCAGGCTCTCCTCAAAGTTCTCAACGTCTGGAACGGAAGCTCGACGAGCAGTCTCAGGAACAGTCTGACGAAGTCGTGCGCGTCCGCACCGATCTGGTTCAGACCAGCGTCGCCGTTTTCGATAAGCGGGGCAAGTTTATCGACAACCTGCGAGCGGAGGATTTCGAGCTGCGTATTGATGGGAAGCCTTATCCGGTCTTGTTCTTTGATCGCGTCATAAATGGAGTTGCTGGAGTCTCATCGACAACAAACCAACGCAACAACGCCGGCGCCGGGGTGACCGCGCCGGAGGACAGGATTCGCACGGTTTTGTTTTTTGTCGATGACCTGCATCTTTCCGCCGAAAGCGTAGCGCGCACGCGAAAGATGCTCTCGAATTACATCGAACAGGAGATGGGCGAAAACGACGAAGCAGTAATCGCCTCTTCAAGTGGCCAGCTGGGTTTTTTGCAGCAGTTAAGCAGCGAGAAGGAAGTGTTGCGCGCGGCCGTAGAACGTTTGAGGTATCGCCCCCAACCCTTCCTTGATTCTGATCGCCCACGGATGACGGTCTACCAGGCTCTCGCAATCGAGCGTAATGACGCGGAAGTCTTGAAGTATTTCGAGGATGTCTTGTTAAGTGACATCCTCGCTGCCCAGATGCGGCAAAACGCACAAGCTGCTCGCGAGGCAGCGGAACGCATGACGCGAAGTCGAGCCAGCAGACTCATCAGACAGTCTGATGCAGTCGCGACGCAAACCTTGACTGCTCTTGCCAGTGCAGTTCGTTCGTCATCGCAGAAATCTGGACGCAAGCTCTTTGTTTTCGTTTCGGACGGCTTCCTGGTTAACAGTCAGAATCCCGATATCCGTTATCGCCTGCAGCGCATTACCGATGCCGCGGTGCACGCCGGCGCAGTGGTCTACACAATTCAGGCAAGTGGATCGAATACAACCTTTCCTGATGCCAGCGCCGACGTGACACTCGTTCCAGGAACTGGGACGGGACGCGTGACCGGCGAAGACTTTGCGGTACAGGACCCACTAACTGAACTGGCCGCCGACACTGGGGGTAAAGCTTTGCTCAATGCAAACGACCTCAATCCCGGTGTGAGACGCGCCCTGCAGGAGTCAAACGATTACTATCTGCTGGCCTGGCGGCCGGAAACAGGATTCTCGACCAACAAAGAGTTTCATCGTATCGAAGTCGGCGTGAAAGGCCATCCGGATCTCTCAGTGCTTGTTCAGCGCGGTTTCTTCAGCGATGACAAGTCAGCAGCATTGGTCCCTGCGAAGGCCGAAAAGCCGAAGCCCGCGGGTGATTTTCAAGTGGAGGATTTGGCCGCGGCAATCAAAGGAAAACTTACCAGCAGGCCGCTGCAAACAAGCCTGATGACTAACTATCTTGACGTGCCAAATCATGGCGCGAGGCTGTCGATTCTGATACAGGTGGATCGCCCTACCATCGAGTCGGGAAACGGCGACAAGCCCGGCACAGTCGACGTAGCCGGAGTAATCTACAACGAATCAGGGAAGCTGATAGGCAGTTTTGTCGAGAGTTTGAAGCCGGAAAAAAACTCGGAGAGCCAACACCTAACATACCTTAATCAGTTTGATGTTAAGCCCGGGTTGTACCAGGTGCGCGGCGCGACGCGAGACTCGGCTGGTCTGACTGGAATGGCAATGCAATGGGTGAAAGTTTCCGATCTCAGCTCAAACAGTCTTGCGCTCAGCAGTTTATTAATTGGGGAACGGGAACTAACGCACACGTCCGGGTCAGGTGACACCGTTCAATTTCAAAAGGCGCAATTGAAGATCGATCGGCGTTTTGTTCAGAATTCACGTCTTCGCTTTCTGACTTTCATTTACAATGCTGCGCCTGACAGCACTAACCAGTCCCGCCGGCTAAACGCCCGCGTTGACCTTTTCCATGGCAACAAGGCAGTAGTATCTACGCCTACCTTTGTTGTCGAAACAAACGGTGTCGAGGATCTGGCTCGCATTCCTTACGCAGGTGAGTTTAACCTCGCCTCTTTGCCTAAAGGCCACTATCGGATGCGCGTTACAGTGATCGATCTCAGCGCTAAAACCTACGCAAGCCAGGAGACCTCTTTCGAAATCGACTAGGACAGGCAGTCATGAGTGATGAGTCATGAGTGATGAGTAAAAAGACTCACGGTCAGTTTAGCTAATACTCATTACTCATCACTCATCACTCATTACTCATCACTTTCTTAGCTCTGCCTGACAAATCATACCGATGCAGGAAAATTGGTGGAAAAACTTCTTTCATGGTGTCGCGCTGGATTTTTGGCGCGCCGCGATGAGCGAGGAACAAACGCGCGCCGAGGCCGATTTCATTCAGAGACAACTGCAGCTTTCAGCTAGAGCAAGAGTGCTTGATGTGCCCTGTGGCAACGGCCGGCTTTCCATTGAACTGGCGCACCGGGGATTCCAACTGACCGGAGTCGATTTCGCAGGTGAATTCATTGACGAAGCTAGATTGAAATCGAGTGCGGGCGGCGCTCTCGTTGATTTCCACGAGCGCGATATGCGCGACTTGACGTGGATCGGTGAGTTTGATGGAGCGTTCTGTTTTGGGAATAGCTTTGGCTATCTGAACGATGATGAGAACGCTGACTTTTTGCAGAAGCTTTCGCAGACCTTAAAACCGGGCGCGCGTTTTATCCTTGATGCGCCCGCGATTGCTGAATGTCTTCTGCCAAATCTTAAACCACATAGGTCCATCACAGTTCCCGGTATTTCAGTCTCGATCGAAAATCGTTATGATGAGGACGAGAGCCGAATATTTACCGACTTCACCTTCATGCGAAATGGAGAGACAGACAAACGCCAGTCCTCCCAGCGGATCTATACTCATCGAGAGCTATCGGAGCTGCTGAGTTTGGCGGAACTGCAAACAGAAGTTGAATTCGGCACGCTCGATGAACAACCGTTTGAGTTGGGCTCACAAAGACTTCTGCTCATATGCAAAAAGCGGAAAGGAGCGACAAAGTGATTAAGTGCCATTGCAAGTCGATAATCGTCCTGATGGTGTTTGTGTCTTCGCTCTTCGCGCAATCTAACAGTACGCCCCAGCCTGTCAGCACGCTGATGGCCTTGCTCGCTGGCTCGCTGGAATTGAAGAGCGCAACTGTGGGCCAGGAGTTTACGCTAAAAACGATCAGCGATGTCGTAGTTGATGGGCAGTTGGTTATCCCGAAAGGGTCAAGAGTGTTGGGCCATGTCACGAAGGCTGTGACAAAAGGTAAAGGTCAGCCAAAATCGGAACTATCGCTAGTTGTCGAGAAAGCAGTTAGACGAGACGGTTCGGAGGTCCCGTTGCAAGCCATCATCGCCGCCCTGGCCGCGCCAGAGAATAATTCTCTGTCCGAGGATCCGACCTACGGAATGATGCATTCCAACGAACCAGCGCAATCAGGCGCTAACGCTGCGGCGGCCACCAAAGCAAGTTCGACTGCCTCAGTGGCCACCGCAAACCTCAAAGGCCGAATGGATGAGCGTTCAGTGTTTGACGAGAACGCTCAAGGCACTATTGGCTACGAGGATCTTTCTCTCACATGGCATTTCACGGCGCCACCTCCGATCACGGTTATTAGCAGCCATGGAAAAAATGTGAAGCTCCAATCGGGAACGCTAATGCTGTTGCGCATGGCGTCACCGCACATGCCGCGCTAGTGGTTAATTCATCTTCTCAATAGTCGCGTCAGCACTCAGCCATCTTCGCAGCGCCGCAGATGTCTTTTGTGCGGACCCGGTTTTCCGCAAACGCTTGCAGAATGGCGGGCACGACGTCCTGGCGGTTAGTTAAGGCCTGGACAACCCCAGCCGTCTTACTCGATTCCAACCCACAGACTCCCCATCCCTGGTTCATTCCCATCTCGCTTGGAGGTTACGATGAGGCCCAAGTACTCAGGTTCGTTCCTTCTGCTTTTCCTGCTCGTTTTCACACAAACTCTCTACGCCAAAACCGCTCCAAAAGCGCTCGCGCTCAAGGCAGTCTCTGAAAACTCCGCGGAATCCGCGCCGGCCATCGCCGAGCTGCGCGCCATGGGTCCGGCAGGATTGAATGCGCTGTTTCAGACTTACGCCCGTGAGATTAACGAGCAGGTCTCGAATCCGCTGCTCGCCGCCACGCCGGAATGGCAACGGCTGAGTGCGGCCCTCGATGCGGTAAGCCAGCAGAAGGATAGTTATCTATCCGGGCTCTACTGGTACACCGATTTTGACCAGGCAAAAGCCGCAGCGCGCGCCGCTGGCAAACCGATTCTGTCTTTGCGCTTGCTGGGAAAACTGAATGAAGAGTTTAGCTGCGCAAACAGTCGCTTCTTCCGCACTGTTCTTTACTCGAATGCGCAGATGTCAATCCTGCTTCGCGACAGATTCATTCTTCATTGGCAATCTGTTCGTCCGGCCCCCAGGGTCACGATTGATTTTGGTGACGGGAGAAAATTGGAGCGCACCTTAACCGGCAACAGCATCCATTACGTACTCGACGCAGCAGGTCGGACCATCGACGCGCTTCCGGGCCTCTATGGTTTCTGGCCATTCTTTCGTGGACTCGAAAACGCGGAACAAGTCTTTAAGGAATTGCAGGGAAAGGATGACGAGGGCCGCCGCGTAGCGCTGGCCAATTATCATCGCGCTCGTATCGACGCGATCGCGACCGCCTGGACCGCGGACACAGGGAAATCCGGAGGCAAGATCCCTGAATCGCTTGTGGCGCGAGGTGACAAGAAATCGCCACGCGCTATCACTGTAGCTCCAGCTGCCATCACAAAGATGGCTATAGAAGCGCCCATTCTCGGCTCTATCACGAGAGACGCCGAAGAGCTTGGCAGAGTAACCGATGAAGCGGCGTGGAGAAGAATTGCGTTGCTGCACGCCGACGATGCGGTGCTTGACTTGCGGAGTCAGGCGCTGATCAGACGGCAAAATGCAAATCTCTTCGCGGCATTTGGAGCATCCGAAGCGACTGAGGCTCAGCTCGCAAGTCTAATACGCAACTTTCAACGGTCTATTGCGCTTGATTCGGTGCGCAACGAATATTTACTGCATACTAAACTTCACGCGTGGCTGATCGCAGACGCAAGCGGTGATGATCTGAACGCACTGAATGAGAAAGTGTATGCGGAGCTGTTTCTCACGCCCCGTTCAGATCCATGGCTTGGGTTACTCTCACCCGACGTTTATGCAGGACTTGAAGGCGGTGGCGTCACGCGCTCAAAGTGATCAAGCTACCGGCCTCCGGTGTTTCCGCGCGTGGCGATCGCCAGGCTGCTCGACGGGTAATCGATAATTAAGGTAGTAGCAATTAGTAATTCCGTGCCAATTAAGGCATCATCACCTTCACTGACTATCACCTCAACTTGGCGCAATCTACCCAGCCAATCTATGTCAGTTAATCCGACCTCGGCGGACACTCTGGCGCCGCCGACCATCTCGAATGTTAATTCTCCGACTATTGGAATTTGAATCTGCGATACAAACGCACGCGGCAGCATCAGGCCGCCATCAAACCCCGTATCCAGGACGCAGTCGATCGCTTTACCGTCTCGGAAGCGGACTAAGACCAAAGCTTCCCTGTAAGAGTTGACTCTACCTGATTCCAGCTCCATGGCCACCGATCTTGTGCGCAGCGTTTCTGCCTATGCGGGTGAGATAGAATTGGCTTTCGGGCATTGCATTCCGAGCGGCTACGAGTGCGGCGGTGGCGGTTTGACCAAGAAAATAGCGGGCGGCTGACGGTTCAATCGCGACAAATTCTCCAGAATGGGTGGGCTCGAGCACGGTTTTCAAGTGGCTCTTATAGAAAGCCTGCCCATCCTCAATCAGCGAGGAAGGAAGTGCCGAGTTGGCGTTCACTGAGGTGCTCATAAGGGTTCCCCACGAGCAATTCTAGCACGCGGCGCCAGAATTCAGCGCCGTTGGTTCTTTTAGCACATTACTCATTTGAGCAACCAGTCTGGAATATCTATGTTCAAGATCGAATGGCCAAGATATATGGACCCCGTGTTCCCCTGCGCGCTCTCGTCGGCAGGCAGGGCGGCTGGCGCAGATCCACCTTTGTCGGCACTGAGGACTTGAAGCGCGTTTGACAAAACGCTGGACACGCTTGGAATCAAGCGCCCAAATTTTTCGAAAAGGATTCATCCAATGGCAGTGGTGGGTACTTGAGTGCAAGGAAGGGCGCAATGGTTTGCTCGTTATTTGTCCGAATAGGTTTGAAGACAATTGGAAAATGAGCAAATCCATTCCTCATCTGAACGATTTCTTTCAACCCCTGGATCGACTCTTTTGGCACTAAACTCTGCAGCGTCGGCACTTCCTTAAGCAGTTTCTCAAAAAGAGTTGCTTTTCTTCCAAATGAACGCGTCGGAGTCTTTAGAAACATCTCATCAAATAACCGCTTAAGGTTCTCCCCAGACTCAGACCGTGGTGTAGGAAAGAATGCTTCAGCGATGATTGAATCGATTGTGTATTCCAGATCAAAACACGCTGCAAGGAAGTTCCCTCTGACACGACGAAAATTTTGAACATTCGCCAGCCACTCTTCCTTGAGTCTTTGCGTTAAGTTCAAATTCCGTCCCAGGATCCAAAGCGATCCACGAATCTTTTGCGGGTAATGCTCTCGGGTTTTTTACATCGTCCGCCGTTCCGGGCACTGCAAAGCGAATACTCTTGAAGTATCTCGGAGGTCCTTCCGAGCTCGATTCATTGGCAGAACCTGTTTTCCCATCAACCATATCTCTCATCGCTCCATAGCTCTAATAATCGCATCCGCAAACTCCGCTGTCTTCGCAGTGCCGCCAATGTCGCGCGTGCGCACTGTGCCTTCTTCGAAAACCTTCAGCATGGCGTTCTCTGTTCGATCTGCTGCTTCACGCTCGCCGAGGTGACGCAGCATCAGTATGGCCGACTGCAGCAGCGCGGTGGGATTGGCTATTCCCTGTCCCGCGATGTCCGGCGCCGAACCGTGCACTGCCTCAAACATCGCTCCTTTCTCCCCGATGTTTGCGCCCGGCACCAGGCCCAGACCTCCAATCAAACCAGCGCACAAATCCGACACGATATCACCGTAAAGGTTTTCCAGGAGCATCACGTCAAACTGTTCGGGCCGCATGACAAGCTGCATGCACGCGTTATCGATGATCTTGTCGTCAGCCTCAATCTCGGGATACTCGGTCGCCACTTTCCTGAAGCAATCGAGAAAGAGTCCGTCGGACAACTTCATGATGTTTGCTTTATGTCCGCAGGTTATTTTCTTGCGGCCCTCGCGCCGCGAATACTCGAAAGCAAATAGCGCAATGCGTGTGGAAGCTTTTTCCGTGATGATCTTCAGGCTCTCCACCACTCCGGGAACCACCACATGCTCCAGGCCCGCGTATAAACTTTCCGTATTCTCCCGCACGATCACCAGGTTGAGTTCGGGATAGCGGCAGGGAACATTTGGCAGCGCGCGGATGGGTCGCAAGTTGGCGTACAAATCAAGTGCTTTTCGCAAGCCTACGTTGACGGAAGTGAAGCCCTTGCCGATGGGCGTCGTGACCGGTCCCTTGAGCGCAACCTTGTTTCGCAGGATCGAATCAAGCAATGCCTGCGGCAGGGTTTCGCCAAATTTTTCCAGGGCCTGCGCCCCGGCGAAGTGAGTTTCCCATTCAATCTCTGCGCCCGAAGCTTCGATGATGCGCACTACATTTGCAGCGATTTCGGGGCCGATGCCATCGCCGGGAATCAGTGTGATACGATGTTTCATAATCGCTTTGGTCTTTGTACTTTGGTCTTGGGACTTTGTTCCGAAGGTCCTAAAGCATACATAGTTCAAAGCCCAAAGACCAAAGGCCAAAGACCTTCCTAACTGACAACTGACTACGGACCAATAGCGAATGGTTCAAAGAAGCGAAACGTCGAACGTAGCGATCATCGGTGGCGGTGTGATCGGCTTAGCCGTGGCGCGGGCGCTGGCTCTGCGCGGCGTGCGCGACGTGCTCCTCATCGAACGCGCAAGCTTGGGGGCGGAATCGTCTTCCGCGGCAGCCGGCATGCTCGCGCCACAGGCAGAGGCGAATCGCCTGCACGAATTCTTTTACCTCACTTGCCAGAGTCGCGACATGTATCCCACCTTCGCCTCCGCGCTATTAGAAGAAACTGGGATTGATATTCAACTCGACACGACTGGCACGCTTTACCTTGCTTTCACTGAGCACGACGGAGACGAACTCGAGCAGCGTTATCAGTGGCAAAAGAAAGCCGGGCTCGCAATAGAAATGCTTACTGCCGACATGGCCCGAGAACTCGAGCCGTCGATTTGCGAAGACGTGCGCGCGGCACTTAGGTTTCCCCTGGACACGCAGGTTGAAAACCGGAGGCTGATAAGCGCTCTCGCCCTCGCCAATGAACGGCTCGGCGTTCGAATGGAAACGCGTACCGACGTCATGTCCCTAAAAGTCGAGCGCGGCCGGGTTGCAGGTATTGATACTTCGCGCGGGTTTGTCGCCACTGATCGGGTCGTCGTTGCCGGGGGCGCCTGGAGTTCACTGCTGGGGGCCGCGGACATAGCCTTGCCGAATCTGCGCATCAAACCGGTTCGCGGGCAAATGCTCTGCTTCGAGGCCAATCCACAGATTTGCGGCCACGTTATTTACAGTCCGCGAGGCTATATCGTCCCCCGTCGTGACGGCCGACTGCTGGCTGGATCGACGACTGAGCATGCGGGTTTTGAGAAACGAGTAACCGCCGCTGGAGTCCATAACATACTTTCCGCGGCGCTGGAGATTTCGCCGCGAATTGCATCTTTACCAATGATTGATTCCTGGGCAGGTCTGCGGCCGCGCGCCGCCGACACGTTGCCTGTACTTGGCCCTTGTGCTGAAATTGAAGGTGTCTTCTATGCAACCGGACATTACCGCAACGGCATCCTGCTGGCGCCGGTAACAGGCGAACTAATCGCCCGGGCAATTGTAGATGGAGTGTTTCCGCCTTCGCTTAGCATTTTTTCACCTGATCGCTTTGGCATGGTGACCGTAAACTGATAATTACATTCGTGCAATGAAATTTCCAAGTAACTCACTGACGTTCGCAGCGTTGGTCTTGTCGGCGCTGGCCATGGCGGGAAGCGCTTTTGCCCAGGTCGAACAGGTCCCGCTGCCCGCACAGGCAAAGGAAACAAGCGTCACCACCGAGACACGTCCAGCCAAAGTATTGTTTGAAGAGGCGCGCTCCTATGTAGACAAGAAGTTTGCTGACTTCAACAAACAGAAAGTCGCCTACGATCAGAAACTCGAAGCGAAGACAAAACAAGAACAGAAGGACCTTGCCGCAACGTATGCAGCTATTCTGCAAGCGCGAAAGTTGTTAGCTGATGCGGACGTTTATTACCTGGGCATGCTTCATCACCTCGCCGGCAATGGAGACGGGGCACTCGAAGCGATGCGCCCTTATCTAGCAGGTGAGGCCAGTGGCGAAAACGCCCAACTCGCACGCGCGGTTGTAGTCTTATATACAACTCGAAAGAACCTCATACCGGAAGCCGAGCGCGCGGTTGAAGCCTACGCGCAAAATCAGCCTCAGGACTTGTCGGAGTGGTTTGGCATGGAGACGCTGATTGCCAACGCGCTGCAAAAGTCGAAAGACTATCCGGGCATGTCAAAGCATGCACAGGAGATGTTCAAAGTTGCGAAACTGGTCGCTGCTCGGAAAGCCGCGAATGCGTTCCGGCGCGATGACATGCTTTTCAAGGCGGTATCATTCTTGTCAGAAGCTTACCTGCAGTTGAACAAGAAGGGTGAGGCAATCGCAACCGTCACTGAGCTCCGCAAGCTGGCGGTCTCAATTCCCTCGGGAGGTCTGTTGCGACTGGCAAACATTCGCCTCGCGGGTTTGGATCGTTCAATTGATCCGCGCGGCATATTCAACGAAGCAGCGCCGACGACCGCCAGTCCGCCGCCCGAAATAGTTGGTACACAGTGGATCGACCAGGCCCCGGTGAAGTTGGCAGACCTGCATGGCCGGGTTGTGTTACTGGATTTCTGGGCGCCCTGGTGCGGGCCCTGTCGTTACACGTTTCCCAAACTGCAGCGCTGGCACGAGAGTTACAAAAACAAAGGACTGGTTATACTGGGTCTGACAAACTACTCCGGCGACATTGATGGCCGCCGAGCGACTCCCGTCGAAGAGCTTGCTTACCTGCGTACCTTTAAGAAACAGAACCATCTGCCCTACGGTTTCGTTGTTGCCGACTCTTCGGTAAATGATTTTAACTACGGAGTGTTCTCGATTCCGATGTCATTTCTGATTGATCGACGTGGGAATGTGCGTTTCATTGCGATGGGTGCAAATGAACAGGAAATCGCAGCTCTTGGCAAGATGATTGAGAAAGTAGTGGGAGAGCCTCTGGCGCCCGAGACTGACAAACGAAGCGCGAAGATTGACGGAGCAGGCGGAGTCGCGGCGAAGAATTGATTCCGGGATAACGCGCTGACAATATTCGCCGTATACTCTTCAGGCACTAAGAAGGCGAGGGGTCAAAAGTCGTTAATGGAAGGCTCAAACATAACAATTGGAATTGCTTTCGTTGCAGGCATCCTTTCGTTTCTATCTCCGTGCGTGCTGCCGCTCGTACCGGGTTACATCTCTCTAATGTCAGGCGTCAGCATCGATCGACTTAAAGAGGGCGGTTCAGAGGGGAACGCGCGTCGCGCAGTGATTCTAAACTCGCTGGCATTTAATGCCGGACTTTCCGTTATCTTCCTGGCGCTCGGAACGACGGCGGGCCTGGTTGGCGCTTCGATCATCAGCAACCCCTGGGTGAGAGGGATTGGCGGCGTCATTATCATTCTTTTCGGCCTGCAGCTAATTGGCCTACTGAAAATATCCACGCTCTACAAAGACACGCGCTTCTTCTCGAACGAAAAGCCGCGCGGTCCGTTGGGCTCCTTTACTTTAGGAATTGCTTTTGCGGCCGGTTGGACGCCGTGCATTGGTCCGATTCTGGGCGGCATCCTCGGACTCGCTGCCGCAAGCGGCGGCTGGCGCAGCGGCTTGTTACTCTCAGCTTGTTACTCCGCCGGCCTCGCCATTCCATTCCTGGTGACGGGCCTTGGCATTAATCAGTTTCTTGCCTTCTACGGAAAGTTTCGTCGGCACCTGCACAAAGTTGAAGTCGTTTCGGGCGTCGTGCTGATTGTCGTTGGCTTGCTGGTAATGACCGGCCAGTCAACCTTGCTTACCAGTTCGAGACTCGCTGCCTGGCTGCCTAACGCCGAGGCCTGGATAAAGGTGAAGCCGGCGACGACCGCAAGTTCCAGCGCGCCTGCGGCCGGCGCAAACTTCGAACCGGCGCCCGAAGTTCAGTTTCTAACTCTGGCCGGCCAGCCGTTCACTCTGGGCCAGCTCCGGGGCAATGTCGTACTTCTAAATTTCTGGGCTACCTGGTGCATTCCCTGCCGCGAAGAAATTCCCGTGCTCAACGCAATGCAGCACGAACTGGAATCGCGCGGCCTGAAGGTTGTCGGCGCGTCACTGGAAGATACGGCCGCAGGCGTCGAGTCGTATCAGAAAGAAGTGCGAAAGTTCGAGTATCAGGTGCTGGTAGGTGGAGACGAAGCGAAAGCGAAGTTTGGCGGCACGGCCCTGCCGACGACGTATTTGATAGACAGAGAGGGACGGATCCGGCAGAAGATCATCGGCGCACGAGACCGCGAGGGTTGGGAAGCAGCAGTGAAGCCTTTGCTCGATGAGAGACCGACAACTGCACAGAAAACCAACTAAGTTTTGATCAGCAGGAGCATTACCATGAAAAGATTATTCGCCTCGATAGTTTTCGCGCTAGCGTTGGCGCCGGTCGCAACCTACGCCCAGGACGGACACGAGTATTCCCCACTCGTCGAGAAAACTGTTAACTACAAAAACTGGACGCTCAACGACCTCAAAGACAATAAGCCTGTGGATCTGCGCTCGCTGGTTCAGGGCAAAAAGCTCGTGATGGTGGTTTACTTTGCGCCGTGGTGCCCAAACTGGCGCAACGAAGCGCCGGTCGCCGCCAGGCTTTATGAGAAGTACAAAGATCAGGGATTCGCGGTGATTGGTGTCAGTGAATACGGCGCGCGCGACACCGTCAGTACTTTTTTTGGGTCAACGGGATCGCCTTATCCGGTCGTCAGTGAATCGGAGTCGCGTGAGGATCGCGATAAGACGCCGCATTTTGGCTACCGTCAGGCGACGGGGGACACGCGAAAGTGGGGTTCGCCCTGGAACATTTTTCTGGAACCAGCGAGCTTGTCGAAGACGGGAGATGTGTTGACCGAGAAAGCCTGGGTGGTTAATGGTGAGTTGATTGAAGCCGATGTGGACAAATTCATCGCCGATAAACTGAAGTCGAAGACTGCTTCCGTAATCACACCTTGTAAACAATGAGTTGAACCTTGAACCTGGCTCATGAGCTTCAGGGCGCACATTGCAGTGCGCCCTTTCTTTTTGATGCGGCAGCCTTCATTGACCTTGCTTTACGTAACAGGCGAATCGGACCTGGGAGAGCTGGTGAGCGGCTTCGCCGCCGCACAGTGCGGTAAGGCTCTGCCTTACCGCCAGACCTCCAAAAGTAACCGGAGGCTACGCCTCCCAGTTGGGCGCAGCCTCGAAGAAAAGATGAACCGCCGGAAAGGCGGAGCCTTTCCGCACTGTGCGGCGGCAAAGCCGCTCTACCGCGCTCCAGGTTCTGGATTTAGTTCCCACTACCACCCTTTCGGTAGTGCTCAGGTAGCACTATCCACACCTCCTCCTTTGCGCGAAAGATTGCTGGTTGCTACTATTGCCGACTCTTTTTAGCCAACTATTTAAGTGGAACCTATGAAACTTCGTTTGCTTTATCACGGCCACTGCTTCGATGGCGTCGCCTCGGCCGCTACCTTCACGCGTTTCTACAAAGAACGCATCCACCCGGAAGCGGAAGTCAACTACGGCGGCCTGCTGCACCGGCCGGGGAATCTATTTGATCTTAGCCTGTTTGACGGCGACGAAAACGCGATCGTGGATTTCAAATATGCGGCCTCGGAAAAACTAACGTGGTGGTTTGATCATCACGAGTCGGCGTTTCTTACTCCCGAGGACGAGAAACATTTTAGAAATGACAAGTCCGGCAGGAAATTCCTCGATGCCACGCGCAAGTCGTGCACGGAATTCATCGCCGACGTGGCACGCACTCAATTCGGATTCGATGATACGCCGCTCGAGTCGCTGGTCCACTGGGCGCACATCATCGACGGCGCGCTTTACGAATCGGCGGCCCAGTGTGTGGAACTGAAAGAGCCCGCGCTCCAACTGATGCAAGTGATAGAGGCCGATCCGGATGACAAGTTTATCGAACAGCTTATTCGCGAGCTGACCGTGAAATCGCTGGAAGAGGTTGCCACCAGCAACGAAGTTCAGCGGCGATTTCAACCAATCCTCCAGCAGCATTTAGAGACGCTGGGAGCAATTCGTCGCAAGGCTGTCTTTGCAAACGGCGTGGTCCAGTTTGATCTGGTTGACGAGGGCTACGAAGGCTTTAACAAATTCATTCCCTACTATCTCTACCCGGAAACCACTTACACCGTCGCCTTAACGCGCGGCCCGCAGCGCACGAAGATTTCGGTCGGCTCAAATCCCTGGGCGCCTCGTCCGCGGACTCACAACATCGCCAAGATTTGCGAACGCTACGGCGGCGGCGGCCACGCCGTTGTCGGCGCAATTTCGCTGAGGCCCGATGAAGTCGAGAAGGCGCGAGCGATCATGCGCGAGATCGTTCAGGAGTTGTCAAGATAGCGAAGGCAGTGATATGAATGCGTCATGAAGCTTCCTTATCTCCATCTGAGCTTGGTTGCCCTCGCACTTTTCGTTCCCGCAGCCGGTTTTAGTCAAAGCACTAAAACGTGTCCAACCATTTGGGTAGATGGTCCGACTTCTGATATCACATCCAATGAACCTATTGTTTTCACTGCGCGCATGACTGGATTGAACCCCGTGGCACGACCGGAAATCCGTTGGGAAGTTTCGGCGGGGAGCATCGTTTCGGGACAAGGGACTCCAAGCGTCAGCATTGACACAGTTGGGCTGGGAGGCGTCGTCGTTACAGCAACAGTTTCTGTCAGCGGATTGTCGAAGGTCTGCAGTCGCGTCTCATTGATCGGAAAACGCTCGACTTCGTCCAGACTGACCCAGTGGACGTCTCGCTTGCGCACGCCCACGAAATAGCCGATCAACGGCATACTCAGCACTCCCGCCGCAATGGCCGACAGCCCATAGGTGAGCCACTGAAAGAAAGTTCGTCTCCCGAGCGGAGCCTGCAAAGCGGGAGAAGTTGACTCGCATTCCATGATTTGATCCCCTCATTTGTCTCTGACGCGTGTTTCCCGCCAGGAAGCCAACAGGGCGACAAGGCCTGTGACCTCCTCGTCTGTCAGCGGTTGAAAGTG
>Ga0137403_10003233_pt1 | contig 19599 bp, 24 predicted proteins | sample CZOMad2_1_16fung_FD_122057 | JGI IMG/M metagenome (GOLD analysis project Ga0137403, IMG submission 122057) | Vadose zone soil fungal communities from Angelo Coast Range Reserve, California, USA - CZOMad2_1_16fungal (Hybrid Assembly) | ecosystem: Environmental > Terrestrial > Soil > Vadose zone...
GGCGATCTCCGCCACCTTGCACGCGGCGAGGATCCCGTCGTCGACGCCGTAGTAGCCCTCGGCGAAGAACATGTGGCCGCTCACCTCGCCGCCGAGCAGGATCTTGTCCTCGCGCATCTTGCGCTTGAGGTGCGAGTGGCCGGTCTTCCACATGATGGGCACGCCGCCGTGCTTGCGGACCTCGTCCACGAGGACCTGCGAGGACTTCACGTCGAAGACGACCTTGGCGCCGGGATGGCGCGCCAGCAGATCGCGCGCGAGCAGGACGAGGATCAGGTCCGCCTCGTGGCGGCGCCCGCGCTCGTCGATCACGCCGACGCGGTCGGCGTCGCCGTCCCACGCCAGCCCGAGGTCCGCGCCGGTCTCCACGACCTTCTGCTGCAGGTCCACGACGTTCTCGGGGTCCTCGGGATCGGGCAGGTGATTCGGGAAGCGTCCGTCCGACTCGCAGTGCAGCTCGATCACCTCGCAGCCGAGCCGGCGCAGCAGCGGCGGCCCGTACACGCCGGCGATGCCGTTGCCCGCGTCGGCCACCACCTTGAGCGGGCGCTCGAGCCGCACGATCCTGGCGATCGTGTCGAAGTAGTCGTCGCGCGGGCTCTTCGTGGAGAGCCCGCCGGCGCCGGTGGCGAAGGCCCCGCGCTCGATGGTCTCGCGCAGCCCCTGGATCTCCTCCTCGGTGAGCGGCGCGGCGCCCGGATGCACCATCTTCACGCCGTTGTACTCGACGGGATTGTGGCTGCCGGTGATGTTGGCGCCGCCATCGAGCTTCCAGTGCGCGGTGGCGAAATACAGCATGGGCGTGGTGACGGTGCCGATGTCGACCACGTCGATGCCCGCCGCGCGCGCGCCCTCGACGAAGCCGGCCTTGAGGCCGGTGGACGACTCGCGGTTGTCCTGGCCGACGGCGATCGTGCGCCCGCCGTTGGTGCGGATCAGCGTGCCGTACGCGCGGCCGACCAGGCGGAAGACCTCGGGATTGATGTCGGAGCCGACGCGCCCGCGGACGTCATAGGCGCGGAAGATGTGCGGATTGAGCATGGGTCCTTTTCGCCGAGCGTACCACGGCGTGCGATGATGTTGCCCGCACAGGAGGCGACGCATGGCTCGGGAATTCGTCCTGGTGCACGGCATGAGCCACGGCGCGTGGGCGTGGGAGCCGCTGGCCCGCCGGCTGGAGAAGAACGGCCACGGCGTGGTGGCCATGGATCTGCCGGGTCACGGGCGTCGCGCTCACGAGCGGACGCGCGCTTCGGTCGCCACGTACGCGCAGGCCGTCGCCGACGCGATGATCCAGGCGGGCGTCGCGCGCGGGATCGTGGTCGGCCACAGCATGGGCGGCGTGGTCATCCCCAAGGTCGCGGAGATGGTGCCGGCGCGCGTGGCGCACCTCGTCTTCCTGGCCGCGGTGGTGCTGCGCGACGGCGAGAGCCTGCTCGGCACGCAGATCCCGCCGCCCGCCCGTCCGCTGCTGGAAGGCCTCGCGCGCGCGGGTGGCGGCGCCGTGCAGTACCCGGCGACGATGGAGTGGGCGCGCTGGATCGGCGACCTGCCGCCCGGCGACGCGCGGGTCGTGGATTCGCTGACGCGGATGACGCCGCAGCCGATCCGGCCCTGGACGGAGCGGGTGAGCATGCAGCGCTTCTACGCGATGGATGTGCCGTGCACCTACGTGCGCTGCCTGCGCGACGCGGCGGTGACGCCGGCGCGCGCGGCGCAGTACGCGGCGCGGCTGGGCGTCACGCCGGTCGACATCGACTGCGCCCACTCGCCCGTGCTGTCGGCGCTCGACGACCTGGTCAACATCCTCGAGACGATTCCGATGCCGCAGGGCGAGCCGCAGGACGTCGTGGGGCTGGGGCCCCACCGTCTGAGGCGAGCGAAATCCCGAGGAGCCGGACGATGAATGAGGCGGAGCTCAAGCAGAAGACCCGCGACACGGCGCGCAAGCTCTTCCACACGCTCAAGGGCGGCGCCGGCTACGAGCAGTGGAAGAGGTTCGACAAGGACCTCGCCCGCCAGCTCTCGATGTTCTTCGCGGGCGCGCTCTACAGCCGCGAGGTGATCTCGCAGAAGCAGCGCGAGCTGTGCGCGGTGGCCTCGCTCACCGTGCTCGATCGCCACAACGAGCTGCGCGCCCACATCCACGCCGCGCTCAACGTCGGCGCCACGCGCCAGGAAGTGGCCGAGGTCATCTTCCAGCAGGTGACGTATGGCGGCATGCCGGTGGTGGTGGAGGCGCTCGACGTCTACGCGAAGGTGCTCGGCGAGCGCGGCGAGCCCTTTCCAGCCGAGGAGAGCGCCGCCCGATGACGACGGCGCTCGACTCGGCGACGCTCGACCGGGCGCTGGCGGCCGCCACCGACGCCGCGCGCGCGGCCGGCGCCCTCGCGATGAAGTACTACACCAGCGGCTTCGAGGTGACCATCAAGCCCGACGACACGCCCGTGACCCAGGCCGACCGCGAGGCCGAGGAGACGATCGTGGCCGCGCTCGGTCGCGCGTTTCCCGACTGGGGATTTCTCGGCGAGGAGTTCGGCGCCAAGGGCGCCACCGACGTTCGCTGGATCATCGACCCGATCGACGGCACCAAGAACTTCGTGCGCCGGATTCCGGTGTGGGCGACGCTGCTCGCCCTCGAGGCGCACGGCGAGATCGTCGCCGGCGTGATCCACAACCCGGTGACCGGCGAGCTGTACGCCGCGCGCAAGGGGGGCGGCACGCGGCTGAACGGCCGGCGCGTCAGCGTCTCGAACGTCGGCGACATGTGGGCGGCGACGCTGCTGCACGCGGGGCTGCGCCTCTATCGCAAGGCCGGCGTGTGGGACGGTATCGTGCGGCTGATCGACGCCACCGAGCGCCAGCGCGGCTTCGGCGACTACCTCGGCTACGCGCTCGTGGCCGAGGGCAAGGCGGAGATCTACGTCGAGGTCGACGTCAAGCCGTGGGACCTCGCGCCGTGCAAGATCGTCGTCGAGGAGGCGGGCGGGCGCTTCACCGATTTCACCGGCACGCCGACGATCTACTCCGGCAACGCGCTGGCCGGCAACGGCCGCCTGCACGAGGCGGCGCTCGCGCTGCTCGCCGGGCGGTGAGCCGCGAGGTGGCGGGCGCGACGCTCGCCATCCATCCCGGCGCGCTCGGCGACGTGCTGCTCGCGATTCCCGCCCTCCGCGCGCTGAGAGCCGCGGGCGACCGTGTGACGCTGGCCGCCCAGCCACGCATCGCGTCGCTGCTGGTGGCGCTCGGCGAGGCCGACGACGGCTGTGACTTCGAGTCGCTGCGCCTGGATGCGCTGTTCGCCGGCGAGAGCGGCGCGCGGCTGCCGGCGGTGGAGCGCGTCGTCTGCTGGTTCGGCGCGCGCGATCCCGACTTCGCGCGGCGGCTGGCGGCGATCAGCCCCGGCGCGCTCGTCGCGGCGTCAATTGACCGAGGGGGGCTGACGCCCCCCTCACACACCCCCGGTGACCGAGAGGAGCTGACGCCCCCCTCGGACACCCCCGGCGCGCCGGGGCGTGCCGTGTGGCGGCATCTGCTGGCGACGATCGGCGACGCGCGCGAGCGGCGCGACGTGGCCTACGTGAGCGACACGCTCGTCGCCGAAGGCCGCGCCGCGCTCGCCGGCGCCGGCTCGGACGGCGCGCGACGCGTCGTCGTCGTGCATCCGGGCGCGGGCTCGGCCGCCAAGCGCTGGCCGGCGGCGGCGTTCGCGGAGGCGCTGGCGGCGCTCGCCGCGCGGTCCGACGTCGAGATCGTGGTGCACGAGGGCCCCGCCGACACCGAGCCGGCGGCGCGGCTTCTGCGGCTCGTGCCGTCGGCGCGCGGGCTGCGCGAGCCGGCGTTGCCTGCGCTCGCGGGTGTCCTGGCGAAATGCGCGGCGTACGTGGGCAACGATTCGGGGGTGAGTCATCTGGCGGCGGTCGTCGGCGCGCCGGCGGTGGTGCTCTTCGCGGCGGCCAACCTCGCGTGGCGGCCGTGGGCGCGCGCGGTGCGCGTGCTGACGGTGGCGCTCGAGCGCGCCGAGGCAGGAGACGTCAGCGAGGTCCGGGGCGCGCTGGATGCGGCGCTCGGATGAAGCGGCGGGCTCGGTGGCCGACGGTCGCGGCCGGCGGCGTCGTCATCGCCGCCGGCTTCGTGATCGCACTCGTCGAATTGCTGCGCTTCCCGAAAGGATCGGTCTGGGTCGTCGTCGGCGTCGCGGTCTTACTCCTGTTCGTCGTCCGCGTCGTCGGCCGCCCGTAGGATTTCCGCCGCCTCACGGAGCAACTCGTTCGCCGCCCCGTTCAGGTCGGACATCTCTCGGAGCCTGAGCTCATACCAGGTGTCCATGTCCATCGCCTGTGCCCTATCCGGTGCTGGTTTCGCACCTGCCGGTCGGTTGCGTGACCGTCCCCTCCCCAGCTGGGGCATCACCTTGGACCAACCGATATAGCAGCGGACGTGCCAGACACGCGGTATCGGCGAATCGCGCACTTACGAGCGGCGCGTGTCGGCGCGCGACGGCGCCACGCCCGACGCCATCGGGCGCCTTACCCGGTGAACAAGGCGCGGAGCAGGAAGTGCGTGGGGACGTAGACGATGAGGGGAAAGAGGACGAGGACCAGCGCGAGATAGACACGCGGGCGGAATCGTCGCTGCGGCCGCCCGCCCGGCCCGAACACCCAGTTGATGTTCTCCTTGGGGTCGGTCACGGCGTACGTGAGCGGCAGGATCACCCACGCGAGCGCCGTCTGCGCCGGCAGCGCGCGCGCGTCGTAGCCGAGGGTGTGGAGCATCCAGAGGAGGACGATCGGCAAGGGAATGTGGAAGAGCGACAGACTCCTGATCCAGAGCGGGATCGTACGGTCGAACATGTAGTCGGCGAGGCCGGAGACACGCACGCCCGTGAGGAGCCGGGCGAAGAAGCTGATGCTCCACAGGAGCTCCGGCAGGAGCACCCCGACGGCCATCATGCTCGCGAGCAACCGGCTCTCGGCCCAGAGGGCGATGCCGGTGACGATCAGCGCGATGTCCGAGAACCAGAGGAAGTTGGCCACTCCGTAGTGCGCGAGGTAGACGGGGACGATGGTCGCCACCATCAGCGTGTAGGCGATCTTGAGCCAGAGCGGGATCACGCCGACGGGACGCCTCGGGCTATGACGCCATCTCGCGCATGGACTCCCAGTCGGGCTCCGCCGCCGTCGCGAACCCGGCGCAATCGAGCGAGCGGATCGTGACCTGCCCGCGTTCGATGCGCAGCCGCACCGGATCGCCGGGCGCGTAGAGGTCCGGGTGCGCCTCGAGGAAGCGGCGCTGCTCGGCGGCCGGCCGCCCGGCCATGCCGTTGACGTAGTGATGGCCGTTCTTCTCGACGTGGGTGAGGCCGAGGAGCGATACCAGCGCCAGGTCTTGCTGGACGGCGACGCCCGCCTGCTGAGTGAGGTCCTCGCCCGACATGAAGAGCTCGGCGCGGCCCGCCGCCGCGTTCCACAGCTCGCAGCGCGCCCGGTTGAGGATCGACTTGTAGACGCCCTTGCACGTCTTGCTCGACACTCCGCGGTAGCCGGCGTTGCGTGCCTCGGGGAAGGCGTCGAGGTCCCCGTCGGACTCGTCGATGACGACGGGACGCTTCGCCGCCAGCGCGCTCACGTCGTGGATGAGCGCGACCTTGCGCGCGATCGGCTGCTCGATGAAGAGGACCGCGTCCACGAGCCGGCGCAGCGCCGGTGTGCGCTCCATCCGATTCCACAGCTCGAGCGCCGCCTCGACGCTCTCGTACTGCTCGTTGCCGTCGAGGGTGACGTGGTAGGGCTCGGCGAGGCGGTCGAGCACGGCGGCGATCGCGCTGAGCCGCGCCACGTCGGCGACGGGGTCGCCCGCGACCTTCAGCTTGAAGTAGGAGTGGCCGTAGGCCGCGACGACCTCCTCGAGCGTCTCCGGCAACCCGTCACCCACGCGCTCCCGCCGATCGGCGGCCGTGATGGGATCCACGAGGCCGACGGTGTGACGGACGTGCAGCCGCTCGGCCGGGCGCAGGCGCGCGAGGAAGGCGGTCACGTCGAAGGCCGCGAACTCGGGCAGGAAGTGCGCGGGATCGATGCCGGGAAGGTTCGCGCGGATGGCGTCGGCGAGCGACATGCCGTGCAGCGAGGCGAGAGCGTCGAGCACCGCGCGGTCGAGCAGGGCCGGGCCGAAGCCCGCGACGAGGGCGTTGAGACCGCGGCGCGCGCCCTCGGCAATCTGGAAGTGGTGGCTTTCGGCGAAGAGCCCGAAGGCGGTGTGGGCGATGCGGCCCTCGAGGTAGAGCGCCTTCGCCAGGCGCAGCGCGCCGCGCAGCTGCTCGGCGTTGTCGGCGTTCGAGAGCGCGGGGTCCTTGTCGAACCACTTCGGCGCCAGCATCTCGGCGGCCTGGCCCCACGCGCCGCGCCCGTCCTTGAGCGTGACACGCACGCGCGCGTAGGCCTCGGTCGCCTCGGTCAGCGTGACGGCGCCGAAGCGGAAGGGCAGGCGCAGATGCACGTCGCGCTCGCGCAGGATCACGTCGCGGACGCGGAGGAGCGGCGCGCTCAGCGCAGGCGCCTCACCGGCCGGGCTTGGCCCAGATGTCGCGGTCGTGCATGAGCTTGATCTGGCGCCGGATCACGTTGCGGTACTCCGCGTGCTTCATGGGCGCGCGCTTGAGGTAGAGGTTCTTGGGGTAGATCGGCTTGTCGTAGACGATCTGGTAGAGCTCGGTCCGGAGGTCCTTCATCCAGTTGTCCCACTGCGCGCGGGCGCGATGGTCGCGCAGCGCCTCGATGTCGATGACACCGCCGACGTAGGTCGAGCCGGCGCCATAGTCCTGCTTGCCGACGATCCGGCCCTTGTAGTCGATGATGAACGAGCGGCCGCCGAACGTGTCGATCGGCGTGTTCTCCTCGGGGAACAGGTAGTAGGTGCCCATGTTGGGCGCGACGATGTACATGTTGTTGTCGAGGGCGCGCGCGCGGCTCTGGATCTCGAAGATCTCGTTGCCCGTGGCCGGGTGCGGATACGACGCGCGGTAGACGACCTCGGCGCCGTTCATGGCCAGCGCGCGCGCGTTCTCGGGATAGCTGCCCTCGTTGGCCATCATGATGCCGAGGCGGCCGATCTCGGTGTCGGCGACCGGCCAGAACGCGTTCAGCGTGCGGCCATACTTCCCGATCCACCAGTCGTAGACGTCGTGCGGACACACGGAGTGCTCGACGGGGAAGAGCGGCGAGACTTTGTAATGCTTGAGGATGACTTTCCCGCGCGGGTTGATGATGAACCCGACGTTGAAGAAGCGATCCTTGAGATCGGGGTGCTTCGCCTTCGCCTGGGCCATGACGAAGGCGTTGTACTCCTTCGCGATCTTGCCCAGCTCGTCCGTCTCCTCGCCTGGTATATCGATGGCGCACTCTCTCGCGAACGTCGCATGATCGAGATCGAGCACCTCGTCGTTGAACGCCTGGAGCGCGCCCTCGGGAAACGCGATGAGCCTGACCGGGAGGTCGAGGCTCGAGAGCCAGGAGGCGGCCTTCACCAGGTGCTTGAGATGGTCGAGGTTGAGCTTGATGTCCTTGCGGCGCCGGATCCCGCGAACGGTCGGGATGAGGCCCACGGCGGTGTAGGGCTTGATCATGCGCGCGCCTCCTCTGGGATGTGCGCGGGGATTTTACCGCACGTTGCCGCGCCGTCCGGCGTCTGCTAACGTCCGGGCCCGCGGAGGTGCTCCATGCAGATCGGCGTCCACGTCCCGACCACCGTCGCGCCCGGCGTCACGCGCGAGGCGCTGCTGACGTTCGCGCGCGAAGCCGAGGCGCGCGACTTCGTCTCGCTCTGGGTCAGCGACCACGTCGTGATCCCGCGCGCGACGGCCGGCTATCCGGGCGGCCGCAGCTTTCCGGTCCCGCCGGACGTGCCGTACCTCGAGCCGGTGGCGATGCTGAGCGCGCTCGCGGTGGCCACCACGCGCGCGCGGATCGGCTGCTCGGTGTTCATCCTCGGCCACCGGCATCCGGTCGCCATGGCGAAGATGCTGGCCACGATCGACGTGCTCTCGGGCGGCCGGCTGATCTGCGGCGTGGGCGTCGGCTGGTGGCGGCAGGAGCTGGAGATCCTCGGCGTGGACTTCGCGAAGCGCGGGCGGGCGGCCGACGAGGCCCTGCGCGTGTTCAAGGCCCTGTGGACGGAGCGCGAGCCCCGCTTCGAGGGAGAGTTCTATCGCGTGGCCGACGTCGGCTTCGAGCCCAAGCCGGTGCAGAAGCCGCACCCGCCGATCTGGGTCGGCGGCAACACGACGGCGGCGCTGCGCCGCGTGGTCGCGCTCGGCGACGGCTGGCACGCGATGTCGAAGACTCCCGACGAGCTGCGCGCCTCGCTTGCCGAGCTGCGGGCGCTGGCCGACACGGCCGGCCGCGCGTGGAAGACGATCGAGATCTCGATGCGCTTCGAGCTGAGCGAGACGGTGCTGGCCGACGGCGTGCAGGCCGTCGTGGACCGACTCGGAGAATACGCGCGGCTGGGCGTGAGCCACACCGCCGTCGTGTTCCGGCGCGAGGATCCCAAGCGGATGATGGAACTGCTCGACCTCGTCGCGACCAAGATTCGCCCGGCGCTGGCGCGCTGAGCGCTCGCGGCGCGGGATGGTAGCATGACGGCCGTGGCGCGATCGCTCGCCGTCTCGGTGATGCCACTGGAGAATCGACGCGAGCAGTTCCTGATGCTGGCGACGCTCGGCGAGCGCCTGGGCTACGACGCGCTGCTGCTGCCGGAGACGTGGGCGTACGACGTCACGATCGTGCTCGCGGAGGCGGCGGTGAAGACCGAGCGCCTCCGGGTCGGCTCGGCGATCCTCGGCGTGTGGAATCGCAGCGCGGCCACGCTCGCCATGGGCGCGGCCACGCTCGCCTCGCTCTCCGCGGGACGATTCATCCTCGGGCTGGGTGCCAGCACGCCGCAGCTGGTCGAGGGCCTGCACGACGTGCCCTTCGGCGCGCCGCTCGCCCGGATGCGCCGGGTCGTGAGCCAGGTGCGGGCGCTGCTGCGCGGCGAGCGCGTCCCGCTGGCCGTCGCGACGGAGGCGCGCGCGCTGCGCCTGAACGTCCCGCCGGCGGAGGTGCCGATCTGCCTCGCGGCCATCGGCGACGCCTCCGTGCGGCTGGCCGGCGAGGTCGCCGACGGCTGGATGCCGTTCCTCTATCCCGTGCGCGTGCTCGGGCAGGGGCTGGAGCGCCTCCGTGAGGGCGCCGCGCGCGCGAACCGCCCGGCGCCGCCCGCCGTCTATCCGATGATCCCGGCCTCGGTCGACGACGACGCCGCCAGGGCGCGCGCCGGCGCCGCGTGGCTCGTGTCGTTCTACCTCACGTCGATGGGGACGTTCTACCGCGACACGCTGATCCGCTTCGGGTTCGACAAGGAAGTGCACGCGGTGCTCGCCGCCAACGCGCCGAAGTTCGTGGGCGCGGTGCCGCCGGAGGCCGAGGTGTTGCTCGACGAGCTGATCGTCTACGGCACCCCGGCCGAAGCGCGACGCCGGCTGGCGCGCTGGTACGAGGCCGGCGCCGCCATGCCCGGGCTGATGTTCCGCCCCGATCTCACGGCGGAGGAGACGCGCCGCTCGCTGGAAGCGTTCGTGCCGATGCTAGAGTCGAGGTGATGGCCATGGACCAGCCCCGTGAAGTCACGCCGCGCGAGCGCGTGGTCGCCGCCTACAAGGGGCAGCACGCCGATCGCGTCCCCGCCTACCCGATCGCCGGCTCGTTCGCCGGTTGCCTGGACGGCCTCTCGATCGAGGAGTACTGCACGAATCCGAAGAAGGCCGTGAAGGCGATGATCAACTACTACGAACGCTATCAGCCGGACATCATGATCGCGTTCAACGATCTGGCCAAAGAGGCCGAGGCCGTCGGCTGCCACGTGAAGTACTCCGATTACGTCGTGCCCTCGATCGACCAGCACGTGCTCCAGGACGACAAGGGCGCGCTGGCGCGGCTCGAGGTGCCGGATCCGTTCAAGCAGGCGCGGCTGCCCGCGTTCCTCGAGCAGTGCGAGGCGCTCTCCGCGCAGAAGTTCCCGAGCGCGCTCGGCGCCGTGCTGGTCGGGCCGTGGACGATCGCGATGCTCATGCGCAACCCCGAGCTGATGTGCCTGGACACCCTGGACGACCCGGCGTTCGTCCATGACCTCATGCGCTTCGCGACGGAGTTCGCCAAGCGGATGGGCGACGCGGTGCTGACGACGAAGATCGGGCTCTCGTACTCCGACCCGACGGCCTCGTGCTCGCTCGTCGGCCCCGACACCTACCGCGAGTTCATCAAGCCCTACCACAAGGAGCTGGTGGACCACTTCAAGGCCAAGAAGGTCGGGACCACCGTGCACATCTGCGGCACCACGCACCAGATCCACGAGGACCTGGTGGACGTCGGCTTCGTGGCCATCACCATCGACCTCGACCAGCAGTCCGACCCCAAGCTCTACGTCGACCAGCTCGACCGGCTCATCACCCTGGGCAACCAGAAGAACGTCGTGGCCATCGGCAACGTGGACGTCACGATCTTCGAGCGCGCCACCAAGGCCGAGATCGAGGCCGAGGTGCGGCGCTGCATCGACACCGCCGGCACGCGCTCGCGCTTCGTGCTCTCGACCTCGTGCGAGCTGCCGCCGCGCGCCAACCCCGACTGCGTGAAGTGGTTCATGGAGGCCGCGCGCGAGTACGGCCGCTGGGACCGGATCCTCGGCGGATGAGAATGAGAACATGGGGGGCCCCGAAATGGCCCCCCAACCCCCCCGAACGCTCGGCACGCCCCGGGGAACCCGGGGCGCGCCTCGTTTCACGTTTAGCCCAGGAGGATTCGATGGCCACAGTCACCGTACACGGCGGTGCCGCGGGACTCGCGCAGGAGGTGCTGGTCGGCACGCACCGGGCGGTCTCGGACGAGCCCGTCGCCGACGGCGGCGCCGACGCCGGCCCGTCGCCCTACGACTATCTGCTGATCGCCCTCGGCGCCTGAACGTCCATGACGCTCGCGCTGTACGCGCGACGCAAGGGCTGGCCGCTCGACGGCGTCACGGTGCGCCTCACCCACTCCCGCATCCACGCGGCCGACTGCGCCGACTGCGAGACCACGGAGGGCAAGCTCGACCAGATCGAGCGCGAGCTCGTGCTCTCCGGCCGGCTGGACGACACGCAGCGCGCGAAGCTCGTCGAGATCGCCGACAAGTGCCCGGTGCACCGGACGCTCACGTCGGAGATCAAGATCCGCACGCGGCTGGTGTGAGCCGCCGCTAGCGGGCCCGCAGCGCTCGACGCCGGCGGCGCCATCGCGCGACGGCGTACAGCACGGCACGGGCGGGCCCCGAATCGAGGGCGCCGAGGGTTCCCATTGTGAGCAGCACGGCGCCGGCGATGAATTCCGCGAGCAGCATTGTCATTCTTCCTTTCAGACCCCAGGATCCGTGCGGTCGAATGCGCCGCGGCGGGCGGGAGATTCTCCCGCCCGCCGTGCGCGGTCAAGTTACGGAGACTGGGTGCCGACGATCCCGCTGCCGGACTCCGTATCCGCCCAGACGGTGGTCGTGGTGCTCAGTGCGGCGAAAACGAGCAGAAGTGCGAACACGATGCGCTTCATGGCGTCACCTCCCATCTCACCCGTTGGGACGGCACGGGTGCGCGAGAGGGTTCAGTAAAGAAGCGAAAAGATCGGCGTGGCGCGGAGGACGTCCGGGCACATTGCCCGGTGCGTCACGACGTTGACGATGCGCCCTGCTGACGCTCGACCTCTTCCATGATCATCGTGTTGAGGCCGTCGATCAGCGTGCCGCGGGCGATGCTGCCGTCGTTGCGCACCATCTCGCGGATCCGCGCCGGCCGCGCGGAGAGCATGATCAGCGTGGTGCCGATCGCCACCGCCTCCTCGATCGCGTGGGTGACGAACAGGATCGTGCGTCCGGTCTCGCGCCAAATCCGCCTCACCTCGGCCTGCATGATGCGGCGGTTTTGCGCGTCGAGCGCGCCGAAGGGCTCGTCCATCAGCAGCAGATCCGGCTCGATCGCGAGCGCCCGCGCGATGGCGGCGCGCTGGCGCATGCCGCCCGACACGCGCGCGGGATGGTAGTCCTCGAAGCCGCCCAGGCCGGCCAGCCTCAGGTAGCGATCCGCCGTCTGCCGGCGCGCCGTCGCGTCGACGCCGAGAGGCTCGAGCACCAGCTCGACGTTCTCGCGCAGCGTCATCCACGGTAAGAGCCGATCCTCCTGGAACACGACGCCGACCTTCCTCGTGTGGCGGTCGCTGCCCGAGACAGGCTCGCCGCCGAGCAGCACGCGGCCGCGCGTGGGCGGCTCCAGCCCGCCCACGATGCGCAGGAGCGTCGTCTTGCCGCAGCCGTTGGGGCCGAGCAGGCAGACGAACTCGCCGGCCTCGACCCCGAACGACACGGAGTCGATGACGGGGATCAGGAAGTCCTTGCCGACCTCGGCGACCTCGAGCGTCACCGCCATCGGTCGAGCCGTCGCGAGACCGCGTCGAAGACGAGCTTGTCGGTGGCGGTCATGACGAGGATCATGACGAGCGCCCACACGAACACCATCTGCGTGGCGAGGATCTCGCGCGAGTAGTTCATGACGTAGCCGATGCCGGAGGTGACGCCGAAGATCTCGGCGACGACCGACACCTTCAGCGCGAGCCCGAAGCCGACCTTCATGCCCGCCACCAGGTAGGGCAGGGTGGAGGGCACGACGATGGCCGTGAACTTCCGCCGGCCGGAGAGGCGGTAGACGTCGCCCATCTCGAGCAGCCGGCGATCGACGGTCGCCACGCCCTCGACGATGTTCGACGCCACCACGGGCAGCGTGATCATGAACGTCGTGAAGATGGGTGCCCAGTTGGAGAGCCCGAACCAGATGATCGAGATGACGATCCAGACGAAGACGGACGTCGAGTTGAGGACCGACAGGAAGTCCTGGATCACGCCACGCGCCGTTCGCGAGAGAAACGACGCAAGGCCGGCCAGGAGCGCGACCACCACCGCGCCGCCGAAGCCGACGAGGATGCGGCCGAGCGAGGCGAAGGTGTGCCGCCAGATCTCGCCGCTGGCGACGATATCGGCGAAGCCGCGCACGACGGCCAGCGGCGAGGGCAGGACGTAGGCGCCGTAGCGCCACGAGAGCAGGACCCAGCCGGCGACGATGACGGTGGCGACGCCCCAGGTCGCCAGGTGCAGCCGGGTCGCCCAGTGACGCGCGCTCACGCGCGGTGAAAGAACTCCTTCCGCACGCGGTCCGGCTGCTCCCAGATGTCGGACTTCAGGAAGCCGAACTCCTTGTTGATCCTCAGCTGCGCGATGAGCGTCTCGACCTGCTCATCGGGAAGCCCGGAGAGCATGCGCACGGTCTCTTTGTAGGCGACCTCGATCACGTCTCTGGGCAGCTTCGTGACCTCGGCCATGATGTCCTTGGCGCGCGCCGGCTTTCCGTACCAGACGTCGACCGCGTCCTTCTGCGCCGCGTTGAGGTCGTTCGGGAACGACGCGTTCTTCGCGATGAAGTCGCCGTGCACGAGGTAGCAGACGTGGACGGGGAAGCCCGAGGCCCGGCCCGTCGCCTTGCGCCAGAGGTCGATCTGCTTGGCCAGATAGACGCCCTGGCCCGAGAGGACGACCGAGTCGCTGATCGGCTGCCAGGCGATGATCGCGTCGACGTCCTTCTTGGCGATCAGCGTCGCCATGTCGGCCGGCGCGGTCGCTGTGACGAGTTGAGTGTCCTTCTGCAGATCGAATCCATATCCCTTCAGCGTCAGCGCTCTGATATCGAAGAACGTCGAGGTCCCGACCACGGCGGCGACCTTCTTGCCCTTGAGGTCCTCGACCTTCGTGAGCCCCGCGTCCTTGCGCGCGACGATGGCGCCCAGCACCGCGGTGGCCACGCCCGTCACCTTCACCGGCGCGCCATCCTCGAACGCCTTGGCGGCGAGCGCAAACGACATGTCGATCGCGTCCACGTTCTTGCTGGTGAGCTGGTTCAGCAGCGGTACCGGCGAGCCGGGCACGACGGAGTACTCCGCCTGCCAGCCCTGCTTGCCGAGCAGATCCTCCTTGTGGATGATCTCGGGCCCCGCCCAGCCGAGCTGGAGGTAGGCGAAGCGGACCTTGCCCTTGGTGGCCTGCGCGCGCGCCACCGCCGGCGCGGCGAGCAGCGCGGCGCCCGCCTTCAGAAACTCGCGTCGGCGCATCAGGCTCACGCCTTCACCTGCGGCACGTCGCGCAGCGCCTCCTCGATCTTCGCCGCGGGGTACTCGTAGTCCTGGAGCTTGCCGGCCAGGAAGGCCTCGTAGGCCCCGAGGTCGAAGTGGCCGTGGCCGGAGAGGTTGAACAGGATCGCTTCGCGCTTGCCCGACTTCTTGCAGCGGAGTGCTTCATCGATGACCACTCTGATCGCGTGAGCGGACTCCGGCGCGGGGATGATGCCCTCGCTGCGCGCGAACTGCATCGCGGCCTGGAAGGTCGCGAGCTGCGGCACCGCCATCGCCTCGATCACGCCCTCGTCGTAGAGCTTGCAGACGAGCGGCGCCATGCCGTGGTAGCGCAGGCCGCCCGCGTGCAGCGGCGCCGGCACGAAGCCGTGGCCGAGCGTGTGCATCTTCACCAGCGGCGTCATCCCGACGGTGTCGCCGAAGTCGTAGGTGTACTTGCCCTTGGTGAGGCTCGGGCAGGCGGTCGGCTCCACGGCGATGATGCGCGTCTTCTTGCGCTTGCCCGTGAGCTTGTCGGCGGCGAAGGGGAACGACAGCCCGGCGAAGTTGGAGCCGCCGCCGGCGCAGCCGATGACGATGTCCGCCTCGTCGTCGGCCTTCTCGAGCTGCTTCTTGGCCTCCTGGCCGATGATCGTCTGGTGCATCAGCACGTGGTTGAGCACGCTGCCGAGCGAGTACTTGGTGTCGTCGCGCGTGGCGGCGTCCTCCACGGCCTCGCTGATGGCGATGCCGAGCGAGCCCGGCGAGTTCGGATCCTGCCCGAGGATCTTCTTGCCGGCCTGGGTGTCCGGGCTGGGGCTCGCCACGACCTGGGCGCCCCAGGTCTCCATCATGATCCGGCGATACGGCTTCTGCTGATACGACACCTTCACCATGTAGACCTTGCACTGCAGCCCGAAGAGCTGGCACGCGAGGGCCAGCGCCGAGCCCCACTGGCCGGCGCCCGTCTCCGTCGAGAGCCGCGTGACCTTCTCCTTCTTGTTGTAGTAGGCCTGTGCGACGGCGGTGTTGGGCTTGTGGCTGCCCGCGGGGCTCACGCCCTCGTACTTGTAGTAGATGCGTGCGGGCGTGCCGAGCATTTTCTCGAGCCGGCGTGCGCGGTAGAGCGGCGACGGCCGCCACAGCTTGAGGATGTCGCGCACCTCGTCGGGAATCTCGATCCAGCGCTGCCGGCTGACCTCCTGCTTGATCAGCTCCATCGGGAACAGCGGCGCGAGATCGGCAGGCCCGATCGGCTGGCCGGTGCCCGGATGCAGCACGGGCGGCGCGGGCGACTTGAAGTCGGCCTGGATGTTGTACCACTTGGTCGGGATGTCCTTCTCGTCCAGGAGGAACTTCGTCCGCGTCTTGTCGGTCGCCTTGGCTGCCATACCGGCCTCCTTGGTGGGTCGCTGAGGCGGGCTACGTTATCACAGACTCTTCGTCATGAAGATCCGGCTCGTGCCCGGCGGGTCGCACGCGATCTCGCCGAAGACGCGCCAGCCGTGGCGCGCGTAGAACCCCGGCGCCTGGAAGCTGATGGTGTAGAGCATCGCCGTGCGGCAGCCGCGTCGCCGGCCCTCGTCTTCGGCCAGCCTCAAGATGCGGCTGCCGAGGCCGTCGCCGCGCAGATCGTCGGGAAGGAAGACCAGATCGATGAACAAGAGGCCGAGCGACGTGCGCCCGGTGATGCCGCCGAGCACCTCGTTCGTGTCGGGATCCGAGACGACGACGGCGAGCGGGCAGCTGTCGTCGATGCCCGACTGCTGCGCGTTGAAGCGCCGCAGACCCTTGCCGATGGCCGCCTCGACCCGCGGGTCGGGCGAATCGGTGACGGTGATCTGCGGCTCGCGGCCACGGCCGGTGCTCACGGCGCAGAGTTTAGCGCGGCGCACGGTTTGCTACACTGTCGGCATGCTGCCGACTCTGACGCTGCCGCGCGCCGACGGAACGCTCGCCCGTTACACCCTCACCGGCCAGGCGCCGATCACCGGCGCGCCGGGGCCGATCACGAGCCGCGTCGGCATGGCCGCCGTCCACGTCGTGGCCGATCCGCTCGCGCGCGCTAATCCAACGTTGGACGTTGCGCTCGACTGGGACGCCACGCTGGCCTTCCGGCGCCACGTGTGGTCGCTCGGTCTGGCCGTCGCGGAGGCGATGGACACCTCGCAGCGCGGGATGGGGTTCCCGTGGTCGTCGGCGAAAGAGCTGATCAAGCGCTCGGTGGCCGAGGCGAAGACGACACCCGGCGCCGTCATCGCCTCCGGCGCGGGCACCGATGATCTTCAACCCGGACCGCGCGTGACGATCGCCGACGTCGAGGCGGCGTACGAGGAGTCGTGCGGGTTCATCGAGTCCGTCGGCGGCCGGATCATCCTGATGGCCAGTCGCGCCCTCGCCGCGTGCGCCAAGGGCTCCGACGACTACGTCAAGGTCTACGGCCGCATCCTCGGGCAGGTGAGGGAGCCGGTGATCATCCACTGGCTGGGCGACATGTTCGATCCCGCGCTCGCCGGCTACTGGGGCTCCCACGATCTCGACCGGGCGACGGAGACCCTGCTCGCCATCGTCAACGACTACGCCGACAGGATCGACGGCGTGAAGATCTCCCTGCTGGATCAGCAGCGCGAGATCGCGATGCGCCGCCGCTTTCCGAGGTCGGTGCGCATGTATACCGGTGACGACTTCGATTACCCGACCACGATCGGCGGCGACGCGCAGGGGTACAGCGACGCCCTGCTCGGCATCTTCGACGTCATCGCGCCCGCCGCGTCCGCCGCGCTGCACGCGCTCGACCGCGGCGACCGCGCGGAGTTCCAGCGCGTGCTGGCGCCCACGCTGCCGCTCTCGCGCCACGTCTTCGGCGCGCCCACGCGCTTCTACAAGACGGGTGTCGTCTTCGCCGCCTATCTCAACGGCCACCAGTCGCACTTCCGGATGGTGGGCGGCCTGGAGAGCGCGCGCTCGATCCCGCACCTCGCCGAGCAGTTCGTGCTGATGGACCAGGCCGCGCTGCTCCGCGACCCGGAGCAGGCCGCCGAGCGGATGCGCCGCGTGCTGGCCGTCGCGGGCGTCGTCTAGCCGCGCGCGTGGCGACGGCGCTCGAGTGGCTCGCGACGCTCAGCGCGGGCCTGTTCGCCGGTGCGGCACTCTACGTCAGCCTCGTCGAGCATCCCGCGCGTCTGAGTCTCGGCCCGGGCGCGGCCGTGCAGGAGTTCGCGCCCAGCTACCGGCGCGGGGCGGCCATGCAGGCGCCGCTCAGCCTCATCGGGGCGCTCGCTGGGATCGCACGCGGAGTGACCGGCGGCTCCGCGGCATGGCTCGCGGGTGGACTGGCGCTCGGCGCGCTCGTGCCGTTCACGCTGATCGTCATCCTGCCGACGAACAAGCGGCTGCTCGCCGAGACACTGGATCCAACCTCGGCCGAGGCGCAGAGGCTCCTGTCGCGCTGGGGCCGATTGCACGGCGTCCGTACCGTTGTAAGTCTCGTCGTCTTCGGCGCGTTCGTCGCGGGGCTCGCGTGCCGCTGATTCGGCGATCGGGCAGGGCGCGATGCGCGCGGTGCTACACTGTCGCCATGCCAGAAGGCGGTCGATGAGCCCTGCGCGTCTCCTCGTGCTGGCGCTGGTCGTGCTCCTGCCACTGACCGCGTTCCTGGTGTTCGCGGCGGGTGACGTTCTTGTGCCCCATCCCTGGACCAAGCATTCTCAGCGCGTCTCGCCCACGGTCGTGAAGCTGCCGTCGGGAATCACGGCGCCGTCCGCCGCCGTCCTCGTCCTCCCGCTGCTGGGGCCGCTCACCGCAGCGACCCCGTTCGCGGCGTCGTCGATCACCCTGCAGCCGCCGTTCGTTCCGCCCCGCGTCTAGTCCTCCTCCGGCTCGCTCCGTCGTTCGCCCCATCTCTCAACGACGAACGTCGTCGCGCCGCCGAGGTTCTCGCCGCGGCGCGGACGACCAGAGGAGGCTTCGCGATGTGTTCCATTTCGGGAAGGTCAGCGTGATGCCGATGGGGCGACCTCGCGAATCGCGTCGTCGTCCTCGTCGCCGTCGCATTCATCGCTTGGCCCTGTTTCCTGTTGCTGTTCCGTCGGCTTCAAGGGCCTTTGGCCGGGGTGCTCGCCGCGCTTCTGAGCTGGGCCGTGGCCGGCGCGTCGACCGCGTGGGTGATCGGGGCGCTCCAGCGTCACCGGCTATGGCCGCTCGTCTGACGGCGCTCGGCGCGACAGCGTGGCTGCCGCGCGTAGCCGTTACCATCGTCGTGGTACTCACGGCGAGCGTTGCCAGCGTGCTGGTCCGGCCGCTGACCCACGCCGCGGATTCGCCGCTGTTCGTGGCGGCGGTGATGGTGAGCGCCTGGTACGGCGGCCTCGGCTGCGGGCTGCTGGCAACCGCTCTGGCGGCGCTGGCGCTCGACGCCGAAATGGCGTCGACGCGGCGGATGCTCGCGGTCAACGACGAAGTCGTCGCCCGCCTGGTGGTCTTCGTGTGCGTCGCGCTCTTCGTCAGCGCGTTGGACCACGCGCGCCGACGCTCGGCGGCCCAGCGCGGCGTGTTCCTCGAGCGTGAGCAGGCCGCCCGCGCGGAGGCGGAAGCGGCCAATCGCGCGAAGGATGAGTTCGTCACCATGGTGGCGCACGAGCTGCGAACGCCGCTCACGGCGATCCTCGGCTGGAGCGCTGCGATGAGCGACGCGCGCCTCGGCCCCGCTTTGGCCGACCGCGCGCTCGAGGCGATCCGCCGGAATGCCACGCTACAGGCGCGCGTGATCGCCGATCTCGTCGATCTCTCCCGGCTCGGACGGGGGCGCCTGTCCCTGCACCTCGACACGGTCGACCTGCGCATCGTCATCGACGCGGCCGTGGAGGCGGTGGCGGTGACGGCGGGCGCGCGCGGGATCAAGATGGCCACCGAGCTCGCCTCCGGTTGCCCACAGGTGCGGGGCGACGCCGCCCGGTTGCAGCAGGTCGTCTCGAACCTGCTCGCCAATGCGATGAAGCACAGCGACTGCGGGACGACGGTTCACATCACGCTCGACGCGGCCGCCGCCGCCGCGCGGATCGTCGTGCGCGACGAAGGCCACGGCATTGCGCCCGAGCTGCTCCCGCATGTCTTCGAGCCCTACCGGCAGGGCGACGGGCTCGCCGCGCGCTCGGGTCTGGGGCTGGGGCTCGCCATCGTCCGTCAGCTCGTCGAGCTCCATGGCGGCCGCGTGGAGGCGAGCAGCCCGGGCGTCGGCCAGGGGGCGTGTTTCACGGTGCTGTTGCCCACGACGCCGTAGCGAGGCTCAGAAGCGGAGCGTCAGCCGCGCCCGAAGCCCGTGGTCGATCAGCTCGAAGACGTTGTTGTCCTCGTGGCTCTTCTCGTGCTGATGAAAGTAGGTGTACTGGTA
>Ga0137403_10003234_pt1 | contig 19592 bp, 13 predicted proteins | sample CZOMad2_1_16fung_FD_122057 | JGI IMG/M metagenome (GOLD analysis project Ga0137403, IMG submission 122057) | Vadose zone soil fungal communities from Angelo Coast Range Reserve, California, USA - CZOMad2_1_16fungal (Hybrid Assembly) | ecosystem: Environmental > Terrestrial > Soil > Vadose zone...
CCGGAGCATGCGCGCAAACTCGGCGAGCGTGTGCCAATTCTCGAGCTTCAGTCCAATCAGGGCCGCAATGCTCTCGTGCAGGATGCTGCCCGCCCCGCTGTTTGCAATCCGGAGGACAAGGGCGTGATCAAAAACGAGTACACCCGCCGACAGATTGGCGAGAATGCTCTCCAGGTACGCCTTGGCGGTTTCGAGCTGCGCTTGATTGAGCAGCGCGGCGCTCTGCGCTTCACCCAGCTGTTGGGTCATGCTGTTGAACGACTGCGTGAGGATGCCCAGCTCGTCGCGGCTCGTGACCGGGGCGCGGCGCGAAAAATCGCCGCGCGCCACCGCCTGGGTGCCCTCGGCGAGCACGGCAAGCGGTTTCGACAGGCGCCGCGACAGCAGGAACGCGAGTGCGATCGCCGAAAGCAAAGCGAGCAACAGCGTCAAGGTCAGCGTGAGAATGTAGATCTCCTTCAGCCCCTGGCGAGACAGCGACAGCTCCTTGTATGCACGATACACGCTTTGCACTGATTCCCCCTGTTCGGCGAGGGTCTGCGGCACCCAGTGCGTGAGCTGCAGCAAGCGCGGCTCGTCGGCCTGCCTGGAAGTCTCCAGGGACACGATCACTCGCAGCAGGAGCCCCTTGTCGCCCACCGGTTCGACCACACCATAACCGCGCACCTGGCGTGCATCGCGCAGCGCCTGCGCGCTTGGGCCAGGCGGCACGAGCTTCCCGGGTTCCCGGCTCGCCTTCGCGAGCACCTGTCCCCCCTCGGTCATGAGCCACGCTTCCTCGACGTAGGCCTGCTCGCGCAAACGAGCAAGCGCGCTCGGCTGCCCGCGCCTCGGGGTCTCGGAGAGATCGAGCGCCATCACATGGGCCTTGAGAAGCAGCTCGTTCAACATGACGTCGAGCGCCGCCCGGCCGAGATTCAGTCCTCCTTCAAGCGCGCGCTCGACGCGCACGTCGAACCAAGATTCAATGCTCTTCGCGAGGAACTGCAGCGACACGGTATAGACGAGGAGCCCGGGAACCACCCCCACCAGGGCAAACATGACGAGCACCCGGAAAGTGAGGAGCGAACCGAACACCTTGGCGCGGCGTTGCCGCGCGAGGATCGCCAGCTGATACACCACGAGCCCAAGGAGCGCCAGGGCAATCGCCGCGTTCAATCCGAGCAACAGCGGATAGTGCTCGGCGAAGAGAGGCGAGTTGGCAGTCGCCGCGGCGAGCAGGAACAGCAGGATGCCGCCGAGCGCCGCGCTGGCGATGAGAACGTAGGTCATCGCGCCTCCTGCACCGGCGCAAGCGGCGTGAAAGGAAATCGCTTCCAGTCCGACGCCAGCGTCCACTCGCGGTTGGTGACCGCACTCACGCGGAACGGCGTGGGCAGCTGGGCCGGATCGAGGCGCAGCCGCACCGCGGCAACGTAGGTTCGGCCGTTGTCGACCTGATCCTGTGCCAGAACCGGCCAGCCGTGAACCCTGCCCAGCACCTCCAGCGCCTCTGCGAGCGTGAGGAAGTTCTGATGCAGCGTCCCGCTCGAGAGCCGGTATTGTTGCGCCAAGGGCAGATAGGAAAGCCGCAGCTCGAGCTTTTCGGAGGCGGCTTTCTGGTCGAACCAATACCATCGCGGCCGCGTAAGCTGGAATTCCACGAGGAAACCGAGCGACACGCCGTTGTTCAGTGCCTCCCGGAGCGGCGCGGTCAGATCGAGTTGAAAATCGGCGTTCAGAAAATAACGCGTCTCGGCTAACTCCAACCCCGCGTTGTTCACATGGATGGGCTGAGCGAGCGCCGAGGTAGCGACGCCCAGCGCGAGCGCGGCACCGAATCGACGCAGGTTTTTCACCATTCTGGAGCTCGGCCGCTGGTCTTTCTCAGCAAGGCGTAGAAGAAACCGTCGCTATCGGCGCTCGGCAGGATCTGGCCTTCGAAAAGTCGCAGGGCCTCTTCGTCACCCTCGGCGGGCCCCGGAAGCGGGAGCATTTCGGCTTCCGGGTGCCGCAGAAGAAAGTTGTCTACCTGAGCGCCGTTCTCCTCGGGAAACACCGAGCACGTGGCGTACAACAATTTACCATCAGGGGCGAGTACTCGCCATACGGCCTCCAGCAGCTCCGTCTGCGTGCGGCCGAACTCGGATGCATCGGTCTTCCGGCGCAGCCATTTGATGTCGGGGTGGCGCCGCACCACGCCCGATGCCGAGCAAGGCGCATCCAGGAGAATGCGCTCGAAAGGCTTCCTCCCCCAGAAATCCTCCGGCTTGCGGCAATCGCCGACCACGACTTTCGCCGAGAGCTTCAGCCTGGAGAGATTTTCGGCGATACGCCGCGCCCGCGCGCCGTCCGCGTCCACTGCGAGGAGCTCGCACTCCGCGAGCTCGAGCAGGTGTCCGGTCTTGCCCCCCGGTGCCGCGCAGGCATCGAGCACCCGCATCCCGTCGCGAACGTCCAGAAGCGGCGCTGCCCGCTGGGCGCCGGCATCCTGCACCGAGACCTCGCCTGCTGCAAATCCCGGGAGGCGCTCGACCCGGCAGGGCTTATCGAGCAGCACGGCATCTTGTCCCAGCGATCGCGCGGGAATTCCCGCCCGGTCCAGCTTCTCCAGATACGCCTTCGCCGGGAGCCGCCGCCGGTTTACCCGCAAAACCATGGGCGGATGCCGGTTCGATTCCAGAAGGACGGACTCCCACTCGTGCGGATAGGCCGCGCGCAGCGCGTCGATCCACCATTGCGGATGGCGGTAACGGCCGGGCTCCGTAGCTTCGATCTCCGAGAGCAACTCGGGCATGCGGCGCTGAAAGTTGCGCATTACCGCGTTGACCAGTCCCTTCGCGCGCGAGTGCCCGAGCAAAGCGGCCGCCTCCACCGCCTGATGCACGACCGCGTGCGCGGAGTGCGGCCGCGCGGCGAGCTCAGCGAGCGCGGTGAGGAGCAAGCCACGCACCGGGGAATCGGTGAGTGGTTTCTGCAGCAGTCGCTCCAGGGCCACGTCGACCACCCCGTAGCTCCGCAGCGCGTTATAGCAAAGATCCTGTGCTGCCGCGGCAAGCGTCCGCGCCGGCGCACGGCTTTTCAGATCGGCGAGCGCGGCGTTGAGGCTCTCCCCTCCGGAGACGCGCCCGATCGCTTCGGCCGCGGCGACAAAAGCCTGCGCGAGGGAAGGGCCGGCGGAAACGGTGGACACGGATGCACTGCGCAAGGTCACGGGCGTTGCTGTGCATTATAGGCGCAGTGCGATCCGCCGCCCTTGCTACGGGATTTCGAAACGCTCGCCTTCCGAAAGCGGAAATCCCCTCAGAAATTCGGCGACGGGCAGTCGCTTTCCCCCCGAGCGCTGCAACTCGGCCACAACCAGGACGCCTTCCCCACAGGCGACGCACAAGCCGCCGCGACCGACCTCAAGCACCTCACCCGGCGCCCCCTGCCCCGCAGCGGTAACACACCGCCAGAGCTTGAGATCCACCCCGCGCACGCGCGCGTCCGCGCCCGGTGACGGGTTGAATGCGCGAACCCGGCGATTCACGCTCACCGCACTTTCGCGCCAGTCCACGTGAGCTTCGCCCCTGCCGAGTTTGGCTGCATACGTGACCCCTTCGGCCGGTTGGGGTGTCGCCCCGACCCCGCCGGCTTCCAGCGCATCCAGAGCCCGCACGATGAGTTTCGCGCCGAGCTCCGCGAGCCGATCGCGCAGCGTGCCCGTGGTATCGTCTTCCAGGATCGGAATCCTTTCCTGCATCAGCACCGGGCCCGTGTCGAGCCCCGAATCCATCTGCATGATCGATATCCCCGTCTCCCGATCACCGGCGAGCAGCGCGCGCTGAATGGGCGTCGCACCGCGCCATCGCGGCAGGAGGGACGCGTGCATATTGACGGCCCCGTACCGGGAAAGCTCGAGCACCCGTTGCGGCAGAATCAATCCGTAAGCGGCAACCACGATAACGTCGGCTCGGAAGCTTTCGAGCTCCGCTTGCGAGTGCGCCTCCCGCAGGCTCGCGGGCTGGACGACCTGAATGCCTCGCGCCGCCGCAAGTCTCTTCACGGGTGATGGCGCCAGCGCAAGACCGCGCCCCGCGGCTCGATCAGGCTGAGTGATCACACCAGTCACGCGATGGCGGGACTCGAGCAGCCCCTCGAGGCACCGTGCGGCGAATTCAGGAGTGCCGGCGAAGAGGACATTCACGGAGGCGGCACCCGCTCAGGGCTTGCGCGAAAGGCGCTCCGACAGTTGTCGAATGACGCCTCAGGCGGTTTTGCGGAATTGTTTTTGAAGCTTGGCCTTGATGCGCTGCTGCTTGAGGCGAGACAGATAGTCAACGAAGACTTTGCCCTCAAGGTGATCCATTTCGTGCTGGATGCAGACCGCCAGGAGCTTGTCTGCGACGCGGGTGAAAGGCTTTCCATCCAGATCGAGCGCGCGCACGGTGACGCGCTCGGCGCGCTCCACCGGCTCGTAGATTCCAGGAACCGACAGGCAGCCTTCCTCGCAATATTGGGTGCCTTCCCGGCTGACGATTTCCGGGTTGATCAGAACCAAGAGATCATTTCTGCCTTCGGAAGCATCGATGACGATCACCCGCTTGTGCACGTCGACCTGCGTTGCCGCGAGACCCACCCCGGGTGCGGCGTACATGGTTTCAGCCATGTTTCGGACCAGAGTGCGAATCGATTCGTCGACCTCCGAGACCGGGATGGCCTTCCTGTAGAGCCTAGGATCGGGATAATGGATGATGTCTAGCAACGGCATAAATACTTGCAAATTGAAAGAATTAGATGCAGAATTTAATGCGAACTGTAAAAAGCCGGCCCCAAAAGTTAATATAGGGGCGGCGGCGGCTAAATCCAGACGAGGCGGTCATGCAAAAGTCTATCACAGCTCTCCTGGCGCTCGCCCTGGCGAGCGCAGGGTTGTTAGCGCTTGCACAGGGCGACTCACAGAGCGACCTGCAGGTAAAGGAAACGGCGCCGGACCGCTACGTCGTCCAAAGGGGCGATACCCTCTGGAGCATCGCCACCAAATTCCTCAGCGATCAGTGGCGCTGGCCGGAAATCTGGCGCATGAACCAGGAGCAGATCAGAAACCCGCACAACATCTCCCCGGGCGATGTCCTCGTGCTCGACCGGAGCGTATCGCCGCCGCAATTGCGTATCAGCGATGCCGGCGGTGCCGACGGCGGAGGCCCCGGGGCCGCCGGTGTGGGAGGGGGAAAACTTCAGCCGCGCATCTATGCCCAGCCCTTGTCGGCGGAGGCGATACCGACCATTTCGCCGAAGGCGATCGAGCCGTTCCTGACGCAGCCCTTGATCATCGAGGAAGGTGGCCTCGATAAGGCCCCACGCATTATCGCTACCGAGGAAAATCGGGTCAACGTAGGCGCGGGCAATGTGGCCTACGTCAGCGGTTTCGGTGGCACCGACACGCGCGTCTGGCACGTCTATCGGGCCGGGCAGGCGTTGGTGGATCCAGACAATCAGAGAACCCTGGGTTTCGAAGCCGTGTTCCTGGGTACGGCCCGCGTGACGCGGGACGGGGAACCCGCCACCGTGCAAATCGTGAATTCCAAAAAGGAGATTTCCGCGGGAGATCGGCTCATCCCCGCGCCCCCGCCGACCATCCCCCACTATGTGCCTCATGCGCCGAACTCCGCGGTAAGCGGGCGCATCATGGGACTTTACGATGCGCTCGCCACCAGCATGGGCGGACGCGATTCGATCATCTCCATCAACAGAGGCAGGCGCGACGGCTTGGAGGTCGGACACGTGCTCGCCGTCTACCGCAACGTCGTGATCTACGATCAAAAGGACTATCTGAAATCGCGCGACCGCTCCCCGGCCATTCAACTGCCCCCGGAGCGCTACGGCCTGGTCTTCATCTTCCGTACTTTCGATTCGGTTTCCTATGCGCTGGTAATGGAGAGCTCACGGCCGGTGCAGGGCGGAGATATCGTTCAGAACCCCTGATCAAAATCCGGTCCGCGGCGAGGCTTCCCGAATGAACGATTCAGGAGACCTGGCCGCCTGGATCGAGCTCAGCCTGGTTTCCGGGCTCGGTGGCCAGAGACTCAGGGCCCTGCTTTCCACCTTCGGTCTTCCAACCGAGGTATTGAAAGCGACGCGATCGCAACTCTCACGCGTCGTGCCCGAGGCGCTTGCTGCGGGCATCCTCGAGCGAAAGAGCGGCCCCGAAGTCGAAAAAGCGCTCCGATGGGCTGCCCGCCCCGAGCACAAGGTGCTGACCCTTGCCGACACCGACTATCCCAAGCAACTCCTGGAAATCGCCGATCCACCCGCCTTACTCTATGTTGCCGGCAACGCGATGCTCCTTTCCTCCCCGGCGCTTGCCGTGGTCGGCAGCCGAAACGCGACACCGCAGGGACTGAACAATGCGCAGAGCTTCGCGCGAGCGTTCAGCGAGGCCGGCCTGGTCATCGTAAGCGGCCTGGCTATCGGTGTGGACAGTGCCGCGCACCGCGGCGGACTGGAGGGACGAGGGTCCACCATCGCGGTTCTGGGCACGGGCATCGACATCGTGTACCCGCGTCGCAACGAGCCGCTTGCCGGGGAAATCCTGTTGCGCGGCGCGCTCGTGTCCGAATTCCCGCTCGGCACACCGCCCAACGCGGGAAATTTTCCCCGGCGCAACCGCCTCATCTCGGGTCTTGCCCGCGGTTGTCTCGTCGTCGAGGCCGCCCTCGATTCCGGCTCGCTCATCACCGCGCGCCTCGCCGCGGAACAGGGCCGTGAAGTGCTCGCGATCCCCGGTTCGATCCACTCGCCGCTCTCACGGGGCTGTCACGCGCTCATCAAACAGGGAGCGAAGCTGGTCGAGAGCGCGCAAGACGTTCTCGAGGAGCTCGGCGCTGCGGTTGTACCCGAAACGAGATCCCCGCAATCGAGCTCAGGTGACGACTTGCTCGACAAGATGGGTTTCGATCCCTGCGATATCGACGGCCTGATCGCGCGCAGCGGCTTGACGGCCGAAATCGTATCGTCCATTCTGCTGCGGTTGGAGTTGGAAGGAAAAGTAGCCGGCCTCCCCGGAGGTCTATACCAACGTGTCCGTTGAGGATTCATAGAAAATGTTCGACGTACTTGTCTACCTTTTCGAGAATTACTACCAGACGGAAACCTACCCCGATCAGGATACCCTCGAGCGCAAGCTGCATGCCGCCGGCTTCGAGAACGACGACATCCAGGACGCGCTGGACTGGCTGAACATCCTTACCGACCTGCCCAAGGAGGGCCTTCCGGAGTCGCTGGACGCACGACCGTCCTTCCGCGGATATTCTGCAGACGAAGCAGCCAAGTTGTCGTTGGAAAGCCGGGGGTTCATCGCCTTTCTTGAAAGCGCAAAAGTACTCACGCCGTTGTTGCGCGAACTCATCATCGAGTGCGGGATGGCGTTGCCCAGCGAGGTCGTCGGCTTGGACAAGCTCAAGGTGATCGTTCTGATGGTGCTTTGGACGCGCCGAGGCAACGTAGACGCGCTGATTCTCGACGAATTGATCCCCGACGGCGAGAAACGCCAAATGCACTAGCGCCGGGCCTTGCTCGCGGGGCCGGGCCTCCGCGAGCGGCAATTTCTTGCTTCACGTTCCGATTACACTTATCATTCTGCGCGTCGCGTGGAGACGGCCTCGAATCCTGTCGTCTCTTCTTTCGAAATCTTTTCCTTTCCGTGGCCAAGAAACTCATCATCGCCGAAAAGCCTTCAGTGGCGAATGACATCGCCCGCACTTTGGGCGGCTTTACGCGCCACGGGGACTACTACGAAGGCCGCGACTACGTTCTCTCGTCGGCGATCGGCCACCTGCTGGAGCTCGTTCCGCCCGAAGGCGTGGAGGTCAAACGAGGCAAGTGGTCTTTCGCCAACCTGCCCGTGATTCCACCGCACTTCGATCTGAAGCCGATCGAGCGCAGCGAGGAGCGTCTCAAGCTCCTCGTCAAGCTGCTCCGGCGCAAGGATTTGACCGGGGTGATAAACGCATGCGATGCGGGCCGGGAAGGCGAGTTGATTTTCCGATATATCGTTCAGCACGCCGGCAACAAGAAACCTATCGAGCGTTTGTGGCTGCAATCGATGACGCAAAACTCCATCGAGGAAGGTTTCGAGAAACTGCGCGGGGACCGCGAGTTGCGCCCATTGGCCGACGCGGCGGTGTGCCGCTCCGAATCCGACTGGCTCATCGGCATAAACGGCACGCGCGCCATGACGGCTTTCAACTCGAAGGAAGGCGGGTTCTACAAGACCACGGTCGGCCGTGTGCAGACACCGACGCTCGCGATTCTCGTTGAGCGCGAGGATCGCATACGCAGCTTCAAGGCGCGCGACTACTGGGAGATCCACGCCACGTTTGCCGCCGCACAGGGTGAGTACCCCGGCCGCTGGTTCGACGAAGATTTCCAGAAATCGGACGGCGAAGCGCGGCCCGAGAGGCTCTGGGACGAGAAGCAGGCCGCGGCCATCCGCGAGAAATGCCTGGGAAAGTCGGGCGTCGCCACCGAGGAAGCGAAACCGGCATCGCAGCTTTCCCCTCTGCTCTACGACCTCACGAGCCTGCAGCGCGAAGCGAACGGCCGCTTCGGCTTCTCGGCCAAGACCACGCTCGCACTGGCGCAGGCCCTGTACGAAAGGCACAAGGCTCTCACTTATCCGCGGACGGATTCTCGCGCGCTGCCCGAGGACTATCTCGGCACGGTGAAGAAGACCCTCGACACGTTCATGGCGCAGAAATCGGGCTACACGCGCCACGCAGCTCAGATACTGAAGAAAGGCTGGGTCAAGCCGAACAAGCGCATATTCGACAACAAAAAGATCTCCGACCACTTCGCAATCATCCCGACGATGCAGAGACCCGGGCATCTCTCCGAGGCGGAAGGGAAGCTTTACGATTTGGTCGTGAAGCGCTTTCTCGCCGTGTTCTTCCCGGCGGCCGAGTATCTCGTCACGACGCGAATCACCCGCGTCGAAGGCGAAGCTTTCAAGACCGAGGGCCGAGTGATGACCCAGGCCGGCTGGCTCGAGGTCTACGGCAAGGAGGCGGAAACGGGCGAGTCTTCAAGCCTTGTCGCAATCAAGAATGGAGAGAAAGTGCGCGCACGCGAGGTGGAAGTTCGCGCCAACCAGACGAAGCCGCCGGCGCGGTTCACCGAAGCGACGCTTCTCTCTGCGATGGAAGGCGCCGGAAAACTGGTCGAGGACGAGGACCTGCGCGAAGCGATGAGCGAGAAGGGACTGGGCACTCCCGCAACCCGTGCGCAGATCATCGAGGGTCTGATCTACGAAGACTATGTCCACCGTATCGGTCGCGAGCTTCAGCCGACACCCAAGGCGTCGTCGCTCCTTTTCGCGCTGCGCCATTTCGGCGTCAACGAGTTGTGCTCGCCCGAGCTCACCGGCAACTGGGAATTCAAGCTGAAACAGATGGAGCACGGGACTCTGCCGCGCAGCGAATTCATGGATCACATCGTCGATCTCACCCGCGAAATGGTCTCCCGCATCAAACGCGGCGACATTCCCGATACCGTGTTCCTTACGCTGAAGACTCCGTGCCCGAAGTGCGGCGGCACAGTGCAGGAAAACTATCGCAAGTTCAAATGCCAGAAATGCGATTTTTCGATCTGGAAAGTCGTGTCGAGCCGCGAGTTCGCCCCTGAAGAGATCGAGACGCTGATAACCAAGCGCTCGGTGGGCCCTCTGACGGGCTTCCGCAGCCGGGTCGGAAAACCGTTCGCCGCAGTGGTACGGCTTACGCCCGAGTTTCGCGCCGAGTTCGACTTCGGGCGCCAGGCAGATGGCGACGCCGCGGCAAAGGTGGATTTTTCGGGGCTGACTCCGCTCGGTCCCTGTCCGAAGTGCGGTGGCCGCGTGTTCGAGCAGCCGATGGCTTACATCTGCGAGAACAGCGCCGACCCCACCCGGCGCTGCGACTTTCGCTCCGGCCGTGTGATTCTGCAGAGACCTATCGAGCCCGAGGAGATAAAGAAACTGCTCGCCACCGGAAAAACCGATCTCTTGCATCGGTTCATTTCCCGCAAAGGCAGACCGTTTTCCGCGTTTCTCGTGCGCGCCGCCGATGGCAAAGTGGGTTTCGAGTTCGCGCCTCGCACGACAAAACCCCGCGCGCCGGCAAAGACCGACGACGCCGAAAAAGCCCCGACGAAAGCGGAAAGCAGAGCGAGAGTGAAACGACTTACCGGTCGCGCTCGGGCACCTCGAAACAAGCGAGCGGCGTAAGACCTCTGTACCCGCTCAAACGTCGAGCCGCGCGACCAGTGCGTTCTGCTCGATGAACAACCGCCGGGGCTCGACGTCGTCGCCCATCAGCTTGGTGAAGATTTCGTCGGCGGCGATCCCGTCTTCGATCTGCACTTTGAGCAGCCGCCGGGACTGCGGATCCATCGTAGTCTCCCAAAGCTGCTCCGGGTTCATCTCTCCGAGACCCTTGTAGCGCTGGATCGCCGCGCTGCGTTCGACTTCTCCCAGCAGCCACTTCATGGCTTGCGGAAAATCGGCAACCCCTTCTTCCTTGTCATCGCGCTCGACCACGGCGCCGGGCCCGAGAAGGCCTTGCAGCAGTTGCGCGATGCGGTTGAGTTGCTGGTAGTCCCCCGACGATAGAAAGTCATCGTCGAGCACGCTGGTTCGGACATTTCCATGGTGAGCCCGCTCGATCACGAGCTGGTGGCGCTCGTTTTTGCCGTCGTAGCGGGCGCTTACGTTGACGCCGTTTCCGTTGGCAGCCATGGCCTGCTTGAGCCGGAGAGCGCTTGCTCCGGCGGACTGCGGACTCGAGAGATCGATTTTGACACCGCGCATCAGCGCGGCCAGAGCCTCGGTGTCGATGATCTTGGAGGCCCGCGCCACTATCGCCTCGCCGAACAGGTAGGTCTTCGCCAGGTCCTCGAGCGTCTTGCCCTCGATAGGTTGCTCGCCTTTCTTCGGCAAGAGCGAAGCCCCCACCAAAGCCTGCGAGAGCATGAACTGTGCGCGCTCGTGGTCGTCTTTGAAGTAGCGTTCCTCCTTGCCCACCTTGACCTTGTAGAGAGGGGGCTGAGCGATGTACACGTGTCCGTGCTCGACGAGCTCGGGCATCTGCCGGTAGAAAAACGTGAGCAGCAGTGTGCGGATGTGCGCCCCGTCCACGTCGGCGTCGGTCATGATGATGATGCGGTGGTAGCGCAGCTTCGAGATATCGTACTCGTCCTTGCCTATTCCGGTGCCCAAAGTCTGGATCAAGGTCACGATCTCCTGGGAGGAGATCAGTTTGTCGAACCGCGCTTTTTCGACGTTCAGGATCTTGCCTTTCAGCGGCAAGATCGCCTGGAACTTGCGGTCGCGGCCCTGTTTGGCTGAACCGCCGGCCGAGTCGCCCTCGACGATGTAGAGCTCGCAAAGCGCCGGATCCTTCTCCTGGCAGTCGGCGAGCTTCGCGGACAGCCCGAACGAGTCGAGCACGCCTTTGCGGCGCGTCATCTCGCGCGCCTTGCGCGCCGCTTCGCGTGCACGTGCCGCATCCACGATCTTGCCGCAGATGATGCGGGCATCGTTGGGGCGCTCGAGGAGAAAATTCCTCAGCTTTTCGCCCACGAGTTCCTGCACCACCGGCCCCACTTCGGAGGAAACGAGCTTGTCCTTCGTTTGCGAAGAGAATTTCGGCTCGGGCACCTTCACCGAGAGCACGCACGACAGGCCTTCGCGCATATCGTCGCCGGTGGTTTCCACCTTGGCCTTCTTGGCGACTTCGTTGGCTTCGATGTATTGGTTCAAGCTGCGCGTCATGGCGGCCCGCAGGCCGGTCAAGTGCGTTCCGCCGTCGCGCTGCGGAATGTTGTTGGTGAAGCAGAGCACCTGCTCCTGATAGGAGTCGTTCCACTGCATCGCCACCTCGACCGTGATGCCTTCCTTTTGCGCGATCGCGTAAAAAGGCGTGCCATGCAAGACGTTCTTGCTCCGGTTGATGTATTCGACAAACCCTTTCACCCCTCCGGTATGCGCAAAGTTCTCCTCTTTCCCGAAGCGTTGATCGATCAGCTGGATTTTCACGCCGTTGTTGAGAAACGACAGCTCGCGCAGCCTGCGCGCCAGGATGTCGAAGTGGTATTCGACCACCCCAAAGGTCTCCGCGCTGGCCAGGAAGTGCACCTCGGTGCCGCGCCTTTCGGTCTTGCCGGTCACCTTGAGCGGCGCCACGGGCACGCCGTGCCGGAATTCCATGAAGTGGCTTTTCCCGTCGCGGCGAATGCTGAGGCGCAGCCACTCGGAAAGCGCATTGACCACCGACACGCCCACGCCGTGCAGGCCGCCGGCGATTTTGTAGGAGTTGTTGTCGAACTTCCCGCCCGCGTGGAGCTCGGTCATCACGATCTCCGCGGCGGAGCGTTTCTGCTCGTCGTCCTTGTGGATCTCCGTGGGAATGCCGCGCCCGTTATCGATGACGCTGATCGAGTTGTCCGTGTGAATCGTGACCGTGATCTCGTTGCAGAAACCGGCCAGCGCCTCGTCGATGGCGTTATCCACGACCTCGAACACCATGTGGTGCAGACCGGTCCCATCGGAGGTGTCGCCGATGTACATGCCCGGGCGCTTGCGGACCGCGTCGAGCCCCTTCAGCACCTTGATGCTGTCGGAATCGTACTGGTCCCGCGGGGGATCGTTCTTTTCTGCTTCGGACATTTATTCTCTCTTGGTTCAGATCCGCATCGGCATCACGACGTATTTGAAATCGTCGCGGCCGGGCAGGGTAAACAGCGCGCTCGAATTGGCATCGCCCAACCCGCACTCGACCTCGGCAACGTCGAGATTGTTGAGCACGTCCACGAGATAGCCGACATTGAACCCGATGTCCAGGGTCTCCCCTTTGTACGGGACGTCGAGCTCTTCCTGCGCTTCCTCTTGCTCGGTATTGCTGCAACTGATCTTGAGACTTCCCTCCCCCAGAACCCAGCGCACTCCGCGAAATTTGTCGCTGGTGAGAATCGCCGCCCGTTGCAACGCCTGCAATAGGGCAATTCGCTCCAGCTTCAGCTTCTTTGGATGGTTCTGCGGGATGACCCGGCCATAGTCTGGAAATTTTCCGTCTACCAACTTCGACACGAGCACCACGCTGCCAAACTTGAACTTGGCCTGGGCCGAGGACAATTCGATTGCAACAGGATCATCGGTGTCCTGGAGAAGCTTCGAAAGCTCGATGATCGTTTTGCGGGGAAGGATCACTTCCTGCTTGGCGAGATTTTTCTTTCCACCGACTTCCCGGCTTGCGTACGCGAGGCGGTGCCCGTCGGTCGCGACGAGCTTCAGCTGCCCTTCCTCGACGACCATGAGCAGTCCATTGAGATAGTAGCGGATATCCTGTTGGGCCATTGCATACTGAACAAGCCCCAGAAGCGACTTCAGCAACTTTTGAGGGACCGCGAAGCTCGTCGCGGAAGCCTCGACCAGCGCCAATCTCGGAAAATCCTCTGCCGACAACGTTTGCAAGTTGAAACGACTTTTTCCCGATTTCACCTGGAGCCTCTTGTCCTGCAACGTAAGGGTGACCTCCGAGCCGTCCGGGAGGGCGCGCAGGATATCGACGAGCTTTCGCGCCCCCACGGTGATTTTCTTGGCGTCGCCGGGTCCCTCGAGAGTCATACTCGTCGTGATCTCGATTTCGATGTCCGTTGCGACAAACTCGATATGCGTGTCCGTCCTGGAGAGCAGCACGTTGGACAAGATCGGCAGCGTATGACGCCGCTCGATGATTCCGGTGACCGCTTGCAAAGGCTCGAGCAGCGCTTCGCGTTGGGTCTTTAACAGATTCATTTTATTTCCTTGATGATGATGATGATCACGATCTTCTATGTGGATAAGCTTGCTGATCCAGCGAGAGTACGGCGCTTCGTCCTTTGCAAGCTGTTAGTAAAGTGCAGGATAGGGCGTGGAATAAACATGAACGAAGACCGGCTGCTTTCCGGCGGTGCCACTTGTTCACAATCCGTCCCATGGTTGTGCGCAGCTTGTTCACCCTTTGAGTACCTGCTCGAGCACGTGGTAATCGCGGTTGATGTCGTGATTCTTCTCTCGCAGCGTGGCGATGGTGCGACAGGCGTGGAGGACTGTCGTGTGGTCGCGGTTGCCGAACGCATCGCCGATGTCCGGAAGGCTCATCTGTGTGAGGTCCTTTGCCAGCGCCATTGCAAGCTGCCGGGGCCGGGCGACGTTGCGACTGCGCTTTTTCGAGTGCATGTCCGATACCTTGATCTTGTAGTACTCGGCGACGGTCTTCTGGATGTTGTCGACCGTGATTTGCCGGTTTTGTGCGGTCAGGAGGTCCTTGAGCGCCTCCTTGGCCGTGTCGAGCGTGATGTCCCGGCCGTTGAAGCGCGAATAAGCGATGACGCTCTTCAGCGCTCCTTCCAGTTCGCGCACGTTCGAGCGGATGTGCTTGGCGATGAAAAAGGCGACTTCCTCCGAGAGCTTGAGCGACACCGCTTCGGCTTTTTTCAGGATGATCGCGACCCGCATTTCCTGCTCCGGGGGCTCGATTGCCACGGTCAAGCCCCACGAAAAGCGCGACTTGAGGCGCTCGTCCATTCCGGCAAGATCCTTCGGATAGGTATCGCAGGTAATGATGAGCTGCTTGTGGGCTTCGATCAGAGCATTGAACGCGTAAAAGAATTCCTCTTGCGTGCGGTCTTTCCCGGTGAAAAACTGGATGTCATCGATCAGAAGAAGATCGAGCGAGTGATAGTAGCGTTTGAATTCATCGAAAGACTTCTGTTGGTAAGCTCTGATGACGTCGGAGATGTACTGTGCGGCGTGGAGGTAGCGCACGCGCGCGCTGGGATGCTGCGTAAGAACAAGGTTGCCGACCGCGTGAATCAGGTGGGTCTTTCCCAAGCCTACACCGCCGTAGATGAACAGCGGGTTGTACGATGTGCCGGGGTGTTCGGCGACCTGCAGTGCGGCCGCGCGCGCGAGCTGGTTGGCTTTTCCGGCGACAAAGCCGTCGAAGCTGAATTCCGGAATGAGGCTCGAGCGCTCCGCGTGCGGCGATCGAGGCGTGACAGCGCGCGCGGCGCGGACCGCCGGCGCAGACGTCTTGACAAGTTCCGGTGCTTCCGCCGTTTCGAGGTTGAGCGATACGCGGATCGGGGAGGAGAAGAATTCCGCCCCCATCGCTTCGATGCGAGGCACGAACCGCTCCTTCACCCACTGCAGCACAAAGCGGTTGGGAGCGAGCAAGCGCAACTCCCCGGAGGGCGCCGCGGAGGCGTCCAGTTTGAGCGGCCGGATCCAGGTATTAAACTGCTGAGCGGGAAGCTCTTTTTCGAAGCGACTCAGGCACGAGGCCCAGAAACCCTGCATGGGGACTTGCTTGTATTTATGTGGTTCGGTTCAGGGAAAACAGCGCAATGATTTTACCTCTTTCCGGGAGAGTTATCCACAGCCGGCGAGAGCCGCTTCCGTCCCTGTTTGACGGACGGCGCCAGAGCGCTTAATTCGTTGACAATTCTGGCTAAAATATCGTCTAATCGAAGGCTATCGTCCGCCTCGGGAATTCCCTCAAATGAAACGCACTTTTCACCCTTCAGTCATCCGCAGGAAGCGTACCCACGGGTTTCTTGTTCGCATGCGCACGCGCGGGGGCCGGGCCGTGCTTCGGGCACGCCGCGCCAAGGGGCGTGCCCGTCTGAGCGTTTGAGTCCCCACAGGCGCTACCCTAGAAGGCAGCGGCTCGGAACGGCCGATATTGCATCGCTGCTCTCCGGCGGGCGAGCACTCAAGCGTCCCGGATTCAGCGTGCTATTCAGAGCAAACCTCCTCGGTGTTCCCAGGCTAGGTCTCATCGTTCCCAAGCGCGTCTTCCCGCGCGCAGTCGACCGCAACCGGATGAAGCGCTTGTTGCGCGAGTTGTTTCGGGCCCAGCAGGCACGGCTTGGAAGCCGCGATATTCTGATTCGCTTGACCGCAGGTACGGTTGTATTGGGGGAAGTCGAGCGCTGCCTAACGGGTTCGTCGTGAGCAGACTGTTATCGCTCTTGATCCGCAGTTATCGCTACAGTTTGAGCCCGTTGCTTGGGTTGCACTGCCGTTTCCATCCCTCCTGCTCCGCATACGCGCTGGAGGCGCTCGAGCGCCACGGCGCGGCGCGGGGCGTGTGGCTCGCCTTCGCGCGCCTTGCGCGCTGTCATCCCTGGCACCCGGGCGGCCATGACCCGGTCCCGTAGTTTTCCGCTCTCTCTATGGATACTCAGCGTCTGATCCTCTTTTTCGTGTTCGCTTTCTCGTTGCTGCTCCTCTGGGAAGCGTGGCAGAAGGAGCTTCGGCCTGCCGCGCCTGCCAGCCCTCCAACGCAGGGGACGGTGCCGATGCCGAGCACTCAGGCGGGGACGCCCGCGGGGAAGGGCGTCGATACGCTGCCACCCGCATTGGCACCGGCGGGCAAGCCTCGGGAGCGCGTGCGGGTTCACACCGATACCATGCTTGCGGAAATCGATACCCAAGGCGGAGATATCGTCTACCTGGAACTGCTCAAGCACAAGGATACGCGCCAGGAAACTCAGAATTTCGTGCTGTTTGGACCCGAGCATCGCTATTCCGCGCAAAGCGGCTTGATCGGCGAGGGCCTGCCGAACCACCGGACGCTGTTTCGCGCGACCGCCAGGGATTTCACTCTCGAACCGGGCCAGGACAGGCTCGACGTGCGGCTCCAGGCAAGCACGCCGGAAGGCATCAAGGTAACCAAGATTCTGACCTTCTATCCTGCGAGCTATCGCATCGATATCGCCGAGGAGATCGTGAACGCCACGGCGAGGCCGCTCGAAACCCACGCGTATTTCCAGGTCACCCGGGACGGCAAGCCCCCCGCCGGGGATCCGTACATGGCACAGACGTACACCGGCGCCGCGTTCTACACCGAACGGGACAAGTTCCACAAGGTCACGTTCGAAGACGTCGCCAAAGGCAAAGCTCCTTATCCGAAGAGCGCCGACAACGGCTGGATCGCGATCATCCAGCACTATTTCGTCGCTGCGCTCCTCCCCCCGGACAAGACGCCGCGCGAGTTCTATGCGCGAAAGCTCGCAGAGGATCTCTATTCTGTCGGCGTGATCGTGCCTGTTGGACCGATTGCGCCGGGCGCCGAGGCCCGCGTCGTGGTGCCGCTGTACGCCGGCCCTCAGGATCAGGACCACCTGGAGTCGGTCGCCCCGGGCCTGGAGCTCGTGGTCGACTATGGGTGGCTTACGGTGATCGCGGCGCCGCTCTTCTGGGTTCTCAAACTTTTCCATCGCTGGATGGGGAACTGGGGTCTTGCGATCATCCTGCTGACCGTGGTCATCAAGCTGATCTTTTTCCCGCTGTCGGCGGCGAGCTACCGCTCGATGGCGAAGATGAAGCTGGTGACGCCGCGCCTGATGAAGCTCCGCGAGCAGTATGGGGACGACAAGACGAAGATGAACCAGGCGATGATGGAGCTGTATAAGACGGAGAAAATCAACCCGCTCGGGGGTTGCCTGCCGATCCTCGTGCAGATTCCGGTTTTCATCGCGCTCTACTGGGTGCTCTTCGAAAGCGTGGAGCTGCGCAACGCCCCGTTCTATCTCTGGATCCGGGATCTTTCGGCGCCCGACCCCTGGTACGTGCTTCCAACGCTGATGATGGCTTCGATGATCGTTCAGACCAAGATGAACCCGACGCCGCCCGATCCGGTTCAGGCCAAGGTCATGATGATCATGCCGTTCGCGTTCGGGGTGATGTTCTACTTTTTCCCCTCGGGCCTGGTTCTCTACTGGTTCGTGAACAATATCCTTTCGATCCTGCAGCAGTGGCAAATCACCCGCATGATCGGCGGACAGAAAGCCGCCGCCAGCGCCAAACGCTGAGATGCCGCCCGATGGCGGGCAGACGATAGCGCCCGGAAACGAACATGGCGGGACCCTCCGGTAGCGATGTAATCGCGGCTATCGGGACCGCTCCGGGAAGGGGCGGAATCGGCATCGTTCGCGTCTCCGGGAAGCGCCTCGAGCAACTCGCATCGCGCCTGCTCGGCGGTGTACCGGCGCCGCGACTGGCGGTGCGTGCGACCTTCCGCGGCGCCGCCGGCGAGCCGATCGACGACGGCATCGCGCTTTTCTTTGCTGCACCGGCGTCCTATACCGGCGAAGACGTGCTCGAGCTGCAGGGTCACGGGGGGCCGGTGGTGCTGCAAATGATCTTGAGGCGATGCCTGGAGCTTGGCGCGCGCCTCGCCGATCCCGGGGAATTCACCCGCCGCGCCTTCCTGAATGACAAGCTCGATCTCGCGCAAGCCGAGGGCGTGGCCGACCTTATCGACGCCGCTACCGAGGCTGCGGCGCGGTGCGCACTGCGCTCCCTCCGCGGGGAATTCTCGGAGGTGATCGGAAACCTCGCGAAGCGGCTCGTCGAGCTGCGCACGCTGGTGGAAGCGACCCTGGATTTTCCCGAGGAGGAAATCGACCGGGTAGACCGGGAGGACGCCCGCGGGCGCCTGAGGGACCTGCAGGAAGATGTTCGGCGCGCGCTCGCCCGCGGCCGTCAGGGCAGTGTCCTTCGAAGCGGACTCCAGGTCGTATTGGCCGGCCAGCCTAACGTAGGGAAATCGTCGCTCCTCAACCGGCTGGCCGGAGAGGACCTTGCCATCGTCACTGAAATTCCCGGCACCACGCGGGACGCAGTGCGTCAGACCGTTCAGATCGAGGGCGTGCCCGTGAATATCATCGATACTGCCGGTCTGCGAGACACTGCCGACAAGGTCGAGGCAATCGGCATCGCACGCACCTGGGAGGTGATCGGACACGCCGATGCGCTGCTTCTTGTCGTCGACGCGCGTACTGGTGTCACCGCAGCCGACCGGGCCATCGTCGACCGGTTGCCGGGGAAACTGAAGCCGGTAACGGTGTTCAATAAAATCGATCTTTCCGGCGATGCGCCACGGGCGGAGGAGGACGAACAGGGCTGGCGCATTCACGTCTCTGCCAAGACCGGCGACGGCATCAAGGGCCTACGCGAAGCGTTGCTTAAACTGGCTGGCTGGCAATCGGGGGGAGAAGATGTATTCATGGCGCGCGAGCGGCACCTCGTCTCCCTCGAGCGAGTCGCCCAGGCGCTCGAGCAGGCCGGGCAGACGATGCCACAGAGCGAACTTTTCGCAGAAGAGCTTCGCTTGGCGCAGCGCGAGCTCGGCTCGATCACGGGGGAGTTTTCGGCAGATGACCTGTTGGGTCAGATCTTCGCGCGCTTTTGCGTAGGAAAGTGAAGGCGCCTGCATGAAACCCTATCCGGTCTTGAAGGCGCTCGCGATTTGCGGGGTGGGCGGCGCATTGTTCAGCGCGCTGCGCGCGCCGCTGCCGTGGATGATTGGGCCGCTGCTCGCGATGGCGCTGGGAAAATTCCTGGGTGCCGAGGTCGCCGCGCCGAGAGGTGGCAGGGCGGCGGGCCAGCTGGTCATCGCGTGCGCGCTCGGCCTGTACTTCACTCCGGCAATCGCCGGCGAGGTCGCGGCGCACTGGTATCTGCTGGTCGCTGCGGCCGTGCTCGCGATCCTGCTCGCTTATGCGAGCGGCTGGTTCCTCATGCGCAGCGCCGGACTCGATGCGACCAC
>Ga0137403_10003235_pt1 | contig 19591 bp, 20 predicted proteins | sample CZOMad2_1_16fung_FD_122057 | JGI IMG/M metagenome (GOLD analysis project Ga0137403, IMG submission 122057) | Vadose zone soil fungal communities from Angelo Coast Range Reserve, California, USA - CZOMad2_1_16fungal (Hybrid Assembly) | ecosystem: Environmental > Terrestrial > Soil > Vadose zone...
ACGTGGACCCCGCCGGCGCAATCCAGCAGTACAAACTGACAGCCACCATCGAGCGGTTCAAATCTTTCTTGATGCCCTGGTCGAAAAATGAAGCCGCCGAAAAGAAGAAGAGCGGTGAAGGCGAGAAAGACGAAGCCAACGAAAAGCATTTCAAAGTGACGAATATCACCATGATTTCCGACACCTGCCCGGCCGCTGGCACAGCCAGAAAGACCAAGAAGAGCAAAAGCGACAGCGAAAGCGGAGCACCGCCCAGTAACTAACAGGTTGATCGAACAAATTGTGATAGGGCGCAGCCCTGCGGCTGCGCTTTCTTTTTGGCGTGCTACGGGACGGAACTCAACTAGACCGTCGGCTACTCACGTACTCCATCGGCGAAATAAAAGAGCTCCGTTGGTGCCGCCAAAGCCAAATGAGTTAGACATGGCGTAATCCATTTTGGTTTGGCGCGCCTGGTTGGGAACATAATCCAGATCGCAACCGGGATCGGGGTTTTCCAAATTGATAGTTGGCGGAATGACCTGGTCGCGAAGCGCGAGCACCGTGACACCCGCCTCGAGTCCGCCTGCGCCGCCGAGCAGATGACCAGTCATGGACTTCGTAGAACTGATTGCCAGTTTGTAGGCGTGATCTCCGAAGGCTTGACGACAACCGTGTTACCCGTAGCGAGCGCCGGAACCAATCGTTTGAAGCTGAGCAGCACCGGTGAATTCCACGGCGATATTACAGCCGTCACACCTCTTGGCCGCTTTCGGGCCCAGACGGGCTGTTTTTTTTCAATGAGAGCCGGCTTGGACCACTCGGGCAAATCCGCCGCAACGATCTCCATCAATTCAATGGAGCGCTGAATATCGCGCTCGGCCTCGCGGAGGGGCTTACCGTTTTCCCTGACGAATAGAGTGGTAAGGTCCGGGAGCGCGGCTCGAAGAGAGCGTGCAGCGTCACAGAGCCGGGATGCCCGTTCTTCGGCTGTGGTTACCGACCACGCCTTGAATGCGGCCTGCGCAGAATCAATGGCCTTTTCGGCGTCCGCCTCGGAGCACAGCGGTACCTGGCCGACCACTTCCGAACATCGTGCTGGATTGATGACGTTCATCGCTTTGGTAACTGTAGCGGCGGTCTATGACCGCCGGCGGTCACAGACCGCCGCTACAGTTAATGCGGCTTATAAAGCGCCGCGCCGCCGTCAGGACCGGCAAAGATCTTCTTCATCGGACCGATTGCATTCGAATCCACCACAACCATCCAGGGCTCACCCGATTTCACAGCCCGCGCAAATGTGTTCCGGAATTCCGGCACCGAGCGCACACGCTCCGAGCCGAATCCGAAAGCACGGGCCACCGACACGAAATCAGGGCTTTGGAGATCGACACCAATCGTCTTTCCCTCGTAATGCGCATTCTGGATGTTCCGCAACACGCCGTATCCGGCGTCGTCGAACAGAATTGTGACGATCGGCGTGTTTTCCTGGCGTGCTGCGGCCAGTTCGCCGATGTTCACCAGCAATCCTCCGTCGCCCGCAAGGAGCACAACCTTCTTCGATGGCGCCGCGATCTGTGCGCCAATGGCCATCGGCAAACCCTGCCCGATCCCGCCTGCCGAAGCATGCAATGTTGTGCGCGGGGACCGTCGAATAATCAGACGGCTGCCCCATGTGGTTGCAGGTACGGTGACATCGCGGACCAGGATGGCATCTTCCGGCATGAATTCCTGAATCGCATCGAGAATACCTTCCCATGGACCCATCGTGTTGCGAACTTCCTTTCGCAGCGCGCGATGGAGCCCTGCGACCTCTTCTCGATAGTCGACCTTTGGCCTCGGGTCTCTCGCACGAAGCAGCCGGAGGAGTGGCGGCAGGATCCTCTTTGCGTCGCCCACGATCCCAAGGGAGTGCGGAAAGTTGCGATTGATCGCGGAAGGGTCTGCATCGATTCCGATGTGCTCCGAGGGCGTCTTGATGCTCCAGTTCGATGTCTCATTACCTCTGAAACGGACACCGATGCTGATGAGGAGATCGGCCTTCGCGACAAAATCCTGGAGAGCTGGAAATGTTGCGAAATGCCCAAGGCAGCGCGAATCCGTTTCCGGAACAATGCCTCGGCCGGACTGAGTCGTGATCACCGCTGCGTCGAGAGCCTCCATAAGCTGGATCACTTCAGCGCTCGAGTCCGAAAACATGGCGCCGCTGCCGGCCCAGATTACGGGCCGCTTTGCGCGGAGCATTTTCTCCACTGCAGAGGTCAGCTCGGAGTCCGGCGGAACCACAGGCGCCGGCGCGGAAGGGACGACCGTTGAGGGATCTATCAGGCTCGCCTGAAAATCGATCGGTACTTCAACACTCACCGGCCCGGCGGGCGGGTTCAACGCCTCCGCGATCGCACGCTGAAAGATCGCAGGTGCCTCCTCGGAACGGCGGACCCGGTGAGCTTCCTTACTAATGCTTTTCAACATGCCCAGCTGGTCTTTGCAATCGTGGATATATCCGCGGCCGGTCCCGATATACGCTGAAGCCACCTGTCCTGTAATGTGCAGGAGCGGAGCGCCGCCATTCCAGGATTCAATAATAGCGCCTGCTGCGTTACCTGCACCTGTCCCGGTGCTTGTGAAAGCGACACCAAGCTTCCCGGAAATACGCGAATACGCATCGGCCATGTTCACGACCGCCCCTTCGTGACGGCCAGTTACCAGGCGGAAACCACCATGCCGCTGAAGCGAATCGTAAAAAGGAATGTTGTGAATGCTGATGATTCCGAAAACTGTGTCGACGCCGATCCGCTCCAGTTCCTTCAGCAGGTCATCCGCTACTGTGATCTTCTGGGTCATTCCGACAAACTCTTCCGCCCCTACGGGGCTGGGTCTCCTGTCATTATTTGAACCACGGGCTTGCGCCCGTGGCTACACTCTTTCGCCGCTCCGCGGCTGCGTACCTAGCCGCGGAGCGGCGAAAGAGTGTAGCCCAGGGCGTCAGCCCTGGGTTTACCGTCACAAACGAATTCAGCCCCGTAGGGGCGAAAGAAAATCACGTACGATATCGTTAAACCGCTCCGGCTGCTCCGCGTAACACAAATGACCGGCTTTGGGAATCACCTCCAGCCGCGCTCCGGGCGGCACTTCATCCCACACTGGGGTTATCTCATCCTCGGCGCCCCAGATCAATAGAGTTGGGATGCGAAGGTCGCACAAAACGTCCTGTGTATCGGATTCCGCGAGCGCGATGGCGGCGAATTCGTATCCTGTGGGCCGAACCTCAGACATGATGGATACGACTTCGCGGACAAGGCTTTCCGGGGCAGACGGCGACAAAAGCCTGGGGCCCCGCTCGGCAGCAAGCTGGGCTGGGGTCATGGTGCGAATCATCCGCAGCCGCTCTTCCAGTTTACTTTTCGAGCCCCGCTTCGATGTATCCGCGAGAATCAATTTTTCCACCGAGCCTGCGTTTGCTCGACAAAACTCCTGAGCGACAACCCCTCCCGTCGAGTGACCCAGCAGGAAAATGCGGGGCAGATCCAATGCGTCCAGAAGGCCTCGCAAGCGATCCGCGTAGAAACGCATTGAAGGTTTTCCTGCAGGATCAGACGACTGGCCGTATCCGGGCGCATCCCACGCGATGACCTTGAAATCGGAGGACAGCCCTGCAAGCTGCCGCCGCCAGGAGCGCGAATTCGAACCGATACCGTGAAGCAAAACGAGCGGAAGACCTTCCCCCGCGGTTTCGTAGTGAATACTCCCGCCGGCTACCGTTGCGAGCGGCACGCAACCTTCTCCCGCAGGAATTTTCGGAGCTCAGTAACTCCGCGATCGGAGTTGGCCAGGTGTTCGGCGGCGCGCGACTGTGCTCCGCGCAGGGATTCAAGAATGACTCGATCCTGCTCGATCACTTTCTGATGCTGATTGACCCAAAACGTTCTGTACAAGAACCGCCAGTACGCGCGCTTGAAGCCGCTCAGCTTTCGATAGCGCAGGAAATACACGAGCGATCGGTCCTCGTTGATCGGCGTAGCGAAGCAAAGGATACGGAGTATGCCTTTTGGTCCGAACGGCAGTGGGATATCCAGGCGGACCCAGATCGAATCGCGGCAATAGAACTCCGACCAATCGAAGTTCACGCCGCGCTGTCCTTCACGCTCAACCAGAAAGCCATCGGGACTCCGCGTCGTGCGCATGTCGTCTTCGAGTGCGCCGCGGGACAGCGTCAGGGACTGGCCGTGAAGAAATGGCCCATGCATGGGATCGGCCAGATTCTCCATGATCAGAATCCAGTTCGCTCCCCACTCGGCTTCGCAAATGAAGCCGCTGTATTCCGGGTCTTCAAGTTCCTCAGGAATGACGAGCGGCGGAACCGGGACGCTCCGGTCTTCCGGAAAGTACGCCCAGACGAGGCCCGCGCGTTCGTGCGCCTCGAACGATTCGAGCTGAAGCCTCGGAGCAAGTTTGGCCTGGGCGATCTTGCTTGTGGGTATGGCGACACACTGGCCGGAAGTGTCGTAGCACCAGCCGTGATACGCGCAGCGCAGCACTCCATCGACGACCATTCCGACGCTGAGTTTGGCGCCGCGATGAAGACAACGGTCGTCATGAACGCGAATCTTGCCGTGTGGGTCGCGCCAGACGACGATGTCGTGGCCGAGACGCTGGAGCCCGAGCGGCCGCTCCTTCACGTGCCCCGACTGGCAAATCGGATACCACATGTTTCGGATACCCAACTTCAGTTCGGGTTCAAACTCGAGTTGCTTCGATGCGTTCATTGGTGTCGGGAAGGATGGAGTCGTAACCACAAAGGCACAAAGGGCACAAAGGCAGGCCGCAACCACATTCCGCTAAGATCCATAACTGTGAAGCGGCCTGCCTTTGTGCCCTTTGTGCCTTTGTGGTTACGACTCTATTTTTTCTCAATGAAACACTAAACCTCCGTTGGCAACAATCAACTGGCCCGTAATAAATGATGCCTCATCCGAAAGCAGGAATGAAACCAGGCCGACGATGTCGTCCGTCGTTCCCTCGCGCTGGATCGCGCGATTCCGGATATTCCATTCGCGCTTCGCTTCGGGCACGCCGGCCGTTGCCTCGTTGTTCAGCAAACCCGGCGCAACGCAGTTGATGCGGACACCGTCGGGGCCGAGCTCGCGCGCCATCGCCCGCGTGAATGCTTCGACAGCGCCCTTCGACGTGACATAGTGCAGCAGTTTCGGGCTTCCCCAGGCGGCCGTGTCGGAGCTGACAGTGACGATGCTGCCATTCTTCCGCTTCTGCATATAGGGCGCAACAGCACGGCAGCTCAACCACGTGCCACGGACGTTGACTTCCATGATGCGATCCCATTGGGCGACTGTAATCTCGTCATACGTCCGGCCACCCACCGAGTTGGCCAGGCCGGCGTTCGCGACGAGTCCATCGATCTGCCCCCATTTCTCGAGAACACGGGCAGCCATAGCTTCAGTCGCCTCTTTTGAAGAAACATCCGTCTCGATGAACATGGAATCCATGCCATTTTTGCGAAGCTCTTCGGCAGCGTGGGCTCCCGCCACCGCATCGATCTCCGCGACGGCAACGCGAGCGCCTTCGGAAGAAAGCCGCTCGGCGTACGCCCGCCCCAGACCACGGCCGGCGCCGGTGACCACGATGACCTTACCCTGATGTTTCTTCATTTCGTCGATCGGGCCTCGGTGAGAGGACTGCCCTCAGGATAGGACGGCAATTCGGGTTTTTGCGCTCCGAGCATGGTGAGAAAGGCCACGTCTTTGTCGCCGTCGTTGCGCACTCCGCGCCAGATGCCGGCGGGAATCCAGACGAGGTCGCGGGGGCCGAGCGTCCGTTCGATCTCGCGCTTACCATCGCCCCAGATGCAGGTGAGCGTTCCTTCGAGCACAAAGAATAACTCCTCGACGTCGGTATGCAGGTGCAGCGGGCCTTCGTGACCGGGAGGGAGCACCATCGTACTGAGCGTGAAATGCCCGGCTTTAATGATGTTGGGATCGTCGTGCTGGCCCGTTCCGCCGCCGCCGACGTAACGCATTTGTGCCCGGCGGTATTTCGGATCCACCCTGGCTTGAAAATCGAGGACACCCCAGTCGAGTTCCCGGTCCTCGAGACGCGCAACGTACCTGTCGATCTGGTCAATGCTGGGTATTTCCATGACTATGCCCATCCTTTGTCCGGCTCACCGGTCATGGCCTCGCGCAGCTCCGGACTTGGCGGTCCTCCGCCCCATCGATCCATGGACTCCGGGCTCCGTGGCCATGTTTTCGGCTCGTGTTTGGCCTCGTCGGCGATGTAATCGATGTCGCTCGTGTACTCGGCAACATAGCCAAACGGGTCTCTGAAATAGGAAAAGATGTTGTTGCCAGGCCCATGGCGCCCGGGGCCCCACCCTGGCTCAAAGCCGTGTTTTCGCATATCCGACACCGCTTTCATCAGTTCATCGACGCCCGGGACCAGGTACGCGACATGATTCACCGAAGCGTGCGGCGCAACATTGAACGAGATGTTGTGATGCTTGGATTCCGTCCGCAGAAAGACCATTTGTCTTTCGCTCCAGTCCGATATGCGAAAACCCAGTACGCTCGTATAAAATTTCGTGATTCGATCAAGGTTCGGCGTGTTGAGGACGACGTGGCAGATGGAATGCGGCGCCATTCTTTTCAGACGATGGCTGCTGCTACCTGAAGAGAGCTCGATGCACCGGCCATCGGGATCAACGAAGCGCAATCCAAAACCACCGCCGGGCTCATCGAGCGAGTGCGGTTCCTCGACCAGCCGAACGCCGGCTTCCTTCAAAGCTGCCGCTGCCCGTCGAACAGCCTCCTCGCCGGGCATAGAGTAAGCAACATGGTGCAAACCCCTGGCGTTGCCATTGTGCAGGCTCAGGAGAAAGTGCTCCGCTGAGGCGCCCCGGAAAAACACGGCATCGGATCTTTCCTCAACCCGCTCCAACCCCCACACATCCGCATAAAACCGGGCGTGTTCTTCCAGTCTCGGGGAAAAGAGCGCGACATGACGGATCTGACCAATTTCCAAGGCCATACGATTACAATATTACTATGGCCGACACGAAGCGAGCCTACCCCGAGAATGTGCCTGGCGAGTTCTTTGTCGATGACACGTGTATCGATTGCGACATGTGCCGGCAGATTGCGCCGTCAGTCTTCGAAGAGGACTCGGATCACTCGATTGTTTACCGCCAACCTCAGGCCACGGCTGAAACGCACCGTGCCGCAATGGCGCTGGTAGCATGCCCGACAGGGTCGATTGGGACCCGTCAGAAGCGGGACTTGAGCAAGGCTGTCGCAGCCTACCCGGAGCTCGTTGATGAAAATGTCTCTTTTTGCGGGTTTGCGTCACCCAATTCCTATGGAGCGGCGTCTTATCTTATTTTGCGGCCCGAGGGCAACGTGCTGATCGACTCACCGCGGTTTGCAAAGAGCCTCGTACGCCGCATTGAGGAGCTCGGGGGCGTATCCATAATGTTCATGACCCATCGGGACGACGTGGCGGACCACGAGAAGTTCCATGGCCATTTCGGCTGCCGGCGCATCATTCACACAGCGGATGCCCGGGGAATCGAGACGGAGCAGCTTTTGGAAGGACAGGAAGCGGTCACACTGGATCAGGACCTGACGGCCATTCCAGTCCCGGGCCACACACGAGGCCACGTTGTCCTCTTGTATCGAGACAAATATCTCTTCACTGGAGATCATCTCGCATGGTCGGAAAAGCGCGGCGGACTGGTCGCCTTCCGGGATGTGGCGTGGTACTCCTGGCGGGAACAAACTCAATCCATGAAACGTCTTCTGGACTATCGATTCGAATGGGTGCTCCCCGGCCACGGCCGTCGGGCACACCAGCCTTCCGACATCATGCACCGGAAGCTCATCGACTGCGTCCAATGGATGGAAGGCGTCGCGTGAAATTCGGGGACAGACGTATAAATCACCTAATTAGCTTTCAAAGTTCCCTGTTAACTGCTAATTAGGTGATTTATACGTCTGTCCCCGAATTTCACGCGACGCTCGAGAAAAATTCTATGAAAACAACCAAACAGATTTTCGCTGCTGCGCTGATTGCGCTGCTTATCGGAACAGCGGGTGTGGCCGAGTCCGTGAAATTCACGGAACACAAGCTGAAGAACGGACTGCGCATCATTTTGTCGGAAGACCACTCTGCGCCGACATACTCGATTTCCGTCACCTATAACGCCGGCTCTCGAGACGAGCGGGCGGGAAGAACGGGGTTTGCCCACCTCTTCGAGCACATGATGTTTCAGGGTTCGGAGAACGTGGGAAAGGGTGAGCACTTCATCATCATCGAAAACAACGGCGGTGGAATGAATGGCTCGACGAGTGCCGATCGTACGGAATATCACGAGACTCTGCCCGCCAACCAGATCGACCTCGGGCTGTTTCTCGAAGCCGATCGCATGCGTTCGCTGGTAATCAACCAGGCAAACCTCGACAACCAGCGTGCGACCGTCCAGGAAGAGAAGCGGCTGCGCTACGACAACCAGGCTTACGGCCGCACTTTCGATACGCTGTTCGACACGGCCTACGACAATTTTGCCTACAAGCACTCGACCATCGGCTCGATGGAGGATCTCAATGCCGCGACAGTGCAGGATGTCGCCCAATTCTTCAAAACGTACTACGCGGCCAACAACGCGGTCTTGAGCATGGTCGGCGACTTCAAAACCAATGAAGTTCTGGCAAAGATCGAAAAATACTTCGGGAACATTCCGTCTCAGCCTGCGCCGCCCGCGCCAGACATGACGGAACCGAAACAAACCGGCGAACGGCGCAAAACAATCGACGATCCGCTGGCCCAGCTCACACGTCTCGATATTGCCTACAAGATCCCGCCGTCAAATACGCCGGATTGGTACGCGCTGTATGTGCTCGGCGAAATCCTGTCAACGGGACAGTCCTCGCGGCTCTATCAAAAACTCGTACGAGAAAAGCAGGTTGTCCTGCAGGCACAAGCCGGCGAATTCGAGCGCCGCGGGCCCGATCTTTTTATCGGAATTCTGATGGTGGCTCCCGGCAAGGATCCCGCCGAAGTGGAAAAGCTCTTCTACGAAGAAATAGAGCGTTTGAAGAATGAGCCTGTGACCGACGCGGAGATCGCAAAGGTTCGAATGGCAATCAAGCGCGGTGAAGTCGAGCAACTCGAGGGCACGCTGTATCGGGCCAGCGAGCTTGGCAAGGATGCAGTGTTCTTCAACGATCCGAATGTCATCAACACATCCAACGAAAAAGCTCTGGGCGTCACCAAAGACCAGATCCAGAAGGCCGCTCGAACATACCTGACGGAGGCCAATCGCACCGTGATCACCACAGTTCCCAAGCCCCGAGCGGGAGGTGCCCAATGAAACGCCATGCCTTGATTGCCGTTCTGGTCCTGACGCTGGGGTCCGGGTTCATCGGAGCCGCGGTTCCGCAGGAATCGCACGACGAATCGATCAGCAAAATCGAGCGCAAGAATCGCGCTCCCGTTTCAAAAGACCTTCTTCACGTGACTCTCCCAAAAGCGACCGAGACGACGCTTTCCAACGGTCTGACGGTCCTGATCATGGAAAACCACCGGCTGCCGCTCATCTCGATTCAGTACAACATCAGCGCAGCCGGACCGATCTTCGAGCCGGCCGGCACGCCCGGCCTGGCCGGCATCACGGCCCAGATGCTACGCGAAGGCACAAAGACCAGAACGAGTGTCCAGATTGCGGACGACATCGCGCGGCTTGGGGCCTCGATTTCGGCGACTTCAGGTTTCGGTTCCTCTGCGGCGGTGATCAACGCCTCAGGCCTGAGCGAAAATTTCGATCAGTGGTTTGCGCTCACGAACGAAATCCTGCTGAACCCAAGCTTCCCAGCCGACGAACTCAATCGCCTGAAACAGCGGCTGAAAGCCCAATTGCGGCAACAGCGGGCAAATCCGAATTTTCTGTCCAATGAGGCTTTCAGCCGCGCAGTGTATGGAAATCATCCCGCGGCTGTGGTTTCGTCCACGAACGCGTCCATTGACGCAGTCACGCCGGATCTTCTGTCAAAATGGCATCAGGAACGCTACACGCCTCAGAACGCCATCCTGGGTATCACCGGCGACGTCAAGGCTTCGGAGATTGTGCCGAAACTGGAAAAGATGCTCGCAGCCTGGAAAAAAACCGATCTGAAAGAGGTTCTGCCGCCGAATCCGAAAGCGGTCGCTGCGAAAAGAGTATTTCTGATCGATCGGCCAAATTCGGTGCAAACCAGCATCGCGATGGGCAACATCTCCATCGATCGGCGCGATCCGGATTACATTCCGCTGAGCATCGCAAACCATATCCTTGGCGGAAGCAGCGCCGCGCGGCTCTTTCTGAACCTTCGTGAGGAAAAGGGATACACGTACGGAGTCTACAGCTCTGTCACGGCCGTGAAGTATCCCGGTCCATGGCGCGCTTACGGCGATGTGCGCACCGACGTCACCGCCGGCGCGATGACGGAGTTTTTCCGGGAGTTCCAGCGGATTCGGGATGAGCGCGTGCCAGCCAGCGAATTGGAAGATGCCAAGCGGTCGCAAGTGGCGTCGTTCGCGCTGTCGCTGGAAAACCCGACCGAGCTGCTGGGTTACGCGATTGTCCGGAAGATCTATGGATTCCCTGCGGACTACTGGGATACCTACCCGGCGAAGATCATGGCCGTGACGGCGGAGGATATTCAGCGGGTTACCCGGAAGTACCTCAATCCGGAGAACATGCAAATCGTGGCCGTCGGTGATGTGAGCAAAATCAAGCCGGTACTGGAAAAGTATGGACCGGTTGAGGTGTTCGATACGGACGGCAAGAAGGTAGGGAATTAACCACAAAGACACAAAGGGCACAAAGGCAGCCCGGTTTGACGAGCTGCCTTTGTGCCCTTTGTGTCTTTGTGGTTAACTTCCCTGGTTGTATAAGGTTCACGGCCGCCTCGCCTGAAACCGGTCCGAGTGGTAAACTCTGCCACCTATGATCCCCACGTTGGCGCTTTCTCTGATGCTCTCCTGGGTTCAGGTCAGCTCGGATACCTACGTTGTGAAGTCTTCGGCGGGCGAGGAGCGAGCGAAGCGAGTTCTCAAGGAACTGGAAGGGTTTCATCAACTTATCGGCTCGCTGGTCTTTCGAGCCACCGAACTTCCGGAACTTCCGATCGAAGTCATGCTGATCGGGGACGACCAGACAATGAAGGAACTGGCTCCTCAGTACAACGGCCGGAAGGTCGCGGTTGCCGGCTACTACCAGCGCGGACAGGACCGGGATTTCATCGTTCTTTCGGGCCGCGTCTTTCCTCAAACACTGACCAGCGTGGTCTACCACGAGCTGACGCATTACTTCCTCGGCCGGTCGCTCACTTCCCGGCCGACCTGGCTTGGTGAAGGCTTCGCCGAGTACTTCGCTACCGCAGACGTTCGTGACGAGGAGATCTCGGTCGGCGGCCTGTCTGCCGACCGGCTGCAGTTGCTGAAAAACAATCAGCCGCTTCCGCTGAAAGTCTTGTTCGCCGTGGATACGAATTCGCCTTACTACAACGAGAGTTTGAAGGCGAACATGTTCTATGCCGAATCCTGGGCGTTCGTCCACTTTATGATGCATGGCGAATATGCAGACCGCTTCAGGCGATACGTGGAGGCGTTGACAAGGGGCGACGCCAGTCTTCTCGACTACCTGAACGTGAGTGAGCGGGACCTGGAGCTTCATTTTCTGAACTATTTCAAGGTATTCATCCAACACGCCATTCGGACTCACGTCAAGGTGGCCGGCGAACCATGGCAAATGAAGGTGGAATCCATTCCGGACACGGAGGCGCAGATATCGATCGCTGAAATCTTCCTTGCGAATGGCAAACTGCAGGATGCGCGGCGCTACCTTGAAGCTGTGGCGGCGAAGGATCCGGAGTTTTCGCGGGCAACGTATTATCGCGGTGTGCTGGCAGGAATAGCCGGCGATCCGGCCGCGCGAGATCTGTTTGTCGACGCATTGCTGGATCCGCACCTCGGTCCGCGAGCGGCCGTACAGCTGGTGAACATGGGCGAGCTGCACATTCCCTCCGTCCGAACCCTGCTCGAGCAGGCGGCTCGATCAGGCACTCGAAACTCGGATGTGTACTGGGCCTTGTCCGATATCTATCTGGACGATGTGCGGCGGATTGAAGAAACGGTTCGCCTTGCCCAGCGCGGCTCGGCGCCGGCCCTCCCATTGCACCCACCGATCGAGCCGCCGATTCCCGAACCCGCACGGCAGGGCTATGCGGATGGAGGAGATCAGAACGTCACATACCACCTTCTTTCCGAATCGGCGAGCGGACCTCTCGTCGAAACGTTCGTGGCGCCGTATTATCCGGAGGAACTACTCGAGCAGAAATTGACCGGTGAAGTTGTTGTCGACGTGCAGATCACCAATGAAGGAAACGTCGCCGGCATCTGGCTGGTGTCCGCAACGCCCGACATCTTCAGCAGCCTCGCCACCACAGCCATCCGTCAGTGGAAATTCGAAGCGGTAGCCGCAAAGATCCGAGTGGTCATGGAATTCAAGCCCTGAAATGAGTTCTTAAAACAAAGAATTAGCCGCGAATTACGCTGATTACGCGAATGGGGCGCAAGAAAAAGGTTCTTGATGCGCCCCGTTCGCGTAATCAGCGTAATTCGCGGCTAATTCTTTGTTTTAAGAACCCATTTTTGCGCGAGCCACACTCCTCAACGGAAAACGAACGATGAAGGTCGAGCCTTGTTCATCCCCTGAGCTTTCGGCATGGACGGTGCCGCCGTGTGATTCAACGAGGTGCCGGACAATCGCCAGCCCCAGACCCAGTCCGCCATGTACGCGCGTGCGGGTGGAATCAGCCTGCCGGAACCTGTCGAAGACGTAGGGAAGGAAGTCGGCTTCAATCCCGATACCGGTGTCGGCCACTCGAATCTCGGCGTGGGTTGGCGTCTCGAACAGCTCGATGGTGATGCGGCCGCCTGCAGGCGTGAATTTGACGGAGTTCGTCAGCAGATTCCAGAGAATCTGTTGAATGCGATCGGCATCCCCGGAAATAGGCGCATTCAACGGTTTGAAATTTATATCAATCTGGATCCCTTTGGCGTCACCGGCCGGGCGAACGATGTCGATTGCGGACTGGATGACCGCCGCCAGATCGACGGACTCGATGTTGAGCCGCAGCTTGCCGCTGATGATTCGTGAAATGTCGAGGAGGTCATCCACGAGCTTGACCTGGGTCTTGGCATTTCGCTCGATCAGGTCCAATGCCTTGGCGAAGATCCTTTCATCGCGCGGTTCACTGCGCAGCATATATACACCGCCGAGAATCGGAGTCAGCGGCGTGCGCAACTCATGCGACACGATGGCGACGAACTCGTCTTTCAGCCGGTTGACCATCTGAGTCTCCTGATACAAGCGGGCGCTCTCGAGCGCCAGTCCAGCCCGCCGCGCGAGTTCTTCAAACAACTGGATATCATCGACATTGAAAGCGCTCTCCCTCTCGGAGATCACGGCAAGGACGCCGACAACCTCGTCGCGGGCGACGATAGGCATGAGAACTCGGGATACTGGCGTCAGTGTGATTTCCGATTCTCCGATATTCATCACCCGGTCCACATCCAGATCGGGCTCGGGCTTCATTGATGCGGCACTCGAGTATGCAACGCCCATTCGTCGAAGCTCGCCGTCCTCCTTTACAAAGATCAGGCAGCAGTCGGCAAGTTTCGCAACGACGAATTCGGCGAGCTCAGGCAGCGTCTTCTCGCACTCCAGCGACGAGGCCAGGATTTTGCTGCCTTCGGCGACTCGCCGAAAACGTTCTTCGCTTGAACGCAACGCTTCTTCAAGCCGGTGGCGAGACGTCACGTCCCGCGAAAAAATCGTCATGCCTCCATCGGCATCCGGGTGGGTCTGGTGTTCGAACCAACGGTTGTTCTCGGAGTGAAAGTGTTCGAAACGACTGCTGGAACGCTCCTCGCGCAGGCGCGATATCCTTGCATGGAACACCTCGTCGGCTTCAGCGAGGAGCCGTGATGCTTTTTCGTTCGCAAATCTCAGCCGGCCTGCTTCGTCGAAAACGCACAGACCGTCGGCGATCCTGGCAAGAATTTCAGCGAGGTTTGCATCACGTGACATCGGGTACGGGACTATAAATTCCTAATTCGAATTTCGCAATTCGAATGTGTTATCTTACTCAGCTTCATGAAGCGGTCAAATCAACTCAAGCTGTGGTGGCGAGAACTTCAAATGATAGCCCGGGGGTTGGCCTCCACCAAGCACGTACTGCTTGCCCACATTATTCCAACGCGCAGGTGCAATCTCGCCTGCGGTTATTGCAACGAATACGACGATTTTTCTCCACCTATTCCTACCGACGAGATGATCCGCCGTATCGATCGGCTTGCGTATCTCAAGACATCCATCGTCACGATCAGTGGCGGCGAGCCCCTGATGCATCCGGAGATCGAGAAGATCATTGCGCGTATCCGGTATCACGGAATGATTGCCGGCATTATCACTAACGGATATTTGCTGACACCGAAAAAGATTGTCGCGCTGAACGAGGCCGGTCTCGAGCATCTTCAAATCAGCATCGATAACATTCAGCCCGACACCGTTTCGCTGAAAAGTCTAAAGGTCCTCGACAGGAAACTGGAATACCTGGCGAATTTTGCTGAATTTGCGGTCAACATCAACTCGGTTATCGGCGGTGGCATCCGAAATCCTGAAGACGCGGTAATTATTACAAATCGAGCGGTGGAGCTCGGCTTCTCCAGCTCGATCGGGATCATTCATGACGGTACCGGGGCCGTAAAGCCGCTGAACCGCCGCGAGGAACGTGTTTACCGGGAGATCAAGAATTACGGCAAGCATAGCTACAGCCGGCTGAACTGGTTCCAGGAAAACCTCGCAAAAGGCAAAACGAACGAATGGCACTGCCGCGCCGGCGCCCGTTACCTCTACATCTGCGAGAACGGCCTGGTGCACTATTGCTCGCAACAGCGTGGCTATCCCGGAATTCCACTCGAGCAATATACATTCGCGGATATGGAGCGCGAATACTTCACGAAAAAACCCTGTGCTCCGGCCTGCACAGTGGGCTGCGTTCAGAAGGTCTCTGTAATTGATCACTGGCGGGACCCGCAGCGGGAGCCGGAAGAACCCGGAAATTCGGTTCCTCTTCGGGTTGGATTCCCGATTGCAAACAATCGTTTGTGAGACTTTCCCAATTGGAACTGCAGCCTATGACAATTTCGTGTTTTCTGGTGGACGAGGGACAGCTTCGCCAGATCGCAGAACGTTTAAGGAAAGTTGGCCTCTACAGTCAGTATGAAGAGGAAGCGCACGGCGAAAGTATTTTGATTTCAGTTGAAACCAGAACTTTCGAGGAGCGCGAAACCGTCAAGACAATCTTTCAGGAATCCGGTATCACCGAGTTTCTGTACAACGACGAAAGCGCAGCATAGGCCGGCTCTGATCTCCGCCGGCCTATTCGCCTGTGCACCATATTTACCTCCCGGTGGTTGTTCCTGCGCACCGTTTTTCCCGGATAAAAACGATAATGGTATTCGGGTGCCACCCGCCCTGGTGTATTGCAAATGTCACACGCCGAGGATGTTGTAACCCCCATCAACGTAAATGATTTCGCCGGTAATTGCGCGGGACAGTGGACTGAGAAGGAAGACTGCGGCATCGCCGACCTCGTCCGTCTCGACCTTTTTGCGGAGAGGCGCGCGTTCGGTGTGGAGCTTGATCATGTTGGAAATTCCACCGACGGCCGAAGAAGCCAGCGTTTTGATAGGACCGGCGGAAATCGCATTCACGCGAATTCCCTGCGGACCGAGGTCATTTGCAAGATAGCGGACTGAAGCTTCCAAAGCCGCTTTGGCAACACCCATGACGTTGTAATTCTGGATGACGCGCTCGCTGCCCAGGTAAGTAAGGGTCAGGATGCCCGCGTTGCGGTCCTTCATCACCATCTGGTTGCTGCGTCGCGCGAGGAAGCCCTCGATCCCAACTATCCAGAGGCCGGGATAAGCGTCACCCTAGATGCTGGATCGGTTGTTCAGGGGCTTCAATCAAATGGGGTTCAACTAGCGCTGCATGGACATCAACACGTTCCTGCCATTACGCGAATAGATCGCGGTTCGGCAGTGGACGGGAACATCAGGCTTTCCGACAAAGGCGGAATGGTTGTCCTAGCTGCCGGAAGCGCCGGTGCGACGAGACTATCTGACGAGATGAGGGACAACTCGTACAACGTGATCAATGTGCTTCAGGAGGGTTATTCAGTAGAGGCCAAACGGTTTAATCCGGGCAGAGCACCCGAGAAGCTTTATCGCGCGGCTTTTGACTGAGACTGCAAGACTTAGGTTGGCTTGCCGGTGGCAGCAATAAGTGGCAGCAGCGACGAAGCAGACGAGCCAATTTGTTGTGGATTTGTCAGGCTTTACTTGGTCGCCCTTCGTCTCCCCTATAGGGAACGCCAGCGGTCTCATCTTCAAGACACAAATGACAGGGCCGATCCCCCGACGCGATGCGCTGTTGCGGACGGCGGCTGTTGCATCCGCCGGCATGATTGCGGCCGCACCCTTGACCGCCGTCGCCGCGCCGCTCGACAAGCCGGGCGCACCGACGCGGCGAATGGACCATAAAACCGCAGTTAGAACCGGATGTCCCTTGTGATATCAAGTACGGAAGAGATTCAGGTGAGCCCATGTGGAAGCAGCTTTGGAAAAAGTGGACCCTCGACAAGCCCGCGGCTTTCGGGGACTGGCTCTGGGAAGTCTTTGTCGTCGAGCTGGCTGCGCTGCTGGACCGCCTGACGCTGAGGCAGATCATCGCATTCATCCCGATCCCGATCCTTTTCCTGGCTTATGCCCACAGCATACCGATCCCACCTGAACTGATGCTGCTGGGCGACCTGCTGGCCTACATCGATATCTACGCGGTGATTTTCCTGATCGGCATGATAAGCCGCTTCTCGACCGTCGTATTCATCCTGAAACAGGCGGCCGCGCATGCCAGGAGAATCGCCGGCAATCTGCTGACCGGCGCGAAGGGACTCGATTTCCGCCACCGCCGCGAGGGTGGCGCGAAAAGCCGGAAGGGATTCGCAAGCCGGGCCAAAAACGGGAACGACGACCCTGCCAGCATTTATGGCCTCGCCTGGGCCTAGAGCGTGATTGCTTTGAGTTGAATCGGCGCGGATGTTGGCTCACCTCGCCCCGCTTGCGGGGAGAGGTCGGATTGCGAAGCAATCCGGGTGAGGGGGACTATCCGCGAGTCCGGTCGCGCCGAGAGAGCCCCTCACCCCGACCCTCTAAGAGCGAGCTTCGCTCGTCTCGACCCCGCAAAGAGGCGGGGAGAGGGAGTGGAGAGAGCTTGCGGAAATCATTCCCGCAGCTCGGTCATAAAAACCTTTTGCACGATCTGCCAGCGGCCATCGATCTTCAGCAGTGAGAGCTGGTCGGTGAAGAAGCGCGGTGGAATCGCGCATTTGAGATTGACGTAAGCCATCGTCGGACTGACGAGATCGATCGACAGCACCTGATCGTGGCGCGGCAGGCCCTGCTGCTTCGGCGACGGTCTGGTCCGGACCTTGTCCAGCCAGACGTCGCGGGGCGTGATCACCAGTTCGCCCTCATCGGTAACGCTGGTCAGGGCGCTGGTCGGATGAAAGGCGCTGGCAATCTTGCCGGCGTCGCTCTCGTGGAGACCGTCAAGGTAGGATTGGATCACGCCTTCGATACTTCTGACATCGTCTGTGCCGGTCATGAGATCTGATCGTCGCTGTTTCCGTATGATGAGAATCTTGAGAGATCGTGATCTTTCAAGGGGCCAGGCGGCAAACTGCGCCCGGATTTCTCGATCAGGATATTGCGGGCGTCAGGGCGACGACAAACGAAATAAATTGAGCGGTTGACGTAGAAAATCTAATGCATGACAGTCTGCTGGTCCCTGACAATTTGGAACCAGGATGAGTTATCGGCTGCCCCCCCTCAACGGCTTGCGTTCCTTCGAGGCGGCCGCGCGCCATCTCAGCTTCACGCGCGCCGCTGACGAGCTCGGGGTAACGCCGGGCGCCGTGAGCCAGCAGGTGAAGTCGCTCGAGGCGGCGCTCGGGATCTCACTGTTCCGGCGGCTGCCGCGCAGCCTGATTCTGACCGATGAAGGCGAAGCCTATCTGCCGGCTATCACGTCGGCATTCGATCTCATTTCCAGGGCGACGGAATCGAGCGCACCGGCGCTGCGCGGGCGAAAGCTGCGGTTGGGCATGGCGCCGCAACTCTTGAAAACCACCGCCGCAACGGCGCGCAAGCTGCGCCAGGCCGCGATCGGCAACGACGTGGTCGCGCTGAAACTCACCGACGATCTGGCCGAACTGCTGAGCGGCAAACTGGACATGCTGCTTCGCGCGGCCGGCGGCTCCCACCCCGGCCTGCATGTCGATCGCCTCGTTCTGGCCGGCGCCGATGGCACGCCGGCGCCCGCCGTGTTGTTGACGCATCCCGGTCTTGCCGGATGCCGCGATCATCGCCGGCTGCTCAGACGTCTGCAGGAGGTGGCGGCGGAGTAACTGGCGCTGGTTCGTACCTGAGGAATGTCGTCCGCCATGGGGCGGACCAATCCGGAGTATTGCCATGATGATCTTCGCGCTGCGTCACGCCGATCGCGTATCGGAGAATGTGGATGCCTTGTCCGACGCGGGAAAGGTCCGGGCGAAACTGCTGGGGCGGATGCTTGCGCAAAGCGGCATCCAAAACGCCTATTGCAGCGATGCCAAGCGCACCCAGGACACGATAGCGCCGTTGAAAGCGTTGCCCGGCGTGCAGTTGACGGTTCATGAGGTTCCGGTTGTTGGCAACGATGTCAATGGCCATGTGCAGGCTATCGTAACCGCCCTGAAGGCATTGCCGGCCGACTCGACCGCCGCTGTCATCGGTCACACCAATACGATCGACGGGATCATCAAGGCTTTGACCAACGAGGTGATCGCCGCGATCAAACCGAACGAATTCGACAAATTGTTCGTGTTGTCGATCCCGGCGGGGTCCCCGAGCCTGACGCTGCTGAGATACGGCGCGCCGACCCCCTAAGGGTCAAAACCTCCCAGCCATTTCGGCCAGCCGGCGGTGCGCGCTTTCACGTGCTGCGCGGATCGGCTCCGCGGGTCCCGTCGTCGGTCCAATCGGCACGAAACGCACGTTGCTTACGCCGATGAAGCGGAGCGCCTCGCGTAGATAGGGCGTCGCCATGTCGATGCGACCGCGATTCATGCCCGTGACGAAGTCGCTGCCACTGGCAAGGATCACGACTGTCGGCCTGTCCGCGAGCAGGGGCAGATATCCCCGCGCTGGATCGAATTGGAACGTAAGCCCGGGCTGCGTGATCACGTCGATCCATTGCTTCAGCTTGTAGGGAATGCCAAAATTCCACATCGGCGTTGAGATCAGCACGCGATCGGCGAGCGCGAACCGGATGGCGATGCGCTCGGCAACCGCAAAGGCGTCGCGCTGCGAATCCGTGAAGGCTCGCCCGCCGATGCGGGCATATTTGGCCTCCAGTACATAACCCTCGAATTCCGGCAGGTGATCCCGCCACAGG